>Ga0123353_10000109_pt1 | contig 96604 bp, 97 predicted proteins | sample TergutLab28metaG_3_FD_92763 | JGI IMG/M metagenome (GOLD analysis project Ga0123353, IMG submission 92763) | Labiotermes labralis P3 segment gut microbial communities from Petit-Saut dam, French Guiana - Lab288 P3 | ecosystem: Host-associated > Arthropoda: Insects > Digestive system > Gut ...
GCGGGCGCACATACGAATTAAAAATACCTAAAACGGACGCCGAACAGATGATGAAAAAATTGAAAGCCCTGCTGGATGAAAAGTATGTTTGCGACAGCATCAAAAACAAGGCGTTGGAAAAAATCGCCCGTATAACCGATATACCGCTTTGACGATTGATTATGATGTCATCATTATCGGCGGCGGACATGCGGGGGTGGAAGCCGCCGCGGCCGCGGCCCGCCGCGGGGCGACGGTCGCATTATTCACCAAATCTCCCGATGATTTGGGCGCAATGTCGTGCAATCCGTCCATCGGCGGCCCCGGAAAATCCCAAATGGTTGCAGAAATTGACGCGCTTGGCGGCATAATGCCCCGTGCGGCGGACATGGCCGGGATTCATTTCCGTATGCTGAATATGTCGCACGGACCGGCGACGCGTGCGCTTCGCGCACAGATTGATAGAAATTTGTATCGTGACGCGATTAAAAAACTCCTTGTGTCTTACGCCTTGCGCCTTACGATTATTTTCGAACCGGTCGAAACCTTGGACCTTGAAGACAAAACCATCAACGGGAAATACAAGGCCAAAGCAATCGTAATTACGACCGGGACCTTTCTTAACGGGCTTGTCCACCGGGGGGAGGAAAAGATAGAATCGGGCCGCCTGCAAGACGACGGAACGTACCAATCTGCAGACAAAAGCATATCAAAAACACTCGAAAAGACCGGCTTTTCGTTAATTCGACTTAAAACCGGAACCCCCGCCCGACTGTACGCGGACAGTATAGATTTCTCCAAATGCGAAGTTCAGCCGGGCGACGAAAACCATGAATGGTTCAGCGGCGCGTTCGCTCCGCAGAGTTTAGAGGCAAGTAACCTCAACCCTGTTTCTTGTTTCATAACAAGAACTAGCGCCGAAACGCACGCCGTCATCCGCGACAATATAACAGACGCACCGATGTACAACGGCGAAATTACGGGAACCGGGCCGAGGTATTGCCCATCCGTCGAAGACAAAGTCATGCGCTTTCCGGAACATGAAAGCCATCATATCTTTCTTGAACCGGAAACGGCGGACGGCAAAATCATATACCCGAACGGAATATCGACAAGCATGTCGTCATCGGTCCAGGATAAATTCATCAAAACCATCCCAGGCCTTGAAAATGTGCGGGTTGAGCGTTACGGATACGCAATCGAATACGACGCGATTGATGCCCGTGCGCTGAAATCGACTTTGGAATCGAAAAATATTCCGGGCCTGTTTTTCGCGGGGCAAATCAATGGCACATCCGGATATGAAGAAGCCGCCGCCCAGGGATTGGCCGCCGGGGCAAACGCGGCCGCATTTTCGACGGATGCCGAGCCGTTGATTCTGGACAGGACAAACTCGTTCATCGGCGTCTTGATAGACGACATAACGACGCTTGGCGTTGACGAACCCTACCGGATGTTTGCGTCGCGCGCGGAATACCGGCTGTCGCTGCGCGCCGACAACGCGATATTTCGTTTGGGCGACGCTGCGGTCGGGCTTGGCTTGTTATCACAAGAACGATTTGAAAAAGTTAAAAATCAAAAATCAGAAATCAGAAACGCAATCGACACGATGTACGCAGGATACGTTGCGCGCAACGAGCGTGAAATAGAAAACTATCGCCGGGACAAAAATATAAAGATACCGGTTGGATTCAATTACAAAGGTCTGGCCGGACTTACAAATGAATTGACCGAAAAACTGACGGCGGTGCGACCCGAAAATATCGCATCGCTTTCCAAAATTCCCGGTATGACGCCGGCCGGCATAATGGTCGTGTTGCGACGTATCCGAAATGTAAATTCATAGACAGTACGCCACAAGTTTTCCAATCGTGAAGCCCAGGAATCCGCAGGTCCACGGCGACTTTTTTGAAAACATGCCGGGACACATTGCCGTGTCTGCAAGTTGACGGAAAATATATGTTTGTCCCTAAAAGCGCATCATCCCGCCATTAACATGAAGTGTATTGCCATTTATATATGATGCTTCGTCGCTTGCCAGAAACACAGTTGCGTTTGCGATGTCTGCCGGTTCACCAAAACGTCCCGCCGGAATTTGTTTAAGGTATGTGTCTTTGATTTCATCCGGCAAAACATCGGTCATTGCCGTTTTGATAAATCCGGGCGCGATGCAATTTGCCGTAATGCCTCTTGATGCGACTTCGGCGGCGATAGATTTTGTCATGGCGACAAGCGCGCCTTTTGATGCGGCGTAATTTGCCTGGCCCGGTCCGCCGATATATCCGACGATGCTTGATATATTAATGATGCGTCCGAACTTGTTTTTCATCATAGGCATGACCGCGGCGCGGCAAAGCATAAACGCCGCGCGAAGGTTTACGTTCATAACCTCGTCGAATTGTTCGTCGGTCATGCGCATGAAAAGCGTATCGCGGGTCAGGCCGGCATTATTGACCAGAATGTCGATTTTGCCGGCTTTTTCGGTAGTTTTGGCAATCAAATCGGCCGCGGCGCCGGGAGCTGCCAAATCCGCCGGGATAACAATGGCCCCCGGGATTTGTGCGGCAAGTTCGGCAAGTTTTCCCTCGTTCCGTCCGGTAAGGACGACAGTCGCGCCCGCATCCGCAAATCTGCGCGCGATTGCTTCGCCGATTCCGCCGCTTGCGCCGGTTATTAATGCAACTTTGTCTTTTAATGAGAACATGTTAAACCTCCAATTTTGTCGCGGTCAATTCCGGCATGATGCGCGGGATAAGCCCGGTAAGTATGTTGCCCGGACCGCATTCGATTGTTTCCGTTATGCCAAGCGCCGGCAAGGCAAGGACGGTTTCGCGCCAGCGCACGCCGTTGGTTATTTGGAAAACAAGCGCGTCTTTGATTTCATCCACGTCGGTCATCGGCGTACAGGTCCGATTGGAAATCAGCGGCACAACCGGTTCCTTCATATTGATTTTATAAAGCGCGTTGTGCATTTCAATCGCCACCGGCGCCATAAGCCTTGAATGCGGCGGCACGGAAAGCGGCAACAGCATCGCGCGCTTTGCGCCCGCATTGGTGGCAAGCTCCATCGCGCGTTCTATCGCGGGTTTGCTTCCGGAAATGACAATCTGTCCCGGCGCGTTGTCGTTCGCGATGTCGCATATTTCGCCATGTTCCGCAAGGGCGCATACTTCGCGCACCTTGTCTATATCCAACCCCATGATGACGGCCATCGCGCCCTGTCCCACCGGGACCGCGCGCTGCATTGATTCCCCGCGAAGACGCAAAAGTTTCGCGGTGTCATGAACCGACAAGGCGCCCGCGGCGCAAAGCGCGGTATATTCGCCCAAAGAATGTCCCGCGACAAATGTCGGCCGTCCCACCAATCCCTTTTCCTCTGCGACGCGAAGCATCGCCATGGATGTTGCGAATATCGCCGGCTGTACATTTGCGGTAAGCGTCAATTCTTCCATCGGTCCGTTGAATATGGTGTCGGAAAGTTTCGTGCCGACGGCTTCGTCGACTGTTTCGAACACTTCGCGCGCGGCCGGATGATTGTCGAACAATTCTTTGCCCATGCCGGCCGATTGCGAGCCCTGACCCGGGAATATAAATATAGATGACATATATGACTCCTTTTCGTGATTATAGGCGTCCAAGTGACGGTTGTCTAATTAAAAAACGGATGGAATTACCCATCGGTCTTTTTCATCGAAAATTCACAGCCACAGTAACTTTGCCGATAAAAGCCGGCCTTTTTAATGATTTCTTGGTGCAAATCTTCGTCCCAGTCTGTCGGAATGTATCGAACACCCTGCCCCTCTGCCGCTTTTGCGACCGCATCGACTTGACATTGGTCTTTATGTTTCGAGACGCCGAATACGGTTGCAAAGGCGTCGTATCCGTTGTCCCTTGCGTAACGGGCGCCCCATTCAATCCGATGCCTGAAACACGCGGCGCACCGGCGTCCGCGCTCTGGCTCATCCTCCATCCCTTTGACACATTGGGCCCAAGCGTCGCGGTCGTATTTCCCAACGACATATTTCACACCCATTGATTCGCACAGCCGTATCTGTTCGGCAAGGCGTTTTTGATATTCGGATTCCGGATAAATGTTTGGGTTATGGAAAAGGACGCAAAAGTCCGCGCCCTGCTCTCTTAATTGCGTGGCCGCGCCGACGCTGCACGGCGCGCAACAGGATAAAAGGACAAGTCGCGGATTATTTTTTGACATATTTACCGGTCATTTCGGCAATTTTTTCATCATCAATGCGTTCAAACAGGTTTTCCGGAACGATGAATTCCGTGCCGTCTTCGACGCGCCATTCGTATTTTTCGGGCCATGACAAATCAAGCTTTGCAGCGGGGAAAATTTGTCGCATCTTTTCGCTGGCCGCCGGAATAAAAGGGGCGGAGATGCGCGCAAAGAAATCAATCATTTGGAAACATTCGTTCAAAATTGCGCCCGCCTGTTCCATGCGCGCCTCGGCGCAGCCGCCAGGCGAAGACGGGTCGCCGTCTTTGACAAGCGTCCACGGCGCCTTTTCGGACATATATTCGTTGGCAATCGCCCACATAGAGCGCAGCGCTTCGACCGCTTTGCGAAATTCACAGGCATCAAGCGCGGCGGCCAAAGCGGCCAGATGACCGTTCATCGCATCAATCGGGGTTTCGAATCCTTTTTTGAATGGGGGCACTTTGTTTCCGAAATTCTTTTCGCACAATTTGCACACGCGCGACACAAAATTGCCAAGCATTCCGTTAAGGTCTTTGTTCACAATATCCGCGAAACGTTGGACGGTGAAATCCGTGTCGTCTGTTTCCGGCGCGCTTGAAATAAGGGCGTACCGCCACGCGTCCGCCGGTGCATCTTTGATGGCGTCTTCCAAAAATATCCCGTTGCCGGTTGATTTGGAAATCTTGGCGCCTTCGAAATTCATGAAATTCACGGCTTTAAGGACGTCGACCATTTTCCAATTATTATCCACCGCAAGTTCCTGGGCCGGAAAGATTACGGCATGGAACGACACGTTGTCTTTGCCCATAAACTGTGCGTAATGACAGTCGTTGCCCGTTTTCCACCATGTCTGCCAATCATCCGGCCGCGCGGCCTGTGAAATCGAGACATATCCCCACGGCGCGTCGAACCAGACATAGAAAACCTTATCTTCATAACCCGGTTTGTTCACCGGAATTCCCCATGACAGGTCGCGCGTGATGGGCGTGTCGTGCAAACCCTCGGCAAGCCATTTGTTGGCGATGCTTGTTGCGGTTTTCGGCCACCCGACGCGGCTGTCAATCCATTCGCGAAGCCTGTCCTGCATTGCGGACAGTTTAAGATATAAATGCTTTGTTTCGCGCATTTCGATATTTTCGGACCCGGATATTACAGAGCGCGGATTGATAAGGTCGCACGCGTCCAAAAGCGCGCCGCAACCGTCTTCGCATTGATGTCCGCGGGCGGATGCAAATCCGCATTTGGGGCAAGTGCCCTCTATAAACCGGTCGGCAAGGAACATTTTGTCGTCAACCGAATATGGCTGTGACGATATGCGTTCTTCGATTAATCCCGCATCGTCCAAGCGTGTAAAAAGAGATTGCACAAGTTTTTCGTGCAGTTCCGTATGAGTCCGGCCATAAAGGTCGAACGATAAATTGAAATCTTTAACGGATTGTTCGTGCATCGCGCGGTATTTGTCGACGTATGCAAGGGTCGGCATGCCCTCTTTCAAAGCGCCGATTTCATTGGGCGTGCCGTGTTCGTCCGCGCCGCATATAAACAGAACGTCGCGTCCGCGCGCGCGGCAAAACCGCGCGTAAATATCGGACGGCAAAAGACAGCCGACAAGATGCCCGATATGAAGGACATTATTGACGTAAGGCAGGGCCGAAGTGACAAGGTATTTGTTTTTCATAGGAAAAGTCTAGCAAACGTGATTTTTATTGCAATGAAAAAAATGTTTGTTATAATCCGGCTCACGGACGCGTAGCTCAGTTGGTTAGAGTATCTCCTTGACATGGAGGGGGTCGGAAGTTCGAGTCTTCTCGCGTCCACCACCATTTTTCGTTATCGGGCGATAGCGAAATTAAGAGAAATAAGTGCCCCCCAAAGGGCAAAGGCCGGGCCGGATGACATTCACCACCCTGTTTTATGGGTGTTTTTTTATGGAATTTCGTGAAAGACCGACTATAATGCGCTTGAATCGGGACAAGAGAACAGCATAGGAGTCTTAGAATGAGTGCCGACTATCAGACGAAATACGAATATCATATCAAATACAAAATCGACAAAAGCTGCAACAAATACGGATGTATAACGCGCTGTCCGCACGGAGAGGAAAGAGAGGCATATGCTGGAATAAAAATTCCGATTATGGTCGGCTCGGCCCATTGCATCCAATGCGGTTCTTTCCTGGATATGTCCATAACAAGCCAAGCGGTTATATGCGCAAAAGGAAACGTGAAAAGTTAAGGGGACTAAAAAGAGGGACGGAAAACATTCCGCCCCCGCGTTTAATTAAAATTTATAAAGAAAAACCGGACCAAAAGGTCCGGTTTTATTTCTTACGGCCTTACGGTCGTATGAGCATTACGATTCCATTTCCAAACCGCTTCGCCTGTGCCAAGCACGGCCGGGCGTTCTTTACCGAACGAAATGGTGGATACGCGGTTGGCTTCGACGCCGTCATCCACAATCACACGTTTCGCCGCTTCTGCACGGCGCCAGCCAAGGGCAAGGTTATATTCATATGTTCCGCGTTCGTCGCAGTTGCCGGCAATCCGTATGTTTGTCGCCGGGTTGTTGCGAAGATACAAAGCCTGGCCCAAAAGGTTCGCACGGGCTTCTTCGGTTATTACATAGGAATCGAACGCAAAGTAAACCTTTGGTTCTGTTCTTGGGTCAATTTCGGTGACTTTGCTGGTTCTTCCACAGGCGGCAAGAACGCCGACCGCGGCCAACATCATCGCAAAATTTGTCATTTTCATAAAATACTCCCTTGTATTTTTGTTGCTCGATGTATATATTACCGGAAATTTAGCGCTAACGCAAGGAAAAATGATGCCAAAAACAGAGATGGGAAATTATTCGCTGCAAGACCTTGTTCTGGTCGGTGTGAAGTGGGAGCTCTCCGAAACACCGCCGCCGTTTCGAAAAGAGAATCTAGAGCTTAAAACTGAGAGTTTGGATAATAACAAATCTCAAATCTCAAAGCTCTCCGCGACCGAAGCCGCGGCGGCGCCCGTCACGCCGGTTGTGAATGCTTCCGATGCGCTGGACGCAGCGCGCGCCGCGGCGGAAAACGCGAACAGCTTTGAAGAACTCTGCGCCGTGATTGAATCGTGCGACCATCCGTTGAAAAGTTTTGCAAAAACTATCCGTCCGCAGATTTCAAATCTTAAATCTCAAATTACGATTATCACCGACTCTCCGTCCGGTGACGATGATGACGCGGGGCGGATTTTATCCGGCGCCGCCGGGGATTTGTTGGACAAGATGCTTTCCGCCATCGGTCTTTCACGTGAAATAGCGACCATAGTTCCGTTGGTATTCTGGCGCCCTGCCGGGGGCCGCACACCGACACGCGAAGAACTGGACCTTTGCCGGCCTTATGTCGACCGCGCGATAGAGCTGTCCGGACCAAAGGTTGTGTTAACGCTTGGCGTCCTTGCCGCCGCCGAAATCGCTAACGCGAAATTACCCGCCCAGCATGGGGAAATTTTCCAATTATCCGAATGTTCCGTTATCCCCATCTTCCACCCCAATTATCTGTTGTTAAAACCGGACGCCAAAAAGCCGGTTTGGGATATATTGCAAAAAATGCAAAATTTGTTGCAAACTTGCGAAAAATGATTAACAATCGGTACTGTTAATCCACAATTAAGGAGCCGGATATTAAACCTTTTAACAATCAACGCGATACCCGCCGCGACACAGGTCCGCGGATAAACAGCCGGATTTTTGCCAAATCCGTTCAATTGATAGACCAAAACGGCAACAACGCCGGCGTCATGCCGACGCCCCAGGCATTGCAGATGGCAGAGACCGCCGATATGGATTTGGTGGAAATTAATGCGACAAGCATACCTCCGGTCGTAAAAATCATGGATTTCGGCAAATTCAAGTACGAACAAAAGAAAAAGGCGAACGAGGCCCGAAAACACCAAAAAGCGGTCGAATTAAAAGAAGTCTGGATGAAGCCGTTTATCGAAGAAAACGACCTTAACATCAAAATGAAGAAGGTTTTGGAGTTCCTTGCCGAAGGAAACAAGGTAAAAATTGCCGCCATGACCAAGGGTGGGAAAAAGGTCCTTGCCCGCGGTCGGGACGTGGTTCCGGAATTGTTCGCGCGTGTTGTCGAAATCATCGGAGACAAGGGCACGGTGGAAACCAAATCCAAGCCGGACGAACGAACAAAGTCGATAATCGTCGCGCCCGCGAAATAGAAACCGCCCATCGGGCGGATTTTTATTACAGGTGAGGGCAGTCGTATATATTCGCGTCAAGGATGAACGAATTCTTTGGCCCGAATATAGCCCCCGGGTTCGGCCGGCTGCTTTGCGCGGTGATACGGAATGCGTTTCCTTGCCGCTGCTGCGCGATTATACGGTTGCGAAGAAACTGTTCCGCATCGCGTTGCGCGTACGCGGACACATCGACTTCAAGGCGATACACAAAAGTGCACCCCGTCGGTTCTTCGTTAAATCGCACAAGAGCCTTTGACCCCTGTTCCGGTCTTATCATTCCGCCGCACGCAGAAAGCAAAAGTGCAAACGAAAACATGGTTAATTTCTTCATGGCATATCCTTTTATTTTGCATCCGTATTATATCATATTTTTCAATTAATTCACAAGAATGAATCGCATCGCAAAACAGGCGGATTCATGCGCCGACAAGCCGCCTGAAACTGGACAAAAAGCGGCGGAACCGATTCCTGCAAACGCGGCAATATGTTCCAGGATGAATTTTCTTAAAAGCGCTGTAACATGCAGAAATTCGCGGAATTATTATCCGTGCGTATGCCCAAAAATGCAAAGATGGCCATGTAGACAAAAAAGCTATTCTGGTAAATATGGCGCTCCGGCAGATATGTGAAGATTATCATCGCGCGCGGCGTAATTTGCGTCGCAATTCGGGTAAATTTGTAAGACCGTCGGATGACAGGTCCATGGCTTTGCGGTATGCCTCGCGCGCTTGCAATCTGTTCCCAAGGTCCATGTGTACGTCGCCCAAAAGTTCGAACAAAAATGAATTCGATTCCGCAACGCGACCGATTCTTTCAAGGATGACAAGCGCCTCGCGCGGGCCTTCGTTTCTTCTTACCACCATCGCCGTCGTCGCCCATGCGTCGATGTCGGACGGATGCTTTTTTACAAGCGCCATCGCGATGATATAAGCGTCGTCAAGGTTCTTTCCCATGCGTGTCCAAATCTTTGCCTGTTCCGATAATATGGCCGGCGTCGAGGGCATCAAATCGCCCGCCCGCATGATGTCGTTTTGTGCTCTTGAAAGGTCCCCGGCCTGTCGGTTTATGCGCGCCCGCATTGTGAATAGAATCGCCGCCGTGCCGTCCGACAAATCAGGATGCCTTAACGCAGAATCTATGCGCCCGCGCGCCCGCGAAAAGTTCCCGTCCTGTACATCCGCGTTGACAAGCCTTAAAACCGCGGGCAGAAACACCGGGTGCGCCCGCAAAGTGCGCTCAAGCGTTGCCATCATCTTGCGCTTTGTAGGGGCCCGTTCGGCCTCTTTCATCATAATAAACGGTCTATACGGGCTGTTTTGGGCAATTTTGGCAAAATAGTCGGCATACCCGTCAATCCCGGCATCAAAGAAGAACGACCCGATATGGAAGTAAAGCGCGTCGCTTGATGACGCGGCTTCGGCCGCGCGAAGCAAAAGAAGCGCTATATTCGTCATGGACAGGAACGGGCTGTGCGCCACATTTTGCACCATACTGAACGCAAAAGCGTTCCGAAATCCCGAAAACTGTGAAAAGTCCGATATTTCGTCGAAATTTTGCATATAAAGACCGGCGGGCAGGGCGGCGAATTCCGCCTTCAAATCATCCGCATCCGCATAAAACCCGGCATGCGTATAGAACGACATGACATACATGTAATCGTTAAGGGTCATGAAATTCGCCGGAACTTTGGCGAATTCTTGGCGCGCGCGTTCGTTTTGTCTTGTTTCCGCGAACACCATCCCGCGTTTGAAGTGCCGCCAATCGTCGCCGTGCGGCAAAGAATCTATGAAACGCAGGGTTTCCGTGATATACCGCGTCGCAATGCCGGACCATATACGAAAAGGCGACAGCAGAAACGAATCGCTTCTTCTGTAAAGCCGGCGAAGTTCGCCCCAGTTCTCTTGTTGCACAAGCCAGGCGGCGTGCGCAATCTGCGCCGTCATGCTTTTGTCGCCCGCAAGGGCCGCCGCCGAGCCATCAAGCTTTCCGGCCAAGAACAAGCTTATCGCGATATTTGTCTGAACCGTGGGAATATCAACGCTTGCAAGGCGTTCGGCGAATCGTGGCGCCGCGTCGTGGTCGTCGGAATGTATGGCATGTTGCAGCGCAAGGAAATACCCAAAATCGGAATCATGATGAAACAACGCCGGCGTATCCTGTTTGTCTGTATCCGTGACAAGCTGCATCCCCAAACTCACCGCCAACGCGCCGGCCAAAACGACGCCCATGACGGTTGGCATTTTTGATATTTTTACCGGTGTTTTTACAAGATTTAAAATTTTCTTTTTCATGGGTTGAATATATATAAATGTGATATATAATGCAACAGAAATTATGATGACACAGAATGAAAAATTTTTGACGTATGAAAAACTTTTGCGCGAATGGGGCGGACGCATGAATCTTGTGGCCAAAAGCACGATGGATGATATAAAGGAAAGGCATATCGGCGATTCGCTTCAACTGATTGAATATCTGCCGGTGGACGCGTGTGTCGTCGACCTTGGGTCCGGGGCGGGCTTTCCGGCCGTACCCCTTGCGATTAAAGGAATTCAAGTTACCGCAATCGAAAGCATAGGCAAAAAGTGCGCGTTCCTTAACGAATTAAAATCGCAATTGGATTTGCCAAACCTTACGATAATAAATAACAGGATTGAAAACGTCATAAAACGAATCGCGCCGCCGATTGTGATAACGGCGCGCGCATTTGCGGGCCTTGAAAAAATCCTGGACATGACTGTGGGTCTTCGCGCGGAATACATTTTATTAAAAGGCGAATCGGCGGCGGACGAAATCGCGGCCGCGAAAAAGAAATATGATTTTGATTATAAATTAATCCAAAGTCGTACCGGCCCCGGATTTATTGTTATTATAAAAAATGTCAAAAAGACCGGGAAGTTGGGGCATAGGACATAAGGCATAGAGCGTAAACACCGTATTCATTTCATGTGGAATCAAGTATAACTGATTGATATTCCGATGTCTTGTGCCTTATGTCTTATGTCTTGTGTTTTATCTTGACTTTCCCGGTCTTTTTGTTCTATTTTTTTGTGTCTGAAAGGAAAGAAATGACTACAATAATTGCATTTGCAAATCAAAAGGGCGGCGTTGGCAAAACAACGACCGCGATTAATATCGGCGCGTCGCTTGCCGCGATTAAGCGCCGCGTGCTGCTTATCGACCTTGACCCACAGGGTAACGCGGGCACGGGCCTTGGGTTTGTTCGCGCCGCGCACAAGCAATCCGTTTATCCGGTCCTTATGGGTCTTGGTAATGCAGCGGACAATATTTTATCCACCGCGGTTCAGGGAATGCACATCATGCCGTCAAGCCCGCAACTGTCCGGCGCCGAAGTGGAATTGTTGGACATGGAAAACCGCGAATACCGGTTACGCGACGCGCTTGCCCCGATTCTTGACCATTATGATTATATATTGTTGGATTGTCCGCCGGCGCTTGGGTTCCTGACAATCAACGCGCTTACGACCGCGAATAATCTTGTTGTGCCGCTGCAATGCGAATTTCTTGCGCTTGAAGGACTTCAGCATCTTATGAACAGCGTCGCGGAAGTGCAAAAGAAATTAAATCCGGAATTAAACATTATGGGTGTCTTGCTTACCATGTACGACAACCGGAATAAACTTTCAAAAGCGGTCGAAGACGATGTTCGGCAAGCATTGGGCGCCAAGGTTTTTAAGACAGTAGTACCGCGGAACGTTCGGGTTTCAGAAGCGCCAAGTCATGGCCAGCCCGCGCTGTTCTATGCCATGGCGTCCCCGGGGGCACAGGCTTATCTGCGCCTTGCCACAGAAATAGTTGACGCCGCCGGCGACCAGAAATAAAAGGAAAAATAATGACTAAATTCGGACTTGGCCGCGGATTGGCGGATTTGAAAGCGGAAATGGGCACGGCATCGGAAATATCGGTCCTTGCCGGCGGCGAACGTGTCGTCGTGCGGAATATCCCGATTACACAGATTGTCCCGAACCTGGGCCAGCCGCGCAAGACGTTCGCGCCCGAAGAATTACAGGACCTTGCGAACTCGATTGCGGAAAAGGGCGTTTTGCAACCCATACTTGTCCGCGCGTCGCCGACCGATTCCGGAAAATATGAAATTATTGCGGGCGAGCGCCGCTGGCGCGCGTCGCAAATGGTAGGCGCGACCGACATCCCGGCCCTTGTCAAAGGAGTTTCGGACGAAAACGCGATGGAAATCGCGCTTATCGAAAATGTTCAGCGCGAGAATCTTAACGCAATCGAAGAAGCCCTTGCGTATCGCAATCTTATGAAATCTTGTGGATATGAAATGGCGGATATTGTAAAATTAATTGGAAAATCAGAAAGTTATATAAGAAACATGATGCGTCTTTGCGAACTTCCGGAATCGGTCCAAGAAATGGTGAAAACCGGCAAGCTGTCATCAAGCCATGCGCGGACCATCGCCGTTGCGGAAAATGCCGAAGAATTGGCGCGCCAGATTGTAACGGGCGGACTTTCCGTTGCGGATACTGCCAAAGCGGTGAAAGAATCCGCACGGTCAAAAAAGAGCAGGGCGTTCAATAATAACGCCGCCATGTCCGGCGACCAGACGCGCGAATACGAACGCAGATTGGAATCGGTTTTGGGTGTACCGGCGCAATTAAGGCTTAAAAAAGGCGGCGCAGGCGAAATAGTGTTAAGGTTCAATAACAAGTTCCAGATGGAACAGTTAATCCAACGGATAACTAACAACTAACAGCAAGCAACAAGCAGCTATTATTTCGCATGAAAACATAGATAATCGCCTGATACTGCTAATTATTAATAGTCAGTTGCTATGTGGAGGGCAGACATGAAAGTCGGAATAATCGGGGCGGGCGCGTGGGGCGCGGCACTTGGCATAAGCGTTCATCGCGCGGGGCATGACGTCGTTTTATGGACCTATGACAATATTTTGCCGGCGGGCATCAATATCCCAAAAGAGACTCTTGTTACGAATGACTTGGGCGCGCTGACCGATGCGGGCGTTTGGGTTATTGCCACGCCAAGCCAATTTTTTGCCGAAACGGCCCACAGCGCCAAAAAATCATATAACAGCCAGCCGGTGATTATCGCGACCAAGGGATTGACCCGCGCCGGCGATTTTATGTACGAAATCGCGCACGAAGTGTTTGGCGAAAATGTCGGCGTCCTTGCCGGCGTTGGATTTGCGACGGAATTGGCGGACGGCGGGCTTACCGGCGGCGTTATTGCGGGCCGGTCGGAAATTATAGAAGCCGCGGGGACGATTTTCGCGGACTTCGTGCTTGATGCCACGGGCGATGTCGTGGGGGTACAGCTTTGCGGTGCGGGAAAGAACGCCGCCGCGATTCTTATGGGATATTTGGACGGACAGGGCGCGGGCGAAAACGAACGCGCGCTTCGGATTTCACAGATATGGGGTGAGATTATAAACCTTGGCGCGTCCATGGGCGCGTCGATTGACACGTTTTTGGGATTGGCGGGAACAGGGGACTTGTTCCTGTCGGCGACAAGCAAGTCAAGCCGGAATTACAAAGCCGGATTTGACATTGCAAACGGTAAAAAACCGGTCGGCACGATAGAGGGAATCAACGCCGTCCAAGGCTTGTTGGAATTAGGCAAAAAGGCCGGTATTTTCATGCAAAATGTCGAATTTCTGGCGGAAATCACGGCCCGGTAAATCCGTTCCCTTTTACTCATAGGGGGTGGCGGGTTCTTATGAAAAAAATTGTTGCTTAACACGCCGGCACCGCACCGCCGAAACGATTGTAATCCGTCCACGCATTTTGGCAAATTTCCGCCGCGGACAATTGGCGGGTGTATATCCGAAGCGAATTGATTTCCATATTTGGGGCGCTGCGCTCCGTATCTCTATACCCCAGGAAGAACGTGTCGTTTGAAAAATTCGCATACACGTTGGTCATGTTGGGATTTATAGTAGAAGTTATCAACGCCGCGTCAATATAAAACAATCGGCCGGCAGGGTTTGGAACGGACGAAAAAGTTTTTGTCATCGTATGAAACTCTAAATCATTGATTTCGCAATCATAACGAATTGTTCCCCGGCCCATTCCCAACCCGCCGACATCATATTGCGCTGTACAGCATCTGTTTGATTGATACGCGCTGCATGTATGATTGTTGAACAAACCAAAACCGCCCGGTTGATTATTCCAGCTGGACGTATATTCCCACGCCCATGATTGTCTGCCCGGATTGATTATTTTATAGCGTATTTCCACCGTCACCGCATCATGTCCAACGAATAGCAGCGGTCTTATACTTCGTGCAAAGTGGTTGATGTGATTCATGACAATACTTGATGGCCCAAATATTGGAAGTTGGGGGCCAGCGAACCTGAAATCATTCCCATGTCCGGACACATCGAACCAGATTGTCCCGCCGGGTACCGCGCCCGATATGGCATCCAGGTGGACAATCAATCCGTTTGTGACATATCCGGTTGGCTGTGGCGCGGACAGACTGTAAACCTTGTTATCCGGCATCCGCACGGTCATTCTGCCCGGCGATGTGCCGCTTTCTAAATATCCATAATGCGTTGTGCCTGCTATTGAAACCGCAAATGCCGGGGAGGATTTTTTATCAAGAAACAATGGCGCCGCCATCCCGCTGCTGATACGCAGAATCCTGACCGGACTGGCGGCATAGGCGGAAAAACAAACAAAAACAGCAATCAGGCATGCGCAAAGGGGCAGAACTCTAGAGAGAGGATTAAACTTCATGCAAGAATTATACCAAAAATGCAGTGTCGCTCCAAATAAAATCAAGCGCCCCCCTTTTGTTCATAGGGATTGGATGATTTCACGGCCCAAGGGTGATAATCATCATCGTTGGGTCTACTTGTTGAATTCGATTGTCGCAAGGCGGTATGCATCGGCCATTGTGAAGCACAAAAGGCTCTTGGCATTCGACGCATATACCGTTTATGGAATTCTTATTATGGGGGCACGGAAGGCATACGTTGTAATTAAATGTGCCGTCGGCCTTTTCCTCTGCGCCAAAGCCGGGGGCGCATCTGCGGTCGAAACACGCGCTGGGTCCGTTGAAAACCTTTATATGCCGACCCCTTATGAAATCAGAGTCCCTGAGGCCGGCGCAATAGAAATAACACCTCTCCCTTCCGGAGTCCCAATGTTTGTCGGGGGCATTATCGCAGGCCTGCTTAACCAGACGTATCGCATGCTCTTCCCAATAGGAACGGCCAGCGTTCGCTGTACCGATAAAAACCGTACAGGTTGTTAATAGAACCAAGATTATTTTCATAAAATACCTCTCAAAGCAAAAACCGCCAAAGAATTGGCGGTCGGGGAGTTAAAACAATCATATTTGCAAAATGACCCCACCGGTTTTCGGGTTACCCTTGTTTTATGACCGGCGGCTCCCCGACCTTGCGGTGGGGCACATACAACAAAAGGCGCGCTTTTCGCCGCCCCGGTTGTGCGGATGGCGACACAGAATTACCGCATCGCTGCAAATATGAGCTGTTTTAAGGCCCCAAACGCCACATCCCTGTGGGTTCGTTTGCAATGGTATTTTAATGTAAAAATAATGTCAAGGCATAATTGAACAGATTCCCGGTGCCTTTGGATTATAGGGGGGGCGGGAAAAGCGTGTGGGCGCGAACACGCGCCCCTATCATTATGGGCGTATGCGGATTTATTCGTGTCTTAAACTGTCAATCGGGTTCAATTTGGCGGCTTTTATCGCCGGGAAGACCCCGGATGCAAGCCCAACGACAATCGCGACAACGAACGATATGACAACCGCCCAATAACTTACCGCCGCCGGATAATCAAGAAGCCGGGGCACAAGGAACATCGCCCCCGCAATGCCAAGCACAAGACCAACCATAGACCCAAGGAACGAAATCACAATCGATTCAGACATAAATTGTATGATAATGTTGGATTCTTTCGCGCCGATGGCTTTGCGAATGCCAATTTCTCTTGTTCTTTCCGCAACAGAGACAAGCATCATGTTCATAATGCCGATAGAGCCGACCAAAAGCGATACGGACGCGATGGATACAAGAAGCATGCGCATAAAGCCCGCGACGGTGTTCATGGTCTCCATAACCTGTTTCATGTCCGTGATTTGGAATGTGTCCGGCTGGTCGTCGCGCAATCTGTGCCTTTCGCGCAACAGCATTGTTATTTGTTCCGTTGCGAAATTATTCTCCGCATCCGCATAAAGACGTAAAAAGATGGTATTGACCGCGTCCGGAAAGCGCCAGCTGCTTATTCTTTTCTGCATGGTGGTAAGCGGCACGAACACCACGTCGTCGCCTGTGCCGCCCATGCTTTCGCCCCGTTCGCGGGTAACTCCGACAACGGTAAGCGGCACGTTCGCTATGCGCACAGTCTGTCCCACCGCATTTTGTCCAAGACCCAATTCACGCGCCACACGGTGGCCAAGCACCACATGGGTCGACGCATTGCGAAGGGCGGACCGGCCGAAAAATTCGCCATGCGACATTTCTATGTTCTGGATATGTTGGAATGCAGGGGCAACGCCCATGAGCATCGTGCTCCAATTCTGATTTCCCGATATAACCTGGGTAGGCATTTGGCGATGCGGGCTTACGAATTCCACGCTTGGCAATTGGCCGATGGCGTCCGCGTCGCCGGTGCGTAGCCTTTGCTGTCCCCCGGCAATCCTTACGCCGCCGGTCTGCGCCGCGCCCGCCCGGACGATGATGGTATTTGTTCCCAGTGCCGAAAACTGGTTGTCAATCTGTCTCTGCACCGTTTCGCCGATTGTCACCATGACCACCACGGCCAAAACACCGATAATAATGCCAAGAATCGTTAAAAACGACCGGATTTTGTTGCCGGATATAGACAGCCAGGATTCTTTTAAGATGTCGTTAAAAGTCATGAAAAACTCCGTTTTAGATGCTAGATACCAGATACTAGATATCAGATATTTGTTTGTTCCTTGTGGTTTTTGTAGTCGATATCAATAATTACCACAATTCTTCTTGCAAATTTTTTGCTTTTTTCCAATGTAATACTATCTTTGGACATTGTCGCCGTTCTTTATTTATCTGGTATCTTGCATCTATTATAACACATTTATTTGCAATGCGCGATTTATTTGATTAAGGTGCCCGAAAGCGGAGAGGAAGAGAGACAGTCAAAAGGGCGCAGCCGTGAGCGCATCAATTCCGCAATGCCTTTGCTGTGTCGCGCACAAAGGCGCCGGGCGGGGAAACCTTATCAGACACAGAATGCCGGTTTTTACATCCGGGGCGCCGGTGTTCCAAACTCTTTCAATGATAACCACGCGCCCGCCGCGCTATGGAGAGAGGAAATCCACGGAATATCGGGAAGTGACCGAAAGACAATTTTTAAGCACGCCTATGGCGACGACCATGTTCGTGAACGAATATATGCACGACCTGCGCAAGAACGCGCTTAAAATATTAACGTCCAGTGCCAAAAGCATAAGGGCGGACAGGGCGCGCGCCGTGCTTGTCATCGAACTTGCAGAACAGCGGCCGGAATGGCTTGGGCGGCACGAACAAAGGGTGATAAAAAGATGGCTTGACCGAAGGCTGTTCGGAGACATTCTGTACGCCAAGGTTATCCAACTTTTGAAAAACGGGCACCAAAGATGGTTTTACGGCGTGCCGGAAGCCGAAATGAAAAAATGGGTCGGACACGATTTGATATACAATATGCCGGACCCAAAACATATCCATCCCATGATGGAATGGATGAAAGACAACAGTTGGGATTACAATTTCAAAATCCTGTGGTTCCAAAATCTTGAACAAAATTATGCCCAGATGCCAAACGCATGCGATTTGGAAAGTTTTCGGCGCGAAGGCCTGCTTCCCGATTTCCAGTTCTTTTTAACAGACGATACCATGTATTATCCCGTTGAATTTGTGGAATATATCAATTCGGTAAGCCCGGTGCCGTTTCGGATGAATGAAGGAATAGATGGCGTAACGAAAGAAAAACTTGGCAACCAGTGGTTCCTGGCGCACCAAAGGCGCAATGTAAGCCAGCGCTGACCTTACAACTTGCTTGGGTCTTTTGGAACAGGGCCGTCGTGGACAATCCGGCCATCGCGGATATAAATAAGCCGCCGAGCGTTCTTCGCAACGTCGAATTCATGGGTAATCATGATGATTGTTATACCCAATTCTTTATTCAATTTTTTGAATATATCCATGATTTCCTGACCCATTTTGGAATCAAGCGCGCCGGTCGGTTCGTCCGCAAGAATCATCTTCGGCTCTCCCGCCAACGCCCTCGCAATCGCCACGCGTTGTTTCATTCCGCCGGACAGCTGTGTCGGAAGGTATTTTTCAAATTTTTCAAGCCCGACGTTTTTAAGCATGTTTCGCGCCCGCCGCAAGCGCTCGTCCGTGCCCATCCCGCGATACATAAGGGGAAGCATGACATTGTCCAACACGGTCCGCTTGGTAAGAAGGTTGAAATTTTGAAAAACAAACCCGATATATTCGTTGCGCGCGGTCGCAAGTTCGTCCGCGCTCATCTTCATGACATCGTTGCCATAAAGTTCATAGCTTCCGCTTGTGGGCACGTCCAAAGCGCCGATTATGTTCATGCATGTCGATTTGCCGGACCCGGACGGCCCCATGATGGTTGTGAATTCGCCGGGCTTTATATCGAACGACACGTCGAACAGGACGCGCGTCATCCCGCCCATTTCTTCGGGAAAATCTTTGCAGACTTTTTTAAGACTGACCACATGGTTGGGTTTGTTCTTCATGGGCCGTATTATAGCATAAAAACGGCCGGCAGTTAATAGTTAATACATTGGGCGTGAAATAATTTCCGGTTTGCAAATTATGGTTTTTATATATATAATGCGTTGTCGCAAGGTGTTCTTGCGATGGGGAATAGAAGCCCGGACCAAAAGCGTCCTTTGGACGAAAAGCTCCTGCTTATGGCAGGAGGGCGGCGAATATCCAATAAGCCGCTACTAACTTTTGGTAGTACTTCTATCCTCCTGCCACTGAATTTTTTCGGTGGTTTTATTTTATTACAAAGGGGGAAATTATGTCGGTGCAAACAGTGGCGCGCCTGTGTGCGCCCCTTCTGGGATTGATACTTTTGGGGCAGATGATATTTGCCCCTGCAAGCATGGCGCGGACTTTGCACGTTGGTGCGCAATCGGTTCCATTGACATCGGACAAGAGAAGTTCGCCGGCGCTTGCGTTGCGAATGCCTGCGGGTGATGTATGGTACGGTTTTTTGGTAAGCGGTACAGTGGCCGGGCGACTTACCGTGCAGATGCCGTCTGGTATTTTCAGCCTGATCGCGCCATCAAATCACACTTTCAGCACGATTCAGGCGGATTTTCCGCAGATTTATACATGGGACCAAACGTTCCTTAATAACTTTCCCAGGTGGGGGAATCAGAATGTTTGGTGGACCGCCAATCATAACAACAACCTGAGTGCCACCTTGGGCGGTCATGCCCCCATCTGGTCTAATTTTCATATCCAAGCGACGTGCAGTGCCACAACGGGTACATACCCCCATAAAGGCAATCCTGTTTTACCCAACGTCGCCAACGGCAATACCGCCTTTGCAAGCACTGTAAGGCAGTGCTGGTGTCGTTTGAAGCAGCGCGCTGACGGCGCGAATGGCGGCTGGGTGTTCGGCGGGACGTTCTCGACTGCCGCTTTGTGTGCGTTCAGTTGCCCGGATGGCTGCGCTAACGCGGCGGGCCTCGCCGCTTTCCGCGCCGTATTATTCGACGCGTTCGAGAATTTATAGGGACACAGGAAGCCGTTGAATAAAAACGGGCTTTCGCCCGTTTTTATCTCCGTCCCATCGGTCCGCCGCCGCCCGGGGGCCCTCCGCCTCCTCCGCCTGCGCTTGTGCCGCGCGATTGGGTGCCCGTCGCGTTACCGCGCGCAACGCCTGCGCGGCCGGTTATAATCCGGTCGCCCTCTTTCAACAAGTCATTGTTTTCAAGGACGATTTCAATCTCCGTTTCCGTTGCAAGTCCGCGCTGATAAGGGACAAGAACGACGTCGTTGCCGCGTTCGATAAGCAGAGTGTTGCGCGGCGTGCATTCGCCGTTTTCTATGCACGGGTCGTCGTATATATTCTGGAAAGTGCGGACAAGGAACGCCGCGCGGACGGCTTTCCATACGTCTTCCTTTTCCGCCACGGAAATCGTCACGAACGCCGTCATGCCGGGCATAAGTTTAAGGTCTTTGTTATCCACGTCGATTATCACGGTGTATATGACGACATTCTGGACGGTCGACGGCGACAGGCGAATCTGACGCACGATGCCGTCAAAGGTCTGTGCCGGATAAGCGTCGACGGTGAATGTCACGCTTTGCCCTTCGCGTATTACGCCGATGTCGGCTTCGGATATGGATGTCTCAATCCTCATCTGGGAAAGGTCTTCGGCGATTTCGAACAAATCCGGCGCCTGAAGCGATGCGGCGACGGTCTGTCCCCGGTCGACGCGGCGCGAAATCACGGTGCCGTCGACCGGCGACGTTATGGTCGCAAACCCAAGATTGGTTTGGGCGCGGTCGTATTGCGATTGCATCCGGCGTACGGTTTCGTTGGATGTTCTGAACCTTGTCTCCGCCATTTCCATTTCGGCGCGGGCGATAAAGCCTTCCCTGAACAGGGTTTGGGCGCGGTTGAATTCAGACCGGTCGAAATTACGGGTAAGGATTGCGGAATCAAGCGCGGCCCGCGCTTCATTCGCGGTCGCTTGTAACACCGACGGGTCGATTTTCAAAAGAATCTGACCCTGGGTCACCTTGTCATTAAAATCCACAAAAATTTCTTCGATTATTCCGGAAACCTGCGCGCCGACGCGTATGGTGTTAAGGGGACGAATCTCGCCGGTCGCGGTGACCGTATGCCGCATGTTTCCGCGTGTAACCGGCACGGTGATGAAATCGTGCGTTTCCGGCGCCGACCGTTGATTCATGTAAAGCAGGGCGCCAATCACGACAACAAGGACAAGCGAAAGCCGCTTGTTCCGCCGGGCAAAACCAATCGGCCATTTTGCGGCGTTCTTTGCTTTGTTGATTAGCCCACTGAATTTTTTCAATTTTTTCATCGGTCTTTGTTCCTTATTCCATGTTTGCATGAAGTTCGCCAAGCGCAAGCGCAACGCCCGCGCGCCTTATGTACAAATCATATCGCGCCGTTATATTCTGGCGGCGGGCCGACGCAAGGTCCGCCTGGGCCGTTTGCCAGTCAAGCATGGTCGCGCGCCCGACCCGGTACATGCCCGCCGTCACGCGTTCGGATTCCGTCGCAGAGCGAAGCAGGGCGCCCGTCTGGACCAAAACTTTCTGCGCGGTCTGGTAATTCTGGTATGCGGTCCAGACGTCAAGCGATATGGCGTCGTCCCGTGCGCGCGCAAGTTCGGTCGCGCGGTCGTACGCCGCCTGAGCCGAGCGTAAGTTATTCGTGCTTGCAAACCCGGTAAATATCGGCATGCTTGCGCGGATTCCGATGCTGCTTCCGTCCAATCTTGTATTCGGGCCCATGCCCATCAAATCATAATTTCTTGTCGGGTCGTAAGACAGCGTGCCGCCCGCGGTAATCGACGGAAGATTGCGGACAAGCGCGCTGTTCCGTCTGTGCCAGGCTGCGCTGGCCGATGATTGCGCGGAAAGCAAATCCGGGCGCTGTCGCCGCGCTGTCGCCATCATTTCCGATATGGTCTGTGATTCCGCCGCCGACCCGAACGATGCCGGCATGTCGGTTATTTCAAGCGCCTGGTCCTGTGGGAACGAAAGTAAAAACAAAAGCCGGCCCTTTGCAATCTCGCGGTTGCCGTTTGCGCGCTGTAATTCCAATTCGCGCGCCGCAAGTGTTGTGTCGGCGCGCAGAACGTCCGCGCGCGCGACCGCGCCGGCGCGGAATTTCGTGTCCGCCGTATTCTTGGCGCCGCGCGCAACGGTGACAAGTTCGGTCGCCGCCGCAAGTTCCGCATCCGCGGACAACATTCCGTAATACGCGGACACAAGGTCGAACACATAATTCTGAACCGTGGCGTTATAATCGAGATTGGTGGCGCGCCATACGGCGTTAAGGTTGCCAAGGTCGGATTCGCGCCGCCCGAAATCGAATATAAGCCAGTCCGCGCGAAGGCGAAGGTTCACTATATTGTCGGACCAGGCTTCCTGTCTGTATTGCCTGTCGACCGATGCGGACGCGGTGATGTCGGGAAGATACGCCGCCATGCCCGCGTATCTGTTCATACGCGCTTGCCGCGCGGCCTGGAAAGCGGCCGCCGTACCCGGGTTGCGGCAAAGGCCAAGCTCGATGATTTGTTGCAAAGTCTGCGGGCCGCCCGGCACCGTCTTGCGCGTGTTGCAATCGGCCGCGTGCGCGGACAGGGCAAAGGACACGAAGCATAAAGCGTATATAAATTTCTTCATAATTCTCTCAGGTACTTGATATTATATCATAAAAATGAAAAGTAAACAAAAATTTGAAAAAGCGGATGGGAAGACAACCGGGGGCGAAGCGGCCCAGCCTTCGCCAAGGCTATGGCGGGCGCCCCTTCGCCGGACAGCGGCGAAAGGTGGAGGCCTGAGTCGGAATCGAACCGGCATAAACGGATTTGCAGTCCGGTGCATAACCATTCTGCCATCAGGCCGTGCGCGCACAATATCAGATAAAAATTTTGTTTTCAATAAAAAACGGATTTTTACCGCTTGTTATGTTTTGCCACAATATGATAATATCCTTGCATAAATTGAGGGGTTTGTCGTGCCGGCAAAAAGAGTGTTCACAGTTTTTCTTTCCATGATTTTATTTTTCGGCGCTGCGCGCGCCGATGATGCGGACACACGTGCCGCGACCGTCGAATTTGTAAATCGGACGCTTAACCGGGTGCTGGAAGCTTGCGGTATCCCCGCCAGCCAACGCTTTCCGTCCGGCGCCAATACCCGTATTGCGAATATGGAATATCTTTTGTGCCTGGTGGACAGGGCGAATGAAAGATTGAACGGCGAACCAACAACCAATTACTGCGAATCCGAATACGCCACGGCCCAGGTGGCGAATGTCGCCGTTGTCAGGGACGCGGCGGACAGACTGGTAAGGGTCGAGCCGAATTTTTGGATGCACCTTTCCGGTGTGGAGGCGGGCGACGTGTTCAGTTTTCAATTCAGCGCAAGCGGATGTATCGGTATTGATTGGGGGGATGGTATGAATATTTTAAGGTGGGGCAACGGCAGCCATACCTATACCCAGGACGGGGACTTTGTTATCGCCATAGGCGGAAGGATAACGGCGTATGGCATGGGTTCCTGGGGTTCGGCGCCGCCGATTGCGCTGAGCTTTGGCAATTCTCCAATCAAGGCAAAGGTTACAAAACTGGAAGGTGATTTGGGAAGGGTGTTCCCAATTGTCGCATGGAGTCCCGGTACTACCGCGCCAAGGTTCAGCGATTTATTCCGGGGCTTTACCGGTTTGACCGAAATACCGGAAACGCTGTTTGCCGGTTTGCAAGGGGTCGGCGGCCATTCTATGTTCAGCGGCGCATTCGCCGACACCAATATAACCAGCATTCCGGAAAACCTGTTCGCCGGGATTACAGGCCCGGGCCCCAGTATGTTTATGGAAACATTTAGAAATACCAAAATAACAAGTATCCCGGAAGGCTTGTTCGCAACCATAAAAGGTGCGCCGGGCAACCATATGTTTTGGGGGACATTCGCCGATAATCCCCAATTGACCAGTATTCCGGACAATTTGTTCGACAATGTAACCCGCCAGCCGCAAATACAAGCCTTTGGTTCGACAGCATCGACATTTGAAGGTACATTCCGAAATACCGGAATAACCAGCATACCGGAAAACCTGTTCGCCTTTCCAAACAGAGAGGAGCCTATCAGGCCAGCCCCCAGCCTATTCTTGGACACATTCCGCAATACCAAGATAACAAGCATTCCGGAAAACATGTTTTCCGGGGTTACGGGTGCGCCGGCGCAGTCGACGTTTTTTGGCACCTTTCGGGACAATCCCAATTTGACGGGTATTATACCGGGCGGGTTGTTCGCCGGGATTCAAGGTCGTCCAGCGAGTAACTCGTTTGTGGACACATTTCGAAACAATCCAGGTTTGACAGGCATAGGCGACGGATTGTTCGATGGAATACATGGAAATCAGGTGGGCGATGGCTCGCCATTCGATTCTACATTTCGAGACTGCACCGGTTTGACGGGACCGTCGGCACGCACGCTTATCGACCCGGACAACCCCGCTTTGGGAAGACAATTTATATGGGAAAAGTGGCCGGATATAGGTGGATGGCGGGGCAATCGGGTGTATATGAACGCGATTGGCCTTGACGATTATGACATTATGCCGGACGGTTGGAAATATTAAAAAACGCCGTGAGGCGGTTGCATCCGGCGGGCTTTAGTTTTATACTGGGCGTATGATTTTAACCCTTACCGTTTCCAATTTTCGCAATCATGAATCAAGCCGCATAAAAACCTGCGGCGCAAAAACCGTAATCATCACCGGCCCGAACGGGTCGGGCAAGACAAGCATATTGGAAGCCATATCGACGCTTTCGGCGGGCGGCGGATTGCGCGGGGCGGGCTCTGATGAAATGCGTCGCATTTCATCAGAGCAGGGCATAGGTTTTGGGGTGGTTGCAGAGTTGGAAGATGAGACGAAGCTGTCCGTATCATGGACAGAGGGCGACACATACAGACGCGCAACGGTCGACGGTGATGCGGCGCCGCTTTCCGATTTGGCGCGTTATTTGCGCCTTGTCTGGCTTACGCCGAAAGAAGACCGGCTGTTTTACGATTCCGCGTCCGACCGCCGCGCGTTTTTCGACCGGTTGGCGGCAAGTTTTGATTCGGCGCACGCCGGCCGCGTAGCGCGCATGGCAAAGCTTTTATCCGAACGGGCGTTCGCGCTTAAATCCGGCGCCGCGAGTGAATGGCTTCGCGCAATCGAAAAACAGCTTGCCGAAACTGCCGTTGCTGTCGCCGCCGCGCGGGTGAAATATGTCGGAGAGGTGAACTATTTTCTGGGGCATAAGGCATATGGCACAGGGAATAACGAAGATGAGAATGCCTTATGCCCTATGACCTATGCCCTTGCCATTGCCGGGGTCTTGGAGCAAAAATTATCAGCCGGGCAGAATGCCATGGATACGGAAAAAGAGTATGCCGAATATTTGTCGGGCGAACGCGCGCTTGTTCATGAAAAGATGACAATCGACGGCGCGCACAAATCCGACATGACAATGTTTAACCAACCGCTTTCCATGAATGTCGCGATGACGTCTACCGGGCAACAGAAATCGGCGCTGCTCTCGCTTATCATCGCCCATGCGAAATTATTGCATGCGAAAACGAATGCGCGGCCTGTCGTACTGCTTGACGAAGCGGCGGCGCATTTGGACGCCGATGCGCGCGCGAACCTGTTCGCGGAACTCTCCGAAACGGATTCCCAGGTATGGGCGACCGGCGTCTGCCCCTTGCTTTTCCAAGGGGTCGGGGGCGCGATATTTATTGGTTGCGAAAACGGCCGGATTATAGAACAATAGAATCATGAAGAAAAATATCGACTATCAGCATCTTCTTGAACGCGCGTTGCGGGCGGTTGTTAAGGACGCGCTTACGCATGCACAATTCAACGGTCTTGGCGATAATACGCATTTCTATATCACTTTCAGAACGCGCGAGCCGGGCGTGAATATCCCCGATTTTCTTCGCCTTCGATATCCGGAGATGATGACTATTGTGCTTCAATATTCTTTTTCCAACCTTAACGTGTCGGACAAAGAATTCGGCGTGACGCTTACCTTTGACGGCCGGCCTTTTTATATTCGGATTCCTTATAACGCGCTTGTCGAATTCAAGGACCCGTCTGTGGACTTTATGCTTCAATTTCAAAACCGCGGGCATAATGATTCAAGCAATGATTTGGAATTGCCATTAAATGAAAAAACAACGGAAGATGAAGCGCGCGTCGTATCGCTTGATGAATTCAGAAAAAAGAAAAAATAAAACAAAAGGAGAAAAAGATGAACAAACTTATCGGTTACATCATAATTCTTGGCGTGATTGCGCTTACCCTTATCGCGGGCTGGCTTGCAAGCGGGCTTGTGGCGCAGCATGTGCGGGGTATAGACGACATGTTCGTACAGATGGTCGGCATTGCCGTCGGAATCATCGGCGGATACTTCGTATTGCCAAAAGTTGTGAAATAAAAAATCCGCCGAAAGGCGGATTTTATTTTGGTTCTTCTTTCTTTGGTATCAGAACCCGCTCCATCCATTGATTGTCAATGGTAAGGTTTTTAACGTCTTCGGATTCCAGCAGTCTTTTATGCAAAGGAATCGTCGTCTTTACGCCTTCGATTGAAAATTCGTCCAACGCGCGTTCCGAACGAAGCATGCATGTCGAACGGTCCGGCGCCCAGACGATAAGCTTTGCAATCATGGAATCATACGTCGGCGGGATGCGCCATCCGTCGTACGCCGCGGAATCAATCCGGATGCCAAGTCCGCCCGGGGGCGAATACGCGGTTATCTGGCCGGCGTTCGGGATGAATGTCTCCGGGTCTTCGGCGTTGATTCTGAATTCAATCGCGTGGCCGTCCGATTTCAAATCCGATTGGTCGTATCCCAATTTTTCGCCCATTGCGATGCGTATCTGTTCGCGGACCAAATCGACGCGGTATACCATTTCCGTCACAGGGTGTTCAACCTGCAGCCTTGTATTCATTTCAAGGAAATAGAATTTCCCGTCTTCAAACATGAATTCAAGGGTTCCGGCGTTCGTGTATCCCATCTTCTTTGCCGCAACGGCGCAGGTTTTTATCATGTCGTCCCGCTGTTTCTTGGTAAGACAGGTCGCGGGGCATTCTTCCATGACTTTTTGGTGCTTTCTTTGCAGGGTGCAGTCGCGCTCGCCAAATATGACGACATTGCCGTGTGTGTCGCCCAGAACCTGAAACTCTATATGACGCGGATGGACAAGCAGTTTTTCCATATAAAGCGTGTCGTCACCGAATCCGTTAAGTGCTTCCGCTTTGGTCATCTGGAACGCGGCCGGCATTTCTTCGGCGGAATATACTTTGCGCATTCCTTTGCCGCCGCCGCCCGCCGCCGCTTTAAGCATTACCGGGTATCCTATTTTCTCCGCCCACGAATGCGCGTCCGTCAAAGTATCCACCGCGCCGTCCGATCCGGGTATAAGGGGAAGGCCGCATTTCGCCGCGGTATGTTTTGCGACGACCTTGTCACCCATCTCGGCCACAATCTTGGCGCCGGGCCCAATCCAAATCAGTTTATGCTGTTCCACCTTTTCGATAAAGCCGGACCGTTCGGACAGGAATCCGTATCCGGGGTGAATCGCGTCCGCGTTGGTAAGAAGCGCGGCGGTAAGGATGGCGGATTCGTTAAGGTATGATTCTTTTGCCGGAGCGGGACCGATACATACGGATTCGTCCGCAAGTTTCGCGTGCAACGAATCCTTGTCCGCGGTCGAATAAACGGCGACCGAACGGATTCCCATGTCGCGGCATGCACGTATAATGCGCAGGGCGATTTCCCCGCGGTTCGCAATAAGTATTTTGTTTATGGCTGGCATTTTATTTCGTAAAGCGCAAGGCGTGAGACGTAAGACGGTATTGTCATATTACGCTTTACGCTTCACGCCTTACGCCTCGCGGGTTATTCAATTACCATCAACGGCTGGTCGAATTCCACCGCCTGGCCGTCGGTTATATATATTTCTTTGACCGTTCCGTCCTTGTCGGCTTTCACGGGGTTGAACGTCTTCATCGCTTCGATAAGCGCGATGGTGTCGCCCGCCTTGACCTGTGTTCCGACGACTATGAACGCCTTGGCGCCCGGTTCCGGCGAAAGATAGGCGACGCCCACCATCGGCGATTTAATCGCATTCGCCGCGGATGCGGCGGGGGCCGCCTCTGTGGCGGCTGTCGCGGAATTATTTTGCGGCGGGGGCGAAAATACAGTCGGCGCCGCGGCAACGATGTTCTTTTGTTTCGACAGTTCGATTTCCCGACGGAATATTCCAAAAAGGAACGATGTTTCGACTTTGAATTCGGTCAGTCCCATTTTATCCATCATTTGGGACATGTGTTCGACTTTGTTAAAGTACGATGAGAAATAAGACGGCATATAAATTTCCTTATTGTTCGATTATCAGTGGGCCCATGCCAGGCCGGTATGCGGGAATTGTACCACGTGGAACCGGCTTGTCAAATAGTTAATGGCTGTCGCCACCGCCGCGAACAATTCAGGGATTCGTAAAGGTGTTGAGCGCCACGGAACGGAAAGTGGCGTCCATGTTCGCGTCCGCGCAACCGCTTGGGCAAATAAAGGCGCAATCGGCGGCGGTCGAGTCGGTCCTGCGGAACACCCACACGCCATTAGCGCCGTCGGAACGCCGTTTCAAACGGCACCAGCATTGACGAGTTGTGCCGCTGAAAGGAATTGCGGGGAGGGCGGGATCGCCCTGGACCGCCCAAGTGCCCGTGGTGGGGCTGCACGTCGATTGAACCCAATATGTCGGATAGACGCCGACATTTGTCAGGCCGGCATTCCTGGCTGTAGAGTTGAAATCCCTTACAGATTGTCCGCCGAAATTATTGGGCAGGCCATGTTGCCCGCCATTCCATGTATAAATTTGCGGATAGTCCGCCGAGATTGTGGTGAATGTATGGTTGGGGGGCGGAGTCAGACTGAAAATATCGCCGCCAGGCATCCGGAGGGACAGGCGGCCGGGCGCCGTGTCGCTGGTCAGGAAGCCGTACCATATGTCGCCTTCGGGCATCCGGACGGCAAGCGCGGGCGAGCTTCTCTTGTCGGATGTCAATATAACCGCCTGGGGGCCGATGTGCATAGTTCGGATTGTTGCCGCATGCGCGGATATCGCAATCAGCAATCCGATAAGAACTGGAACGAGTGATTTCAATTCAAAACCCCTGTTGCACAATAAAACCGCCAAGGGAATTGACGGTCGGGGAGTTTGTAAATCAGTCTATGATTGATTCCGTGGTTTTTGTCCGCCGCGCTTGCACGCATCGGGACTATTGTATAGCCACCGGCCCCCCGACCAAAGTCGGGGACATAACGGTGCGTTTGCACCATTACATCATAGATAACGATGCAATCGCACCGCATAGACTGGGCTTACAATAGCCCCGAACCCAAATCCCTTTGGATTCATCAGTATTATAAGGAATTAATCATAAAAAACAAAGGATAAAAAACAGCCGACACCGGCGCAACTGTCAACCGACCGGGTCGTACCCGAACCCGCCGCCGGGGCGGCATCTTGATATTCTGCGCACCGCAAGCCATGCGCCGCGAAGGCATCCGTGCTTTTCTATCGCCTGCTTTGCGTATTCGCTGCACGTTGGGACAAACCGGCACGCGGCCCGCCCGCCAATAAATGGGGAAATCGCCATTTGGTAGAGTTTGATAAAAAATAGAAAAAGAGACTTCATGTTAATTTTTAGTTTTGAGTATTGAGTTTTGAGTTAATGCGTTCGTGCTTCGCACTCACAGTTGATTAATTTGTAACTGTCGGCGCTGGCCGACACCATAATTCAACACTCAACACTCAAAACTTTTAACTTTTTCAACGCCGTTCTCATCAGGCTTTGCGCAAGTTCGAAATCGGCGTCAAGGACCCCGGCGCGGATGATGAATATATAATCCATGTCGGGCGACATATGTTTTTCATTTGCGCGAATCCATACGCGAAGCATCCTTTTTCCATGGTTGCGGTCCACGCTGCGCTTAAGGGTTTTCTTGGTCACCTTTATCCCGTATTTCGCATCGCCCGGCCATTTTGTTTTTCTTGCGCGCGCGACGAAAAACTCCGTCCGATAAGTCGGGTCGTCTTCGGACAGTTCAAAATCTTTATGCTTTTTTATAATCGGTCGCATGGGGCCAGTATAAAACGCGGAATCCCAAATAGCAAATAACAAAAACTTGCATGCTTGGAAATATGTGTCTATAATCCGCCCTGCAGGAGAGATGATTGTTCTATTGTGCGCCCGAGCCGGCGCAGAATTGAATAATTATCTCCTGTAAAAATAACAACTTAAAAACAGGAGATACTTATTATGGTATTTGGTAAACTATTCAAAAAAGATGAAAAAGCACAGTTAAACCACCCGGTCTCGGTTTCGATGGAAATCGGCGGCAAGGTGCTTACCCTTGAAACCGGACGCTTTGCAAAACAAGCGACCGCATCCGTTATGGCCACGATGGGACAGACCATGGTGCTTGCGTCCGTGGTTGCGGAAAAGACCGCCGTCGAAGGACAGGACTTTTTCCCATTAACCGTGGATTATCAAGAAAAATTCGCATCCGCCGGAAGAATCCCGGGTTCGCGCGACCGCCGCGAAGGCCGCACCACGACAGCGGAAACATTGACAGCGCGCCTTATCGACCGGCCCATACGCCCGCTTTTCCCCGATACTTTCAAAAACAAGGTTCAGATTACGGCGACATGCTTTTCGTATGACAAGAAAAACAGCCCGGATATTTTGGCGATGATTGCGTCAAGCGCGGCTTTGGCGATATCCGGCGTTCCGTTCGGCGGTCCCGTCGGCGCGGTGCGCGTGGGATACGACGACAAGGGATATGTTTTGAATCCGGATGTCAAAACACTTGATGACTTGGAAATGGACCTTGTCGTCGCGGGCACCAAAGACGGCGTTTTGATGGTCGAATCCGAAATCGGCGAATTGGATGAAAAGACAACGCTTGGCGCGGTTAAATTCGGTTTTGACGCGTTCCAGCTGGTCATCAAGCTTGTCGAAGAATTGAAAGAAAAAGCGGGCAAAGAAGCGTGGGCGGCCGAAGAGCTTGCCCCCGAATACAAAGCCATGCAGAAAGACTTTGAACAGTTCGCGGGCGAAATCGAAGCGGCGCTTGGCATTTCCGACAAACTGCCGCGCCGGGATACCTTGGCATCCATACGGGACAAGGCTTTGGCGCGCATACCGGAATTGTTTCCGGAAAGCAAGATTGCCGCCGGCACCTTGAAATCATGGGGGGCGGAAATTGTCGACGTCCTGGGTGGGCGCATTATGCGCGAAAGCATTCTGGCGGGAAATCCCCGCGTCGATGGCCGCGACAATAAAACCGTGCGCCCCATCGAGTGCGAGGTCGGCATCCTTCCGCGCGCGCATGGTTCGGCATTGTTCACACGCGGCGAAACGCAAGGCCTGGTCACTTTGACGCTTGGCGGCACATCGGACGCTTTGCCGATTGAAAACATGGGCGGCAAGTCCGAAGAAGGTTTTATAATGAACTATAACTTTCCGGGATTTTCGGTGGGTGAGGCGAAAATGCTTCGCGGACCCGGGCGCCGTGAAATCGGGCATGGAAATTTGGCGCTTCGCGCTTTGCGCCCGATGCTTCCGACAAAGGACAAGTTTGATTACACCGTCCGCATAGTATCGGACATTTTGGAATCCGACGGGTCGTCGTCAATGGCGACGGTATGCGGCGGAACGCTTGCCATGATGGACGGCGGTGTGCCGATGACCAAACCGGTCGCGGGAATCGCCATGGGCCTTATCAAAGAAGGCGACAAGTATGCCGTGCTTTCCGACATTCTGGCGGACGAAGACCATCTTGGCGACATGGATTTCAAGGTCGCGGGAACCAAAGACGGAATCACTTCGTTGCAGATGGACCTTAAAATCACATCCGTGAATTTCGACATTATGGAAAAAGCATTGGCCCAGGCGCGCGAAGGCCGCATGCACATACTTGACGTCATGTCCGACGCGATTAAATCGCCGCGCAAGGAACTTTCCGAATTCGCGCCCCAGGCGTTTGTCATGAAAATCCATCCGGATAAAATCCGCGAAGTGATTGGAAAGGGCGGAAGCGTCATCAAATCCATCACCGCGGAAACGAACACCGGTATTGACCTGTCGGACGACGGCACCGTGAAAATCATGTACACGGACATTGCGGACCGCGACGCGGCGGTGGAAAGAATAAAATCCATTGTCGCAGAACCCGAAGTCGGCATGATTTACGAAGGCGTCGTGTCCGGTAAAAAGGATTTCGGACTGTTCGTGAAAGTCATGAACGGCACATTCGAATCCATGGTCCATATTTCCGAAATCACGGGCGAACGCTTGAACACCATCGAAGATGCGAAACTTTCCGAAGGCGACAAAGTGTTTGTGAAGTACCTTGGGCTTGACAAGCGTGGCAAAACCCGCATGAGCATGGTCGGAATCAATCAAAAAACGGGAGCGGAGAAATAAAGGTGGCTGGTGCTGGTGATTCGTGGGTTTGGAAATTATTACAACTTCACGTCACCAGCCGCCACTGAACGAAGTGAGCGAAAGATGTACGAAAAGAATAAACAGGATATCACAAGGTATGTCGGGTGCGCTTTGATTCCGTTTGCCATTCCTTTGTTTTTGATAATGTGGGGCGTGATTGGAATTATTGATAAAGCGGAACAAAAAGCCGAATACAATCGCACATGCCGCGAAATCAGAAAAGCCCGTGAAAAACAAAAATAAGGTTGGCAGACGATGAAATTCGAACTGTTGCATGAAGTGCGGGATTATTGCAAAGAAACTTATAATTTTCAGCGCGCGATATTTAATGAATCGCCGCGTTTTATGAAAACCATAGGACAGTCCACCGCCTTTTTGGCGCCTGTGTTGATTCCGGCGTTCTTCGGCGCCGTCTTTTTGATGTACTGCGCTTACAGCCCGGTAAAAGAAATAATAGACCATTATTCCAATAAAAAGCAGAGATAAGGAACAGACAATGTGGGATTATTGCAAGAATGTCTATCATTGGAAACGTGAAGAGCTTGTCGGCCCAAAAACACCGCCCGCTAAGAAAGTCATTGGGCATGCCTGTGCGGTTGCGGCCCCTGTAATAGGCACGGCGATATTATCCATGTGGTTTATAATATGGTGCGCATTGAAATCAGGCGATATAATCAAAGACAATATTGGAGATTATAAGCATAAGAAAAACTGGCGAAAAGTCACGAAACAAAGATAAGAAGTATAAATATGGACCAGGCAAAACAAAAGGGACGGGTGATGAATTTCAAGCCGCTGCACAACATACGGGATTATTTTGTCGGGTCTTATGACTTTGTAATCGGCGATTTGGACACCCTTCGGTATTGGCACCTGAGGAAATTTGACAAGGATTTCGTGTTTTATAACTCGGAAAAACCCAATATTTTTACTGTGCTTAAAAATTGCGGGGAAAAATCCATGATGTATGTTGCCGCGGTTTTGGCCCCCGTGCTGTTGCCAATGGGTTATTGTGGATGGAGAATCGAGAATAGGGTTTCAAAAAAGAAAAGAGAGTTGCCGACATTCAAAGAATTTCTGCAGCGCATTATTGAAGAATCCAGATTCAGATAAAAACAAGGAGCAGACAATGGACATGAAAGCATTGATGGAACAGGCAAAGGGGCTGCAGGCAAAGGTCAGCGCGGCACAGGATTCGCTGTCCCGCACCGTTGTAAAGGGCATTGCCGCGGGCGGAATGGCGATTGTAGAAATGACTGGAAAATATGAATTGGTTAAGCTAACATTATCGCCGGATATAGAGCAGGAAGACCTTGAAAGCATGACGGCAATCATATCCGCCGCGTTTAATGACGCGAAAGCGAAAGCCGACGCGACAATTGACAAGGTTATGTCGGAAGCCACGGCCGGTATGCCGCTTCCGCAGTAAGGTTTGGACGATTAGCTCAGTTGGTAGAGCGTCTCGCTTACACCGAGTAGGTCGGCGGTTCGAGCCCGTCATCGTCCACCATAAAATTCGGAGAGAGAATGACTGGATGGACACATTCTTGACAGTTGGGCGTTTTTAATCCGCGCCTTTTATTATCTGAAAAAGATTTGCGGAAAAATTCACGATTTAGAGAAATATCGCTTTAATCCCTTGACTTTTCCTGGGGGGGGTAGAATTGCATTGAAAGATACGTCTGGTGACGTGTATTTTCGGCCTATATAAACAAAAGGAAAAAATATGAAAAAATAATGCTTACATCATTGGGTGCATTGCTGATTGCTAATTCAGCCAGTGCAGTGGATATACGTCCTTATACATCGCTGAAACTTGGATATAACAGTCTTAACAGCGAATATAACGTGACAAAGCCGGTAGTCATAACAGAGGATTTAGAACGCATCGGCGGTTTTGTCGGCGCGATTGCTGGCGGTGTATCATTCGGCGTGCATGATATGGTCGGTGTGCGCGCGGAACTTGAATATTCCTATACCCGGAACAGCGGAAAAGTATACAAGGGTTACGACGATAAACGCACAATTACCGATAATAGAATTCTGGCGAATGCGTATGTGGATTTCGGTGGAAACAATTGGGTCGGGTTCAACCCGTATATAGGGCTTAGCCTGGGATATGGTTTTGCCAGTGGTAAAGAATTTATTGAAGGCGGGGTGGATCTTAAAGCCAACGGATTGGTATACGGCGGGTCTGTCGGTGTGGCATATTCCGTAACCAACAATATCGCCGCTGATTTGGGCGTTCGTTATCTGATGGCTAACCGCAATTGGAGCGTTACTGCCGTGGACGCTGAAGGCAAATTCAAAAGCAATGACCTTTCCGTATTGTTCGGAGCGCGTTATACTTTCTAGGAATACATAGAAAGAACGAAAATAATACCACTCTTTCATGGGTGGTATTTTTTGCGCACCCTTGCGGGGGCGGCAAAAAGCGCATTGGAATTCGAATTCCGGAAAGGTTTTAAGAAAAACCACAGAGTTTGGAAAAACAATTTTATAAGTTTACTTTTCAATATCCATTTTATATAATGAAACCTGAACCTGTGGAGACATTGGTTCAGGACTGTGATTAGTCCTTATTGAATGCGGTGCAGTTATTTGCATTGTTATCTGATGTAATGGTGTTTTTACTGCACCGTTATATCCTGGCCTTGTGGTCGGGAAGTCGTTTGCTATAAAACAGGGGAAACCCGAAGGCAACGAAGTCATTTCATTCAATATGATTAATCAACTTCCTGACCGCCATTCCTTGGCGGCTTTTTTGTCTCCCAAAAACAGAAATAAAAACCTAAAAGGGAAGAAAATAACAATGAAAGTCGCAATCATATTAGGCACAGTTTTAACTGTGCCCACACAATTATTGGCAGGCCCATTCAGAAATAGAGCGGCAATAGGCGATATGTGGATGTCTGCTTCCATATTTTATGCTTATGGTATGTCCGCGATGGAAAAAGATTGGGCGGGAACTTTGCAATTTACCGGGTCTTTGGTATCTGCGCAACTGGCAACGCAGGGCTTGAAAGAAACCGTTCAGGCACGAAGACCGGACTATGGCGACAATATGTCGTTCCCAAGCGGGCACGCCGCCGCCGCGTGGTCCAGCGCGATGTTTGTTCATAAGAGATACGGATGGAAACAGGCGTTGTTTCCCTATGCAATGGCGGGCGCTGTGGCTTGGTCCCGTGTTGACCAAAGGGCGCATTATTGGCACGATGTAATCGCAGCCGCGGGAGTGAGCGCGTTATTCACCTGGATTCTTGTCGACCGTTACGAGAATATCAGGATAGAGGCGGCGCCGGGGCATGCAAAGTTAAATTATAATATCGCGTTTTGACGGCGGCGGCCGCGCTATCCAACTTTTCCTTGAAAACCCGGATGGGCGCTGCTATGCTTTTCGGCATGAAACGATATGTAATAATGTTTGCCTTTTTACTGCCTGTTGTCGCGGCGCTTGGCTGGTACGGGATGATGACTTCGGCCCAGCTTGAGACAGCGGCGGGCGCGCAGAAAATCCCGCCGACAATGGCGCGGAAAATGATGAACGGGCCGAAGGAATTCGTGCTTCTTGACGTGCGCACCGAAGAAGAATTCAAGGAACGGCGCATTAACGGCGCGCTTTTAATCCCTCATGACGAAATACACGCGCGCGCAAAGGATTTGCCGGCGGACAAAAGCAAACCTATTTTCGTATATTGCCGCCTTGGCCGCAGAAGTCAGGTTGCGGGCGAAAAACTTGCCGGGCTTGGGTATAAAAACGTATACGACATGGGCGGCGTGGTAGATTGGCCGTATGAAACGATTGGGGGCTGAAAATGACGGTAAAAATCATATTCGAAGCGCATTCGACGACTTGGGACAACGAAGCGGAAAAATCATCGGGATGGAACGATGTCCGGCTGTCGTTGCCGCTTGGGTACAAACAATCCGAAGAACTTGGCGAACGTTTCGTCGGCAAGCATCTTGACGCCATATTTTGTTCGGACCTGCAGCGCGCGTATCTGTCCGCCGAAATCGGTTTTGCCGGACGGGATATTCCGATTTTCCGCGACGCGCGTTTGCGCGAATGCAATTACGGCGATTTGACGCAAGGTCCCGCGGACGCGGTCAACGGTCAAAAGGCGGAAAGGATAGACGTCCCGTTTCCAAACGGCGAAAGCTATACCGACACCAACAAGCGTATGAAAGAATTTCTGGACGAATTAAAGACCAATTATGACGGCAAGACGGTTTTGGTTGTCGGGCATCGCGCCACTCAATACGCGCTTGACCATTTTATCCTTGGCCAGCCTATGAAAGAAATTGTCGCAAAGAAATTCAAATGGCAACCGGGTTGGGAATACGAACTGTAAGGCGACGCTATGACCAATTACTCAAAAGTCTGCGAATTTCATAAAAAATACGACCGTTTTCTTGACCTTGGCAAATTGCCGGAAAATCAGGCGGCGTTCAGAGTCGGGTTTATTGAAGAAGAACTTGGCGAATTAAAGAAAGCCGTGGCGAATGATGACTGTGTCGGGATTCTGGACGCGCTTGCCGATATTTTATACGTAACCTATGGAATGGCGGCGGAATACGGTTTTGACATGGACGAAGCGTTCGGCAGGGTTCACGAAAGCAATATGTCAAAAACCATGACCCGGGATAAGGGAAAGCTTGCCAAAGGACCGGGGTACAAGCCGGTGGATTTAACCGATTTGGCGCGTATCCCTTCGAATCAAAGGGGTTGAGGATTCAGGCGCAGCTGTCCGCAAGCGCTTCCGATGTCCGCGCCGCGTTCGCGCCGGATGCGCGTATGGATGCCGTTTTCTTTCAATATATCTTGGAACCGATGCACCGCGTTGTTCGATGGCGCAGACAAGTCGCCGCGTTCCGCGACCGCGTTCCAGGGGATTAAATTCACCATTACGCTTTTGTCTTTTAACAGCGCGGACAATTGTTCGGCGTGTTCGGGGGCATAATTTCCCCCACCCGTCCCCCGATTTGGGGTGGGAAAATCCAAAAGTATATATTCAATCATCAATTGGCGGCCGGTTCTTTCGCTGTGCGCGAAAGCGGCGTCAAGGACGTCCGCAATCGGATAACGTTTGTTTATGGGCATTAATTCGCCGCGCAATTCGTCGTTCGGCGCGTGCAGGGAAATCGCAAGGTTCACCGGTCTGGCCCATTCGGTCAATTCGTTGATACCCGGAACAATGCCGCATGTCGATACAGTCATCCGCCGCCATGAAATGCCAAGTTTGGCATTCGCGGTTCCAAGAAATCCGCGAAGGTTTTCAGTGTTCTGCAACGGCTCGCCCGTGCCCATCACAACGATATGCGACACGTCGTTATTATTTGGGTCGCCGTTCGCGCGGACTTTGTGTGCGTCGTGGGGCGCAAGGCGTGTGCGAAGCTCCCATTGCGCCGCCAAAACCTGTGCCAGCATTTCATTGGCGGTTAAATTTCTTTTTAATCCAAGAAGCGTCGATGCGCAGAATTTACAGCCCATGGCACAACCGGCCTGTGACGATACGCATACGCTGTTCCCGTAACTTGTGCGCATAAGGACGGTTTCTATAATATCGTGCTGTTGATTTGTGTCGGTGGTTCGCAATAAGAATTTTGTTGTCTGCCTGTCCAGGGATTCTAATTTCTGCTCTATCGTGCAGGGCAGGGTTTGCGCCGCGCGGCCAAGGTCGCGGCGAAGGCTCTCCGGCAGATTCTTCATGACCGAAAAATCGGGCGCGCCGCGGTACAGCCATTCTTGTACTTGCTTCGCCCTGAATCTCGGCTGTCCAAGACCGACGACGAATTGTTCCAATTCGGAAGGGGGCATATTGAAGAGGATGGGTTTATTGCTCATAAAAACTGACAACTGACAGCTAACAACCGGGGTTACGGAAATGGATAACGGTTCGCCTGGCGAACACCGCGGTTGTCGGTTGCTAGTCCAACGCTCCCCTGTAACTTGGGTTATTTATCACTATGACCGCGCGGCGGCGCAATTGTTTAAGCTGTTGGTCGGCAAGGAACAGCGACCGCTTGAACGTCACATTCTGGCGCACGACTTCGTCAAGGTTTTCGAATTCCGCCATCTGCGTCCGCGAACAGACAATCAAAACGGACCGGTCTTCTCCGCGCGGGGACCAAGTAAGTTCGGCAAGCCCCGCAATCCGCGCCCTTATATCTTCGGCAAGTTCGAATTCCGGAACCGTTATCCGGACCGGCACGCCGCCAAGGTTTCGCGCCTGACTCATCGCGTCGTCGCAATCCTTCGGCGTTGTCAATTTCGCCGCAATATCTTCCGGAATATCCACAAGGCGGATAAGCGTCGTATCAACGGGCAGGCCGCGCGTGCGGGAAAGAAGGGCAAGTTCGTCCCGCACGTCCGCGTCCGTTATGCTTACCGTCGGCATTATCGTGCGGCCGATTACCATCTGCCACGCGATATGCGCGCGGGTTGATGCGCGAAGCATTTCCGCGCCGACAGGGTCAAGCGTGTCAATGGGCAGGCCCCGTGCGCGCAATGAATCCAATTCGCGCCGGACGTCCGCATCCGAAGGGTTTATTTGTATCTGCGCCGCGTGGTGAAGTTTTATATGGTCGTCTATGATTTCTGAAAGCGCGCGGATGCGGTTGTCCGTCGATACCTGTCCCTTCATATTCATGATGCGCGCGCGCGCTGTAATGTCGCGGTCCGTTATCGGGTTGCCGTTAATGCTTGCGGCGATGGTGGCGGCGTTTGCGGTAAAGCCGCAAATAGAGCACAGAGCACAGACCAAAGAGCAAAAATGTATGCGTTTGGAAATTTTATTCTTTAATATCGGCATTTGTTGGGTCTCCATTGTTGTTATCTGTTATCTGTGCTCTGCGCGCAAAGCGCGCTATCTTCTTCCTTCCACCAATCTCAAGCTGAAGACAAGTTTGATGGTCGTGGTTCCGACATAGTTTTCGTCCACGCCAAAGCCGCGCCGGATTGCGCCGTCGCGCGCGTATTCAAGCCCAAGCATATAACACGGATGTTCGTAATAAAGCCCGGCCTGTTGCCTTTGTATGCGTTCGTCCGTGATATTGTACGTCGTGCGCGCGCGAAGCCTCCACCGTTCGGTAAGTCCCGTGCCAAACCCGCCCGCGATTTCATTCTGGCGGCTTTCTTCCGTGAACGGGTCGCTTAACTGTACCGCCATTATATACCCGGCTTCGATAAAATCGGTTTTGCCGAACCGCGCCATGGATTCTATGTGGCGCAATGCGAAACTGTCGCGGTAAAACCGCGCGCGGTTGTTTATGGCGAACCAGTTTTTGTATTCAAGCGAAAGACGTCCAACAAAATCGGACCGGCCCGCGTGAAACCCGGAATTCGGGTCCAGACCGGCTGTTTCGGAAAAGTCATAGGTCTGTCCCGCAAAACCGGATACGGATATTCCGTTCGCAGAAAAAGCCGACCAGTCAATACCGTAATCCGCATAATTGCTGTTGACCCAAAGGTCGTATCCGGCAAAGCGGTTGTTGGAAAACAAAGTCGCGTCCGACAAGACCGAACCGGCCGAATCTATGTCCGTAAACGCGGGCGAATCAAGCACGCGCATCATTGTAAACCGGGCGCGCGGCTTTAACACATGCGTCCAGTTTTCAGAACTGTTGTTTATAAGCGGAAGCGCCCATTCGATATATCCCGATGGTAAAAACCGTGTTTTGGTTCCGGTAAAGTTGGGGTCGCCTTCGAACCTTGTCATATCGGCGTTATCAAAATAATAAATATCATACCGGGCCTGGGCCGACAGGGTAATACGCTGTCCCCCCCGTATTATCCACGGAGAGGCAACGCCGACAGAGCCAAGTATGCGCTGCATCCTGTCGGCGTTTTGGGAATTGTAAATCCCAATCATATCGCCCGTGAAAAAGGCGTAAGTGTCGGCATACAGCGGCGCCGTTTGGAAAACGCCGTGAATGTTCGGAAGAATGTCGCCGGATTGGGAAATGGTGCGCCTGTTCGGATTAACGCGGAGTTCTTGGAACGTATGCGCGCTTGCGCGGACGTATCCCGAATCCGCAAAAACCTCCACGCGCCCGCCGGAATCAAGGAACGGCTGTGCGTCATAGAATCCGTATCGTTGCAAATATGTCTTGTCGGACGTGCGTTGCAGGAATATCGTCGCGCGCGCATGGTCGCCAAGTTCAATCACATCGTTGTTGAAGACGTGCCATCTGTTGTTCCCCGCCCTGTTGCGCGTGTACGACCCTGTTGTCCGGAACTGTGACCGTTCGGCGTTAAGGCGGTGCTCTATTTGCCAAAGCGGGTTTTCGCCCGTCAGGTGCGCGGGCGTAAAGGTGAAATCATGCATATCGGAAAGCGCGATGTAGACCGGGAAATTAATCTGGGTCCCCATGCCGGTCGTCGTGTTCATGTACGGTATAAGCAGACCGGACCGCCTTCGGACCGTAGGGTCCGGATAAGCCAGATAAGGCGACCAGAATATCGGAATATTATACGCCCAGAAGACCGCGTTGTAAAACTGCATGACGCGGGTGTCGGTATCATGCCGCATGCGTGACGCCGTGACCTCCCATGCATTTATGCCGTCGTCGCAATCTTCGCATGCCGTGTACGTGACGCGGGCCGCGGTTGTTATATTGTCGGTCCGGTCGGCCCTTTCGGCGGAAAAGAATGTCCGCCTGCCAAGCCATACCTGTACATTGTCGCCGCCGGCAAGCGCGCCCCGTTGCTCCATATGCGCGTCGGACCATGTCATGCGCTGGCCGTCGGCGGTTTCCATCTCTGCTTGTCCGACGGTTCGTATCGCCTGGGACCGTCGGTCAAATTCTATTCTTTCCGCGGTAATCGTCCGCGCGGATTCAAGGTCGACGGAAAGGGCGTACGTTGAACTAACAACCAACAACGAACAACTAATAACCAGTGCGGTGCGAAAAAAATGAAAGGAATAATTTTGCATATTCAGTTGTTAGTCGTTAGCTGTTAATTGTTAATTCGCGGTCTTACGCCCGCAAGTATGAAAAACAAAACGGTTATGGCCAAGACCTGTCCCGCAAGGATTCCGAAAAAGCCCCAAAGCCCAATCGCCAAATCGCCAAGCACCATAAAAGCCGCCATCGCAAGAGACATCCCAAGCGTCGCCATCGGCGCCGCCATATTGAACCCGGCGCGGCGAAGGAGAGAGGATTTAAGCAGCGCGGCAAGGGCGATAAGGGCAAGCACAATACTCATAAGCGGGCCCAAAAACCTTGTCGACATTTCGGATAAAATGCGCCGCTGGTCCCTTGGGCGGAACGTGTCAAGCCTTTGCGCTTCGCGAATCAGATCCAGCGAAGACAAACGCCGCACACGGAATATATTTCCGGGGTCCCTGTCCGCAAGGTTCAAATCCATATCCATTGAATCAAAGGTGCCGACGGCGAAGTTTTCATCCCTGAACTGTACGCTTCCCCTTTCCATCGCGATTGAAAGCCCGCGGTCGGTATGGATAAGTTTTCCGCTGTCGGCCGATATTATCATCTGGTTTTTTGTGTCGCGGTTGTCGAAAAGCATCAATCGCGACAAATACGTTCCGGCGACCTTTTCAACAAAGACCACAAGCCCGCGCGACATCTGCGTGAATGTCGCCTCTTGCAATTTCAGGTGCGCAAGGCCGAACCGCATGTTCCATTGGGTGTCGTAAAACTTTGCCTGGGTCGCCGGCACGACAAACATATTCATTGCGAAATGAAGCGCGACGATGAGCCCCGCAAACACAAGCGCGGGTCGCGCAACCTGCAGGGGGGAAAGACCCGCCGCCGCCGCAACCGTGATTTCGCGACCCGATATAAGCCGCACATACACGAACATAATCGCGATAAATGTGGAAAACGGAATTATAATGGAAAGAATCAGGGGAAGCATCATGGCCGTAAGCCCAAGAAATCCGACAAGACTTATCCCGTATTGAATAAGAAAGCGCAGCATCGAAAGTATCTGCATCATCCAGGCAAGTCCGGCCAAGACAAGCAGCAGCATTATAAAAAATGCAACAAGCTGTTTTGTGAAATAGTTCGATAGGGTTCTCATTCGTGGTTGGTGGCCCGTGCCGGTGGTTCGTGTCCGAGGTCGTATTCTAGTACAATGGAGAATAATATCAAATTATTTTTATAAATCCGAACCACCGGCCGCCAACACGAACACGAATCACGATTTTCCTTGCATTTCCCCGATTCGTAGTTAATAATCCCCGTGTTCTTTAATAAATTAATTAGAGAGCGGGTTCGTAAAAGAGCCCGCTCTTTTAAGTAAGATGGTGGTTGGTGTTGGCGGTTGGTGATTCGTGTTTTGGATTTTTGGGCAATAACATCCATAAATTCACGTCACAAGCCATCGGCGCGAACCACCGACCACGAAACGACTAACAAGGAGTGCGAACGTGTCATTCGAATCAATGCCAAGACAGGACCTGTTGCTTGCCGTCGAATCATTGGCGGCCGAAAAAATCATAGACCGTGAAATCGTCATGGAATCATTAGAGGCGGCAATCGCCAAAATCGCCGGACAAAAATACGGTACCGAATTCAATATCGCCGCGCATATCGACCGGCGGAACGGCGCCATTAACGTAAAGCGCCTGTTCGACGTCGTCGACCCGGACAACCTTGGCGAAGACGAACTTGGCGAACCAATCCCGTTCAACAGCGACACCATGATAACCGTCGCCAAGGCGAAAAAATACGCAAAAGACCCGAAAATCGGCGATGTTGTCGAAGACCCGTTGCCCGAACCGGAATTCGGGCGCATGGCGTTCCAGACCGCGAAGCAAATCATGACCGCGCGCGTCCGCGATGCCGAAAAAGGCCGCCAGTTTGAAGAATTCAAAGACAATATCGGCGACATTGTAAACGGCGTCGTAAAGCGCATCGAATTCGGAAACGTGTTCGTCGACATCAACAACCGCACCGAAGGATACATCAAGTCAACCGAACTTATCCCGGGCGAAAAACTGCAACCGGGCGACCGCGTTCGCGCGCTTGTCATGGATGTCGCGCGTTCCAATTCGGGCCCCCAAATCTTTTTGACGCGCACTCATCCGATGTTCATGGAAAAACTGTTTATGCAGGAAGTGCCGGAAATATACGAAGGCATCATCCGGATTAAATCCGTCGCGCGCGCGCCGGGAAGCCACGCCAAAATCGCCGTCACCACCGACGACCCGTCCATAGACGCCGTCGGAATGACCGTCGGTATGAAGGGAACCCGCATCCAGCCGGTCATCAACGAATGCCACGGTGAAAAAATCGACGTCATCCTTTATTCCGAAGACCCGGCCGTATTCATCGTCAATGCCATCCAGCCGGCAAAGGTTCAAAAGATTATCGTCGACGAAGACACCCGCACCGCCGCGCTTGTCGTCGCGGAAGACCAGCAATCGCTTGCCATCGGCCGCCGCGGACAGAACGTGCGCCTTGCGTCCCAATTGACGGGATGGAATATCGACGTCATGAACGAAATGGAAGAAATGGAAAAACGCGCGAAGGAATTCAAAGAAAAAACCGAACTGTTCACCAAGGGATTGGACGTCGACGAAATGATTGCGCATCTTCTTATCACCGAAGGTTTCCGCACTATTGAAGAAATCGCTTATGTGGACCTTTCCGAACTCTCGACCATCGAAGGTTTTGACGCCGATCTTGCCACGGAATTACAGGGCCGCGCAAAAGCGCATATCGAAAAACAGGAACAGGAATATCGCGACACCGGCAAACAGCTTGGCATGAACGAAGACCTTTTGCTGTTCGATTTTGTAAAGCGGCCGACAATCTTGGCGCTTGGCCGCGCAGGTATACGCAGTCTTGAAGACTTGGCGGATTTGGCGTCCGACGAACTTGTCGAAATCCTTGGCGAAGACAATATGTCCGAACGCCTTGCCGGCCGCATCGTCATGAAAGCCCGTGAACAGGCGTATGGAATAGGGGACGAGAAGGAAGAGGAAGAACAGGAATAATTCGTGTTGGCGGCTTGTGCTGGTGGCTGGTATATGCCACGAATCACCAGCACAAGCCACCAGTCACAACGAACGAAGTGAGTAGAAATGGCAACACTGACACTTAAAAAATCTGTCGATACGGGCGCCGTGCAGTCTGCAAAGGGTGCGGTCATATCCGTGGAGCGGCGGCGCAAAATTGAAATTCCTGGTACGCGAACCCTGCGGGAAGAGCCGAAATCCCCGGTCGTGAAGAATGCCGCGGATGAAAAACTCCGCGCCGTGTTGTCGGCCGCGAAAGAACGCGAAGCCCAGCGGCAAAAACAGCAAGCCGAAGAGGAGGCCCTTCGCGCACGCCGCGATGCGGAAATACAACGCGAAGAAGAAGAATACGCCGCGGTAAAAGAAAAATTAAGCGCGAAAGTGTCCGTCGAAGAAGACGATAAGAATCAGGAGTCAGCGGCCAGAAGCCAGCCGGTCGGACGCCTTGCGTTCGCCAACCGCACAGCCGGCGGTGATGACGAAGAAGACCGCCGCAGACCCGGCAAGCATAAAAAGGCCCCGGTTAAAAAAGATTTCTCCAAAGGCAAGATTTCCATCCGCGATATCGTTATGGCCGGCGGCGACGGCGAAGACGACGAAATCGGCGTCCGTGCCGCGCACAGACGGTCCGAAGCGTCCCTTAAAAGATTCCGCGACAAGGCAAGGCAGGCGTTCGCCGCGCCCGTAAAAGTATCGCGCGAAGTCGTGGTCGGCGATTCGATTACTGTGAAAGATTTATCCGCCGCCATGGCCGAAAAAGTCGGCGCGGTTATCAAAAAGCTTATGGAAATGGGAATGATGGCGTCGCAGAACCAATCGCTTGACGCCGATACCGCCGAACTTGTCGCGCATGAATTCGGCGCGACCGTAAAGCGCGTTGTGACCGTGCCCCATTCCGAATTGTTGGAACGCGCGCCGGATGCCGCAAATTTGAAACCGCGCGCGCCGGTCGTCACCGTCGTGGGTCACGTCGACCATGGAAAGACTTCGCTTCTTGACGCGTTCCGCAATGCGAACGTGGTATCGGGCGAAGCCGGCGGAATAACACAGCATATCGCGGCGTACGAAGAAAAATCCGCGTCCGGAAAAATTATCACTTTCCTTGACACTCCCGGTCACGAAACATTTTCCGCGATGCGTTCGCGCGGCGCGAATATGGCGGACATAGTCGTCCTTGTCGTTGCGGCGAACGATTCCATAATGCCGCAGACAGTCGAAGCGATAAGCCATATACGCGCGGCAAAGGTCCCGTTTATCGTTGCGATAAACAAAATCGACCTTGGCGAAGCGGACGCGCAGAAAGTCCGCACCGACCTGTTGCGCCACGAGGTTCAGGTTGAACAAATGGGCGGCGATATTCAATCGGTCGAAATATCCGCGACGAAAAAAATCAACCTTGATAAACTTGAAGACGCGATTTTATTGCAAGCCGAATTAATGGATTTGAAGGCCGACCCGGATATGCCCGCAGTGGCGTCGGTGGTCGAAGCCAAAATGGAAAAGGGGTTGGGACCGACCGCGACCATCCTTATGCAACAGGGAACGCTCTCCGTCGGCGATGTGTTCGTTGTGGGCGAAACATGGGGGCGCGTGCGCGGCCTTATCAATTCCGAAGGCGTTCGGGTGAAATCCGTCGGGCCGTCGCAGCCTGTCATCATCCTTGGCCTTGAATCGGTGCCGCACGCGGGCGACGAATTGCGCGGCCTTGAAACCGAAGCGCAGGCGCGCGAAGTCGTGGAATACAGACAGCATAAAAGACAAGTCGCCGCAAATACCGCAAAGCGTTCCAGCCTTGAAGAAATGTTCGCAAAGCGCGACGAAACAAAAAAACTTGCATTGCCCGTCGTGCTTCGCGCGGATGTTCAGGGTTCCGCCGAAGCCATTCGCGACATGCTGTCGGGTGTGCATTCGGAAAAGGCCGAAATTGACCTTGTCGCCGCGGGCGTCGGACAAATTACCGAAGGCGACGTGCGCCTTGCCGCGGCGTCGAACGCAATCATCGTCGCGTTCAATGTGCGCGCGGATTCTGCCGTGCGCGAACTTGCCAAATCATTGGGCGTGGACATACGGTACCATTCCATCGTGTATCGCATTACGGATGAATTGAAAGAAATCCTTACCGGCAAACTTGCGCCGGAACGCCGCGAAAACTTTATCGGATACGCCGATGTCATCGCATTGTTCACAGTGGGCAAGGGTGTGCGCGTCGCCGGATGCCGCGTAAGCGAAGGCGTGATAAAACGCGACGCGAACGTACGCCTTCTTCGCGACAACGTTGTTATTTACGACGGCAAAATCGGACTTTTGAAACGCGAAAAGAACGAAGTGAAAGAAGTCGGCGTCGGCAATGAATTCGGCATGTCGTTCGACAAGTACAACGACCTTAAAGAAGGCGACCGCGTGGAATGTTATGAAGTCGAAAACATCAAAGCGACATTATAAAGGAGTCCAAAATGGCAAAATTTGCAATAAAATTCGAAACACCATATCGGTTGGCCTATGAGCATAAGATAGCCAGCATAGCGGGCAGCGATGTTACATGGGAATTTGATTTTGCCGAAAAATGGGCCGCAAAAATATTGAAAGAAATGAACGCGGGTAAAAAGATGACGAAGCAGCTTGTCAACAAAATGGCCAAACTGGTATATCCAACTTTTGGCGCCAATGCCCCCGCGTTACACCCAATGGCCGAACAAGTGCTGGTCAAATATTGGGTCCACGGTTCCCAGTTTGGCGAGATTGTCGGGATGCAAAAGCTCGACATAATGAAGAAACGCCATTACGCCGAAATGACAGAATTAAGGCTTGCAAGATACTGAAAATCCGCCGAAAGGCGGATTTTAGTATCCTGAAACATACTCTCTTTACACCTGAATCTTTTTGTTTTATAGTTCCGTTGTGAAAAAACTTATTCCGTTGTTATTAATCCCTTTGCTGTGCGCATGCGCCCAGTCGATGGAGCGGCGGCTTGACAGCGTTCGGGATGATTTCGAATCGCGAAACTTCGCAAAGCAAAGGGTCGGCGACCGGAATCTTGACCCGCTGCTTGCCGGGAATGCTTTGTTCCAACAGGGCAAATTTGCCGACGCGGACACGGAATTCGAATCAATAAACCGGCGGATGGCGGACGCGCAATCGTCCGGCATAATCGGCAACGTCACGCGTATCGCGGCCGGCAACATGGCGGCGGATTACAAGCCTTATTTTATGGACGACCTGTTCGTATCATATTACCAGGTTTGGGCGGCGCTTGCAGAACGCCGGTTTGACGACGCGCGCGTGATTATAAATCAATCTTATGCGAAACAGCAAAGACTGTCACAGGAATACGCGTCGCTGCTTCGTTCGCGCGAAAGGGATACGGACGGCCTTGGCGCGAATATGCGCCGCGAAAACGCACAATGGGAATCGTTCGGCGATATCATGAATCCGGCGCTTACTTACCTTGCCGGAATTTATTTTTTGAATTTCGCGCAGAACCCGAACGACTTTGAAACCGCGCGCACGTATCTTGCCCGCGCGGACGGAATGGCGCCGGGCAACACGTTTGTAAAGAATGACATCGCGGCCGCGCGCGGCGGCCGCGCGCCGGAAAATACTACATGGATATTTATTGAATCGGGCTTTGCGCCCAGGCTTCGCGAACGGCGAATCGATTGGCCGATTATATTACCAAGCGGCCCGCGCGTGGTGTCGATTGCAACGTCCGAGGCAATCTTCTCTCCCGCCCCGGCGCGAATCGACGGTGCGGAATTAATCGCGAATACAGACGCGATGTTTCTGACAGAATACAAGGAGTATCAGGTTAACGAAGCCCTGCGCGCGCTTGCGTCCATCATATCGAATCTTGCGCTGCAAAACGCGGCGAACCGGCATGCGGGGCCGCTTGGCGGTCTTGCCGCGGTGGCGGTAAGCATCGCGGCGACAAGCGCGGAAATACGGACATGGGCGACCCTTCCCAAACGGATTTACGTCATGCGCATTGATAAAGGCACAGGGCTCAGAGCGCATGGCATAAATGATAACGAAGTCTTGATTGAAATCAAATCCGGTGGTAGAGTCTTGAAAGAAATACCGGTATCAAGAACTGGCAATGATTTGATTTACATCAGATTAACGAGCAATGAAATTAAACCAAAGATAATAAAACTTAACCAAAAAGGATAAAACATGAACAAATCATTTCTTTTGCTTATCCCCGTGCTTCTTGCCGGTTGCGGCGGGACGCGCGTAATCGACACAACCGACCAGCGTGCGGTTGCGGGTATGGCGCATGTTATGGAATTAGAGCACCGCGACTGGACGGATACGGCCGACATGATGGTCAAATCGATGTTGGATTCCGGCGCTTTCCGCCGGATTGAAAATCCGGTTATCGCAATGGGGCCGATGATTAACGACACCAAACAGCGGTTCGATACCGATATATTGGTGCGGAAAATCCGGTCCGACCTTGTGAACAGCGGCCGCGCCCAGATGGCGACAAACTTTACCGGCGAAGACACGACATCCGACGCCATGCGCGCACAGCGCGGCAATGTCGAATTCGACGCCGCGACAATCGCCGCGCGCGGAACCCTTGTCGCGCCGAACATGTCGTTGTCCGGCAAGATGATACAGCGCAACCTGCACGTCCCCGGCACAACATTTACGCGCAGCCAGGAACGCGTGGAATACTATCTTCAACTGGTGCTGACCGACCTTCGCACGGGGCTTTCGGTTTGGGAGGAAGAAAGACAGATTGTCAAACAAGGCCGAAATGCGCCCAGATGGTAATAGAAAATCCGCCAAACGGCGGATTTTTTAATCATACGGATTCTCGGTTTTTGAATACTCCACAACAACGGGCAAGGATTCCCAATCAAGCGCTTTCGCAATACCCTTGCGCAAATAGCGCGTGTATGATTCCGGGATGTCGCTTGCCCCGCCTACATTTATTGTTATCCGCATCGGGCGCCGGCCAGTTAATGACGCGAATTTTATCTTCATGGGTCTTTTAAGGCGGCTCATCGGCGGTTGCCGCGCGGCGATTAATTTTTCAAGCGTGCGGTTTATAAAGCTTGTCGCGGCGGGTTCGTTCGACGATTCCCATAATTCATAGGCGCGCTTCATCATATTGCGGACGCCTGTTCCCTTTTCGGCGCTGATTGGAAGTATCAGGGGCTTTATAATCTGATGAAATGAATTTGCGAATTGTTTTTTTAATTTCAATAATTTTTCATCGCGCGATTCTGCGGGCACCAAATCCCATTTGTTAAGCGCGACGGCAAGGATTTTACCCGCATCATAAACCCGTCCCGCGATTCCCAACGCCTGGTTTTCTATGTTCTTTGTCGCGTCGACGATTAGAATCACAACATCGGATTTGAAAATCGCATCCAAAGATTTAAGCGCGGCAAGCGTTTCAACATCGTCCGTCACATTCGCCTTGCGCCGCAGGCCGGCCGTATCGACAAGCGTTATATCGCGGCCAAGGAATTTCGCGCGCGTCCGCACAGTGTCGCGCGTGATACCCGGCTGGTCCTTTACAATCATCCGCTCTTCGCCAAGTATCTTGTTCACCAATGTGGATTTGCCGACGTTCGGTTGGCCCATAATCGCGACGCGAAGCGCTTCACGATTCGTGTCGCAAGAGTTTAGGGTTGAGGGTTTAGAACTGGGATTATCTTTATCTAAACTCTGGATAAAATCTATGATTCTATCCAACCCTTGCTTATGTTCCGCGCTGATTAGAACCGGTTCACCAAAGCCCAGTTTATAAAATTCAGAAATATCCGCGTTCCGTTTTCCTTCGGTTTTATTGGCAAGAAGCAGAACGGGCCGGTTCGCTTTCTTTACAATCCGCGCCCAATCGGAATCCGCCGGGTGAAGCCCCGCGCGCCCGTCGACCACAAACAATACCGCGTCGGCGTCTTTAATCGCCGCCAATGATTTGTCGGTGGATATTTTTCCAATTTCATCGGTTCTGGTCTCAAGGCCGGCCGTATCTATAAGTCCGATTGGAAAATCCAGGCTTTCGACCCTCAACTCTCCAGCGACGCAGTCGCGGGTCACCCCCGGCCGGTCATGCACAAGCGCGTCGCGGCTGTGCGTCAATTGATTGAACAGCGTCGATTTTCCAGTATTGGGGCGCCCGGCGATTGCAAGTTTCATTGTCGTGACTTGTGTTGGTGGCCCGTGGTTCGGGGCCAGGGTAATTTTTCAATTGTGTTTTGTTATTTTCGCCACTATTATATAACAGAAAATAACAAAAGCAAAGTATTCCGTAATACGGTCTACAAGTCACCAGCACGGAGAATAAAATGGCAAAACGAAATTCATACAGACACCTTTTGACGGGGTGGTTCGCGCATATAGTACAGATAATCACAAACCCGAAACAATTCTTTTCAAAAATTGTCGCCGACGGCAATATGGACGAATCCATGATGAAGGCGTTCATGTACGGTTTGCTTGGCGGTGTTCTTGTCCTTGTCATACAATATATCGGTGGCGCGGATTTGACTATGCAGCTTGTCTTTTCCAAACTTGTCATCGTGCCGGTGCTTGCCGTGGCGCTTCTCTTCGTTCTTGGCGGGATGCTTATGCTTGTATCCGAAATCACCGGCGGCGAACGCGATTGGGAAATCGGTATCAAGGGGCTGGCATCCGTGTTCTTTATATACCCAATCATCCTTGTCATGAATTCTTTGGCGTTCAATTGCACATCGCTTTGGGTCATAAGCGCGATTGTCGACGGATATGTCCTGTTCCTTTTGTACAACATCGCCGTATATTGCATGAAGGGCAACAAGACGCGCGTCCTTGTCGTTATCGGCGCTTTTGCTTTCTTTATGCTTACCGTGTACGCGACGGATTACAGGTTCGGATGGCTGTCGCTTAAAAACTATGCGGCGGCGCTTGAATGTTACAGATAAAAAATCCCGCATTCGCGGGGTTTTTTAATGGTGGCCGTTTCGTGCCTGTCCAATATATTAAGCATCCTGTAATTATCCATAAAAGAAATTATTTGCTGTGGCAGGCAGTTAAATACTGCTGACTTTTATATTATTCTTTCTTAATAATTCTGCGGCCACCCCATCGCCTTGGATTTGTTTGCCGCTGAAAGTGCCATCATATTGCATGCCGACGCCACACGAAGGGCTTCCGTTCTTGCCTATAAATTCTGTTGCTCCGATATTTTTTGCAAGCTTTAATGTTTCATTTGCCCAATTGTTAAAATCTTCAGTGTAATCTTTTCCGGTTACGGATAAAATTTTATCGCCCACTCGCTCGCAAGCTTCTCTTGGTGTTGGAAGCCCAGCCATCAACTCTGGACAAACTGGGACAGCCTCCCCACAAGCGACCATATTTCGGATTTCGTTATTTAATTTGTTTGCGCCGTCGTATCGGCAGTTAATTCCACATAAACAAGCGGCAACCAGTTTCATTGTCAATCCTCTTTATATGTTCCACTTGTTAAAAACTTGCGCGGATGCCGGCCGTTATAAATGGCGAAAAGTCGCCGGCGTTTATAACCGCGCCGCCGGATGTGAAGACGCTGAAATACTGGTCTATTTTATACCGCAATGACGCAAGCCCCGTATGGGTAAGATAGGAATTCGGATGTTCGGGATTGTTGTCCCAGATGCCGACGGCGGAAAATATATAAGAAAGCGACCCGGACCAGTTAAGGAAATCGTAGGACGCGCCGATGCCCCCCTGCAGGCCGTCCGACGGAGCGGTTATCGGGTTGTTGTCGTAAATACCGCGCGCGGTTATGCCAAAGTTCCAACTTCTGTGCTGTATATTCGTGCCCAGCGCCAATTGATACCGGGAATCGGCCGTGACGTTCGGCGCGTACGAATCCGCGGACAGGTTGTTCGGGCGGTCTATATACCCAGCGCCAATTGATACCGAATATTTCGTCCGGCCGTGCGGCATCCGGTATCTTATGCCGATGTCGGTTGCCGAATCGAAATTCGTATTGAACGGCGATACGGACATTCCGACCTGTACCGGTCTTGTCGGGACGGTCACGGTTGTCGCGCGGAACGCGTATCTTGTCCCGGTTGCGACCGGGTTGGCGATGACATTCCGGGCGCCGGTCATGTCATAGAAAAGCGGAGTGCTGTTCGCGCGAAGCGACCCGACATCGGGAAGTCCCACGCCAAGTTTCGCCGCTACGGATTCGGTCCATCCCAATTCCACGCGGCCGTACGGGCTTTCCGTAAAGATAAATATGTCGTTATAGAAATATTCGCGGTCGACTCCGGTCCGTTCAACAGAGTATACCGCGCCAAGCGTCCAGCCGTTCCATACCGCGTAATTGGCCTGGGCCCTTATGCGATAATCGTACACCGTATATTCCGGCATACCCGCGCCGCCCGTCGCATGCCCCGAAAGGCGAAGCCCGACGCGGTTGCGGTTATAAGTGAACGCATCGGCGCTTTGCACACAAAGCGCTGAAAGGCATAAGGCATAAGGCATAAGGCGTAAGAATTTTTTCATGGGCCAATTATAACACAATAGCGTTGGCTGGCAAGAATTTTTGCAGGAACAAAATATATATGCCTTACGCCTTGTTGGCGTCGGCCAAGATTAACGATTGTAATTTTGTAAACGCGCGTTCTTCAATCTGTCTTACGCGTTCGCGCGAAATGCCCAATTTTTCCGACAATTGTTCAAGCGTCAGCGCCGGGTCGGACAGACGCCGCGCGACAAGAATCTCGCGGTCGCGTTCCGGCAGCGAGGCAAGGTGTTTGTGCAAAAGCTCGTGTCCGAATTTTCGAAACTGCAAATGCTCAATCCTGTCTTCGATGGATTCGGAATCGTCCGCAAGATTGGACAGGATGTCCGTCCCTTCGCTTTCGTCGCTGTATGCGGGGCGGTTAAGCGAAAGGTCGCGCGCGCTTATGCGGCGGCTCATCCTTGTTACGTCTTGTTCCGGGACTTCCAGGTACTCCGCAATTTGTTTCGTCTGTTCGTCGGACAGGTTGTTGTCCATAATGCCAAGCGCGCGTTTCGCCCGCGCAAGGTTGAAGAACACGCGCTTTTGATTCGCGGATGTTCCGATTTTCACCATCGACCAGTTATTAAGGACGAAATCGTAAATCTCGGCCTTTATCCAAAACATCGCATAGGTCGAAAACCGAAACCCCCGGTCCGGGTCGAATTTTGATAAAGCCTGCATAAGGCCCAAATTTCCGGAAGCGATAAGTTCCGATATCGGAATGCCGTAATTCTTGAAATCATAGGCGACGGAAACCACCATGCGAAGATGGCTTGACACCAGTTTTTCCGCGGCGAACTTGTCGCGCGCATCGCGCCATGCGACGGCGAATTCATGCTCTTCTTCGGCGGATAACAGGGGGAAAGCCTGGACCGACCTTATGTATCTTTCAAGGTTGGCGTCGTCGGACAGGGCGACGGACGGCATGCCGTAAGCCGCCGGAAGCGCTGTCGCCGTTTTTTGGTTGTCTTTTTTCTTGTCTTTGTTTCCTTTCATGGTTAAATTATAGTGCAAATTAAAACGATTGCAAATATGATGGAAATAATAGTATATTTAGCGTCAGAAAAAAGGAGCAAGCAATGAAATCCATGCTTGAAAAGTTCAAAAAGAACAAAACCGCCGTGCCGGCCCAGAAAAAAACACTTTCGGACCATGCGGAAGACGCGCTGTACCGCGAAGTTAATGAGGAAGTACAGGCACAGCAAATGTACGATTTCATAAGAAAATACCTGCGCGTTCTTGTTGCGGTTGCGGCGCTTGCGGTCGTGGTTGTTGTCGCGCTTCAATTGTCAAAGGCTCAAAATGCCAAAACTTTGCGGCAATCCGCATCGGCATACGAATCGGCCATAATGATGCTTGACGCGGGCAACCCGGTTGCCGCCCGCGAAGCGCTTGTCCGCGCGGCAAGAAGCTCAAGCGGCGGTATGGCTGACCTTGCATTGTTTTCGGCCGCAAGGATAGATTTGCAAATGGGCGACAGCGACGCAGGAGTGGCAAAACTTGAACAGCTTGTCCGGAATGGCCGGACGCGCGATTTTCGCGACCTTGCGCTTGTCAAGCTTGCCATGATGAGGGCGGAACACATGACGGGACGTCAGTTCGAGCAGTTCCTTGCCCCCGTACAGACCAAACGGTCGCCGTTCTATTACACCGGCATGCTTTTGGTTGCGAAAAAATATCTCTCTGTCGGCGAAGATGTCGCCGCCCGCAGATGGCTTGACAGAATTACGTCCGACCGCGGCGCCCCGCCAAGCGTTGTGGCAGAGGCGGAAATGTTGAGGTAGAACAAAGAGCATAGGGCACAGATAAGTGTTGAAATTAAAAAGATATTTTACGGATATTAAAAAAGCATCTATGCTCTATGCTCTATGCTCTATGCTCTTGCTTTTGGCTGCCTGTTCCAAAACCGACCCTGTTTTGCCCGGAACGCGGCATCCCATATTCCATGCCGGCGGAATCAATCTTTTGGACCGGGCGGTGCCGGATTCCGCGCTTGCCGATATACGGGAGACCGGCATATATGACAATACGTATCGACAGGATTCGAACAATGTCGTCTGGCGGGATACAGAACGCGTATTTTCCGGACTTCCCACAAGCGCCCGCGTTGCGGGCGAAAGACGGCCGATGGTGGCGGGCGACCATATAATCGCAGGACTGTCGACCGGCGAAGTCGTAAAGGTAAACCGCAACACCAAAGAACCCGAATGGGTCGCGGATGTATTCAGGACGTCCGCCATGACCGGCGGGTCAAGCATCCTTGACATAGTCGCGCCTGTTGTCATTGAAAACGACAGATTCATATATGCCGGCGGGCTTGGCAACGCTTTCTGCAAACTTGATTTTAACACGGGCGCTCGGATATGGTGCGCCGACATCGGCGTGGGCAAGCCGTTCATAGTCCGTGCGGGCGTATCATACGTTGTCGGCACGAACGGATTCCTGTATGCGATTGACACCCGCTTGGGCGATGCGTTCTGGCGTGCGGAAATAAGAAGACAGGCAGAGCCGAAAATCTCCGGCAACGTTATTGCCGTTGGACGGGAAAAATTCGATGCAAGAACGGGGGATAAATTAAAGTGACGCCGGCCACCAGCGCGAGCCGCCAACACCATTTTTTCCTTGCCCCCAGGCGATAAGTTTTCTAGAATCATCATCAAGAGAAAACGGGAGAGACAAATGCCACAGAAAAAAACCAAAAAGCCGGTAAAAACGGCGGTCGAACGAGTCGCGGTCAAAAAGCCCGCACCCGGTTCTTTGCGTATCGCGCCCGCGCCGCGCATACCCGCCACGCGCGCAATGCCCGCGCCGTCTGGAAACAAGCTTGTCCATTATGTATACTTGGGCATAATTCTGTTCTTTATTTCGTCGACGTTCTATATCATGGGGCGCAGTTATCACATATTCAACCCGGGCGCGGACGCCGTGCACGTCGCCATGATGGATATGTCCGGAATGACTGTGGAACAACGCGCCGCGCTTGCGCGCGAATATCTTGAATCGGGGCGGTACAAACTGTTCGCAGGCAATATTGCGGGCGCGGTCCTTGACCTTTCCGTATCAATTGAAGCGGACGCGACGGACCCGTTCGCGTTCATTTATCGCGGGGAAGCATTTTTACAGATAAGCGACCTTGACAGGGCCGAAGCCGATTTCACCCGCGCTTTGGAACTTGACGACGGGAATCCGGTCGCGCTTTACGACCGCGCGATGGTCAACATAAGGCGCGAAGTCTTTGCGTCTGCGATAAAAGACCTTGACGTTGCGCTTGTATCAAACAGGACGCGCAGGACCGACATCCTGTCCGACCGCGACATCCTGTCCCGGCGCGCGCAATTGCACCTTTGGATGAAGAATTTCCAGGCGGCGGCGGCGGATTATACGGCGGCGATTGCGGCAAGCGGTCTTATAATTAACCCGGATGATTTGGCGGGCCGGGCCGAAGCATATACGGGGTTGCAGGCCTGGTCGCCCGCGGCGCGCGATTATCTTGCCGCGATAACGATTATATCCGAAAGGATACAGGATGCGACGACGGATGACGAACGCGAAAACATGTCGCGCATGGCGATGTCGTATTTTGAAAAATCCGCCGCGCTGCATGTCTTGCTGCATGACTTTGTTGCGGCGCGCGCCGACCTTGAATCCGCGATTATGATTGGGACGGCGCTTGGCGACGATGATGCGGTCACCCGTATGCGAAGCCTGTTGGAAGGAATGTAAAAAAATCCGCCGCAAGGCGGTTTTTTTAACTAACAACTTTTAGCTGTCAGTTGTGTTAACTCTTTCCCGGTCAATTCTCTGAACTTTCCAGATTCCAGATTCCCAAGTTCTATCGGGCCGTAAGATTCCCGATTCAGCTTGGATACAGGGAGTCCAATATAATCAAACGCGATGCGGATTTCGTTTTTCTTGCCCTCGGTCAATTTGATTTTTACAAGCAATGGATAACGCGACAGCAATTCAATCTCCATGGGTGCGTATTTCACGCCGTCTATTGTCGCGCCGCGGCGAAGCGAATCAAACACGGAATCGTCCGCCGAAAGGGGCGATAAGAATTCACGAAGACGGCGGACGCCGTTCGGAGATTTTGCCGCCCCCGGGTCGGGTCGAAGCTTTGCGGTGTATACGCGGACGATTTTGGATTCCGGCAATGTCAGGCGCCTTGCAATATCGCCGTCGTTGGTAAGCAGCAGCAGTCCCGTCGTTTTGTAATCCAGCCGCCCGACATATTTCAAACCGCGCATATTTTTTGGCAGACAGTCGTAAATTGTTTTACGTCCGTCGGGGTCGCGCAGCGTCGTCATTGTGTTTGCCGGCTTGTTGAATGCGATTATTTGTGTTCGGGTTCGTGTGCGGACGGGTTCGTTATTTATGGCGACGACGTCATTCGGTTCGACAAAAAAGACGGGTGTTGTAACCGGTTTGCCGTTTACGGAAACGGAACCGTTTTCGATAAGACGCTCGGCCTCGCGCCGCGATGCGCCGCCAGAGTCAGAAATAAATTTAGCAAGTCTTGTTTTCATAATAACAGTTGTTAGCTGTTAGTTGTTAGTTTTTAACTTCCCTTGTCTCCCCCGTCCCGTAATCGTATACTTTCGGCACGCCGGGGTACCCCATTGTCGCGTGGTGCGACGGGACAAGAAATTCGGGCAACGCCGCCGCGCGCGGAATATCGGTAAGTTTGAACAAATCTTTTTCTTTGCCCGGCCAGACCCACGGGACGTCCGCCTCAATCGGGCGATGCGGATAGCCCTGTAAAATCACAAGAAGTTTATCCGAATCAAGTTTCATTATGTCCATCGGACTGTAAAGCAGCGCCGCTTCTTTTTTGTCGTCTTTTACTTCGCCGGTTTTGTCGTCCGTCTTTTCTTCAATCTTTTTCTGGTATCCTATCATCCTGCTGAACTTGTCCGCAGTGTCGTAACTGTTTTGACGGAACACAAGTTTCACCGCTGTTGTCGATATTATGGTTTCGGCGGCGTCCGCACCGTATTTGTCCCGGATTTGGGCAATATCCTGACCGATTATAAGATACGAAACCTGTTGTCCGCGGCCAAGGTCGGGCCCCTGAATCACAGCCTGCATCTTTTGCATTTTCGGCATTTCGTCCAGCACGAACAAGACCGGCGTCGGCCCCAGTTTTTGACCGGCATGCGTATCTTCCGGCTTGTTGGTAAGAAGAAACGCCGACATAAGTTCGATGAATATCGCGCTTATCGGATTCAATGCCTCCGCATCGACCATGTTTATGGAAAGGTAAACGGTAACCGGCTCCCACTTTCCCGTCTTTTTGTTTTTGATTCCGCGCAAATCGGAAAAATGAAAATCGGAATGCGACGTGCGGTTGCGGACGGCCGCGTTTCGGAAAATGTTAAGCCCCGACAATGCCGTCGACATAATCGACCCGCGTTCCTTGTCCGGCGTGTTTGCAAGCTGTGTAAGTTCTTGGATGGACCGGTGCGCGTATCCGTATTGGCGCGCCTCTTCGACCGCGTCGTGGAACAAATCCTTCATCGGGTCGGCCATCATCACCATCTGGTCGCCTTGTTTGCGCCTGTCTTCCAATTCTTCGGCGATTCTTATCTGGTTCGTGGTAAGCCAGTCAAGAACCATGGAAAGCGACGCCTCTTTGCCAACCCATGCGGCCGGTATATTCGCCCAGGTTCCGACGGGAACATAATTCGCGGCCGACAAAGCGCCCGTGGAAAGCATATGCCGCGCCGCCGCCGCGTTCGGGTCCCGCATCATCGCATACCGTTCGTCAAGAAGGACTCTGTCGGTCTGGTCGAATGTTCCGGAATCAAGGCGCGATTTGAAATAATCGTTCCATTTTGCGCGCTCTACCTTTGACACAATAAATTGTAAGAATCCGGTAAGCGCCGCGCGGCCCGTAGTGACCCAGTGCGGGTCGGCGGACGACGTCGCCTTGTCCGCGACAAGCGTCGCGCAAATAGAGTCTATATAAAGGTCGCGTTTTTCTTGAACAAACGGCACGTGTTCGGGCGACAACGGATTCCACGACGGATAATATATGCCGCGTTCCGGGTCGTCTTGACCCGCCCAGTTTATGATGAACACCGGACCGATGCCCGCGCGGTACCCGCTTGTCAAAGCGTCCAATTCAGGTTTGGGGTCGTTGACAATCATGGACACCTTATCGCATTTGAATATGGTCGGCATAACTATGCCGCGGGATTTACCGGACCCCGGCGGCGCGACGCAAAGCGCGGACAATGTTTCGTCCAGCATAAGGAATTTCTTTTTGAATTTGCCAAGGACGATTATAAAACCGCCGAACAGGCCTTCTTTGTTCTTTTTGTCGCGGCCCATGCCCTTTACATCATTTTCGTTCGCCTTGCGGGAAGAATCGTCCGCCCACCAGTTCGTGCCATGCGGATTAAATTCGCCAAGGAACGTCGGAATCGTAAGCAAATGATACGCGATTATTGCAAACAAGGGCGTAATAACCGGTAAATCGGGGCGAAGGACCGCGCGGACAAGCCATGCCGGAATCTCTGCAAAAATGCGCAGACCGAACGTATGCAGAATCTGGTCGAAATAAACATGAAGCCACGTGATTGTCGCCGGGCTCCACCCGTACCGCCATATATGCTCGATTGCAAAGGAAAGTCCGAACGCGGCGATGGATGCAAACCAGGCAAGGAAAAGATAACGGTATTTCCAGAACACAAGGCGCATGTGCGTCCGTTTGTCGCCCTTGTACGCGTCGGACGAAAAGATGCCAAGGCCCTTGCCTTTACCGCTTACAGATAAGATGTTGAACTTTGCAACCATAGTGGTATTATAACATAATAACTGACAACTGACAACTAACAGCTAACAACTAGAGATGAAAAATATACCAAGGATTTATATAAATGAAAATTTGGAAGTTGGGCGAAGTTTCCCGGTGTCCAGGGACATCGCGCATTATTTGACCCGTGTTATGCGAACGGACAGATGTTTGGTGTTCAATTATGGAAAAGAGTTCAAGGCTGAGCTTTCAGTTGTCAGCTGTTCGTTGTTAGTTGTCAGTCCTACTGGGCGGCCCGACCCGTCGAACAATTTGACGCTTGCGTTCGCGCCGGTAAAACAGGCGCGGATGGAGGAAATGCTTTCCATGGCGACCCAGATGGGCGTAAAAAGGCTTCAGCCCGTAATCACTGCCTTTGTAAATGAACATCATCCGAAATGGGAAAGGATTAAAAAAATTGTCATAGAGGCGGCGGAGCAATCCGGAAGAAACAGCGTGCCGGAATTGGCAGAGCCGCAAAAATTTACAGAATTTCTGCAGGGGGTAAAAGACTTGGTTTTTGCGGACGAACGGGCCGCGAGCCCCCGGTCCTTTCCAGATTCCGGGCTTGCGTTGCACGCGCCCCGGAATGACACAATCGTTTTGATAGGGTCAGAGGGCGGATTTTCAGACGCGGAATTTGATGCGCTGGACAAAGCGGGCGCGACTGGCATAAACCTTGGGCCGACAATTCTTCGGGCGGAGGTCGCTGCGGTGGTGGCGATTGCGAAAGTTGTTGGTTAAAGATAAAGCCGGCAAAGCTGGATTTATTTTTTATTAAGCTGTGTCAAAAAGTCCGGAAAGCTTTCGTCTTCGTCTTCGTCTTTTTCTTCCGTTGCCGGTTCCTGGCTTTTGGTGCCGTTTTCCTTTCCGTTGCCGTTTCCGCGGACGCCGTCGATTTTGGTCTGTTCTTCGGATACTATGCGGCCGTAATGTTCCGCCATTTGCAACAGTCTTTCGCGTTCGATTTCATCCGAAGTCTTGCGCGCTTGGTCAAGATATTGCCGGCGTTTTTCGCGCCAGCGGTGGCACCGTTGAATCATAAGTCCGGTCGACATTTGATTTTTTTTATACATATGGAAAACTTTTGTTTAATGCGGGGGGCATACAGTTGGTCAGTTTTAAGTTTTATGGGGGTAAATCCGTTAAACGCACCGTGATTATAAACCGTCCTAAAACCGTTTGCAATAAATTTTTTAACCGACTAGAATTCGGGCATGGAGAGAACGACAAACCAAAGCAGCGGAAATTTCATGTTACAGGCCTTGCTTGCGCTTGCGCTTGTCATCGCGTTTATGCCCATGCTTGTGCGGAAAATGGCGCGCTCGGGGTTCGATGCGGAAATGAACGCGGCCATGCAACAGGTTAATTCCGCGGTGCCGGCCGTGCGCGCGTTCGGGCGGGATAATTACGATTCGCTTCAATTCGGCGTCCAGATATACGAAGGACGGGATTTCCAAGACGCTTTGGAACCGTACGGGCTTCCCATCGGGTTTGTGCCGCGGACGCCCTTGGGACAGAACATCGTCATGATTACAACGCGGAACGACAGCGAGACCATCGCATGGCTTCGTATTATGGGCGGGCGCGCGACCGGGATAGAAAAGGCCGAACTTGCTTTGCGCATCGGATTCTGGGCGGCGGATGTGGACGGCAACAGGCTTTCCGGCGCGACCGGCGGATGGGACAAGGATATGACGGAATTCGGATACAGGCCGGCAAGCGGCGCCATATACGTCCGCGTGCCGCTTTCGCATGAATTTTCGGACCTTCTTTCCACCACCGCGCGAAATATCGAAGCCAACCGGATGCACGTAAACCTTAACATGGGCGGCCGCGATGTGCGCGCCGCGCGCGACATAACCGCACGCGAAGGGAATTTCCGTTCGGTGCTTTCCGGCGATTTCATCCTTTCCGGGGCGGAAGACGGCCGGCGCCAAAGAAACAGATTTTCCGAACTTAACATACGCCGCGCTCATTTTCAATCAAGGGACGGTTCGAACGCGCTTAACATATCGCGCGGCACGATGAATGCCCGCTCCGTGGTTGCGCCGACCGTATCCAGATATGGCGACCCGGGTAATCTTACAAGCGAATCCGTATCCGTGCACAATTTTGCGATGGCGGCCGGACGCACGGGGTTTATGGGCCCCACCGTATGGGAAGTGCGCGGCGATGCGATATTAAGCAATGTGACGCTTAACACCGAACGCGTGGAGGTCGGCGGATATATAAACGCCACGCGCGGCCAGGACGTGTTCGTGGATGAAGACGAGCTTACCTTTAATCAAAAATCCGGAATAGAAACCAATATCGTATCGGCGACCGCGCTTACCCTGCGCGACCAGACTTCGAACGTTCTGCTTGAAGGAGGGTCGGGACCGGTAATCATCGACATCCGGCCGGCGGGGGTTTCCGTGTTGCCCGACGTGCTTTTGGCCGGGATAAACAACGACGGCATCGCGGCGCTTGCAAGCCCGTCGGACGAATCAGACATAATGACCGCATGCAGAGGCATAATCGGCGGCCTTCCCGGAGTGAACGCAAGGTACGAGCAGAATTCGCTGGCGCAGAATATAATATGCCGGTTTGTGTTTTGGCAAAGGCTTGAACAAAGAATAGACAAGATGCAATGCATACTTGATAGAGGGGAGGAGAATTGTTAAGGCGTATATGAACCTGATAAAAATGATTTTCACCGGAACAGACAGCGCGCCCCGCCTTACGTCTTGCGGCGACGAACGCGGCGCAAGTCTTCTTGAAACGCTTCTTGCCATCGGGCTTGTCGCGGCGATGGCGCCTTTTGCGTACAACCGCGTGCTTGACGTAAGCCGCGATATAGCCGACGTCGCCGCCGCGCGGCGCATTCATAATTGGAAGGAAGCCGCCAAGGGATTTATCCGCGCAAACCAGATGGATTGGGAGGACGATGCGATTTTTGAGCTTTCCGAACGCGACCTTGTCGCGATACGGGCGCCGGACGAAGGAAAACAGGCCATCTTTCCATACGCCGCGTTTATTGAAAAATTCAGTCATGCGGGCGGCACGACCATAGAGGCGTATATTCTGTTCCCCGGCGAATTCGACGGAATCCGTATGCACCGCATCGCGCACCATCTTGGCGCGGACGCCGCCGTCGCGGGCGACGCGCAAATCGCATTTTCCGCAAGCGGCGGCTGGAGCATAGAATCGGACATATTGGAAGAAAATGATATTGTGTTCCGCGTGTCCGTAAATATGCCGATAGACGATTCATACGCGTTCATGCACCGGGTGGATACCGGCGACGAAAGGCTTAATACCATGGAGCGTGACCTGTCCATGTCGCGCAACGACATAGTCCATGCGGGCGCGGTTAACGCAGGTCTTCTTGATTCCAAAATGGTCGGTGCATGGTTTGCGGGCGGCGGTGCATTTTCCGCGGACGAAGCCGTATTCCCCCAAGGCGCCAATGTCGACGGCGGCGGAGTATCGTTCGCGGCGGTCCGCGTTGTGGGGGATATTATCGGTTTTCGTAATATACATGCGGGCATATTCGCGGGCGGCGGCGGGGCCTTGAACTGGTCCGCTCAGGGGAATATAATCGCCGACCGGGTGAATATAGCCGAAGCGGTTCACGTTGGAAGAAACATGACCGTAAGGTCTCCAAACGTCCGAACGGTTTCCGGATTCCTTGGCATAAGCGTGCATTCTCTGGCGACCCCGTTTGTATCCACCGAAGAATTGCGGTTTGCGGACGGCTTTGGGCTTTCAATTTCCAACGAACTTTCGGCAAGCTTTACCGACGGGCCGTTAAGGCTTGGCAACTGGGCGTTTCCGCGGACACCTGCGCCAAGATTTGCGGACCTTGTCCTTACACAAGGAGGCGCAGTCAAAGGCGGCGTGCCAACAGGATTTGAAAACATAATGAGCAGGAATTGGAAGGCTTTAAGGCCAAGGGAATAAAAATAGAGCAAAGACAATAGAGCGCAGATAAATGTTGAGATTAAAAAGATATTTTACGGATATTAAAAAAGCATCTATGCTTTTGCCTGTGCGAACGCGTTCTCGCAGCGAGCGCGGCGCGACGCTTGTCGAACTTCTTCTTGCGCTGGCGGTGGCGGCGGCCATGCTTCCATTTATAATAAGACAGGCCGACGTGCGGACCCGCCGCGCGGAAAATATAAAAGCCGCCGCCGACCTTGGCAAAGTCAAATCCGCGCTTGAAAGATATATGGAAGCGAACAGGCACGAGCTTTTCTCGACCATAAGCCGGAACGTCGTGCGCGTATCGATTTCCGATTTGGAAGAACACGGGCTTGATACCGCCAATCTTGACAAGTCGGAACAGTTCCAGATGCGCGTCGTTAAAAGCGCGGACCGGGGCGGGCGGTCGTTTCTTCAGGGCGTCGTCATCATGGACACGGAAGGCATCGCGCCGATAAGGACGCGCGAAATCGCGGCAATCGCCGGCGGCGGCGCGGGATTCGCCGACGATAACATAACATACGGCGCATTCGGAACATGGCGCGTAAGCGCGAACGTATGGAACGCGCGGTTTACCGACAGGTCGCTTCTTGAAGTCACGGATGCCATACGGTCGGGCGAAGAATTCCTGCGCCGCATAGTGTACGAAGACGGCGGCGCGATGATGCATTCGCCGCTTGCCCTTGGCGGGCACGACATAGTCAACGCGCGGTCGGTGTTCGCGGAATCCGCGCGCTTTGCCGAATTCGTGAATTTTACGAACGCATCGGCAAGCCGCCTTGTCATGGAAGGCAAACCGACACTTGACGGCAATGTGACCATATCCGGAGAATCAACGGTTTCGGGCGTGCTGAGTTCCGATTCACGAAGCATGGAAGTCGGCCGCATGACGGTATCCGGCACTTCGCGGTTCGGCACGGTTAATGCAAACGAATTATGGGCGGGCGATTTGGAGCTTGCCGGATTTTCGGTCCAAATTGACGAGCGTCGCCCCGCCACGCTGTCGGTCGGCCGGTCGATTGACATGACCGGCGGACGCGTTGTCTCCATGCTTGTCGCGGTGGGACACGGGGGAAGCACTACGCCGCGGCTTTTCGTAAAAGACCGGGTTGAAGACGCAAGAAATCCCGAATATTTTTGGGATGTCGCGACGGGTGAAGCCATGCTTTCCGACATATTTATCCCCGCGCTTTCCAATATGGCGCGGACCGCCATAGGCCGCGAACAGCCGGGAACGGAATCTCATCGCATCCTGTCCCAGGTTGCGAACAACGCCAACGCGACGGTCGCGGATTATATGCGCGCGCTTGCCGAAATAGAACGCCGCGTCACGGCAAGGTTTGATGCGTTGAATTTGGAATAATTTGGCGGTTGGTGGCCCGTGCCGGTGGTTCGTGGTAAAATAAAAATTTGATATTATCGCTTATTGTAATAAAATGCGAATCACGAAGGCGAGTCACCAGCCGCCAACACGGACCACCAATGAAAATAACATGCCCATTTTGCAAAATCGAATACGCGGCGAAAATCCCAAAGGGACGGCGCGCGGAATGCATCGTGTGCGGCCATGTATGGGCGCCGGACGGCGCGCGCGGAAGGAACAGGATTCTTATGTGGCTTTTGATGGCGGCTTTCGCGCTTTTGGTGGCGGTGATTGCGATTACCATGACGACAAGGTATGCCCCGGCAAATAAGACAGAAGAAACAATCGTCGTCGAAATGACCGGCTTTCGGCGGACTGCCGCCGCGGACGGCGCGCGCATTGTCATATCCGGAAGGGTCAAGAATATGTCCGGAAGGGTTTACGGAATTCCCGACATCATGCTTGTCCTGCGGGACGATGCGGGTGAAATTGTATTTACCCAAAGAATCATGCCGCCCGCGCCGGTTCTGGATATTGGAGAGGTTGCGAAATTTTCCCACACCCTTTCCGGCGTTCCGGAAAATGCCAGAGCGGCCCGGGCAGAGTTTGTAAGATAGCACATAGAACACAGATAATAGAACATAGATAGGAGAACGAACAAATGTTGAGATTCAAAAACAATTTTACAGGTCTTTGGAAAGCATCTGTGCTCTATGTTCTGTGCTCGATGCTCTTGGTCTCGGCGCGAGCCGCGCCGACATGTCCGCCGTGCGTATGCCCGTCCATACCGCCGTCGATTTTTTCGACAAGCACGGATTGGGAAGCGGTGACGGGGATGCGCCTTTCCGAATTTATGGTTTCGTTCGGTCGCGATGGAAGCATCGGCAATATCGGGTGGGAGATATATTTCCTTGACGGATTTCCATGCTATGGCCAATCGGAGACCGCGCGCATGTGGGTAAGTCCGTCGCGCCATTACGCAATCGACGGCGGCGCCGACGCGCGCGGCCGCATCACGTGCCTTTATGCGCCGAAAACCGTAAAGCTTGCATGGCGCGAGGCAAGGCGCGACGCGGCGCAGGCGCGCACACGCGGGATGGCCGTTTGCGAAGTGGAGCACAGCGGACGGAACATCACAATCCGATTGGACAAATGCGAAAGGACGGATTGGGGTGATTTGCGATAACAACCGTAAGGCGTAAGGCGTGAAGCGTGAGGAATTTGTTTTCATCGTTGAAGAACAGGACGCGGGTTTGCGTGTCGATAAATTTATCGCGTCCAGATTGACCGAATATTCTCGTTCTGAAATCCAAAAATTTCAAATAACGAAATCTGGCGCTGCAACAAAGCTTTCCGAAAAGGTAAAGCTTGGTGAAAAATATGAAGTTGCCGTTTTAATAAATATGCCTTGTGCCTTGTGTCCTATGCCTTCTTCGAAAAAAATATCCTTGGATATTTTATTCGAAGACGACGACATCATCGTTGTCAACAAGCCGCGCGGAATCGCAATGTATCCGGGCGCGGGACGCGACAGCGGAACATTGGTGCAAAGCGTTCTGGCGCATACGAATCTGTCGTCCATCGGCGCGGACGGCATGCGGCCCGGCGTTGTTCACCGCATCGACAAAGACACGTCCGGCGTTGTGATTTTTGCAAAAACGGATTCGGCGCACCGTGCGCTTGTCACGGTTTTTTCCGAACACAATCTGGTGCGGAAATATATCGCGTTTATTTGGGGCGTGCCGAACTGGCTTTCCGCGGATATTTCCGGAAACATAGGGCGGTCGACGCGCAACCGCCAAAAAATGACTATGGTCAAAACCGGCGGAAAGCCCGCGCACACAAGCGCCGAGGCTATAAACGTCTGGCCGCGCGCGAATATTTCGGAATTGCGGTGCACTTTGGACACCGGCCGCACGCATCAGATTCGCGTCCATCTTGCCGCGCATGGTTTTCCCGTTTTGTGCGACCCGCTTTACGGGCGGGGCGGGGCGCGGCTGGGCAGTGTCAAGGACCCGGAATTATTGGAATTTCTGCGTGAAAACCGCGGTCAGATGCTTCATGCCGAAGTATTGGAATTAACGCATCCGATAACCGGCGCGCCATGCAAATTCCGCGCTAAATTGCCGGGGGACATGAGTGCGTTGAAAGAGATTCTTAACGAAAAGTGAAAAATGAAGAGTGAAAAGTTGTTGTGTCGCGACAAAGCCGCGAACGCAACCACTTTTCACCCGTCATTATTCATTTGATTGATTTCCCCCAATATGATAAAATAAGTTGAAATAAAGAGAGGATAATATGCGCTCATATTCCAAACCATTTTTTGTCTTTGCATTTTTTGCAATCGGGCTTGTCATATCCGCCGATGCCGCGCCAAGGGTGTCAAGCGTAAGGCCGGGCGTCACTGTCCAGTCTGCAAGGTCGCGCATATCCACCGCCGGTCTGCAGATTCAGGCGCCTATACCGGTGGTGCCGGCGCTTCCCGTATTCGACGGAACGTGCGCGAATCCCGCGCCGGAACAATTGGACGCGCTTCGCTGCACCCAACGGTATTTCGCATGTCTTCGCCGCGATATGGTATGCGGGGAGCATTTCGAACTCTGCGACACTATCGCCCGGTTTAATCAACGGCGCATGTTTTGCCAGGATGAGCTTGCGCGTTGTCCCGCGACCGTCATCGCCGAACTTTTCGGCAATCCGATAACACAGACGGTCGACGCGGAAAACATGGCGATGTGCGACGGCCAATGGACGGTGGTCCGCCGCGATTTCACGCCCGGCCTTCACGATATTCAATTGGCGTTTAACGCAAGCCTTGGGCCCAATCAGCTTTCCGGAATCGGCCGCGAAATATGGGCCGGCGCCGAATGGGCGGCCGCCAATACTTTGAGGGTTTGCGAATCCGTCGCGAACGCATGCCTTACCCGCGCGTGCCGGAATGAACCGCACAAGTGTTTGGGACGGCAATTCCTGTTGCCACAGGTCGCGGATATCGCGGGCCTGGCCAGCGATGAAACGGAAAGAACCCACGCCGGAATCGCGACCGAGCGCGCCCGGTTTGTGGTGCCGCCGACATTGGTGCGGAATTATGCCGAAAACATGCTTTGGGAAGATGCGAACGTGATGCAGTATCTTCGCGCGGAATGCGGGTCTGAAATCGGAACGAACGAACATTGTTTCCGCCTTGCCAATCCTAATTCAAGATTTGGGTCATCGGACCAGTTTGAGGCAAACCTTGCATTTGATACGGTAATGACGGGTGAAATAAACCGCCGCGCATGGGTACAGGCGCGAAGCATAGAATGGCTTGCCGCCGCGGTCGCCGAAGTGGTGACGTCGTGCGAATTGGCGATTGAAGATTGCGTAAAGAATACATGCGGGTTCGGTTCGATGGCTTCGTGTTACGGCCGCGCGCGCAACCGGGACGGGTTGGTCAACCTTGCCGCAGGCACGGTAAACGATGAAATCGCAAGAATATGCAGACCGCAGATTGCCGAGAATCAGCATTGCCGCGACCTTCGCCCCGCGGGCGAAAGCGCGACCGCGGTATGGACGCATTTCTGGGGCGCGGGGGCGGAATCGACGCGCCTTTCCGCACGCCTTTCGTCGCAATTGCAGAACGCGTTTTCTGAAACGGGCAAGGCGAATATGCGCCGCGCGTGCCAGACCGCCGCAACCGCGTGCGTGCGTCAGGAATGCGGAAACGATTTCACAAGATGCCTTGTCCGCGGCGCGGACGACGACACGGGCCGCCGGGAATTCAACAACGACGGCCGGCCGATAATTGCCGGAGCCCAGGCGGGCGGATTTTCGCAAGACATGGCGCGCGGGCTTTGCATGCTTACCGTAAAGGAAATACGGGCGTGCAACGATTGGTTCGATATACAGTTTGCGGAAAGCGCGATGACCGAAAGCGGTCAATGGGGCGCGCTTGATTCATGGACCGCGGGCCGCGATGCGCGGAACGCATGGGGGGGCGATAACAGAACCCATGTATGCGTGCTTGAACGCATGCCGATGATAGAAGCGGAAGTGCAAGCAATCGGCGATATGAGGATGTTCAGAAACCTTGGCGTTGCAGCGCGGCGGGCCGATGTTTCCGAAAACGACTTTGGATGCGCGATGCAGGGGCGCCGGATATTCGACGAACTTATCGCGGACATCGCGGCCGAGGCACAGCAAAGACTGATAGTCGCCGCGAACGAAGCAAAGAACCAATGCCTTGACAGAAACCGCGTGCGCGGGTTACAGGATAATTTCGTATGGGCGAATGTAAGCGACCTTCGCGACAGATTCAACCCGGTACAGGGAATCCTTGTCCAGGATATAAGGCCGACGGCGGATATTTGGGATGGATTCTGTGCGGTGCGGATTACGATGAATTCGGACGATACGATATTGAACAATCATTTGAGCGGCGTCATGGCGTCAAGGAATGTAAGATACTTTTCGGTGGGCGATGCCGCAGTCTGCGGAAGCTGGATGTCGCAAAGCGACCTTGAAAGTCTTGAAGACGCGGTGCGTGCCGCAAACCCGCAAAGCAGGGTGCAAAAGGGTACGTCCGGTCGATGGATGGGCGCGATTACGGGCATACTTGGCGGCGGTGCCGGCGGTATAGCGGTTGGCAATATGATAGGTAATGCGGGGGCTAGAGACAACTGTACCACCAGAGGAGGCACATCTGCTTGTAATATGTGTGGTCATCAAATAAGAGGTACTGATGCGGGTGACGTGGATGACAGAGTTTGGTATACATGCGATATTTCCATAATTGGAAACGAAGTTGTGGTGAGTAATCGCGAAACTTCACGGGAACCACCAGTGTCCGAAGGGGGCGGCGGACGTATTGGCGATACCTTTATAGCCAGCACCTTACGCGGTTGCAATGACGCGGTAGATAATCTTTTGAATCAGTGCAACGCAGGCAACCGCAACAGGACGATGCAGCTTGGGCGACATGGAATAACGGGTGGCCTTGTTGGCGCGGCGGGTCTTGGCGCCGTCGGACTTATCGCCGGAAACCAGATAGACGTGGCAAGACAAAGAACGGCCCAAGAAGAAGAACGCCTTAAACAAGATGCCGCCGTTGCCGAATGGTTCAATACAATCGGTTCAAGAATCAATTGCTTCATCGACGGCAGACAGGTCGGAAGATTCGGAGATCCGATAGAGATAAGGTAAACAAAAACACCCGGCGAAAACCGGGTGTTTTTTGTTTGCCTGTTCCGTGCTCTCCCCGTCATCCCGGCGAAGGCCGGGACCCACTGCCTTCAGGCTGTCTGTATATTTATCTCATCCGGCTTATATTCCGGCACAGGTTCAGCATAGGCATGTATGCCCGCGCCGCGAATTTCATCCCAAAGGTCTATCCAATACGGATTCTTGCTTATTATCAAACGCAATTTCCAATTGCGTTTCCATTCTTTTAACTGTCTTTCCCGCCGAACCATTAATTCCATATCTTCAAAAAATTCATAATATACGATTTTATCAACACCGTATTTCGTGGTAAACCCGCCGTAGAATTTTTCCTTGTGCTGTGCGACGCGGGCAATCAAATCGGAACTTGACCCGATGTACAGCGTTCCCATTTTATCGCTTGCTATAATATATACAAATCCGGCTTTCTTATTCAGCATCAGAGAATGTCGTTCCGCAATGGTTCCCGGCCTTCGCCGGGATGACGTTAAGAAGTTGTTGAAAGTTTATAAAGTCGCGTCCGTATTTTTACAACTTCACAATTCCATTCGTTGCGAACAGCTGTCCGTTTTCTTCGTATATTTTTCCGCCGGATTCAAGCACCATCAATTCTCCGGCGCAAAGCTCCGCGTAATTCAAAGGGTCGCTTATAAACGCGTCAAACTTTCCCGTTGCAACAAACGCCAAATCAAGCGCCGCACAGCCGGTCGCACGCTTCGCGCCGGTATTCGGTATCCGGTATTCGGTATTCGAATAACCGATGGTAAGGTCCGCCGGATCGGACAGTTTCGACACGCGGTGGCGGTTGGAATGGAACGCACTGAAAATAAAACATCCCGCGTCTTTTTCCGCGTAATACAATTTATCCGCAATCGGCGCGTATGTAAGGCCTGCGCGCGCCTCGCCGTTCACGCGAAGCGCAAGCGTTATCGCAAAATGTGAATTGCCGCGCACGAAATTCTCGGCGCCCGAAAACGCCAAAACAAATTCGGAAATCCCGTCGCCGTCCGTCGACATGTTCGGAGTCAATACGCCCGCAGTCGGCCGCACAAGCGTCAAATCCGACAGAATCATTTGTTCGATTCTTTGTTCGGCCCTGCGCACAAAATCGCGCGCGCCGGGCAATGATTGCTGAAGCTGTTCCACCTCTCCGAAATCGCGGCGGATACCCGTCGCCGTCCGCGACAATGCCGCAAACATCTGATTTAATTCCGAAGAGCCTTTTAAGAGGTTTTCTGTTCTTTCCAATTCCGGGTCCTTTCCAGATTCCGGACAATTGCTTCGCAATTTCCGGAATGACACTAAAACTTGAAGCCGTCGAATTTCTTTTTGAACTTGTCCGCCTGCTGGCCTTTGTCCACGGACTGTTTCTGGCCGGTCCATGCGGTGTGGTTAAGGTTGTCGACGGACAAAACCTGGTCCTTTTTAACGCTTGAATACATTTTCACGGTCTTGCCGTCGGTCATCGTCACGTTGATTTCGTGATACGCCGGATGAATGTTTTTTTTCATAATATTTGCCTTTTTATTTTGCAATGGCCCGCCTTCACTTCGTTATGGCGCGGCACTCAAATTTCTTAAGATTTTGCGCGGCAAAATTTAACGAAATTCGGTGGTTGGGGCGCAGGGACTCGAACCCCGATAAACAGAACCAAAATCTGTTGTCCTACCATTAGACGACACCCCAGTGTCTGCAATGCCGGAAGATTATACACGCGAATTGATGAAAATCAAGGGGATAGTTGCGGATTAATACCCGCCGATACAGCCAAGATATGAATTGCCCGTGCCCTCGACAAGTGATATGAATTTCTTTTTATTCCGACCGGAAAAAAGTCCCAAAATAGTCCCCGCATCCGTCGCAAGCATATCAAGCGACAACGCAACGCCCGTATTCATCTTTTTGAAAAACGAACTTGACGGATGGATTTCGGCCGTAAATAAACGTGAGCCGTCGCGCTTGTGCGCGCCGAGGCTTTGGGCGCGGGATGATTTTCCTATGACCATTAAATGACAATCCGCGGAAAGGATGATTTTGCCCGTGACTTTTACGTCTTCGTTGCCAAGAAGGCCGCCCCACCAGCCGACGGAATCCACAAACACTGGGATATAAAGTTCCGCATCGGGGTTTGTTGCGAAAAAATCCGAAATATCCGGCTCTGTATGAATGACGCGCGGCATCTGGCCGGTCGCTGCGAAAATCTCTTTGCGCGCGGCGGCATAGAGCGAATCGCCCCGTGTACGCTTCGTGCCGTAAAAAAGTACCGGGTATGCAGTCGATTCGGGCTTCATTTCAAGGGATTATATCATAATTAGTGGCTGGTGGCTAGTGATTAGTGGTTGGTGGTTTGTGGCTTGTGCCGGTGACTGGTACGGTTGTCTGATATATTAGACAATCATTAATTAACGCATAAATTAAAGGCTGTCCACTATAGTGGACAGCCTTTAATTACAGGCCATTAATACGAACCACCGGCACGAGTCACGAGCACGAATCGCCAGCACAAGCCACAAGCACAAGTCACCGGCCATCAATCACTTCTGAAGGCCCGCGTATGTTTTTTTGACGCCGCTCCAAAGGCCTTTGCCCTGCTCCTTTGCCTTGTTATAATATTCTTCGGGCACCTTTATACCCTTGAACAGGTTGTTTATTATCGCCGGAATCGACGTCATGAAAAATCCGATAAACAAACCCGCCATGATTATTGTAACCAGGCTTGTATTCTGAAGCGTAAGACCGTCCATAAGATACCGCGAATCATTGTTCTCCAACGCCGTTTGCAGCAAATCCGAACCCTGGAACTCTCCGAACATCGCATTCAAAAACATCACCGCAAACACGACAAGGACGGCGACCGCAACAATGCCAACCGTATTCTTGACAAGGTCGTCTATCATACCCTTAATCTTTTCGCCTTTGGCGCCCGGCATGACTTTCCAATCGCTGAACACCCAGCCCAAAAGAAACAGCGGAAGCATTATCAAATCCAACGAAATCCGCATAATCGTTTCAAGAAAATACATCGGAATCGGAAGCAGCGCCATAAAAAACAAAAATATGATTATCGCACCCGCCGCAATAAGACCCATGTTCGGAAATATCGGTATATCCCACAAAAATGTGTGCATATAACGCACATCGAACGCAGAATTAAGCAGTGTCCAGCCGACAGTCATGCCAAGCCCCGTCATCTTGTGAATCCCGCCCAATTGACAGGTCAGATTATGCCGAAGCCTTGGCGAAAATATCCCGTCCGGCGAACCTGTGCTGCCTTCGGCGATTGCGGTTGCGATGATGCAGGCTTCGAACGCATGCCTGTTTCCTTCGTCGGCAAACCTGTCCGCCGCGCCGCGGCCAAGCGACAGGCCGGTGTTGAATACAGGCTCTATCAGCGCGCCGCCGATAATCTTTGGAAGCGGCGCCAAAAGCAGCGCGCTGACAAATATAAGCTTTACAAGCAGAATACCGAATTTCTCGGCAAGCGTCCACGCGCCGCCTTCTTTTTTCATATCAACCTCGGCGCCTTTTGCGCCTATCCAGCTTGAAATGACGGTCCATGCGACCCAAACCGCCGCAAGCCCAAGCGATATCGGAATCACGGCAAGCCCGACAGCCCTGTATATCCTTGGCACAAAGTCGGAAAGCGACGCGACAACGCCGCCGAACATGCCGCATGTCCAACAGCTTGAAAAGAATGTAAGCGCGCCCGACATATCAACCGGCGCAAAAGACCTGTATATCGAAAATCCGATGATGCCGCCCCCAGCGGCGATGCCGCCGATGGCAAGCATCGAAATCGCCGACGCCGATAACGGAAACAGCGCAAGAAATGCGGGAAAAAGTTTTTTTAATTTATCCACAAATCCCCCGGAATTTGCTTTGCATTATACCATAAATCTTTCCTATAATGGCGAAGATTATGAGAGGGTTCTTTCTTTTTGCCGGCTTGCTTTTGCTGCCGCTGCCTCTGGCGGCCGCAGGAATCGTCGACGCGCTTTCGCTTGCGGGGTTTGTCCCGCTTGTCCTTGACGCGATGATGACCGTCGCCATGACCGGATACGAATTTTTTGTCGGCGACGGATTCGGCATCATATATATTCTTGTCTGGGGCTGGCTTGGCATTACTGTCGGTCTTTATCTTGTCCGGATGTATCTTCCTTCGAAATGGCTTGGCATGTTCGGCGTTCAGGGCGACGACAGGCTTGCCAAAGGCGAGCTTTCCGGAATGCAAATCGGCGAAGATTTGTTAAAGCCCGGCATACGCGCAATCTTCGCGGTCTTGGTTCTTTTGCAAGTCCGGCCGCAGTATATAACAACCTTTATCGTGGACCCGTTCCTTCGTTTCGGCGCGATATACACCGACAGCATTTATCGCGAAGTTTCCCAAGGAAACACAATGTTCGGCGCGCCCCCGGTCGTAAAGTGTCCGGAAGGGTTGCTTATGAACATAGAAAGGACAAGAGGATATATTTCCGAAGCCGGGTGCAACTTTCTTATCCAGCCGGTCGCGCAGATAACGCACGCCAACAACTTTATCATAAAGCGCGGATTCCGGATGTTGACCAGCGGCATCGGGGGGCTTATGACGCTTATCCCGCGCGGCGGGGAAAATTTCATGAATATCATAACGGGATTCCTGTTGATTACCACGTTCGTATCAAGCAACTTTTTCATGGCGCTTCTTGTCATCCAGGGGATATTCACGTTCGGAATGACGCTTGTGCTTTATCCTTTCAAAGTGCTTAAATACGTCGCAAAGCCGGCGGACGGCAAGGCGTGGTTCGACCCGTGGGACGCTTTTTCCGATATTATCCCCGCGCTTCGCAATCTTGTCATCACCATGATTGCGTCCATGTTCATTATGCTTATCAATATCGCCATAGTGCGCGCGCTGTTCAATTGGAACGAAAGCATGTTCGTCGAAGTGGCGGGCGGAACCGCGACCGCCAACGTGCCGACGGCGGCGGCACAGGGCGCCATGGGATTCGGTCATCATTCCGTGACGTGGCTTTCCGCGATATTGACGTTCTATCTTATGCTTCGCATTTTTCAGATGACGCGCGAAAAGCTTGCCGAATATACGTCCGGAACGCCGTCGACGCTGTATGACAAAGCGAAATCCGACGCGCAATCGTTCGTGGGCGGAACAAAAAAATATTCGGCCGGAACGTGGGATGCGTTCAAATGGGTGAAAAACAAGGTTGGTAAATAATAATGATGTGGCTTGAACCTCTTGTCGACCGTACGGCGCAGTGTTGGGGATGCGGCGTGTTTGACATGCTGTTTTCGGTCGTGTCGGTCGCCGCCGCCGGCATGTACGGCGCCATGACGACGATTGCCGTCGCGTTGCTTGCCGTGTTTATCGCGTTCTATGTCCTTTGGTCGGTGTGGCAGAACCTGTACGGCGATGCGAAAGAGCCCATATATAAAAAATATTTTCACCCGGTGCTTGTAAATTCATTAATCGTGCTTGCGCTGTTGTCTTTGGGCGTGGTGTTCCCGCGCATGATAACAACGATGACCATAGAGCCCATAGCGCGGGTGACGCTTGTCTATTCCGAAAGCATGCTTAACAAAACAACACAACAGGTCGATTTACAGGTCCCATATACGCCAAAGGAAATGCCGGAAGACGGGTTTTACCGGCCGGAGCTTCGCGATACCATAATCAGCCTTGTCAAAACTTCCACCACACAATTCCAGGCGATGATGACCATGGGGCTTCTTGTCGTCGACCGGTCGTTTTCATGGTCGGCCCTTAACGGAATCGGCGCGATGGTGAAACATTTCGTCATGCTTATCATGGGGCTTACGATTGTTTGGAATTTTTTCAAGCTGTTCGTAAAATTCTGTCTGTATTTTGTCGACGTCATCATCAACCTTTCTTTGTTCGCGTTCTTCTTTCCCCTGGGCCTTGTGTTCTTTGTGCTCAAGAATTCCGAAAGCGAAGGCTGGGTGAAAAAAATCGGGGAAAACATCGCGCCCGGAATGCTTAACAAGCTTATCGGGTCCATTGTCACGCTTGCGACGGTTGTCATCACGTACACCGTCATCCTTGTGCTTATGGCGCGGTTCTTTTCGGGTGATTCCGAAGGCGGCGCGGAGCTTGCGCGCGCGATAATGTCCAACGACCCGACCAACGATTTGTTTTCGGGTGCGATTGCCGAAGACAACCTTGCCGCGATGACTCTTGGGGGCATCGTCGTGCTTGTGTTCGTCATCCGGTTCCTTGCCGGTCAGATAGACGAAGTTGCAAAGATGATTACGCAATCGTTCAACATAGAGGTTCAAAAACCCGAAGTCGGGGAAAAGTTGGGCGAAAGCGTGCTTGCGGTCGGCGAAAAAACCAAAGGGTTCGCGTGGGAGGAAGCAAAGCTTGGGCTTGGCATAGGAGAGGATAAAAACAAAACATAATGTGGAAAGCGGCGCTTATCTTTACCGCCATAAGGCTGATTATCGGAATCGCGGTTATCGGCGTCGCTGTTTCGTATATGTCGCGGTCCATAGACGGCGTGGTTGTGTCGTACGTAAGCCTTGATTCGTTTCTTCGCGCCATCGGTGCGTGCGACGCGTATGGCAATTGCGACATCGCGTATACAAGCGGGTGTTTCCTTTGCAAATATGTCGAACAATTGTTCTTTATAATCGGTGACGCGGCGTATGCCTTTTGGGATGCGTTAATCGGGAATATATGGATTCTGATGTCGGTTGGGTTTGTGATATTCCTGTTCCATCACAGTTATAAACACATAAGGGATGCGAACGCCGCGGCCGCGACACAGCATGCCCAGGAAAAGAAATTTGATTTCAAGGCGTGGTTCGACCCGGTTTGGAAATTGGGCGTGCGGGTGTTTGTTGTCGGCGCGCTTCTTGGCGTTGTGGGATACGGCGGCGCGCCGGTGGTAAAAACGGTCGCCGATGTAACAATAACGCCCGTGATGTTTATAGGGTCAAGCCTTGCCACCGTGGCAACGGGGATAAGCGATACCGCGGCGTGCGGAAGCGGCCGCGGCATAGAACGGGAAGGCACCGACATACTTGGGCCGGCGCTTCAACCGTTTATGTGCGTGATTGGGAATCTGAATGCGGTCGTGCTTGCCGGGGCGGCGGGCGGGTTTGCGCTTATGAATTACACCGCGCTTGGGATTGGAGGCGGGCTTTGGACATGGGTCGCGGGGCTTGGCATTGTCATTATGTTCATGTTCATCGGGTTCAATATATTCTTCAAGATATTAAGCGTCGTGTTCCAATTGGTGTTTTTAATCATATTCCTTCCCCTGTTTATGGCGGCGTGGGCGTATGAAAAGGAATGGACGCTTATGGCGGGCTCTGTGTCCAACGCAATCGGAATGCTTGCCAAATGCGCGGTCCGGATTATTGCGATAACGCTTCAGATTTTAATCTTTTACGGCATGGTGCAGTTTGTCGCAATCGAATTCTTTCCGGGGACGGATGAATCGCGGGCGGCGGGATATACCGTGCTGTTGCCGGCTGGAATACTTGATAACCAAGGCATGGGAGCCCAGGGACCGACAGACAGGCAAACGGCGTCGGTTATGGAAGTATTTTCAAGATGCGAAGCGGTCGGCACCGCGGACGGAGTAATGAATAAAAACGCGTTCCGCGATTGTTTCAGGGCGGAAAGGGCCAAAGTGGAGGCAATATATCCCGGAGCGTTCGATTTCATGAGGCAAGGCTGGTCGTTCCTTTGGATGATGATAGGATTGATATTCGTTTATTTCTTTGCCGTGATGAAAAAGGTTGAAGATATGCTGCTTGGCGGGAAAGACAATACCGGCGATGATTTATTCGGGTCCGGCGGCGGAACTCCGTTTGAATACGGAAGCCATGTCCGGCAATTCGGTATGAGCATATGGGGCGTGCAAAAGGGAATAGTTAACAAGATAGAGGGAATATTCAAACCTTGATAGAACATGGATGGAGCACAGATAAGTGTCGAGATTAAAAAGATATTTTACGGATATTAAAAAAGCATCTATGCTCTGTGCTCTGTGCTCTGTGCTCTTTTGCGGCTTTGCCGCAGATGCCGCGCCGGTAAGCAATATTCCGGGCGCCATTGCCGAATACGGCCATTGGAATACAGATGAAACCCTTCGCCCCATGGTCGACGGAATCCGCAGTGATATAGCCGCGTTCGAAGCCGGGTTCGCAGAACAAGTATTTACCCAAGGTGACCAGTTCGTGCCGCCCGAGGCGAAAATCGGACTTGCCATGATTAACGCGTTCACGATGGTCGCGCAATCAATCGACCGGACGCTTGGAAGTTTTGTCATCGCGCTTCTTGTCGTTCTGTTCGCGTTCTGGGTGATGATGGAAACGTACCAGGTTATGAAGACCGGCGGCAATATAAGAGAACTTGCAATGAAAATCGTGCGCAAGGGTTTGTGGATTGCCGTATGGATTATCATACTGGCGTTCGGGCCCGCGCGATTATTCATGATGGTCGCAAGCCCGGTTATACAGGCGGGTATAATCATGTCCGACCTTATACTTGATACCATGACCGAAGTCGCGGGCCTGCATCTTCTTGACACATGCGGCGCGATAAGGGGGTATGTCGCGGAAAGGCATACGGGCGCCGGGCTTTTCAATGCGGAAGCCACGGCAGATATGCTTTGCATCCCGACAAGGCTTTCCGGATTCTTTTACACGTGCGTCGCGGCGGGATGGAAATGGGTGGCGGCGGGCGCCGGAAATGTCTGGGCGGCGGGAACAACCGCGGTGGCGGGCGGGGTCGGCGGCGCCCTTCTTGGCGGCGGAGTGGCCGGGACGCTTGCCGGAGCCGGCGTCGGCGCCCTGACCGGCGGCGCGATAAGCGGCGGCAACATGCTTACATTCATCATGGGCCTTATATTTATCGCCATATTCGCGCGCAATATCTGGCTTTTCGCAATCGAAGCGCTTGGTGTTGTGGCAAGTCTTTTCCTTGCCGTCATGTTCTTGCCGTTCACCGCCGTCGCGGAATGTTTCGGGGGCGGCGAGACAAGCCTTAAAGACCGGGGGATATTCACGGAATTCTTCAAAATGCTTGCCAATATGGTCGGCGGCGGAAAATTGAAATTCCGCGGCCAGCTTCAGACATTCATAAACGCCGCGATTTATTTTGTGGCCTTGTCCGTTGTGTCTGCCATCGGGCTTGCCCTTCTTGCACAGGTCATCGGACCAAGTCCCGCGGATTTTGCGGACTCCGTCCCGACGGCGGAAAACAGCACAAGTTTCATGATGGTGCTTGTCGTCGGAATGCTTGTGTCGCATCTTGCCAAAAAGGCGGGCGATATTGCAAAAGACCTTGGCGGGTCCATAGATGCCGAATTTGGGAAACGGCTTGACGCACAGGCGCAATCTTTACGCGGCTGGGCGGTAGGCAGCGCAAAGAAATGGTACGGGGTGTTTAAGGGGAAATGATAAGAATGTGGGGGCAGATATCATTTGCCCCGAATAATTCCAACAAATTCATAATTTATTATGTGTCGACACCTTGTGGGGCAAATGATATTTGCCCCTATATTTAAGCGTTAACAGTTCGCTATTCGCCAAATTTATGATATAATAAATTGATACAAAAAAGGACTTACCATGCTTTCAACTTTGCTTGTCGATTTGGGTTTTCGTTCCGCCGCATCCGGATGGTTCGGATTTTCCGGCGCCACCGCCGTGGCCTTCGTCTTCATGATTCTTTTTGGACCCGCGTTCATAAATGCGATGCGCGCATGGCAGAAGAAGGGGCAGCCGATACGGTCCGACGGTCCGAAGACGCATCTTGCCAAGGCCGGCACGCCGACCATGGGCGGGCTTCTTATCCTTTTGGCGATATTTGTGTCCGCCGCGCTGTTCATAGATTTCAGAAACCCGATTCCGTTTGTCGCGCTGCTTTCGCTTGTCTTCTTCGGCGCAATCGGCTTCGTCGACGATTACGGCAAAATCAAAAGACAGGCGTCCAACCGCGCCGCCGAAATTCTTTCCGCGCGCGCGCGTCTTGCGCTTGGGGGGATTGGTGCGATTATCCTTGCATTTCTTGCCGACCGGTTTATGCCGTCGAATCCCGACATGCTTCTTTCCATATACATCCCGTTTTTCCATATCTTAATCCCCGCCGGAATATTCTATTTCGTTTTCGCGTACTTTGTAATCGTCGGATCCGCCAACGCCGCGAACATCACCGACGGGCTTGACGGGATGCTTTCCAAAATCATGCTTCCGGTTCTTGTAGTGATAACGGTCGCGCTTTACGGCGCGACGCATTACGGATTCCTTGCGGGCGGAGTATCCCTGCCGGACGCCGCGGGATTATATCCGATCGTCGGCGCGGTGCTTGGCGCGGTATTGGGCTTTCTCTGGTTCAATGCGAAACCGGCGCAGATATTTATGGGCGATGTCGGGTCGCTTGCGCTTGGCGGATTTATCGGAACGGTCGCGATGCAGTTAAAGGCGGAATTTGTCGTCGGGCTTGCCGCCGCAATGATGGTCATCATACTTCTTTCAAGTTTTCTGCAGACAATGGTTTTCAAGCTTACCAAAGATTCGTCCGGGCGCGGCCGCCGCATATTCAAGATGGCGCCGCTTCACCATCATTTCGAACTCTCCGGCCTTGCGGAAACAAAAATAGTTGAACGGTTCTTCATAGCGTCGATTATTTTCAGCGCGGTCGCTTTGGTGTTGCTTAAGGTATGACGAATGTTAAAACGCGCAGAGGAAAGTCATCTTACAAGTTGGTTTTTCGAAATTGACCGCAAGCTGTTGATTGCGGTGTTCGCGCTTGTCGCCGTTGGGATATGGGCGACCGTCACCGCCGGGTCCGTCGCCGCGGAACGCATGAGCCCGCCGCAGCCGTGGCATTATTTTTTTATCAAGATGATTCCGTTTTATGTTCTTGGGCTTGGCGCCATGCTTGTGACAAGCGCGTTTAACAAAAAGCTTGCGCTTGCCATCGCGTGGCTTAATATCGCCGTGTGCTTTGTCCTTCTTGCCATGACTTTTATCAATCCGGTGATAATAAACGGGTCTGCGCGGTGGGTGCCGCTGTTCGGATTTCGCGTTATGCCGGCCGAAATAATGAAGCCGGGGTTCATAATAATCACCGCGTGGTTTCTTGACAGAATGTACCGGATAATGCCCGGCCAGGACATATTCATATCAAAACGCGCGTGGCAATGGGACGGCTGGCCCGCGTATCTTGTCCCGTTTTTCGCGGCGGTGTATATTATCTTCAATCATCCGGATGTCGGAACGGCCGCGCTGTATTTTATCGTATTCGCCGGGATGCTTTTCCTTGCCGGGTTGCCGTGGATGCTTGTTTTGGGGATGGGCGGCATCGCGGCGCTTGGCGGCATCGCGGCCTTTCTTACCGTCGGGCATTTCCAGCGGCGCGTTCTTTTATGGCTTGGGATGGAAGGCGGCGCGGATAATTTCCAGATAAGACAGTCGGTCGCGGCGATAAGGCACGGCGGCCTTCTTGGTTCCGGCGAAGATTCGTTTATAAAGCAATCGCTTCCCGACGCGCACACGGATTTCATATATTCGGCGATTGCCGAAGATTCGGGCGCGCTTCTTGCCGCGGCGCTTATCCTTGGCCTTTTGTTTGTTCTTGGGCGTCTTGCGACGAATGCGCGCACCGCGCGCGACCGGTTTGTATTCTATGCCGCGGGCGGAGTGTTCGTGCTGTTCGGGGTTCAGACGTTCATCAATATAGCGTCCGCGCTTGGCATGATACCGACAAAGGGAATCACATTGCCGTTCATATCGTACGGCGGGTCGTCGTTTGTGGCGCTTTGTCTTTTGTTCGGGCTGCTTCTTGCGCTTGTCCGGGAAGACAGATGGAAATAATTCGTGGTTCGTGATGGTGGTTTGTAAGTTTGGTTGCCGGTGGAAAAATCCCCGCAAACTTATACCATGAACCACGATAAAAAACCGGAGGTTTTTATGAAAATATGGATAGCCACAGGCGGAACGGGCGGGCATGTGTTCCCGGCGCTTGCCGTTGCGGCGGAACTTGTAAAGCGAGGCGACCGGGTCATAATATCCGCCGACGGGCGCGTTCAAGAAATGATTCGCAAAAACAAACCGGCGGGCGCGGGCACCGCGTTCGTATGGGCGTCCGGCGTCGGCGCAAAATCGTCCGTCCGGCAATTAATCGCGTTGTTCAAAATCGGATGTTCGGCGTCGGCGCTTGCCCTTCGCTTTATGGTTTTGCGCCCGGACAAGGTTGTCGCGTTCGGCGGATACGCGTCCGTTCCCGCAATACTTGCCGCGCGCGCGTTTCGCATTCCGACATACCTTCACGAACAGAACGCGCATATCGGCCGCGCGAATCTGTTTGCGTTGCGCTGGGTCGACGTGCTTATGACATCGTTTCCGAAAGTGTCCGGTATTCGGCATTCGGATACGGTATCCGGCAAACTACGCGTTGTTTATACCGGTCTTCCGGTTCGGAAAGATTTTATAGATGCCGCGTCCGAATACCGAATACCGAATGCCGAATACCGGCTGTTGATAACCGGAGGAAGTTTGGGCTCGCAGATTCTGGACGATGTTGTGCCGAACGCTGTGGCGGCGCTGTCCGCGTCCGTCAAGAAAAAGCTTTTCGTCGTTCATCAAACGCGGCCGGATGCCGTTGCCCGTCTGCAAAGGTTTTACGCCCACAACGGAATCCGCGCGAACGTTCTGTCGTTCATACACGACATGGCGGCGCAGATGGCGGCGGCCGACCTTGTCATTTCGCGCGCGGGCGCAAGCACCGTCGTCGAATTGCAAACCGTGGGCCGGGCGGCGATTCTGGTGCCTCTTGCCATCAATCCGGACCAGCCGGCGAATGCGGACGCATTCGCGAAAACCGGCGCCGGATTCAATGTGGCGCAAAGCAAATTTACGGTCAAATGGCTGTCGGCAACGCTTGCCGAATTGTTTTCCAATCCCGCGCGGCTTCTGAAAATGAGCTCAAGGGCCCGACAGGAAAACAACGCCGTTGAAAATATAATAAAGACGCTGGGCATTGATAGTTAAAGGTTGCAAAATGAAAATAAAAACAAAACGAATCACCAGCACAAGCCACCGGCCACGAATCGTCCTGTTCGATTTCGACGGGACTTTGTCGTCGCACGATACGAATGTAGAGTTTGGGAAATATTGCTTCAGACATTCGTCAAGACCTTGGCTTTTTCTGCCCGTTGTTGCGGCGGGGGCGGTCCTTAAATGGGCTGTCGGACATGACCGCGGATTCCGGGTTCGCAAAATCGACATCGTATGGCGACAGATGGTACGGTGTTTTATTACGTCCAAGATGGCGAAAAAACTCGCGCCGGGATTTGTCCGGGAACATAAAATGCGTCGGTTCGGATGGGCCGCCGAACAGGTCGCTAAAGAACGAAAAGCTGGGAATTTCGTGATACTTTCAAGCGCGACGCCTTCGTATCTGATTCTGCCTCTTGTATCCGATATGGATTTCGATTTGATAATCGCGTCACAGGTTGATTCAAAGCGCCCGTGGAAAATAAAATTCCTTAACTGGGGCCATAACAAGGTTATGGCGCTTGAAAAGGTCATAGCGGGGCGCAAAGTCGTCCGCGCTTATTCGGACAGCGCTTTCGACACGCCAATGATGGATTTGGCAAAGGAACAGGTTTGGATTAATCCAAAAACCGGATGTCGGGAAAATTAATTTTTACCGAATTTTTTGCCGTATGTTGTAAAAATTAATCCCGGCCGTTAAAGCGGCGGCAAGGGCGCCGGCGAGAAGCAAAACGGCGATGCCTTCGTGCCGCTGGATTATAAAGCCGATTGTGAAAAGAAGAGCGCCGACAGCCGATATAATCCCGGCGGCAAGTTTGCGATTATTCATGTTATTCTCCGAATTCAAGTTCGCGCAGTTTCTCGGCGCGCGGTGTGATTTTATTTATCGATGTTTGCAGTTGCTCCAAATCGTCGGTCGTTTGACGGAAGTGGGTCGCCATCTTTGCCGCCCGGTCCGAAAGACGCGACAGGTCCGTAAGCAACAATTCCAATTCTTTTTTTATCTGACCCGCGACCCGCTTGATTTTTATATCGGACAGCACGCTGCGCACTGTATTTAACGTCGCCCACAGCGTTGCCGGTGATACTATGAAAACGCGGCGGCGGGCGGCATAATCGACCAGTCCCGGAAATTCCCGATGCAAAGCCTCGAATATGCTTTCGGCGCCGATAAACATCATCGCGCTTTCGGCCGTCTTGCCGGAAATTATATATTTGGACGCGATTGCATCGATATGCGTGCGGACCGCGATTTCGAACTGTTTCCGCGACATCTCGCGGTCGGTTTCCGTTTCCGCCGATTGCATCTTTGCGTAATTTTCAAACGGGAATTTTGAATCAATCGCCATATCGCCCGGCGGATAGGGTAATTTTATCACGCAATCCGGGCGCGTGCCGTTATCGAAACTGCATTGGAATTCATACGTTTCCGGCGGCATGACATCGGTGACAAGGTCTTCCAATTGCCGTTCGCCGAATTGTCCGCGCGCCTGTTTGTTGCCCATCAGTATGTTTTTGAAATTCGCAATATCGCCCGATATGGCTTTCAAATCGTTCGCATTTTGCGCAAGCGCGCCAAGCCGTTCGCTTATCACATCGCGAAGTCTGTTTATCTGGGGCGACAGGTCCGCCGCCGCGGGCGGCTTGCGGAAAAGCAGGACAAGCAACAGGCCGATAATTATTCCAAGTGCGATTAAAATATAGGTTGTCATTCGGATTTCCTTTGTTATGATTATAAAGTGAAAAGTGATAGGTGAAAAGTGAAAAATGGCTGTGTCGCGCTTTGCGCGGCGATTCTATAAACAATGGATCCCCGTCTTCGCGGGGATGACGGTAAACGCAATGCTTGAAATGAAACTGTGCGGCGACCCGGTCTTGCGGGAAATTGCCGTGCCGGTAAACGAAATTACAAACGAAATTAAGGACGCAATGCGCCAAATGGTCGGCATGATGGATACTCATCACGGCGTCGGGCTTGCCGCGCCTCAGGTCGGCATATTGTCGCGCTTTCTTGTCATGAAGGCGGGCGACGAAATCATCCGGATGGTCAATCCGAAAATCACGGAAAAATCCCCGGAAATTGCGGTTTTGGAAGAGGGATGCCTGTCGATTTTGGGCCCCGACGGCATTCCGATTTTCGCGGATGTCGCGCGGCCGGAATCCGTTGTCGTTGAATGGATGGATGAACGGGGCCGGCCGCACAACCGAAAGTTTTCCAACACATGCGCGCGGATTGTCCAACATGAAATCGACCATCTTGACGGGATTTTATTCATAGATTATCTGTCATCCGCCAAACGCGAAATGGTGATGAACAAAGTAAGGAAACGCAAGGCGCCTGTCATGGCGAAGCGGAGCGAAGACGGATGAAGCGTAAGGCGATTATTTTGATGGGCACGAATGATTGGGTGATTCCGGTGTTCGAACGCGCGGCGAATGAACATGATATTGTCGCCGTATTTACCCGCGGGCCGAAACCCGCGGGCCGTAAAAGAATCGTCACAAAATCGCCGGTACACGTTTGGGCGGAATCACGCGGAATTCCGGTTTATAACAGGGTTAAAGAATTTTCAAGTCTCAAACCTCAAATTTCAAATCTCGATTATATTGTCGTTGCGTCGTATGGCGTTATCTTAAAAGACGATGTTTTGAATTTCGCGCCGTGCGTAAATATTCACCCAAGCGATTTGCCGAAATATCGCGGACCGGCGCCTATGTCGACGGCCGTGTACAACGGAGATACGGAATCGGCGGTTTGTTTGATGCGGGTCGCGGCGGAAGTCGACGCGGGCGGCGTATATATGCGCGCGCCCTTTGCGATTGGTGAAAATGATACAACAGCGGACGTTGAATCGCGCGTTGGCGCAATATCGGCGGAGATGTTAAGCGGATTTTTGGCATCGCCTTCAAACTATCCGTCCGCGGCGCAAGTTGGCACGCCTACGTTTACCCGCAAATGGACACCCGATGACGAGATTATAAATTGGAACCGTGGTGCCGAGGCGATTCATAATCAGGTAAGAAGCATCGGCGGACGGACAAAGATAAACGGGTTGGATGTGAAGATTCTTGAAACGCGGGTTAATAATGACGAATTCCCCTTTGCCAAGGCTTCGGGGGGCAGGCTGGAAATCCTGCGCGTACAGCCGGCCGGAAAAAATCCGATGGATTGGAAATCATTCGTTAACGGTTTTCGCGGGGCGCGAATAGAATTTGGGAAATGAGAAAGCAGGCATAAGGAAAAGGAAAATGAGAAACACGGAAAACAAACAGTTCAATCTGGACAATACTTATCACATAGCGAAAGTTTGCTGGAATTGTGCGCATTCTTACGAATTTGATTGGAGCAGAAACAGGAAATTCTTTGTCTGCGTGCATCCGGAAAGAAAAACCCCGGATGCAGAAAAAATAAGATTAATTATCGGAAACAGGCCGCCGTCCGATTTTGATTTTGTCATCCATCATTTTGGCTGTTGTGAAAAACATACAAGATGACGCGATACAAACTGATTCTTGAATATGACGGAACGGATACCGTCGGATGGCAGACACAGGCGGACGGCGTGTCTGTCCAGTCGTTGTTGCAAGACGCAATTTTTCAATTCTGCAAAGAGCGCGTCGAAGTGGTCGCGGCGGGCCGCACCGATGCGGGTGTGCACGCGCTTGCGATGACGGCGCATTTTGATTTGGAAAAAGAGGCCGAACCGGAAACGGTTATGGCGGCGGTGAATTTCCACCTGAATAGCGCGCCACCCTTCGCCGAGGCTTCGGGTGGCAGGCCGGTTTCGGTGTTGGCATGCAAGCGTGTCGACGAAAATTTTCACGCGCGGTTTGGGTGCAGAATGCGGCGCTATAAATACGTCATCCTTAATCGGCGGGCGCCCGTGGTTCTTGATAAAAACCGGGTATGGTGGGTGCCGCGACCTTTGGATATTGACGCGATGCGGGCGGCGGCGGTGCGATTGGTGGGCGAACATGATTGGACATCGTTCCGCGCAGCGGAGTGTCAGGGGAAATCCCCAATTAAAACGTTGGATGAGATAAAAATAATTTCCGGGGCTTTCCAGAGCCCGGACAATTGCGCTTTGCGCGATTTCCGGGATGACACAATAATTTTTGAATTTTCCGCGCGGTCGTTTTTACATCACCAGGTTCGGAATATGGTCGGAACCCTTGTCGAAATCGGACTTGGCAAACCGTACGACATAGATGAAATCTTCACGGCGAAAAACCGCGCCGCCGCCGGTCCGACCGCGCCGGCATCGGGCCTTTATTTTGTCGGTGCGGAATATTAATTATAGATATCAGATAGTAGATAGTAGATAAAAAAGTGTCTACTATAGTAGACAACTTAAAATTCATTGGAATAATTCCGGAATACTATGTCTATTATCTATCTATGCCAGATTCTGTTTGTTGGAATTTGGTGAACCCTTCCGTCTTTATAAATCACAAGTCCGCCGGATAGGACTTGTTCGTCGCAATTCGGCGCGCGGATGCGCCAGGGCGTGACGATGAAATCCACATCGCTGTTGCAGAGTTTTTCTATGTTAAGCGCAAGCGGCACGAATTGATGGATATACGCAAGTTTCCAATACGGCGTTTCATATATGCAGACTCTGTTTTCGCAGGTCGCGCGAAACTTTTCGCCGTCGAATCCGCGGCGTATCGGGCGACGTGTTTCCGGCGGACGGGTCCAGTTTAATTTCTCCCAAGAATCAAAAATCATCCGATGACTGCTGCTGCTTCCGCGGTTGAATTGCAGCGTGCCGTCGTCCCGCATAAATGCGACAAGTCTGTTATCATGCGACGAATAAAATATCGGCCGGGGGCGCGCCGCAACAACGACCAATGCGACGACTGCAAGAAATACTGCGGCGAAACGGCTGATTTTTACTTTATTATCAATTATAAATATCCAGCACATCAAAGATAACGTAAAAAGAGAAAGCGCGATTCCGGGCATGGCCGGCATCTGCGCCGAGGCGTACGGCAGTGCTTGAATCCAGTCTGTAATCGACAGTACGATTGCGTAAACATATGCCGCCCATTCAAGCGGAAAGAGCAATCCAAATTGCGACGTTATCGTTCCAATCAGGACAAGCGGCATAATCGCGAACGAAAACAACGGCAGGCAAAGCAGATTGCCGATAAGCGTATAAATCGGAACATAGTGAAAATGATATGCTATGTACGGCGTCGTGAAAATAGTCGCGACGACCGATGTCATAAAAAGGATTTTTAACGCGTCGTATACTTTCTGCAATCGCGTTTTGCGGCTGTATTTCCGCGTTTGGAAATACCAGACGATGCCGAAGACCGCGCTGAACGATAATTGAAAGCCCGCCTGTACGATATAATGCGGATTTGTAAGAAGCAGCGCGCCGAACACAATCGCCGCGGTGCGAAGCGAAAATATATTCCGCGCGAATATCATCGCAAGAAAGGCAACAAGCGCCATAAGAAGCGCGCGCTGTGTCGCGACGGCCGCGCCCGACAGCATTAAATAAAATGTAAGCGACATAACGGTCGGGACGATTGCCAGATTTCGCGCCGGAAACCTTCGCGACAGGGGCGTTATCGCGCGCGCCATAAAATAAAAGAACGCGAATATCCAGCCGCCGATTAATGTAAGATGAAAACCGGAAATCGAAAATACATGCGCGATGCCCGCGGCCTTTACGGATTCGGATTCATCGGCGGGCAATACGCGCTTATATCCCAATATCAGCGCGTCGGAAAGCATAGCGGCGCGCGGACTTGCGTGTCCTGCGATATTCGAACGGATGTTTTCGCGAATATCAGATATTGTGTTCATGTTTTGCGCGTGTTTTGTGATCTCTATTTTTTCTGCAAAGCCCGTGGCCGATATTCTGTTGAAATACGCCCATTCGGCGAAATCAAATCCGCCGGGAATTGATGCCGCGCCCGGTCGGAACAGTCCGCCGTTTACGACAACATTGTCGCCAAGGTTCGGGATTTCATGCCTGTTAGGGTCGACCGACAGGCGGACACGATGCGCCTTCGTCATCGGTGCGCCGGACCAGTATACGGACGCGATGCTTTCCGTGTCGATAAATATCCGAACGCGGTCGGACGTGTAATCCAATCCGGTGACTGTGCCGGAAACGATTGCGCCGTGGATGTCGCGCGGAATGATATTTGTACCGACTTGCCGGGTATATCCGGCGGCATAGAAAAAGCCAAAGGCGAAAAGAAGCAAAGCTGTTACCGGTGTCCGGATACGGTAATCGGATACGGGGTTTGAACTGCGCCCGAATAATGTACCCGAATACCGGATGCCGATAATCAGACCGGTGCAAATAATGGCGACAAGAAACGGCGCGTATATATTCGGTTCGAACGACAGCGCGAAATATGTCGCCATGCCCGCTCCGCCCGCAAACGGCGCCCAAAGAATCAGATTAGGGTATTGGCGGAAGAAAAATTCGTGAAGCGTAAGGCGTGAGGTGTAAGACGACAAAAATATTAATTTGCGTTTCACGCTTCACGCCTTACGTCTTACGATGCCATCGCCGCTTTGATAAACGCCATGAACAGCGGGTGGCTTGTATACGGCGACGATTGGAATTCCGGATGATATTGGACGCCTATGAAAAACGGGTGTTTCTTGATTTCCAATATTTCGGGCAACGCGCCGTCCGGCGAAGACCCGGATATTATCATGCCGTGTTTTTCCATAACGCCCCGATATTTCATATTCAGCGTATAGCGGTGCCGATGACGTTCCGAAACGGATGCTTTTTTATAAATCCTGTGCGCAAGGGTGCCGGGTTTTATCACAAGCTGTCTTGCGCCAAGGCGAAGCGTGCTTCCGTCCGCCGGATTGTCGTATTCGGGCATTATGTCGATGACCGCTTCGCATTTTTTTTCAAATTCCGTCGAACCGGCGTCCAAAACGCCGCATACGTTGCGCATGAATTCAATCACCGCCAACTGCATCCCGAAACATATCCCAAGATACGGGACATTGTTTTCGCGCGCGAATTTAGCCGCGCGAATCTTTCCCTTTATGCCGCGCCGGCCGAATCCGCCGGGCACAAGGATGCCGGAACTTTTGCCAAGGGCTTTCTTTAATTCCGCGTCCGTCATCTTTTCAAGCGCTTCGGAATCTATGGTGTTGATATTCACCCGCACATCGTTCGCCATGCCGGCGTGGAACAACGCTTCGTTCAAAGATTTATACGCGTCCGCAACATGGAAATATTTCCCGACCATCGCGATGGTGACCGGCGGTTTGTCCGAATCAAGATATTCCGCGATTTTCCTGAATTTGGAAATATTCGCCTTTCTGTCCGCAAGACCGAAATGCTCCAGAATCCGGCGACAGGCGTGCTGCGCTTCATAGACAAGGGGAAGCCGATAGATATTGTCCACATTTATTCCGGAAATCACGTTTCCCGGCGGAATATTGCAGAACAGCGATACCTTTTTCCGTTCGTCCATATCAAGCATGCGGACAGAGCGGACGATAAGCATGTCCGCCTGAATCCCCTTTTCAAGAAGGATGCGGACCGAATGCTGGGTTGGTTTGGTTTTAAGTTCGCCCGCGTTTTCAAGAAACGGCGCAAGCGTCAAATGCACGAACATCACATTGCGGCGGCCGACATCGTGCGCAAGTTGGCGCGCGGCTTCCAGAAATATCAATCCTTCGATGTCGCCGACGGTTCCGCCGATTTCGCAAAGGACAAAATCGGTGCCTGCCGGCGCCGTGATGTATTCTTTTATTTTGTCCGTGATCTGCGGTATAAGCTGTATCGTCGCGCCCTTGTAATCGCCGCGCCTTTCGGCGTTCAAAACATCCCAAAAGATTCGCCCGCCGGACACAGAACCGTCCCGGGACAGCTTTACCCCAAGAAACCTTTCGTAATATCCGACATCCAAATCGGTTTCAAACCCGTCGTCGGTCACATAGACTTCGCCGTGTTGAAGCGGCGACATAGAACCCGGGTCGATATTAAGGTAAGGGTCGAATTTCCGCGCGTATACCGTATACCCGCGCGCTTGTAAAAGCGCGCCAAGGCTTGCCGCCGCGGCGCCCTTGCCAAGCGACGACACCATGCCGCCTGTTATGAATATATATTTTGTCCGGGAACTTTTTTCCATAAGAAGGAACCTCTTATCGGAACCACAGTGTACGATATTAAAAGAGGAGTGTAAAGGGTATAATGGGCCCCCGTCTTCGTGGCGCGGCTTTGCATATTATGGAATTAAAAAATAGCTATTAACTTTCAAAAAATCTAGTAAGCTTGTCTTGTTCCCCGAGCGAATCGGTGGAATAGAGACATTGTTAGTAGAAGGGCTTAGTCGCCTAATATTACTGATGCGTGTTCGCATTACTGGCTTGCATTGTCCCGACCAAGGTCGGGAAGACGCTGTTATACAACAGGAGCAATCCGAAAGCAGCGTGGTCTTTGTAATATTAGATTGACTAACTTCCCGACACCTGCTGACCGTGGGTGTCTTTTTATCACAAAAACGCAAGGGATAGAAATGTTGGTCAGAAAAATCGCAGTGTTCTCTTTTACCATATTAATAGGATTAAATACCCAAACGGCATCTGGTTTCTTCGGGTCGAATAACATAGAAAGCGTGGGAGATTATTTGCAAGTCATACTTCCCGCATACGCTCTTGGTATGGCCGTGCAAGAAGAAGGATGGGAAGGCGTAAGACAATTTGGTTATTCATTCGGAGCCATGCAGCTTACGGTCGAACTTATGAAACAAACCATAAACGCAGAAAGGCCGGACGGAAGCGATAATCGTTCGTTCCCAAGCGGACATACGGCGGCGGCGTTCAGCGGCGCGACCTTTATTCATAAAAGATACGGCTGGCAGCGTGCGGTCGTTCCATATATGCTTGCCGGGTTTGCAGGCTATTCGCGAGTTCATGCAAATAAACATTATTGGCATGACGTAGTGGCCGGTGCTGCAATAAGCAGCCTGTTGACCTGGACTTTGACAAGCAGGTACAGCAATTATCAAGTATCGGCAAGTCCGACATCCGTAAGTCTTGGATTCAGGACAGACTTTTAAGAAAAAAGCCCTTAAAAAGGCTTTGTTTTTTGACCGTTGGTTAAAGCCCCAGGGCTTTGCGGTACATTTTGGTGAGTTCGTCGACTTCGTCCAGTTCGTCCTGGTCCATTTTGCGAAGGCGTATCATTTGGCGGATGTATTTCGGGTCGTATCCCGCCGATTTTGCTTCGGTAAATATTTCTTTTACATCGGCGGCAAGCGCGGCCGCCTCTTCGTGGAGCTTTTCCACGCGTTCGATTATCGAAAGCAATTGTTTGTTATCAAGCGCGCCGTGGTTTTCTTGTTTCATTTTTTTAATCCTTTGATTTGTTAAAAAATATGTGCTATGTTAGCAATCATTTCGCAAAAATCAAGTAATTCGTGCTTGTGGTTCGTGCTCGTGTTCGCGGCAAGATAGCCGTGGAACCGATGTCGGAAATAAATAGATAATGCTTTGGTAATCACCAAACTGCGGACACAAGCACGAACACGAACACGGAGAAAACAAATGCAGAAGCTTACCAAAATAACCGCGACCATCGGGCCGAAATCGTCGCCTTATGAAACATTAAAGGAAATGATTGCATGCGGCATGAACGTGTGCCGATTGAACTTTTCGCACGACACACAGGAAGCCCAGGGCGAAAAATTCGAAACCATCCGCAAAATATCCGAAGAATTAAAACGTCCCATCGCAATCATCGCGGACTTGCAGGGGCCGAAATGCCGCATCGGCGATTTCGCGACCGACGAAAAATACCCGCTTACACCCGGTCAGACATTCATACTTGATAACGACCCGACGCCCGGCGATTCCACCCGCGTGCAGCTTCCGGATGTCGACGTGCTGAATTCGTTGTCCAAAGGCGACCGCGTTCTTGTGAACGACGGCAAAATCGAACTTGAGGTCGTCGAAAGCTCTAAATGCGACACAGAAAGCGAACACAGGCACTGTCAAATCGTAACCCGCGTTGTTCGCGGGACTGAAATATGGTCGCGCCGCGCGTTCAATATTCCGGATACTATGCTTGAGGCAAGCGTCCTTACCGACAAGGACCGTTCCGACCTTGAATACGCGCTTGCCAAAGACCCGGACTATGTAGCCATATCGTTTGTCCAGACGCATAAGGACGTCATCGAGGCAAGGGAATTTATCAAAGCGCGCACCAAGCGCCCCATAAAAATAATCGTGAAGATAGAACGGCCCCAGGCAATCGAAAATTTCGAAAGGATAGCGGACGAAACCGACGCCGTTATGGTTGCGCGCGGAGACTTGGGTGTTGAAATTCCATTCTGGGAAGTGCCGGCCGCGACGCGCATGATGCTTCGCACTTGTCGCAAGAAGAACAAGCCGGTCATTATCGCGACGCACATGCTTGCAAGCATGGAACAGGCGGAATTCCCAACCCGCGCCGAAATATCGGACGTTGCGACCGCCGCGTACCTTCGCGCGGATTCCGCGATGACATCGGAAGAGACGACCATCGGCAATCATCCCGTAAAGGTCATAGACGCCATGGCGAAAATACTTTCCGCCGCCGACAGGGATTCCATCGAAAACAGCGCCGATTGGATTCGGCATGAAAATCTGCCGGAAAACGACTGGTCGCGAAGCGTCGCGTCCATCGCGCACCTTAACAAAGCCGCCGCCATCGTCGTGTTCGATTGCAGCGGCGAGCATACGCGCGCCATATCGTGCCGCCGGCCGGACATGCCGATTGTGGCCGTATGCGACAACGCCGTCACCGCGAACCAATTGACGCTTTCGCGCGGAGTGTTTCCGATATTCAACAAAAAGATGTTTGACGCGAAAGATGTCGCCGCCGCGCTTAAATTCGCAAAAATGGAACAGGGCAAAACGGTTGTGGTCGACGGGGAAAGTGTGACGCTTGAATAAAAGATGCAACGAACGCTGCATCTTTTATTCGTGGTTGGTGACTCGTGCTTGTGGTTGGTGTATTGGCCGCGGGCCGTCGGTCACTTTTCTGTTGCAACTTTGTGAAAACGGTCCTATGATTGCCGGCAAATAAACATAAAGGAAAACCCCATGAAAAAACTTATTATGCTTGCGCCCGTATTGGCGCTGTCCGCGTGCATGTACGGCAACCCTGCAAACTATGAAAGATATTTCGGCAACGCCGATATTTCCCAAATAGATTGGACCCGCGTCGACGCCGAAGCGTCCGCGTGCCAGTACAACTGGTTCGGATTTATACCGACCGGCAACCGGTCTGTGGCGCGCGCCGTCGAACAGGGCAATATCGCGCGCATCGCATACATAGACAGCGATACGGTCGTTCTTTTCCCGCTGTTCATCGCGGAATGCACAAATGTTTACGGTGAAAGAACCGTCGAAGCGCGCGAACGCGACGAACGCATCGCCGCGGAACGCGCCGCCCGCCGCGCGGCAAGAAACCCGCGCCCTCCGATAATGCAGCCGGTAAGCAATGAAGAATAATATAAGATAACCGGTGACCAGTTAAATGTTAAAAAAACAAAAATTTTTATATGCGTTGATTGTCGCAACCGGTTACTGGTTATTGGCCACTGGTTACCCCGTGCATGCGGAAACGCCCGTCCCGGCGGATTCCGGCGGCGCTATTGAATCTTTTGACCCGAACCTTGCCGGCAACCGGCACGCCCCGGTCCGGTCGTGGCGCCACGGATGGCAATTCGGTTTGGGCGTGCCGGTGGCATCGCCGCTTCCGTTGTCGTCCATAAACGGATTTGTCGGTTTTGTCGATAAGAATCAAAGGGGATTCTGGCAAAAAAGATTCGGGTGGCGCGCGGATTTCGCAATCCCTTCAAGCTTTGAAATGCGCGGCGCGATTAAAGACGACAACCTTGACCTGTCCGGTCGGCTTCTTGGGTTCAGACAATCGAGAACTGTCAAGGACGTCGCCGATTTCGATTTGGAGGACGACCGCGGTCCGATTGACGTGCACACCGATGGAATCAGCGGCGCTTTTATAATGAGGAACCAGTATCTTGGCGGGCTTGTCGATTTCTATCCGTTCGGCAATACATGGTTTCTTGGCGGCTTGCGATTCTCGGGCGGGTATTATTTCGGTTCGGCCGATTTGCGTCTGCAGGCGAGAGTTCCAAATTATTTCCCGAACAAAGAAGGATACGCGTATCTTGCAGCGGACGCAGACGACCCGGCCGACCGCGTTTTTATCAACGCGCGAATGATGAAGAATACACAGGTCGGCACCCGACTGCGCTGGAATTATCGCGGGCCTTATGCAGGGTTCGGATGGGATATGGGAATCTGGCGCGGGTTCAAATTCTTTACCGATATGGGGGTAGTGTTTGCGAACGCGCCGCATATGCGCAACGGCGACATAGACATACCGGCGGGCAGGTTCGAAGCGTGTATCGTGGACCCGACCCACGGAACAACTTGCGAAGATAACGAATGGGTCCCTATAAACATAACCGACCCGCAGGGAACGCTGTCCGGCATATTGACCGCGGTTTTGACCAATTTCGCAGACGGAGTGTTCGCCGGAACGCCGATTGGCACGCTTCCGCCCGGAATGGACGTGGGCGGAACCGTGGATTGTTTCTTGTTCGGCGGCGCCAAACATTGCACCGGTATTGATTCGGCTTGGCTTGATTGGGTTGAAACACTTGCCGAAGGGGACAACCAGTTGGGCGATATTATGAACCAGATGAAAGACGGCGCCGCGGGCATAGGCGACTTTGATTTGCAAAATCTGACCAACAGATACCTTGACGCGCGACGCGATACGCGGCGCGATATAAACGATGTCTTGAAAGATATCAAATACGTGCCGATGATACGGCTTGGCTTTATGTACAGGTTCTGATGCGGGTTGCGCATGAATTAATTTATTTTTTAGCGGTATTTTGTGATACAATTTCGTTATGGAATCCCAAAAGTGTGATATTGATAATCATGTGGGGGTCGAGTATATTCGGCCCGGCCAAAGGGTCAATCCTCTGAAACCCGCAGAAAGCTACACACACACACAC
>Ga0123353_10000111_pt1 | contig 95121 bp, 97 predicted proteins | sample TergutLab28metaG_3_FD_92763 | JGI IMG/M metagenome (GOLD analysis project Ga0123353, IMG submission 92763) | Labiotermes labralis P3 segment gut microbial communities from Petit-Saut dam, French Guiana - Lab288 P3 | ecosystem: Host-associated > Arthropoda: Insects > Digestive system > Gut ...
TATGTTCCTACTAATTCTATTCTATGTTTAAGTGATTTAAAATTAATAATTGTATCCACCGTTTTTTTAAGATCTAATTCTAATATACTTGAAACAATTAATGAAACCATAATATTTCTAAGATTATGTTCCCCAATTATATTAACTTCAGTATTAATATCAAATAATTCTTTTTGATTTAAAGATATCATATCTCTATAAATATATGCTGTCTGTGAAGTAATATTCTTATTATGCATTTGAGCACGATATGGTCTTCCTTTATATTCATCAGAAATATATGTATTTAATGGTTCAATATCACTAAAATATATCATATAATCTTTTTCATTTTGATATTTAAACATATTTAAAGTACTCTCGTGATAGTATTCAACTGTTCCAAAAAAATCTAAGTGTTCCTCAAACATATTTAAAATAATTCCAATATGTGGTGAATATGTTACAAACTCTAATTGTAATTCAGCCATTTCAATAACTAGTTTTGATTCTTCTGTAACTGTCTCAATATCATCAAAAAGAGGAATCCCCATATTACCTAATAATCTAGCATCTAGTGAATTAGCTCTTAATATTTCATATATAAGAGTTGTAGTTGTACTTTTACCCTTTGTACCAGTAATACCAATAACATTTTCTCTATTAAACTTAAGTAACAGTTCTAATTGTGATGAAAATTTAATGTTAGATATATCAATATCCTTCGTTACTACTCCTGGACTTTTAATGACAATATCATACTCATCTAAATTTTCTAAATATTCATCACCAATTACATAATTAACATGATCATCACCCTGAAGAATTTCTTTATTAGGCTCATAAACATCATCTTTATCAACAATTGTTAAATGCATATCAGAATGTCTACGAATAAAATTATATGTTGATATTCCTTCCATTCCAAAACCTAATATGGCAACATGCTTGTTTTCAAGATAATCTATTATCTTATTATACATACTTTTTTAACTCCCCCTCTAGTTTTTTCAAAAACTCTGGTTTAATATTATGTTCTTCATTGAACGCTTTTATGTAATCTACATCTAATTCCAAAGGATAATTCTCCTTATAAAACTTTAATAAATACGGTAACTTATCAAATTTATCTACGGCTAAACTTACAGCATATCTAATTTCCCCTATAGTTCCCACACATTCAAATGGTTTTGTTTCTCCATAACCTAATAACTCTTTAAATGTATCCAACAAACTATCATCTTCATATAAGTTACTGCCAAATATATTTATTAGTTCTTCTTCTGTTAAAAAAGGACTAAGTATTATAAAAACAAACAAACATTTTGGACACTTCCTACACCATATCCATGGTGCTGATTTGCTGCCAACATTACAACTCTTAAACACTGAATGATATTTTTTATATTGAGAAAATATTAGCGCTACTTGTAACTCATTTAAACATCTAAGTAAACTAAAATATTCGATATGGCCACCTAAATATTTATCACTGTACTCTCTAAAATCATTTTCAAATTCATAACTCTTAGAATACTGATGATTAATATTTGTTCCTATTACTGTTTCTTCATTAGCGCTTCCTTCATTAGAAAGCACTATATGCTTTTTATCACTTAAATAGGCAACTAAATATGTTGTAAAAGCGACTAATGCATTAAACGGAGTATGACCATTTAAATAACCTTTATCATTTAATTCCAATAAGTTTGGATCAATAGTGCGAGTATACTTAATATATTCATCATAACCAGCTACTTTCATACATTCAATTCCTGGTTCCTTAGGATTCATCATTGTACATATATTATCTTCACCTGCTAATACCTCTAATGCTACCGAAGAATCTTTCCCTCCACCTATCGCGATTAAATTACCGGTACCATGATAATGAAGATATGGTTTAATTATATTTGGACCATTACATATTATATTCATAAAATCATCTTCTGCTAAAGTAATTCCATTCACATAGAAAAATTCACCTAAACCATGATAATACATTTTTAAAAACCAAGTTATTTGATCTCCAGTAATTGAACCCGCTTCTACTATAACATTAGGACTACAAGTACACTTCCAATAGCTTATTAGTTCAACTAAACCGATATGGAATGCTAGAAAATTTATATACTCCATATTAGTATTTACTAACATTTTTTTCTCTATTTTTATACATGGTCTAAACTCAGCTAATTCAGGCACTAAAAAATGAAAAGTTATTACATACTCTTCATGAGTTTCTTCAACATTAAAACTTTTATAATAAAAGTCCGTATGCGTATTTCTAAGTTCTAAACATTTTTCGTGATTCATTGTAATTCACCTTCTTTAATTATACAAAAAAAAGGACATAATGTCCATTTTAGTATATTCGTTTATCCTATATAATTAACTATTAATATAACTTGAACAATTGATAATACTATTACACCAATTGACATTGCTATAATTGTTAAGTTCATACCATTTTTATCTGCTTTTCTTGCTGACAATCCCATAAAAAATGCTGATATTGAAAGAGTTCCATGTATAAATACTGTCCCAAGAGCAAATGCAAGCGCATCATAAGTCTCAATTTCTTCTTGCATGGCAGCAATTACTTCTTCATATGCAAACAATACACTAACTACAAATATAGCAGCCAATATAACCATAATTAATGCTGCAACTTCTACACCTGTTTTTCGACGTGTTGAGGGACCAGGAAAAGGATTTGTTGGAGTATATCCCATATTTGGTTGAATATAAGGATTTGTTGAGGTATATCCCATATTTGATTGAATATGAGGATTAAGTCCATTACCATCCAATAATGCACCACAATTAGGACAAACTCTAAATGTCTCTTCTATTTTATTTCCACAATATACACAAAACATAATTAAATACCCTTTCTTTTAATAAACTAATTATATCACATTTTTATTAAACTTAATGTCCTCTGCATTATTCTTAAAAAGAAACATTCCTAGTAGCGGTTTAATTTATTATTAATTTTTATTGTCTTGTTAAATTGTATGTTTCATTATCTGGGCTTATTGTATTAAGATCAATGATTGTGAAGCTCACAGTTTTCGGATAACCTATATATGTTAGTGTTTCATCATCTGGTTCATTTACTATATAATTTATTTTATTTCCAATTAGTGTAATCGTTCCACTTGTACTTAATTCACCACTTGAATAAAAAATCAAATCTGCTGTGCTATTTGCCCGAACGAAAAATTCCATTTCACGTTCTCCATAACTAAAATGTCCTACCATATTTTCCAATGTAAAAGTTTGATTATTATTTGCATTCTGTTCTAGATCTTTAATGTCATTTTTTAAATCATTTATTTCTTCACTTTGATTAAATAAAAATAGTCGCATTGCACCAAGTACAATTACTAAAACTACTATAATTCCTATTAATATTTTATTCATATTTAATTCCTCCTATTTAATGGAATTATACCATAACAACAAATCATCAGGCAATAGTTTGAAAAATTAAATCTATTTTTTACCCTTAGTTACATATAAAAAGTTTCATATTTTTTATATTAAATGTTAAGTACGCAACAACTTTATTAGCATTAAAAAACTTATAGAACGTTGAAGTTCTATAAGTACATTCCAACTGGTAGCGAGAGAGGGATTCGAACCCCCGACCCTACGGGTATGAACCGTATGCTCTAGCCAACTGAGCTATCTCGCCGTGTTACGAATATAATAATAACATAATTTAAATATTTTGACAATAGAAAAGAAGCCTTTTTAGACTTCTTGTTTTGGTGTAATTTTTTTATTTCTTATTAAGATTATAATTACAACAATTATAATTGTTAAGATGACTCCACTTATAACACTAAACCAAATATTCTCATCTGTACTATTATCAATTTCATCATAATTATCATCTTGTGATTCATGATTAGGGTCAATTCCAGTTGCAATTGCTAAATACTGATAACCTCGTGTATAAATTAAAGAATTATGACTATTAATAAAAGCAAACGAATCATCAATTGTAGAAGCATTAGTCATTATATGAGTAACTCCCCAATTTTCATCTATTACAAAGCCTACACTAGTTCTAGATATCTCTCCACTCTTTATCTTTTCAGCAATAATCTCGCTAAATGGAATAGTTACTCTAATAGTTGATAACATAGCTTTAGCATCTCTATATTGAGCAACAAGAGGTCCAGCTAGTTCTCCATTAACCATAGGAGTAATTTTGTATACTGTAGCGTTTAATAATGGGATTTTGGCTAATATATCTGGATCAGTTATTTTTTCTACATTAACTACTGTATTCAGTGGAAATTGAAATATATTTATTATAACACCAGTATCCTCATCAGTATCACTAAAACTATGAATATAATGAGTAAACACATCTATTTTCATTTCTTCACTACGACCAAAACTATTTTCAGCAAAAACAGTGATGGTATTAATTGCATTAGTCAGGTTAAAATCATCTTTAATATCCACTGTAATACTAGTTTCTCTAGAATTAAAATTAACTCGCTTATTTTCACCGTCATTGACTCTATAGTAAATTCTCATATTCCTCAAACTTGATGTTTTACTGTAATCGATTGTTAAAAGATATGGTTTAAGTTCAAAACCAATTATAATATTTGAACCATCAGTTATATGATTTACCACTGCTATGGTATCTGCTTTAACTGATATTTTTGGTACTTCAGCATTTACATCACTAATTAACAAAGTAAATAGCACAATAACAAATAAAATAATCTTTTTAATAGTACTACCTTCTTTCTTCTTTTGATAACTATCCTGCTATCAATTATAGCACAAATAACTAAAATGAAAAAGATAACACTTCATGTTATCTTTCTAAATATAAGTTGAAGTATTTGTTTAATACTTTTAAACGTAATTACAAAGAAATTCTCTCTTTTTAAAAAATCAGCTCTATTATCTTTATGTTTTACTGTCTTAACATAATCACTCAAACTTCCAGTATAATATTCATATTCTGATAATATATCAACAATCATTGAAGGTGATATTCTTTGAGTTGCAAATTCTTCTGTTTTTATTCCTGCCTGAGCAAGCATTTGTGAAACAAATCCTGTACATATATAGGAATCTCTAATTTTAAAATTAATATGAACTGGATAAAGTATTAATGAAAAATAATTATATATAAACTTTTTTTGATTTTTCTTAAAGTATTTTATATTTTTCTTAATGTCTTTATATTGCTGATATGTAACAGGTATTTTAAAAATTTTAATTGGCACTTCTTCATCTCTACCTAAGGACAATGTTGTATATGTCTCATGTATAAATCCACCTATTAATGGTGTTTGATATTTTATTCTTGCAAATGAATACATTTCATTTAAATTAGCATCAAGTGAAATAGATGAATGACTATAATTAGCACGAATAATTCTACGTATAATCTTAGCAGGTCGTGTTGATGTTTTTGATAAAATAACATATATAAATCTTTTTTTCATAGGTCACCTACTAAAATTATAGCACAAAACAAAAAAAGATAAAATTATCTTTTTTAACTTAAACTACATAACTTTTTTTGTTTTTTGTGATTCAGAATTATTGCCTTTAGCCTTAAGCTTATCCAAAAAAGTTAATGGGTCATTTTTAGTTTTTTCTTCTTCGATAACTTCTACTGGTTTTGGAGAAGGATTATCAAGGAAATCTAACATATCTCTTTTTGGAGCTTCTTTAGTCGCATCAAGGAAAGCCAAAAAGTCTTTATTGGTTTCTTCTACCTCTATTTGAGCTGTATACTCTTTATCATATGAGTTCGCTATAATCTCTCCGTCTTCAGACATTACATTACCAATATAATAAATCTCACCAATTTCTGCAATTGTTTCTTGTAAATATGGGGTAAATTTCTTTTGATCTGACTCAAGCAAATTACCATCTGTAGCTAAAACCTCGTTAGCCATAAACTCCTCAAATATCAACAGTTTGGATTCTGATGAAAGTTTAGTAAACTCTGAAGCCGAACGGTTCTTCTTTTGAAATATCTTAAAGTTTTTTATACTTTCCTTAAGGTCTTTAATTCTCTGTATAAATCCTTGCTTACGGCCTTTCTCATCGACTTTTGTCACAACAAATCGAATAAACTCAGCAGCATTCCGTTTAAAATCAACCCATTGAAATTGTTCTTTCAAATTGATTTCTGATATTACTGCGGAATATGTTGGTGATACATTAGAAGAGTCTAATAAACTACTATCTGATTTTAAAACATCTTCAATCCCAATAATTGGTTCGGGATATTTTTCTTTTGTTTCTTCTTCTGGAAACAATACATCGTATGGCTCACTATTAATTGCAGCACGGGCAACAGCCATTAGTCTATCTAAACTTGAGACATGAGAATCTGATTCCAAAATACTTGAAGTCAAATCGCTTTCCTCAAATTGTGGTTCTGATTCTTTAATTTCTGTAATTTCTAAAGTTTCTTTTTCTACTGTTTGATTTCTATCAACTTCATATTCAGTCGCATACTTTTCACCATCTGTTCCAATTACATAATCTAAATCTTCTAATACATTAAATCTCTTTGGAATATATGCATCATTAAATTCTCCATAACAAGCTTCAATTTTATCAAATCTTTCCGCTACATCTTTTGGATTATAATAATTTTTATTATACTTAATTACTGCATTTTTTTCTAAGGCTTCTGCTGTCTCTGTGTTTTGAAAAGTCAATAAATTATAGTTTTCTTTATTTGATTCAAGTAACAATACAGATTCCTTCGCTATTATTAATATCATTTGAACACATCCTATTCTCTTTAATAATACCATATTCCTATTTGTTTTTCAATGAATTCTTATAAGTAAACATAATTTGCAAATTCTACATCATTTTCTAACTAAAAAAATCAAACCAAATTAATGATTTGACTAATCTACTGATTTTTTTTCAAGATTTTACAATAATAATCACTGAAGGTCGGATAGCTTTCGATTTCTTTAATTCTGTCGAGTGCTGCTTCACAAGTTCTGGGTCTAGAATTTGACACCAAAACATTATCATAAGCTACCGACATACATTGATAGAATCGAAACTTTCTATGTATTAAAGCTGTTTTATATAAATTGATAATATTTTGTGTTACCACACCTGACTGATAAAATTGCTGATATTTTTCTTCTATACACTTAGAAATATCAATAAATTCTAAAAGCATATGCTCACTACCAATTTTTTGAATAATATCTAAGACATTTTTACAGCCTTTATCTGTGCTATAAAAATTTTTAGGAAAAGAAAGAAAGTTTAAATCCTGTAGGCGTATATAATCCATTTTTTCTACATTACTTTTAAAAATATGACATATTCTTTGATGAAATTCACTTTCTAATATTATATCAATCATTTTGCTAAATGAAACTTCTTCCAAAAGGCTGGCATTAATGAAAGAACTATTGCCGCCTAATTCAATTACCCTTAATAACATGCAAGCATCATCTAATGTATCGCCTAATGCCAATATGTTATCATATGTGGTATTTCGTTGTTTTAAAAAGATATCAACAGCGTTTTCTTTTTCTGCAATTCTAGTTGCGGTTATTCCTTTTTGACCGGTTATGTAATGAGTTCCATTGATTTCGGTTTTTTCAAAGTTTTCAGGACTAGAAGCTTGAAAATCAGGTGATATGCCATCACCTGAAATAAAATATCTTACTTGTTTATGAAAATGAGTATCTATGATATTGTTAATTTTAACTAATAAAGCATCTAAAATAAGTCGATGATCACAATGAGAAAGAGTAGTAATCAAAACTAAATCATGACCATTACTTAAAAATTCATTTAGCTTTTTTCCTAAGTTTTGATATTCTTCGTCAGCTCCGCAAAAACCATCGATAAGAATTTTCTTATCGTCAAAAATAGGCTTAATATAGTCCGTTGAAATTAATGTACCTAAGATATCAGAAAATAAAACTTTAGTCATTTTTATATTCCCCCTAAACCAATTCATATTATACCATATTATGTAGATTTTAAAGCACATAAAAACTCAAACAATAAAGTTCGAGTTTCCTATCAATCTGGTGCGAGGAAAGAGATTTGAACTCTCACGACTATTAATCACTACCCCCTCAAGGTAGCGTGTCTACCATTCCACCACCCTCGCACATAATAAGTATATCATATTTGATTTATATTTATGTAATCAAAAACTTACATCTTTTATGAGCGAATATACTTCTTCGTGTATTTCTTCTATTGATTTAATTGTTCCATTTTTTATACAGCTTACCTTCTTAAAATCATATAACTCGGCAAGTTCTAAATATGCTTTTTCAGCATTTTTTAAATGTTCTTCACTAGCTTCGTTTTGATCAGCTGATTCAGTCCTGTTTTTCTTAAGTTCAATTGCATATTGATATGGCATATGAAGAAACACTGTTAGATCAGGTTTTGGTAATCCGATAAGATCATATTCAAGTGTTTTAAGCCACTTATACATTTCAAGTCTTTCTTTTTTTGTGTGCAATTTAGAACCCTGATGAGCAACATTTGATTCTACATATCTATCTAATAAAACATTATATCCTTTTTCTAATAATTCTGTAATTTTATGTTCATTATATTTTCTATCTGCAGCATAGTATAATGCTGAAACTTTTGGATCAACATTTGGTGCTCCTTCGGGAAACCAACCTTCTGATATATGTGACTTTCCTAAGTATGGACCGCCGACAATTTTTCCAGTTGGGGTGTTATACATTGGAAACGAAAGATTTTCTATTTTTATGTTATCTTTTTTTAATCTTTCAATTAATAAATTAGCTTGTGTTTCTTTTCCAGAACAATCTGTTCCTTCAATAACAATTAGTTTTGCCATTGTATACCTCCATAATCATATGTCAAAAAAAAAGACATGGTGCCGCAAGCAGGAATCGGACCTGCGTTAAAGCCTTACCATGGCCTCGTAATACCATTATACTATTGCGGCGACTATTTCTATATTATCATATAATACCATCTCTGTAAATGGAATAAATACTTTAATTAACTAAAGAGTACTTTTTACACATTTGCTGTTTACAAGAGTGATAAAAATGGTATAATAAAATTAATAATAGCGAGGTGTGTCATGAAAAAGGGTTTTGATAGGAAAAAGTATTTAGAGCTACAAACAAAAGAAATATTAAATAGAATTAAACGTTTTGATAACAAACTATATTTAGAGTTTGGTGGAAAAATGTTTGATGATTTACACGCCTCAAGATGTATTCCTGGTTTTAGACCTAGTGATAAATTAGAACTACTTCATAAATTAAAAGATAAACTAGAAATAATATTTTGTATTAATGCTAAAGACATTGAACAACACAAAATTAGAGCTGATTTAGGTATTACATATGATATTGAGGTTTTACGTTTAATTGATAATTTAAGAGGTATGAAGATGTTAATTAATTGTGTTGTTATAACACAATTTGCAGGACAAAAAGCTGCTGATAGTTTTAGAAAAAAACTAGAACAAAGAGATATAAAAACTTATATTCATAGTACTACTAAAGGATATCCTACTGATGTTGATATGATTGTTAGTGATGAAGGATATGGAGCTAATAGTTATATTGAAACTACTAGGCCCCTTGTTATAGTTACCGCACCTGGTCCAGGTGGTGGGAAACTTGCTACCTGTTTATCTCAGTTATATCATGAATATAAAAGAGGTGTTAAGGCTGGATACGCTAAGTTTGAAACATTACCTGTTTGGAATTTACCACTTAAGCATCCTTTAAATGTTGCTTATGAAGCCGCAACTGCTGATTTAGGTGACAGTACTATGGTTGATTATTTTCATTTAGAAGCACATAAGAAAATGGCCATTAATTACAATCGTGATATGGAAATATTCCCCGTCTTAAAGAATATATTAGCTAAAATACATGGAAGCGCAATGTATAGTTCCCCTACTGATATGGGAGTAAATATGATTGGTTCTTGTATTTCAAATGATATTCTTGTTCGTGAGCATTCAAGAATAGAAATTATTAGAAGATATTATAATAGTTTAGCAGCATTAAAAAAAGGAACTCTTGATGAAAGTGTTCCAAATAGAATTAAAGTATTAATGAATGAACTTTTTATTTCTACTGATGAAAGAGCTGTTATTAATGTTGCATTAGAAAAATCTCAAAAATCAGGGAAACCAGTTATGGCAATCAAACTACCTAACGGTAAAATCGTTACAGGTAAAGATACTGATGTTATGACTGCTCCTGCCAGTTGCATTATAAATTCAATTAAGTGTTTAGCTAAAATACATGATTCAATTCATCTACTTGCACCCTTAGTAGTAGATCCTCTTGTAAAAACAAAATCACAGTTTTCTAATACTACTACCTTACTATCTTTACAAGATGTTATTATAGCATTAAGTATTAGTGCGGCAACTAATCCTACTATAGAAGTAGCAATGAAACAATTATCTAAACTAGCTGAATGTGATGCTCATGCTAGTCACTTTGTAAGTGTTGCTGATGAAGAAATGTTAAGAACACTAAAAATAACATTAACAACTGAACCTGATTATTTTACTAATAAATTGTTTTTTTAAAGAGAATCTTATGATTCTCTTTTTATTTCACCAACACAATATGGATATTCTATACTTTTTATTGTTACTGTTACGGTATCACTTAAGTATTCATCACTTTTAGCTTTTACCAAAATATAGTTGCCAGTATGTCCAATTAAAAAACCATCTTTATACTTTTCTGGGATTATCGACACATCTTTGTTTAGAAACTTTTCCATATAATAAGTTTCTAGTTTTTTACTTAATTCAAGAAGTTCATTAACTCTATTTGTTGTTGTTTTATTATCGTTTTGATTAGATAATAATTCTGCCTTTGTACCTTTTTTTAAAGAAAAAGGAAAAACATGTATCTTGCTAAAACTAATACTATTTATTGCTTGAATTGTTTCTTGATAATAATCTTCAGTTTCCCCTGGGAATCCTACTATTATATCTGTTGTAAGCGAAATGTTAGGACGTATAGTTCTTATTTTTTTAACTTGTTCTTTAAAAAATTTAATATTATATTTTCTATTCATACTAAGTAATATATCATCTGAGCCACTTTGAAGTGGTATATGTAAGTGATCAACTATTTTTTTATTATTCTTGATAATAGATAAAAATGTTTCATTTATTTCTGTAATCTCAATTGAAGATATCCTTAATCTTTCTAAACTTGGAATATTAATTATTTCTTTTAGTAAATCTGTGAAGGAGTAATTATCTAAATCTATACCATACTGTCCCGTATGTATTCCTGTTAAAATTATTTCTTTATGTCCCTTTTGAACTAAGTCTTTTATTTCACTTAATACATGTTCTGGTTTTTTGCTTCTAACTCTACCCCTAACATATGGGATAATACAATACGCACAATAATTATTACAGCCATCTTCAATTTTAACAAACGCCCTTGTCTTGTCAGAGTGGGTAATTTTCATTTCTTCAAATTCAGCGGTTGTTATATCCTCTACTAAAACTATTTTTTTACCTGATTGTTTATACTCTTCAATTAGTTCTGAAATATTGTTTTTATATTTATTTCCTAATATAATTGACGCTTCTTTTACATCACTATTTTGTTGTGTCATACAACCGCAAACAACAATAATAGCGGCATTATTTAATCTTTTACATCTTCTAATTATATGATGTGATTTAGTATCACTAGCATTTGTAACAGTGCAAGTATTAATTACATATATATCCGCTTTATTTTTTGTTTCTTGATAACCATTTTCAAGAAGATTATTTCTAATAACATTTGATTCATATGAATTAACTTTACATCCTAATGTATAAATTTTAAAAGTCATAAACAACCTCACTAATCAAAAATAAGCCTATGAAAGGCTTATAGTTTTTCTCTAAATTCTTGAATCGTCTTACGCAATTCTTCATCCTGTGAAAAGTCTAATGTGCTTGATAAGTTTTCTATTTCTTCAGCATCAGATTCTATTTCTTCAATAATCGTTGTAGTATGTAGACCAGCACTAACTTCATGACTCAAATCTTTTAATTCATTAAAGTTTGGCATAACTGAGTTCATAATTCCCTCATCTACTTTTACAAATAATTTTTCAGCATAATCTGTTTGTTGTGCAAGTGTTGAAATTCTAAAATCTTCAATAGTCGGCAATACTGAATTCATAATATCACTATCAACAGTTTCTGTTTGTTCTAAAGATATCTCTTCAACTACTGGTTCGATAGTTTCAACATTTTCAAGTTCTTCCATCTTTTTTTGTTTCTTGCTTTTTTTCTTCTTCTTATCAAATTTTTCTACTTTTGGATATTCTATTTCCTTGTCCAGATTTATTTTACCATAAATTGGAGAAATCATATCTGTTTTTTGAAATTTTCCATTCTCAGGAATATCAACCTTTTCTATTTCTGGATAGTCTACTTCTAAAACTTCAATATCTTCATATGCTTCAGCAATAAAATCTGCTTCTCTTTCAGATATATCAAATGATAAATTATTATCCATTTCATCATATGATGTTTTTTCCAATTGTTCAATCATTTCTAACATTTCTTGATCCTGTGGAATTACAATATTTGCTTCATCTATTTCAATTACATTAGATACTGTAGCAAGTGGTGTTGTTTCAAGGTCATCAACAAAATCAGAATCATTACTCTTAATGACGTCGACTAATTCTTGGTAACTAATGATTGATTGAGCTTCTTGATTATTTTCAAAAGTCTTTACAACCTCTTCAGGATCAATACTGTTTTCTGTCTTCATATCTTCTAAGACATCTTTAATATCTTCATTTTCATTGCTTTCAATTAATTCATCTAATTCTTTCGTTTGTTCCTCATTAATTCTTTCTTTGATGTCTGCATCCATTAGGTCCTCTAATGTCTGTGCATTTTCTTCTTTTTCTTTTTTCTTTTTTGGTTTCTTTTCTTCTTTTTGTTCTGGTTTTTCTTCTTTAGGGGTTTCCTCTTTTTTTGGTTTCTTAACTGGTTTTGGTTCTTCCTTATCGTCAAATATTGGAATTCGGTTTTTTTGAACTGTTTTAATGATTGATCTTATTAAAACAGTAAATGTAGACAACAAAAAAAGTACCACACCAGTGAATAGGAGCATGTTACCAACAATGGTATTTAAGATATTATCCATATAATCACTCCATATATTCATAACTGATTATACTTGATAAAAAGACGGGAACAGTTTCTGTCCTCATAATTCTTGCACCTAATGACACTTTTTCGAACCCCTTTTTCTCAAAGTATATCTCTTCTATATCAGATAGGCCACCTTCAGGGCCAACCACTATGATGATTTTACCACATTTTTTATTATTTTTCAGCACATTTTTAATATTTTTTTCTTTTTCGGTTGGACTACACACTAACTTTATTCCATCCAAATCAGTAAAATGGTCTTTTTTTCTTTCAATTACAACCACAGGCACATCTATGCGTTTTGATTGTTCACTTGCCTCTTTACAAATCTTTGACCATCTGTCTAAACGGTGTTGCTCTTTTTTTGAATCAATATTCACTATACTTCTTTCAGCTTCGTATAAAATAAACTTACTTACCCCAAGTTCAGTTCCTTTTTGAAATATTAAATCTAACTTTTTTTCCTTTAAAAATGGTATTGCTAAAATTAATTCTACATTAGGTTGGTTTTCAATGTTTAGTTCCTTATTCATTATAATGTTTACATCACCATCAATTTCAACATTACACAAATATAGTCTTTTTTCATATACGACTTCAATTTCATCATTGTTATTCATTCTCATAACAGTTTTAATATGAAATAAATCATTACTATCCAACACAAATTTATCTGCTATTTTACTATTAGCAAAATATCGTTGCACAAGCATCTACCTATCTTTCTACTTTGTTCAGTCCGGTTAGTTTCCCTGTATCAATCAAATTATTAACTGTTGGTCGAGATACTATTCTATTGTTAATTAACAACTCTAGTGTCTGCTGGTTTAATTCTTCTTTTGTCGAACCGTGTTTATATTTTTCTAACAGAGCATCCAATTCATCAAATATATCTAAATAGTTTTTTCCTAAGTTAGACAATATCGGTGTGTTGTGTAAAACACCATTTCCAATATTTGAGTCAGCAACTTGAGTTATTCCAAACACTGGTAAACTTAAAAAGTAAAGTGCGACAAATATATATATGAAATTGTTAATACCACCTACAAGTGCACCCAATATTTTTGAAGGTATGCCTAAGATAATTGTCGCATTTAATAATTTTTCAAATACTGTTGTTGTTGTCTTTAATATTTTTAAAATACCCGAAAGTAGTGAAAAAATAACCAAGAATGCGATTACTTCATATAAAAGTAAATTAAGCGAGGTAATTCCTTCAAATCTCCCTGAAAAGTTAAAAAATGGGAACACTTTATAGAAAAAATTTGCTAGATATCCACTAAACAAAAATGAAATAACAATAACTATTATTGTTCCTACTGTTTCAACTAATTGTCTTGTGAACCCCCTTCTGATCCCCACAAATATACCCAGACCAAGAAGAATGATTATGATAATATCTACCATAAAATAACCTCCATTTACATTAAACTAATTATAACACAAAGCAGGCAAAAAGCAATTTTATACCAATATAATTCAAAATGTGATAAAATTAATTAGGGAGTGATACTATGGGGACAATTACTTTAAAAATTAGCGATAGTACGAAAGATGAAATGAATGAATTCTTTGAAGAATTCAAAAGAGTGAAAACTCCACCATATGCTGTTTTTCAAGCTGATGATGCTGATTGTGTTGTCACAGTATACGAATCAGGTAAAGCCGTTTTTCAAGGTATGAGTGCAGATATGGCTGCACAACTATGGATTGAAAGAGAAAAGCATTTAAATCCCACTAAAAAATTAGAAATTACTAATAGTGATTCCAAAGAAAAGAAAGAAAAAAAGGAGATAGTTGTTGACCCTAAAATATATAAATCTTCCGCTATTGGTTCTGATGAAGTTGGTACTGGAGATTACTTTGGTCCAATTGTAGTTACTAGTGCATATGTTAATAAAGAAAACATTGCTTGGTTAGAAGAGATTGGTGTAAAGGATTCAAAAAAAATGACTGACACTGATATTCTAAAAATAGTGCCAGAAATTATTAAAAGGATTCCATATAAAAGCAGTGTTTTATCTAATAAAGAATATAATGAACGTTATAGCAAAGAAATGAATATGAATAAATTAAAAGCTATTTTGCATAATAATGTGCTACTACAAATTACAAATGAAATAACAGATTGGGACTATGTAATCGTTGATGAATTTGCTAAACAGTATGTCTATTATAATTATTTACGTGACAGTGGAAATGTATTTAGAAAGATTACTTTTCTAACAAAAGGCGAAGATCGGTCTTTAGCTGTTGCTTGTGCTTCTCTTATAAGTAGATTTATTTTTATTAAAGAGATGGATAAACTAGGAGAAGAATTAGGTATATTTTTACCTAAAGGTGCTGGCGACTTAGTAGATGAAACAGGAAGAAAAATTGTCGCTAAATTTGGGGAAGAAAAACTTCGTGAAATAGCTAAACTTAGTTTTAAAAATACTGAAAAAATATTAAATAAAAAAGAAGATTAACTTCTTTTTTTATGCATCAGTATACTTATATTCTGATTGATTTTTATTCATAACTTCTTCTATTTGTTCTTCACTATAGAACCATCTACTATATCTTTGATATTCTTCTGTTTCCATTGATGTAACTATAAACCAATCACGAAATGTTGTAACTGGACCGTATAATACGAATATAAATGAACTACAAGCAGCAATATAAAGTATCATAAATGATGCGTATATTACTTTTTTCCATGACGCCATTTTTTTCGCTTTCTTTGTTTTTATTTTTTGTAAAAACATTATAAATCCAAATATAAAGATTCCAACAAAGAATCCTAACATGAATGTAGCTGTTGTAACCATATTCGCACTTATTAATTCATTACTATTTCTTCCAACAGCTAATATAACTATCAGTACTGGAATAAATAAACTACTAAATATCATCATTTGCTTACTGAATGTTTTGAAGATGCTAGATTTTGAAATTGGCTTTTTCTCATTAATAGTTTCTAGTTCTGATGTATCCATTAATTTAACATCATTTACTTCTTCATCATCCAATAAACTTAATTCTACAGTTTCCTCTAGTCTCTTTTTTCTAGTTTTTGGAGCTGGTTTAATTTCTTTTTTTTCTTCCACAAGAAATGGTTTTTCAGGAGTTTCAACTTCTTCTATTTCTTCTTTATGATCATCAGCTTGTCTACTAAGTCTCGCAATTAAATCATCGATTTCCCTTAATTCATCTGCTTTTGGTTTTCCGTTATTCATAAATTTTACTCCCTTCTTAAATGTCAAGTATTCCTATTATATCAAAGTATATTTTAAAATAAAAGAAAAACTTGCATTAGAATGAAAAAAGTTTGCATTAGAAAAATTTATGGGATATAATAGCAGCAAAAGGAGCGAAAACAAATGATAATGGAGAAAAATGTCGAAAAAAAAGAAAACACATATTTTCTTTATAATTTTGAAGATAGAGATTTAAATGAAATTAGTTTAACTGAGGATGAAATTTTTGCTCGTATGATGACAGACATTGAAAAGATTATGCCAGTTTTAGACACAAACTTTAATAGTGTAATTGACTTTTTAGAAGATCATGTAGACTATGATTTTTTGTCTTTACCACTATACATACAAAGAATAGTAAAATCTGCTACTGACAGTTCTGAGCTAAAAGGAATAGGTGATTTTATTTGTATAGAAACAAATCCATCTATTGATGTTTTTGATAATGAGACAAAAGTTATATATGAAGAGGAATTGGGTTGGGATATTTCTGACTTTGAATATGAATATTTTTATGTTTCTCGTAGTGTATTACTTGATAAGCTAAAACGGAATTACTATATACTACAAAATCAAGATGATGAGTCAGTTGTTTATGTAGGTTTACCTTTTACTGGAGAAAAAAAGAAAAGAAAAATAAAAGAAAAAATCTAGGAATCCTAGATTTTTTTATGACTCATTTTTTTCTTCTAATTGTTCTTCTTTAAGTTTTAAATAGTTCTCTTGAAGTAAATATATTTCCTTACTACTCATAAATAGTATAACAGCATTATCATACTCAAGTAGTTTTTCTGGCATATGTTGTTCAATGTAATCACCATTTTCTAATTTATCAATAATAGTATATGCATCTATATCCGGATAATCTTCTTTTAATTCCCTATCATAATTAACATCCATTACAAAGGCTTTATCAGCTAAGTTTAACGCGGCAGCAAAATCATCAGCAAACTGTTCTACTCTAGAAAAAGTATGGGCTTTAAATATCGCGATTATTTGTTTGTCGGGATATTTTTGTCGAGCTCCTTTTATAGTTACTTTTACTTCTGTTGGATGATGAGCATAATCATCAACTAATACATTATCACCAATAAAAGTTTCTTTAAATCTTCTTTCAGCTCCCTCGAATGTTTTTAACATTTTTGAAACAGCTTTTGCTTCAAATCTTTCATAGTGACATACTGCAATAGCCGCAAGAGCATTGAGTAGCATATGTTTACCAAATAAAGGTAAATCAAAATATCCATAATATTCATCTTCAATAAAAACATCAAATCCAGTACCATCATTTCTATATTCAATATTTCTAGCTTGAATATCATTTTCTTCAGATACTCCATAAAAATATACTGGTTTACTTATCTCAAGGGATCTTGTATATGGGTCGTCTCCACATACAATCGCCATTGTTCCAGCTTTATTAGCAAACTCTTGAAAAGCTAAAATTATATCATCTATGCCAGTAAAATAATCTGTATGATCTAAATCTATATTAGTAATTATTACATACTCTGGTTCATATTCAAGAAAATGTCTTCTAAATTCACAAGCTTCAAGTATAAAACGATTACTTTCCCTATTAGCAGCGCCTCTACCATCACCTATAATATAATTACAACCTTCTATGCCATCAATTATATGTGATAACATAGCTGTTGTTGTCGTCTTACCATGGCAACCAGATATCGCGATAGTTTCATATTTTTTTGATAACTTACCGAGCATTTCATAATAACTATAACTGCGTAAATTTAATTCATCGGCTTTAATTCTTTCAGGATGATCTTCTCTAACGGCAGGTGAATATATAACTGTTGTTTCACTATCCATGGCATCATTAGGGGCAGAGTATATCTTAATACCACGTTCAACTAGTTTAGCTTCCGTAAACCTATAATCACTAGCATCATCATAGCCAACTACTTCATTATCTAAATCATGTAACATAAGCGCTAAGGCACTAAGTCCAGCACCCTTTATACCTATAAAATAATATTTCATGAAATCCTCCTTGTATTAATACCGATACTAAGTTTTTCCTATTCTATTTATTAAGTTAATTATAACAAAAAAGCAATAAAAAAGATAGAGGACAAGAAAAAAATGAGCAATCTCATTTTATTCGCATATGCCTTTTCCTACTGTCTCTCCCTCTACAAATATACCACCCATAAGTTGACAAGTTGTTCTAGTAGTTATGTCATCAATATAGCCACCAAATAGTCTTAATGATACAACAATTAAAGCAGCTATTAAGCTAATGATAAACATGTATTCTACTACAGTTCTACCCCTATTATTTCTCATATAACCGCCTCCAATCATCTATATATCTAGTATATCTAGTTCAATTATCTTTGTCAAATAAAAAAGAAATAAGTTTATTTCTTTTTATGTTATAAATCTTCCACCCACATTATTATCAGCATTGTGTTGTTCTAATTGTTGTTGTGGCATTTCTACTGGATAATTTGTCATTGGGACTGCTGCAACAGTCTGATTTGTTGCATGTTCCGTTGGAACTAGTCCTTGATTAAAAATATTCATTGGATCAGATTGAACAACTTCTTCCACTTGAGCATGACTATCTACAGGAACAACAGCAGCATCAAACATGTTCATTGGATCAGATTGAATAACTTCTTCCACCTGAGTATGACTCTCTATAGGAGTAACAGTCGCATTATCAAACATATCTGATAAACTTACGTGTTCTGTTGGTGGTGGTTCGGTTAAAACCTGATTAAACATCTTTGTTAAGGGATCTTCTTCTTTTTCTACTGGTTTTGGTTCTTCTATTTGAACTCCATATTTGCCAGTTGCAATTGGTCGTTCTCCTAGATTCGCATTTGTAGAAAGTGGCGCGCCTACTTGATTTAATAAATCTAGTGTTGGATTCCCCGTAGGAGTATATGTGGTATTTTCAACATAATCCACCACTTGGCTAGTGTTGGCTGAATAATTCGCTTCTGATGTTTGAGCTCCAGTCATACTTTCACTTAATAATTGTAAAGTTGGATTAACTGTCATATACTCACCTCTATTCTATACTATACATATATTATACCACTTATCAATTCTTAGATATACTTTTTTTGTTGTTTTTATTGTTGTTTACATTTATTACACAAAAAAACCAATTCTCTTGAATTGGTTTTAATTATTAGCCATTTCCAACAATATTATCAAGTATAAATGATGCAATTGTTAAACCTAATGCTAGATTAACAATTACTATAGCTGGAACCATATAAACTAATTTTCCAACTGATACATCAAATTTAACTTTTAAGTATTGATATGTAGCTTGTGCAAACATAAATACTACAAGTAGAAGTACAAATAACGCTACTGTTCCGTTAATTACTGTAGCAACTCCAAATAGAACTGCTCCAACTGTAACTATAAACGATACAATATTGCTACTTACTAATACATTCTTGAAATCTGCTGGTTTTGAATCCATTTTAGCTGTAATAAATACTAGTACTGCATGAAGTAAATAGAATACAATTACTACTAGCAATAATGATACAAATACTTCCATGTAGTTTGAAAATTCTATGTTCTCAAATAACATATTTAAATACTCAGTTTCAAGTGATAAAGTACCCATCCCATCGGCAAACCAATCAGAAAAAGTAACGTTTTCTCCTCTTAATTCTTGTATTCCACCAACTTGCATTCCCATAATATTACCACCACTAAACAGTAACATTACCATTTTAAATACAAACATGACAGCAAACAGTACTACTACTGATATTGCAGCCATTATTCCTACGTTTGCAATACTTGAATCATCTTTAGTTTCGTTAATTGCTTCTTCTGGTTTCGAAAATAATTTGAAACCACCACTAAATACTTTCTTAATTTGATCCATAAATCCCGGTCCTTGGTTGACTGGCATCATCATTGGTTGCCCATTCATCATTGGCTGTTGATTCATCGCCGGTTGTTGATTCATCATTGGTTGTTCATTCATAATTGGTTGTTCATTCATAATTGGTTGCTCGGTTCCTTCTGGCTGTGGAACCTGATTTTGATTATCCATAATATCCTCCTTCTTTTATTTTCACATATTCATTATAACACCATACAAACAAAAAGTGAATTATTAATTTGCTTTTTCTAATTATTTGTTATTTTTAATAGTTCTTCTTCTGATATTATTTTAATTCCTAATTCATGAGCCTTTTTATTTTTAGTTGACATAGACGTCTCATCATTGTTAATCAAATAATCAACTTTACTTGACATAGAACCCACTACTTTTCCACCTAAATCTTCAATATGTTGAATTAACTCATCTCTGTTTTTAAAACTAACAACACTGCCGGTTATAACAAATGTATAACCTTCTAACACTTTGTTTATATTGCTTTTTTCATCAATGAATTCAATTTCTTTAAGAAGATTGTCTAATTCACTAATAAATTGTTTATTAGTAAACCATTTTACCCAATCTTCGGCAAGTATTTCACCTATATCATTGATTGGTATTAATTCATCATATGTTAATTCTTTTATTACTTCATAATCATTATTAAATTGATTGCAAATCGTTTTAGCTCTAGAAAGTCCTATTCCTGGTATTCCAAGAGCATAGATAAAATTAGCTAATTTAGTTTTTCTAGATTCATTAATAGCGTTTATAAGATTACTGTATGATAACTCACCAAAACCCTCAAATTTAATAATAGTTTCTCTATATTTTTCTATTTTATATAAATCTGAATATGTTTTTATTATTTCTTCACTTATTAGTTTAGATAATATCGCATCTGATAAACCATCTATATTCATTGCATTTCTACTGACAAATAAACTGAGTTTTTTTAGTAGTTTCGCTCTACAAAATTCATTAGTACAGTAAAGGTACTTAATATCATTATTAACACTTATTTTTGTTGCTTTACCACATTCAGGACAAGTATTTGGTATGTTAATATTATTGCTTCTTGTGTTATTTTCTGCTATTTGAGGAATTATCATATTAGCTTTATACACTAATATAGTATCACCTATTCCTAGCTCTAAACTATCCATAATTGATAAATTATGAAGTGATGCTCTCGATACAGTTGTTCCTTCTAATTCTACTGATTTAAATACTGCTACAGGATTAATTAACCCTGTTCTAGATACACTCCAATCAATATCTAATAAAGTAGTTTCAGCTAATTCATCTTCCCATTTAAATGCGATTGAATCTTTAGGATGTTTAGCTGTTTTGCCTAAAGATACACTGTATTCAATGTCATCATATGTTAATACTAAACCATCAGATGGAATATCATAAGTTTTAACTCTTTCTCTAAACATAGTTACTATTTTCTCTATATTTTGATTATTTACTTTTTCATAATCAGCTACTTCGAATCCAAGTTCTGCTAACCACTTAAATGATTCACTTTTTAACTTAAATTTTTTAGTTGCCACTATTAAAGCAAACGCTATGAAATTGACACTTCTAGTTGCCGTTATTTTACTATCTAGTTGTCTTACTGAGCCTGAACACAAATTTCTTGGATTTTTGTATTTATTTTCTTCTTCAATATCTTCATTTAATTTATTAAAATCTGAATATTTTATAACTGCTTCCCCTCTAATTACTAAAGTATCTTTATAAGGAATAGTTAAAGGTATATTTTCAAAATTTCTAGCATTTTCTGTTACTACTTCACCTACTGTACCATTGCCTCTTGTGAGAGCCTTCATTAGCTTCCCTTTTTCATATGTTAATACCAGTGTAATACCATCTAGTTTCCATGATAATATTCCTGTGGCAGATTCTAAAAAGGTTTCCAAATCAGAGATGTCTTTTGTTTTATCTAATGATAACATCGGTGCTGGATGTTCTTCTTGTTCTAATGAACTTAATATTTTTGTTTCAATTTTTATAGTTGGACTGTTAGACAATACTGTGTTAGTAGTTTTTTCTAATTCTACTAATTCATCATATAAAGCATCCCACTCAAAATTTGTCATGATTGAATTATCATATTGATAATATTGCACTGAAGCATGATTAATTTTTTCTATTAATTCTTTCATTCTATTAAGTTTTTTGTCCATAATAGCCCTTCCTTCCAGATGATAAAAAAGAACATTTCTAAACGTCCTTTTCTTTGTTTTTTCTAGTTTTGCTAGCACTATAAGTTTTATACTTTTTAGCACTACGTGGAGCAAGTTTAGATTCTTCTTTTTTTTCATTAACTAATGTCGCATAATCTTCTTTTAATTCTTCTAATTTCTCTATATCCCTTGGTGCTTCTTCTAAATTTGTTTCTATCTCTATTTCTTCAATTAGGTTTATATTGTTCTCCTCTAAGAATTTGTTTTTCTTTGGCCAAACTGGTACATACCATTTTTTGTTTTTCATAACTATTACTATTAAAAGTCCGACACTAAATACTGCTAATAAAATATAGTCCTCAGCATCTCTCGTTTCTTTCTCAAATAACATATGTCTTAAATGAGATATAGGTCCACTTGTTTCCTCTATGTCTTCTGTTTGATATCTTATTGTTGCATTTAGTGCGTTTGTTTCTATTGGAATGAAATAGAATAAACATACTATCAAAATAAATATAAATTTCTTTTTCATATTTAACTTCCCCCATCCTAGTTTAATTATACCATATTTTCTTATATATTTTCTATGTTTTATTCGACATTAACACTTTTTGATAAATTTTTTGGATTATCAATATCACAATTTCGTAATTTAGCAACATTGTATGCTAATAGTTGTAACGGTATAACTGAAAGCACTGTTCCAAACAATTCATTTGTTTTTGGTATTTCAAAAACAAACTCACCTAACGAACTTGGTTCATTAGTTATCATTATTGTTTTAGCACCTTTCGCAATTAATTCTTCCATCAGAAGAATCGCTTTTTGATGTAATCTTTCTACTGTCGAAATATATACAACTACCTTTCCTTCTTCTACTAAAGATATAGGTCCATGTTTTAATTCTCCTGCTGCTAATCCTTCAGAATGAATATATGATGTCTCTTTGAGCTTCAATGATCCTTCTAAAGCAGCTGGATAATCGACGTTTCGACCAATAAAATACATACTTTCTTTTTCATATATTTCTAACGCTGCTTTTTCTATATCCGAACTTTTCTCTAAAATGGTTATGGCTTTACCTGGTATTGTATGGAGTTCTTCAATAATGCTCTTAGCGTCAACAAGAGATATTGTTTCTAACTTTAATCCTAGGTCTATTGCTAATAAATAGAGCGTGATTAATTGGGCAGTAAATACTTTTGTAGAAGCAACTGCTATCTCTGGGCCGGCACATGTATATATAGTGTTTTCTGATTCTCTAGCAATAGATGAATCAACAACATTTACGATTGATATTGTTCTTGCTTTTTTTTCTAATGCTAATCTTAGTGATGATAATGTGTCTGCTGTTTCTCCTGATTGGGTTATGAATATGACTAATGTGTTTTCATCAATAAGTGGATTCCTATAACAAAACTCACTAGCTATATCAACATCAACATTAATGTTCATAAAATGTTCCATAACTAACTTAGCATTCATACCTGCATAATATGCTGTCCCACAACCAATTATATATACTCTATTTATATTTTTTAGTGTATCTGCATCGATATTTATATCTAGATTAGGCAGACCATCGTTAAGTCTTTGATTTAGTGTTTCTCTAATTGTTTGTGGTTGTTCATGTATTTCTTTTAGCATATAATGTTCATATCCATTTTTCATATTATTACTCCCTTTACTATTTTATGTTTTCTTCCATAAGTTGTTTAACTATGTTATATAATTTATCGTTTGCTTCTTCTAATGTCATGTCATCTATTTTAAAAGGTTCTCCAAATCTAATTTTTAAATCCTTACTTCTAAATTTATAATCACCAGTTATACCAAATGGAATTATTGTCGCATTAGTCTTCTTAGCTAATGATACTACTCCAAATTTAAATGGTAACAAAAATTCTTCTGTTTTATTTCTAGTTCCTTCTGGAAATATTCCTATTGCCCCACCACTTGTTAATACATCTATTGCAGCTAATGTAGCTTCTTCATCTTTAATAGTCCGATCAACTGGTATAGAACCACTAGATATAACTATTTTTTTACTAAACCAGCGAGTGAATCTATTATCCATTTTGAATAGGGATGCAGCTCCATCAAAGTATTCTTTTTTTGCCATATATCTTATTACTCTTTTAGAAGCGATAATCGCTCCACCTTGATCCATAGCATGTCTATGGTTTCCCGCTATTATTATCGGACCATCTACTTGAAGATTATGTTTATTAATTATTTTAGCATTATAAAATAATTTAAAATATGGGCCCAACAGTAATCTAAAAAACTTATATAGAAAAAATCTTTTTTTCTTCATGTTCTCTCCTACTTTTACTCTACTATTATTATATCATATTACAAAAAAAGAAAATATTATTTCTCTTTTATTTTTTGACTTTGGTTTTATTCATATCTAGATCTTTTGTATCTATTTCTGTTGCGTCTAAAAGTACTTGTTTCATTTCCGTAAGTTGCGCGATTTTACTTTTGTCATTTTCTTTTGTTTGTTCATTTTCAATATCAATTGTTTGACTTGAGTATTCTGGAGATGTTTTTTCTTGAAGCTTTTTTCTCTTTTCATATTGATAAACATAATTGGTAACTGTAAGTGCTTGAAGAAGTGTAGTTGCTCCAAAAAGCGCTACAAATACTTTTGATACATCAACTATTGGCAACAACAAAGATAACATAGTTACTATCGCTAAGGACCATGTTTTAACTCGTCCAACGAATGAGGTAACAGGTTCTTGATTTGCTTTCTTTGATTTGTAATTAACTAATGAAATAGCCCCTTCAAAAGCCAAATTTATAAGCACGATAGGTGTAATTAATGCTGCTACTCCAATTAATGTAGTAGAAAGTACTTTATCAGTCATAGCATCTAAATCTTTACCAAAACCACTGTTTAATTTAAGACGCCTTGCGATTACTCCATCAGCTACATCTGTTAATGAAAATATTATAGCGAATGATACAGCTACTGGAAAATTACCTGTTAATACTGCTGGAATAATACAGACGGGCGCGAGAAGTCTTGACATAGATAAAACATTAGGAATTTGATTTTTCCTTTTTCCTCTTGTTTTTAAATCACTAAACATTCCTTTGAAACCTTCTTTATAATTTGTCCAAATTTTTTGCATACATTCACCACTTTGTACCGGGTATTATAGTATAAATGCTTGTTTAATGCAATAAAAAGAGATTATTCTTCCTTAATCTCTTCTTCTTCAAATCTACTACGTAGTATAACTTCTATAAGCATATCTTTTTCTATTGGTGTTCCTGGAGGGATTGTTTGTTCTACTACAGAACCAAATCCATTTATTCGATGTTGATTCCCCAGTAATCTGACATAAGTTTCAAATTCTGCCCTTGTCCACCCCATGACATTTTCCATTGTCCGATTGTTACCATTTGTTACTAAGAATATTCTGTCTCCTGTTACAACTGTTGTTCCAATTAATGGTCTTTGATTGATTACTTTATCTCCATCTCCTATTACTACTACTCGCATTCCCATTTCTCTTAATGTTTCTCTTACATCAGTTACATTTTGATTTATATAGTTACTCATAGTATAAGAGTTTACCGAGCTTTCAAATGGGGCTTCTGTTTGCATATTTAAGTACTTTGCGATATTTCTAATTACTTCATGAGTTGGTACTGCTAATTGTCTATGAAATCTTGACAAAGGTTTAGAATATGCGACATAGAATATTATTTCTGGATCTTCAGCTGGAAACATTCCAGTAAATGAAAGCATATATTGACCAGTTAAATATCTATTAGTTTGTGTACACCAAATTTGAGCAGTTCCTGTTTTACCAATCAATCGGATGTCTTCCATATGAAAAACTGAAGGTGGAAATCCTGGTTCGTTTACAGCACCATCCATTAGTTCTCTCATTTTTTTAGCAGATTCACTAGATACTACTTTTTCTCTACTTATTGTAGGGCGATACTCTTCACCAGTTTCACCATCTACTATTTTACTTATTAAATGTGGTCTAATCATATATCCATCATTTGCAATTACTGTTAAAGCTTGAAGTAATTGTACTGGTGTTGTAGATATACCTTGACCATATGTCGCCGCTAACCAATCTATTTCTATTGTTCCATCAAATGCTAAAAGTCCGGCTGATTCAGTACTTAATTCTATTCCTGTTGGTTTTCCAAATCCAAATTTTGAGAAACAATCTCTTAATTCATTTGGAGAAAGTAATTGTCTTGCTAGTTGCATGGAACCTACATTACTAGACCATTTATATCCAATATCATAGTCAATCATACCCCAACCTTGTGGACGCCAATCATTTATTGTTCTTCCAGATACTGTCATAGAACCTGATCTAAATAAAGCACTTCCATCATATCTCCCAGTTTCTAAAGCGCATAAATAAGTAAAAGTTTTCATTACAGAACCTGGTTCATATGCTAAAGCATGTAACGGACTTAAGTATGACATTCCTGGTTTAAGGTTATTTGGATCAAATGTTGGACTAGTAGCACTGCCAAGTATAGCGCCTGTTTTTGCATCCATAACTGTCATTATCATCCATTCAGGTCTTTGAGCAACTACGGCATCTCTAACAGCACTCTCTAAAAATCTTTGAATAGTTGCATCAAGTGTTAAATAAATATCTGATCCATTTATCGCATCTGTTCTAAATACTGGAGTTTCTGGTATTTGAAAACCGGTTAAGTCTCTTTGATATGTAATACTGCCATTTGTACCAGTTAAAACATTATTATATCTGCTTTCAATTCCTAGATTACCTACAATAACTCCATCATCATTCGCTCTAGCATATCCCAAAACATAAGATGCAAATGACCCATTAGGATAAAATCTTTTACTAGATTCAATAAAACCAATTCCTGGCAATTCTAAAGCTTTAATAGAAAGCATTCTTAATTCTGTTAATCGAGAGCCAAATGGTCCAAATTCTACTTGATATGCATCAGCTGTTAATCTAGAAAGCATATATTCATATGGAGCACCTATTAATTCTCCTAATTCACTAGCAGTTCTTTCTATATCTACAACATGATTAGGCCTATCTGGATTAGTAGTTCTTGATGGTTCTAAATAAGCATATAAAGTGTACGATGTAACATTAAGCGCAAGTGGATTACCTGATGCATCATATATTGTTCCTCTTTTTGCGGGTAACACTCTAGTTACAGTTGCTCTGTTTTCAGCAAACGCTCTTAAATCGTTTCCATATATTGTGTCTGATAAAGAAAGATAAGATAATCTTACAATTAAAGACAACATAAAAACAAGAAATATAAAAAGCACAATTTTTGGCTGATGCCAATTTTTTATAGCTTGATTACTCTCTTGTTTCATATCTAATCACCTATTATAAGTATATCATAACTTATCTGTTTATAACAATGATATTCTCATTGTTAAAACCTAGACCTAATTCTCTAATAACTGTACTCACGTTTTCATAAGAAGTAAGTTCATTAACTTGCATTGTTAATGATTCATTCATTCTTTCCTGTCTTTCTATTCTAGCATTAGTTTGCTTAATATTCATTTGCATATTACTTGTTTGAGCAACAAAGAATACTTGAGCAGCGAAAAATAGAACTAATGATGCAAAACCTAATGTATATAGCATCTTCTCTCTTTTAGCAAATTTTAGTCTTCTTCTTTTTTGTTTCATTTTATCATCCTATTCTTTCGATTACTCTAAGCTTAGCGCTTCTAGCTCTAGGGTTTTCTTCTATTTCTTTTTCCGTTGGTTTAACTGTTTTAATTAGTTTAAATTTAGGCATATATTCATCAGGGATTATCGGTAAGTCTTTTAATGATAAATCAATATCACTTACTCGTTTAAACATATCTTTGCATATTTTATCCTCTAGCGAATGAAATGTTATAACGCATATTCTTCCACCAATACTGATTAATTCAAGTGCTTGGTTTAAACTGTCTTCAAAAGCATTCAATTCATCATTTACTTCTATACGTATAGCTTGAAATACTTTTCTAGCTGGATGTTTTTCTCTTCTGTATTTTTGAGGAACATTATTCTTAATTACTTCTACTAATTCTAATGTTGTATTAATAGGTCTTGACTTAATAACGCCTTTCGCTATGCTTGCTGAATATTTTTCCTCACCATATTTGTAAAATATATCTACTAATGAATCATAATCATATTCATTAACAACCTTATGCGCTGTTAATTCTTGACTACAGTCCATTCTCATATCTAATTTGGCATCCTTATGAAAGCTAAATCCCCTGGTCGTTTCATCTAATTGAGGACTAGACACTCCCAAATCATATAAGATGCCCTTGATGTCTTTTTCTTTGATTTCTTTTTGTAAGTTCTTAAAGTTGCTATTAATAATCTTAAAATTTGTTCCTACTTCTAATAAATTTTTATTAGCTGATGCGATTGCTTCCTTATCTTGTTCAAAAGCAAAAAGGAAGCCCCTTTTTATTCTTTTAAGAATTTCGCTACTATGACCACCATAACCTAATGTACAGTCTACGATGTTGCTCAAGCTGTTTAAATTAAGATAGTGGATACATTCATCAAGTAAAACACTCTTATGCATATACCCTCCTAATTATTAAAGTTTGTTGCAAATAGATTATCAGCTATGTCAGAAAGATTTCCTTCGTTTTGATTAATGAATTCCTCCCAGCGTGGTTTACTCCACACCTCAAGTCTTTCATCCACTCCAATTACAATACAATCTTTCTCTAGTGTTGCGTATTCTACTAATGGTCCAGGGATGTTAATACGCCCCTGTTTATCAAGCTCACAACTAGTAGCGCCCGACAAAAATATTCTCATGAAGTAACGGCGGTCTTTTGTATCAGGTAAATCTTTATATTTTTGAATAATTGTATTCCATTCGTCATTAGGATAGATGAATAAACATCCTTCTAGTCCCCTTGTTACTATAAATTGTTCGCCCAGATCTTCTCTTACTTTAGAAGGAACAATCAGTCTTCCTTTACTATCAATAGTATGATGGAATTCACCCATAAACATAAAAATCACCCCACTTTTAACCACTTTCAACCACTATGTACCACCATTATAACTAATTTTGACCCCTTTGTAAAGCTTTTTTGCATAAAAAAGTCAATTATTTACAAAAAAACAAAAATAGTGCTTATTCACTATTTGATTATTAGTTTAGGCTTCTTTTATTGAATTATACTTTCAAATTTGATATCATATATATTAGTTGATATTTAATACAACTGTGGGGAGGAAAATATATGGAAAAAAGAACATGGATAGAGATAGGTGTAGCAGGAATATTTATATTTTTACTAGTATTTATGGCTGTAAGAGGAAATAGAGTTCCAACACTTAAAAATGGACAAGAAGTAGTTGCATCTATAGATGGTAAGCAATTTACCGCTGAAGATTTATATGCTGAATTAATTGACGGACATGGTTTTGATGCATTGATGAGAATGATTGATATTCATATTGCAAGATTGGAAGTAGAAGTAACAGCTGAATTAGAGAAAGAAGTTTGGGATATAATTGAATTCTATAGAACGTTTGCAGAATCTAATGGTATGGATTTGTTTGATTTCTTAGCAGTACAAGGTGTTCATCTTAATTCTGAACAAGAATTGTTTGATTTGTTAATAGATGACTTCTTAATAGGAACCGCAATAGAACGTCAAATAGCTAGATCTTTATCAGATAATGAAATTACTGCATTTTATGAAGAAAACTTCTCTGAAGTAATCAGAGCGCGTCATATTCTTATTACAGTACCAGCTGGTGATGATGGAAACAAAGAAAGAGAAGAAGCTGTAGCATTAATTAATCAACTTAATAATGCTGAAGGTGATGTAGAGGAGTTATTTGCTAAATTAGCTCGTGAACATTCAGGCTGTGGCAGTGCTAGTAATGGTGGTATGTTATCAGATGTTACATCAAGATCAATGATTGCACCTTTCTGGGAAGCATCTCGTGCATTAAAAAACAAATCTTATAGCGCAACACCTGTTAGAACTGATAATGGATGGCACATAATATATCGTATTTCTAGTTCACCAAGACCAAATCTTGCTGATATTAGAGATGAGGTAGTTACAGCAATGGTGCAAGAATTATTGCGTACAGATGAAACACTACAATTAAGAGCATTAATTGAGCTTAGAGAGCGTTATAACTTACGAATTTTTGATCCAACTATTAGAAGACAATTTGAAGCTATTACTAATAGTGTAAATCAATAAAAAAAGAGACATTGTCTCTTTTTTATTCATCTAAATTATTCATATATAATTGTATTTCATTTATATCAAAACCCTTTGCATACAATTTTTCTCTTATTCGTTTGTACAGATTCTTATCGTCTAGTGTTTTAGAATACTTCTGATATAGTTTTGTATATTCTTTTTTTATTTTATCTGAATCGTTTAAATTATAATCATTGATTATTTCTAATATAATGTTTCTATCATATCCCAGATTAATCATGTCAGTTATGATTTTTTGTTGTAGTTGGTATGCGGAAGTTTTTTTATCGTTGTTTATTCTTTTTGAAATAATCTTTGCTAGTTTTTTCTTAACCTCATTCTCGCTAATAGTGCTTATATGCTGATCAATTACTTCCTCATTTAATTCGCCAGTAAGTAAAAAGTTTTTAATTTTATTTGGTCCATCATTGCTAAGATTAAACGAATCATATATATATGCTTTTATATAAGCTTCATCATTTATAAGTCCAACTGTCTTTAACTTATCAACAATTTGTTTAATGGCTTCATTATCTATTTCCATCTTACTTAAATATTCTTTTATCTCAAATTCACTTCTCATTTTTCTAGTAATGTAATTTACTGTTTTGTAATAAGCATCATAATAGGACGAGGATTCCTTAATCTCATTATAGACATCATTATCTATATCTTTTTTCGTTAGTACATTATTTTCTAGCAATACATCATCATAAGTAATAATTGTATTACCATCTATTTTTATTTTATATTTACCTGATTTTAATTTTTTGATTTCTTCTATTTTCAATGTAATCACCTAATTTAATTATAACAAACAAAGGTTCGTAGCGCAAGTAAAAAGAAAAGAAGCAAGTTCTTATTCTTCTAACATTGCTTCTTTATTAGCTCTCATATCTAATAATGCTTCGTTTACTGCATCATCTATCGTTTTAATCGCATCAGCAATCGTACTATAGCCAACTGCAGCACCAAAGTCATGAGAAAGTTCTTTTAATTCTTTGTTTAGTTTTTTTACATATGCTGAAACTTGTTTTTCATCATACTCAACCATATATATAAGAAATTCATTACCGTCTGTTCTCATTATTTCTGTTTTAGACATTTGATTTTTTATTAATATACTAGCAGCTTGAGCGATAACTTTATCTCCTTCTTCATGACCAAAATTATCATTAATATACGATATATTATTTAAATCGATTACAACTACTGCTTGTGGATATATTTCTGAATTATCCCACTTTTCGATATTATCACTAAAATAATTTCTGTTTTTTAATGATGTTAATGAATCAACATATTTTATCTTTTCGGCTTTTGATAAGGTAAATCCACTACCTCTTTTTTTCTTAAAGTATACTACCAAACGATTTATATAGTACACAAATTGTATAATTATTACTATCGACATTAATACAATTATTAAATATAAATAGAGTACTGTGTTATCAACTGTATATATTTGTGCATAACTATCAGCCACAAGATTTTCTATTGACATATATTCTAAATAGAAATCAAATAATTCCGCAAACACTTGATTATTTGCATTAATAACAAAATGATATGGTTCGTTTAATGTAAATATGTAGTTAACTTTAAAGTTTGCCAATTCTGATGTTTTATGGAACTCATAATTTTTTAAATCAATCGCGATTATTGTATCCTTACCTGTGTTATTTAATAGTGTTTTTAAATCTATATGCTCTACAGTGTTTATTCCATAAGATTTGAGATGTTCTGCTATTCTTGTACCTTTTACTACATCAACGTTTTGACCATATAAAGAGTTCAAAGATCTAACTAATGATGTGTTCTTTGTATTTGATAATACCGCTATTTCACTTCTAACAGATGCTGCTGTGGTAACGTGTTCTATCATAAATTCTGCCGAGCTATTGCCAAAAACAAAATCTATATTTCCATTATTAAATGAATTTGATAACTCGTCAATAGATGAATATCTAATATCATAGGTAATATCAATGTTAGCAAAATTAGCGAAAGAATTAATTATATATTGATTTATTCCGTTAGGTCTACCACTTCTCGTAAAGTCAAATATACCATTGTTTATGGATCCATATATATATGATTTGTCCCATAAAGTAGTTTGATCTCTTTCTGAAACATTTCTTAAAGAAAAATATGCTTCTAATAAAAAGTTGTTATATGCTGCATCTAATCTATTTCTACTCCATGATATATAACTTTTCTCTATTATTCTATTTAATGTTTCATCACCATCTAATGTAATTACATAATATCTAATCATATCGGTGATGTGATATGCGATAAAGATATCTTCCGTTAGTAATCTTCCTAAATATATACTTCTTAAAACTATTACGCCATCTATCTCAACAGCATACTCATCAGTGCCTGCAAGAGATAAATTTAACTCCTCTTCGGTATCAAATACAACAAATTCAATGTCACTGTCAACAAGATATTTCCTTGCATCTTCTTCATTATCAATTAAAACACCAATTCTTTTATTAGCTAACCCACTTGATGTAGAAAATGTTTTGTTTTCTCTTGTTATTATAACAAAATGATCTGTTAACACTTCAAGCTGATTATCACTTACAGAATTAACTACTTCTATTGCATATTCAACATTTGTTAATTCCTCACCATGTCTATATGCAATTGGAGTAATTGTTAATCCAGTTCTACTCGTAAAATAACCTAGAAAATCAAAAAAGACTCCATTGCCATTATGTGTTAATCCGGCAATGTCACTAGGTATATGGAATTGTACTCTATTGGTTTTATTATCTTCTATCCATTGTTGCTCAGTTGTAGTAAATGATGTGTCTTCCGATCTATTTAAATAAAAATATACTCCGGTTGCTAAACCTGCTAGCATTACAATAACAACAAAAAACCAGATAAAACTTTTTTTCATATTATCTCCTACCTACTCCACGCAAAGGTATCACGTGACTCTCCATATAATGATTTATGTCTCATTCCAATCATTGGAAAAATAGTACTTTCTTCATTATCACTATCAACCATTAATTGTATATCATAAAATCTCAATTCTTCTTCAGAAAAAACTTCCAAAATAACTAACGACATTTCTCTAACTTGTGCTCTTGTAGTTTCATCATCTACAAGAACAAAAATCTTAATTAAATTACATTCAACACTTATTGGATTATTATCTCTATTAGACATTTTCATTCCTTCATGTTCTTCAACTGCTGCCCTTACCTCTGATTTTCTTGAAGGAGTTATTTCGATATTTTCAGTTAACTCACAACGTTCACCAAATTCACTTGTTCTTCTATTAATAGACAAGTGTTTAATTGCTCTAAATAAACCAATTATTAACACCAAAAAAACAATCAAAACTACAGCAATGATTATTATTTTCTTTTTGTTTTTCTTAATAATAGGCATAATCTTTTTCATTCTCACACCTCGCATAAACATTATACTATACTTTGTGTTTTTAGTAAATAATCAAAAAAAAAGCATTTATGCTTCTTTTGTTGGTGCTTCACTGCATCTTTCGATTACTTCTTGTGCTACTTTTACTGCTTTTTCTCTGATAGCCATTGCGGTTTTTTCCATAATTGGTGTTCCTTTTTCAATTACGTATTTTACTAAAGCTTCACACTTTTCTTGAATTTGTTTTGCTTTTTCCTTAGCAATTTTCAAAACTTTTTCTTTATCTAAATCTTCTAAATCAGCTTTAATTTTAGCAATTTTTCTTTCAATGTTTGCCTTTACTTCAGACATATCTAAATCCTTAGCTTTATTCCATAGTTCCTCTAGTTTTGCTTTTAACTCTGCTCTTGTTTCAGAACCTTTTTTAGGTGCAAATAAAACTCCTAATCCTACTCCAATAGCAAGTCCTACTACAAATGTTTTTAGATTTCCTTTAGCCATATTATTCTCCACCCTTTCTTCTGAAAATAAAATTTACGAATCCAGTAATACCATTAATTATTTTGTCACTAATAGTAGCTGCTCCATCTGTCATTTTATCAACCAAATCAAATATGCCATCTACTCTTTCCATTTTGCTATTAACATCGTCAATAACCCTATCTACTTTATTAAGGGTTTTAATTACTCTAAGCGATAATATAATTAAGATAATTATTAAGATAATTGCTAATACATATAATATCATTGGTAATAGCTCTGCTAGTTCAATATTCATTATTCTTCACCTTCTCCTTCATACATAGAATCTATTAAGTCAAATAATTCACTTTCCGTAATGTTCTTGTCATTTGAAAGTGCTTGTGTATCTGAAAATTCTGAATTCATTTCTGCTGCATCGCTGAAACGATCTTTTTTCATCAATAAGTTATCCAGCTCTTTTGTTAAATCAATAGTTACTCCTTCTATCTGTTTTACATTCTTTGACTGTTTTGTCTCTTTGACAATTTCTTCTTCGATTGTTTCTTCTAATTCTTCAAAAAAGTCTCTATTATCGTCTTCTTCTGGCACTGGTATTGCTGCGATAGTGTCTTCTAAATCATCTTCTAGTGTTCCATATGCTTTGTTACGAATATTATCAACACTTAATCCATCTACAGTTTCCATCATCATCAGCATCTCATTTCTATCAATTATATCTTCTTTTTGATAATTCTTATCTAAAACTCCATATACAGGAGAAATGATTGGTGTCGGTTTAAATATTGGTGATTCTTTACTTATTATAGAAGTGCTAGAATAATTACCACCATATGCTTTTGAAAGAATTTCCTCTTTTTGTTGTTCAATAGGTTTTTCTTCTTTCTTTTGATGCTTTTCAGAACGCTTTTTCGGAGAAATCAAATCGGCAAAATCACGTTCCGTAAAGAACACTGGCGCCTTTGCTTTTTCTTCTTTTGGTTCTTCTTCTATCTCTTCAGGCAAAGTAAATTCTTTTTTTTCAACAGTAGGCGATTCAATTGGAACACTTCTAACTTCCGTTTTAATTTGCTCTACTTTTACTTCTGCCTCGTCGTCATCAACTTCCTCAGTAAATATATCTTTAATTTTATCAAATAATCCCATAACTCACCTATTCCTTATTAGTCATTTTCTACTGGTAAAAAGGTATTTCCTGTCGTTTCATTTCTAGAAAACCCATCGTATCTTTCTTCTCTATTAGTAAAATGTGCTTCATCTAATCTAAGACTTATAACTGCCGAATTAAATTGTATTGTAGAAAGAATATATGCTGCATCTAAGACAGTATTATTTAAATCTCTTCTACTTACAACCGCTTCTATTTGTGCAAAATTATAAGCAAACACCATATGATACCATTCATCATTCTTAGTGATTTCTAAAAATCCATCATGGCGAAATCCATTCTCAGTTGAGATTCGCCTTGAAAAATATGCATGTTGATTTTCTTCAAAAGAAGAAACTATTTCATGATAATAGCTAACTACATCTACATATAAAAAATAAAAATTTCCGTTTGAGTATAACCTATCATTTAGTCCATCGGTATCAACATGAATTACTCCCCTTGGTATATAGTATTTAAACCCTTGTCCAACCCGGTTATGTAATCTACTTTCATTAGTTAAAATAACATCTACAATGTTATCAATACTATCTGTATCAATTCTAACAACTGTACATCCGCTTACGAACAGAATGATAATAAAGGTTAGAATCTTTTTCATACCCCACCTCTACAATCATTATAGCAAAATATATCAACAATTCCTAGCTTTTTTGTTTTTGTTTACATGTACTAGATATATAGGTCCTTTATCTTTAAATTTATTTTCATATTCAGTTGGAATATTCGTACTTGGCACTTCTTTATACATATCTAAAGATAAGTGCTTTATTGCATATCCATAATCCGTAAAACTCTTTAAAGAATATTCAAACAAATGCCTATTATCAGTCTTCATTATAATAGTTTTTTCTTCCTTAAATAAAAGTTCATATTTTTCTAAAAACAATTCACTAGTTAGTCTTCTGTCTTCATGTCTAGCTTTAGGCCAAGGATCAGAAAAGTTTAAATATATTAAATCTATTTCACAGGCAAATACTTCATCAATATTTGTTGCATCCATTTTTATTATTTTTAAATTATCTAACTGTTCATCTTCTAGTTTTTGAATAGCACGTACTAAAACACTATCAAACTTTTCTATACCAATAAAATTAATATGTGGAAATCTTTTAGCGCTTTCAATTATAAAATCGCCTTTACCCATTCCTATCTCAATATGAATTGGATTTTTATTTTTAAAAACTTTAGAATATTTTCTTTTATGCTCTTTATAATCTAAAATGATATATTTTGAATCTTCTATTATTTTACTTGCGCCTACTACATTTCTAAGTCTCACTAATATCCTAACTCTCCAGTCAGAGATTCATCATTATTTATCCAGTCTTCTACTTTATATATAGTGTACGTATCTTTTGTGTCTCGCACGATTACTTCTTTAATACCCGCATTAATAACTAATCTTTTACACATTAAACAAGATGTCGTATTAGGTTCAAGTTCTCCTGTTACTTTATTAATACATGCCATATATATCGTGCCACCTATCGTATCTCTACGGGCAACACTTACAATAGCGTTCGCCTCAGCATGAACACTTCTACATATTTCATATCTTTCTCCACGCGGTATGTCTAACTCTTCTCTCATACATTTATCTAAATCATCACAGTGTTTTCTTCCACGGGGTGCCCCATTGTAACCAGTTGCGATTATCTCGTCATTCTTAACAATTATACAACCAAATTTACGCCTTAAACATGTAGAACGCGATGCGGTTACTTCAGCAATATCTAAATAATAATTAATTTTATCTCCACGCATTTTATCACCTACAGTAATTATATCACAATTCATCTTGTCTGAAAAAAAATAGCTCTTTCCTTTTTTATACAAAATATGTTAATATGTAAGTGTAACTATGCATAAATGGAAAAGAGGTGAAATTATGAAAAAGTTTTTTGGATTATTTATAATTGTCCTTTTAGTAACATTAACAGGTTGTGGAAGAAATAATAATACTTTAAGATGTGAAGTATCAGAAGATGGGGCAAAAAATGTTACAGAGATTACTTTTAAAGATGATAGAGTAACTAAAATGACATCAACAATGACTATGGATGATGCCGGCGAGGATGCAAAAGAATTTTTAGAGTTCATGTGTGCGATGATGGCTGATGAAGAGGATATAACATGTACAGTAAATAAAAACGGAATAACTCTAGTTGTTGATTTTAGTAACTATACAAATGACGAATTAGCAGGTGAATTTGGTACTGACTTATCTCGTGCTGGAGTTAAAGCATTTTTAGAAGACGAAGGACATACTTGTAAATAATAGTTCTTTACAAAACACTAGTTTAAAACTAGTGTTTTTGTTTGAAAAAAAGAATACAACTAAAATTGTATTCTTTCATTAACATAATTTACTACATCATCCAACGATATTGTTATTTGTTCCATTGTATCTCTATCTCTTATAGTAACTGTATTATTATTTATTGTTTCATCATCAATAGTTATACAAAATGGGGTTCCAATTACATCTTGTCTTCTGTATCTTTTTCCTATTGAACCAGATTCATCATAAGTAGTCATAAAATGTGTGGCTAGATTATCATATATTTCTATTGCTTTATCAGCATGATATTTTTTTACCAATGGAAACACTGCTACTTTAAATGGTGCTAGATAAGGATGTAGTCGCATCACTTCTCTTGGTTCGTCACCTTCTATTTCTTCTTTATCATATGCATCAAATAAAAGTGCTAATATACTTCTTCCTATCCCATATGTACTTTCTATTATATATGGGATATATTTTTCATTTGTTTCTGGGTCGGTATATTCATGAGATACACCACTATATTCTTGATGGTTTTTTAGATCAAAATCGGTACGATTATGAGTACCATTTACTTCATCTGGTCCCCATGGAAATTCATAAAATATGTCGCATGCAGCCTTAGCATAATGTGATAATTTGTCATGATCATGATATGAAAGTTTATCCTTATTTATTCCTAAATCAATATAGAACTGTTTTCCAAATTCTTTGAAGTATTCATATAATTCTTCATCAACTCCAGGTTTACAATATGTTTGATATTCCATTTGTTCAAATTCAACTGTTCTAAAAGTAAAATTACCTGGCGTTATTTCATTTCTAAATACCGTTCCTATTTGTCCCATTCCAAATGGTATTTTAGTTCTCATACTTCTTAATACATTTAAGTAGTTAACATATTCCCCTTGTGCATTTTCTGGTCGAAGATATATTTTTATCTTACTTTCTTCCGTGACACCACGATGTGTTTCAAATAAGAGATTAAAATCTCTAATATCTGTAAACTTGTTTTTTCCACATTTTGGACAAGGTATTTTATTTTTCTTTATATATTCTGCTTGTTCTTCTTGAGTCATTTTATCTGCTATAACACTAGAGTCAAAACTGTCGATTAATTTATCAATTCTATGACGTGCTTTACATTCTTTGCAATCTATTAATGGATCGGAAAAAGATGCAACATGTCCAGATGCTTCCCAAACTTTAGGGTGCATTAAAATAGTTGGATCTATTTCATAACTGTTTTTTCTCTCTTGAATAAATCTCTTTCTCCAAGCATCTTTTAAGTTGTTTTTTAATCTGCTACCTAATGGTCCATAATCCCACGTATTAGCAAGACCCCCATATATTTCACTTCCTTGAAATATAAATCCATATTGTTTGCAGTATTTAACCAGTTCTTCCATTGTCATTTTTATTCCTCCTTTTTAAACAAAAAAACTTCCAGAAGTTGTAAGGACGAGTATACCCGCGGTTCCACCTTACTTATTCTAGAAGAATCAGCTCTTAATTATATTGCTCTTGGTTTGCCAAACCCGTCATCACATGTATAAATATATTATATTATATTTTGATGATTTAATCAACTTACTTTTCTTTTGACTTTTATTTTCTCTACAACATTTACATTAACTATTTCATCATTAGAACTTAGTTTTTCTCTTATTATATCATCTTCATAGGCATTATTTCTCCATAGATCAACAGCTAATTCACCTACACTAGATTTACCAAAAACAACACCATGAGGTTTGAATTTTGGTTCAACTGGTTTTTTTAGATTTGATGTAACATACGCCATTTCATAGAATCTTCTCTCTAAAGTAATTATTGGTCTTCTTGCCAAAAATGGAAATAATAGATTCTTACGTAGCATTATCTTTACATGATCACACTCACAATTAATTATTTCTTGTCCTTCTGGATTCATAACTACCATATTACCGTTATCTGCTTGATGAATAGACATATTAGCATATTGATTTGCTCTTTCTTTATATAACATTTCCAATCTCTCCCTTTGAGTGACTATAATACCACAAATAAATAATATTTCAACTAAATTGCTTAAATTTCTCTTATTGTATTCAAGAAATTTTTGGTTTTTAAATAAAGACCTGTATATCTTTCATAATAGTTATCCAAAAAATTATTTATTTCTTTTTTTGATTCTTCACTAACATCTAATTTTTCTATCTTACTTATTTCAACATAATAATACATTCTAAATAGTTTTATTGACTTGTTACTAATTATTGGTTCATTAGTTCTACATTTTTTACAAAGATATCCACCCTTATCACTAGAAAGAGTTACGATGTCTGTTTTATTATTACATACACTGCAAGCATCTAATACTGGTAATACTCCTAAGAAATCTAAATACTTTAGTTCTAAAATATTAGTAATTACTAATGGATCATATTTTTCATTTAATTTTACTAATGCTTGTACTAATAATGGATATATATAATTATGAGTTGTTTGTTTTACAACTTGTTCAGATAAATCTAATACATAACTCGCATAACTGATTAATTCAATACTCTTTTTTATTTCTTTAAATGGATTGATTATATTAACTTCTGATAGTATTGATAATTTATTTGGTTTGTAAAATATCATAAATTTACCATATGTTAATTTTTCGGTTACACTTCTAAGTGAACTTTTAATTGTTCGACAACCTTTAACCATCATTCCTATTATTCCATACTCTTCAGTTAGTACATTTATTATTTTACTGGTTTCTCCATAATCACGTGTATTTATTATTATTCCTTCTACTTCTTTTATCATTAATCTTTTCCAAATTTTAGTTTTTCATTAACTAATTCAAATCGATATTCTTGTAAACTGTCGGTGGTTTTCTTGTCTATTTTTTCATTAAATTTTTCATATGATCTAGCCCATATTGAACGTTTTGTACCTAATGATTCATAAATTACTAGTTGCCTAGGATCAATTCCATCATCATTTTCCGAATCATTAGCTATACAGATTACTCTATAATAATTACCACTTATATGTTTATATGTTTCACCTATCAATATTTCTCTTTCCATATTATCACCCTTCAAAATCTTTAAAACCATATTCACTTAAATATTTTTCTTTATCTCTCCATTTTTTAACTGTTTTTACTTTCAACTCTAAATATACTTTTTTGTTTAATAATGTTTCCAATTCTTTTCTAGCTCTAATACCTATTTCTTTTATTTTTGCACCTTTTGAACCTATTATTATTTTTTTAAGAGAGTCTCTATCCACTATTATGTTTATATATATAGTATAGTGTTCTTTTCCAACTTCTACAGCTTCTGTTACACAAGTTAAAGAGTGTGGCACTTCTTCTTCGGTTAAAATAAATACTTTTTCTCTAACTATTTCGGCCATTAAAAATTCTAACGATTTATTTGTAACAGCGTCATCTTCATAATATTTAATTTCATCCGTCAAATATGTCTTTATTGTTTTTATTAATTCATCAACGTTTTTATTTTTTATTGCTGATAAAGGAACAATTTCAGCAAAATCGTATAAGTCTTTATACTCTAATATTTTATTAAATATTTCTTCTTTGTTTAAAACATCTATTTTATTAATAATTAATATTACTGGTTTATTTACATCTTTTAATTGATCAAGAATAAACTGATCTCCTCTACCTAAACCATCCTTAGCATCTACTAAAAACAGTACAATGTCTGTATCATTGATACTGTAGTATGCTTGTTTATTAAGATTATGACCCAATTTATCATTTGGTTTGTGTATTCCTGGTGTATCAACAAATACTATTTGTGAGTCTTCGTCGTTATATATTCCCTGAATAATATTTCTTGTTGTTTGTGGTTTAGATGTTGTTATCGCAACTTTCTTTCCCACAATAGTATTAATAAGTGTACTCTTACCTACATTAGGTCTACCAATTATAGAAACAAATCCACTTCTCATCTAATTTAAATCCTCATCATTAAAAGGATGTGGACATAATTCTTGAACAGTATATTTTTCTTCCTCACCTGATGGATTCATACATATTATGCTCATGTTATTATCAAACAATTCTACAAATACTTGTCTGCATGCAAAACAAGGAGTCCCTATTTTGTCATTATCACACATAACATATAATGATTCAAAATCATGTTTTTTATAACCTTTACTTACCGCACTTAATATCGCGCTTCTCTCAGCACATATTGAAGAGCCATATGCTGCATTCTCTACATTGACACCAACAAATTCCTTGCCGTCATTTGTAACTAATACAGCCGATACTCTAAAATTAGAATATGGACTATGACTGTTATTTAATAACTCAATTAATTTTTCTTTCATGTACCCTCCTATAATAGTGATTGAACAAAATATATTATTCTAGGTAAATATATAATTGTTACAATTACAAAACCGAACGCTGTTAAAACTCCTGTTGCAGCACTTCCACAATCCTTAGCAATTTTTACTAAGGGATTATATTCAGGCGAAACTAAATCACAGATTGCTTCAATCGAAGTGTTAATAAGTTCAGCTGATAATATTGTTAGGAGTACAAATACAATTATTACCCACTCCATAAAAGCTAATTCTAAAACAACTCCTGTAACTACACACAACGCTGCGGCAACTATATATATAATCGCACTTCTTTCATTCTTAAAAAAATATATTAACCCAGACATAGTATAGGTAAGTATTTTATACAACCCTCTTAAACTAAAATCTTTTTTAACATTTTTAACTGTGTTTTTTTGTTCTGTACTCATTTAAAATCAACTCCTGTAACTCTATCATTTCTTTTTCTTCATCTTCTAACATATGATCATATCCTAGTAAATGTAACAAACCATGTATTGCTAAAAATAATAATTCACGATTTAAACTATGATTATATTCTTTTGCTTGTTTCTGCGCTGTTTCAATTGATATATAGATATCACCCAATACTCTAAAATTTAATTCGACAAATGTTTCATCATCTTCTAGGGCAAACGCGATTACATCTGTACACTCATCAATATTACGATACTCTTTATTTATACTATGAATTTCTTCATCATCAACAACAATAACATTGAACATAATATTTTCTAATTTTAAGTGCTTTACAGAAAAATCAACAAACTTCTTTAACTCATCTATTTCATTAGTATCAAAACCTGTATTATTTATAATTTCTATAGCATTCATAAATCACGCCACTTCTATTATCATTATATCTAATCACATATCATTTTACAAGAAAAAAGACTACATAACTAGTCTTTAAATAAACTAATACTGGTAATATTCGTCTCTACTGAACTTCTAGCTTGATTAAGAATTACAGCAAATAATAAACCTAATGATAGAATAAGCGCTAAGCATAGGACTAACCACTTTCTATCATCCTTTTTTTCTTGTTTATCTTCTTCTTGCTTTTCTTCAAGATCCTTTTCGTGTTTCGCTTTCCGACATTCATCAACTAATGTTCTTTTTGTGGTTTTAACTTCTATATCATAATAAGTATCTTCTAAAGGCGCATATTCCTCTTTTATATCTTTTTCTTCTTCCATCACAGGAAACGCTGCTTCTTCAAAATATTCTGCTATTGACGCTGTTACAACGTTATCACCTTCTGTTTCAGCTTCTTCATATTCTTCAGCAACATTAACAGTTGTTTCAATATCTGATGATGGCTCTTCTTCTACTACATACTCAAACTGTTCTTCTGATATCATGCCTTCTTCAATTATTGTTTCCGCACGAATACATTCTTCTTGTCTTTCTTCTTTAACAATAAAATTATATTGTTCTTCATCTATTAAAACTTCTCCAGAAGATATATGTGTTGGTACAGTTGGCTCTTCTATTTTAGGAGTTACTAAAACTTCTTTCGTTTTATTGAAAGAAGTGTTTGATTTTTTATTCTTTTTTTGTTTCTTTTGTTTTACCATGAAGTATCACCTCATTATAGTATCAATTATTTTCATTTCTAGGCGCAAACGCAAAGTATGTTGTTCCTGTGTTTGGTTCTCTCATTATGAAGTTACCTCCACTAAATACATCTGTTCCTACTGCTGGAGGATTACTTGTACCAGAATTATTGTTTAATGTCCATCTTAGTGGTCCAGCGTTATTCTGTAGTGGTACAGTTGGTGGGGCGATATTACATGATGTTTGAGTATTCCTAATAACACAATTATGATTTACTGGTCCAAAATTATTTACTACTCTATTAACATTATTATTTGGATGTCTAGTAAAAGTTACTGTTAGTGTTCTTTCAGTAATAGCATTGAATGTTGTGTTCGCATTTAAACTTAATTGTGCCCCTGGATTAGTTCCACTCGTAGCATTTACGTTTGTTGACCATCCAATTATACTCCAATTGGCTCTAGTTATTGATGGAGCAGTTACAGTACATGATCCATTTTGTGGTGCGGTACAAGTTAAAGTAGTTGCTCCTATTTGAGAACCATTTGCTACAAACGTTGCCGTTAGAACTCTTGTCTGTGGTGGTTCTGCTATTTGAGCAATAAAATCACTATTGTTAGATATCGTTACTCTTGCTCCTGTACTATAAGTTGTATTACCAAATCTCCAACCTGTTATATTTGCACCAGTAATATTTGGTATTGTAATTTCACATGAATTTACTCCCCTACAAGTTCTTACTTCTCTCTCTACACCATTAACCATAAATCTAGCAGTTAAGGTTCTCTCTGTTGGTGTTGGTGTTCCACCACTTGGTGGTTGTGTCGTTGTTTGTTGTTCAGTAATTGCATAGTAAGTTCTATCCCTCGTCAATTCAATTGGGCTACCTACATTTATTAAATTGGTTCCTTCTCTCGACGTTGACCATCCTCTTATGGTATGATTAGCTCTCGTTATTGTAGGTGCGGTTACACTGCAACGTCCATCAACAGCTAAGCATGTCAATGATTCTGCACCTATACTCGTTGCTCCATTAAGGTTAAATGTTGCTGTAAATATTTCTTCTGCTTTATCTGGAGAGACAAATATAGCAAACAATTCCATATCTTCGGTTAATTCAACAGTTTCTCCAGCAATCATTATATCTGTTCCTTCAGGACTTAATGACCATCCCAATACTATATACCCTTCCTTTATAATCTCAGGAAGTATAACAGTACACACACCTTGAACTGTTTGACAACTAACTTCTGCTTCTTCAACTATAGCTCCATTACTATTAAACTTTACTGTTAAAGTTTGACTAACATATTCCTCCGGAACATCATTATTTCTATTACCTCTAAAAACTACAAAGTAATACGCTACTAACATCGCAATTAATGCAAGAAACAACCATAATATAACTTTCTTACCTTTATTTTCATCTTCTTCCTCATCATCATCTTCTTCAACAAATTTATCGTTAACTATTGGTTCTTCTACAATAGGTTCTTCGATAATTGGAATTTCTTCTAGTATTGGTTCCTCAATTACCGATTCCTCTATAGTAATTTCTTCTTCCATGAATTCTTCTTCTATAATCGGTTCTTCTATGTTATCACTATTTAAATTACCTAAGGCATTTTCAAAAGAATTTGGCACACTATAAAAACCTACTAATTCTTCTATATTAGTAGAAAAATTATATATTCCTACATCAAGTAACATCATTAAAAAATCTGAATTATCGACTTTACTACTAGAGTCTAACAAAATTAAAACATTAGATGGATTAATAAACTGGGTTAATGTTATCCACAAACCAGCATCTTCATATTCTTTAATTGAAGTAATATCAATTAATAGTTTTTCTACACTACTGCTTTCAAGTTTAGATACAATATCTTGAACTTTGCATTCTCCTACTGCTACTTCATATGGATAATGTTGAAAACTACTTTCATCTATTACTTTATCAAATTTATTACTAACCACTACAAACATAGATATCTTCCTATTCTTCTATTTAATATTATCATTTTTTCAGTTTTATTTCAACTAATCTTGTGTTACTTTTCCAAATCTAAAAGATATTGTTTCGCTTCAAGTCCTAGTCTAAAACCAACTAATTTACTATTACTACCAATGATTCTATGGCAAGGCACTACTATTAATAATTTGTTTTTATTATTTGCATTTCCTACCGCTCTTGAAGATTTTTCATTATTAATTTTTATAGCAATGTCTTTGTAACTAGCAGTCTTACCGTATGGAACTGTCTGAAGTGCCTTCCAAACACTTTTTTGAAATTCACTACCTATTAATCTAATTGGCGTTTTAAAATCAATTGTTTTTCCATCAAAGTAATCTGTTAATTCTTGTTTCATTTTTTTTATTACTTCATTACTATTAATCCTACCTATACTTTTAGTCTCTTCAATGGTATGCACATAATTATCATCCGCAGTAATCTTTAAGATCCCTATCGGAGATTCTAAATAGTCAAAAAACATAATTATCACCTACTTTAATTATATCATAGTTGTTTTACGTAAAGTTATTTACATTTTCTTCCCTTATCTTATCACTTATGATATTATTTAAGTATAGGATAGAGGCGATAACTGTGGAAGAATTAGTAATTAATCTAGATCTATTAGAGACATATAAATCAAGCTTCAGAGCCGAGCGCAATAGATTTTTTCTTAATTCTTTTAATAATGCTTTCAACCCAAGCCTTCTAAATACTAATTCAAATTCTACAGTAGCTCATATGGGTACTCATATATTAAGTAAATATCAATCCATTTCCAATGGTTATCAAGCGATTAATGATTGGTGGGATTCTTATATTGCCGGGGTTATCTATGTAGAAGATATGTTAAAAAGTCATAGCGAATTCATACATGATTACAACACTTCAATAGCTTATTTATTTAGTTATAGCCCTTTTTCTTCTAGTCTTCTTGAGGCATCAGAAGTGGATACTACTCCTATTTTTATAAATATTTCTGATTTAAGTGATTTTGAAAATGTAAGTGATGAAGATTTAAGAGCAGCTAGAGATGCCCTTAGTAGATCAAATCCTCTGGCTCGTGGCGCGCTTGTTGATTTGGGAATGCAACATGGCACAGTGATAACTTTTTTTGACATGAAAACAGGACATACATTTCAAGGAACTGCTAAAGGTGATGGTTCAACATATCATATAGATTGGAATTATAGATCAAGAGCCGATCGCGCGATTGCCGAGGGAATAGCAGGTGGAAGACACTGGACTGCTCGTGAAGTATTAATTACTTTTGAAGGTAGCGACGGAAATACACATTCTTTTACCGGCTCTTATCACACTCTATCACATGATAGGAGTGGACCAACAAGAAGCGGTCATCAATGTTTACATGGTAGTGATGAATGGGAGGCTCTTGGACAGAGTACTCGTGAAACTCCCAGTCAGAAGTATCGTCGCGACATGCATGAGCGTGCGGTTGCTGCTGAAAATTCTGCCGAAGAATGGATTGAAAGAATTGATGCTGAATTGCTAAGAAGAGATCCTGCTTCAATAGATTTAGGTACTCCTATAATTGAACTTTAAAATTCACTTGCAAAAGTGAGTTTTTTTAAACTATATGTAAAGCAACTTGCTTTTTATTTCCTTCTAATTGTATTTTGTGGTATTATTTTAGTATAGGATAGAGGTTATAGCTGTGGAAGAACTAATAATTAATTTAGATATATTAGAATCTTTTAAAAGAAATTTCACAACTGAGCGCAATAGGTTTTTTGCGAGGGCTTTTCATGCTGTTTTTAGGCGAAGTCTTATGAATACTAGTTCAAATTCTACAGTATTACAAATGGGCTCTAATCTAATAAGTAAATATGAATTCATTGATGATGGTTATCAAGCCATTTTGACATGGTGGGATTCTTATATTAATGCCGTCATCTCTTTAGAAAGTTTATTAAGCGGCTACGCTAATAGTATTATACATACTGCTATATTTACAGATAGTATTTTTTCTGACAACATTTTGGATGGTTCAAATGTAATAGGAATTGATGGTGACTGGAGCATGTTCCTAAGAGATGGTGAGACACTATATGCTGATCGTCTCGTCCCATGGTTTCATTTATATCAACAACAAGGTGTTTGGGCAAGTCAAACATATGGTCCGCCTGGAGCCACTAGTTTTTCAGCAGCAGGTTGCTACCCTGTAACATATGCTATGATTATAAGATCTCTTACCGGGCAAGCAGTTTGTCCCACTGAAATTGGTGACGTAATTGTAGGTCATGAGAATAGTATGTATAGAACTAGAAATAGTGACGGAAGATGGCAAGGAACAGGTCACGGTGCGACTCCATTAATTATGGATCATTATGGATTAGAAGCTACACGAATTGGTCCAAGCGAATTTTCTTCTAGAGATGAACAACATGATGTCATTAGAGAAACTCTAGCAAATGGTGGTGCGATATTTCTTTCGGTTGCTGGTGCTCCTTTTCCAAGCGGTGGTCACGCTATCGCGTTTCGTGCTATGACAAGTACTGGACAAGTGATAGTGTCATGTTCTGATAATAATAGACAAAATAATGAGACTGTGTGGGAGATAGAGGATATATTGGGACTTATGAGAAGTGAAAACATATGGGCAGTAACTGTTCCTAAATAAACAGTTCAATAAAATATAAATGGTGGGTTGAGATTTATCCACAATAATTAATAAGATAGAAAAGAGGTCCTGCTTATGTCAGAAGAATTAATAATTAATTGGAAAATGTTAGAAGATTATAGAACAAAATTCAAAAGAGAAGGTATTGAACATACTTCTAATGCTTATAACAGTACTTTTTCCCAAAGCATTTTGAAGACTAATTCAAATTCTACAGTACAATCAATGGGTTCTAATCTATTACGTAAATATTTATTAATACACCATGGTTATCGCGCGATTGGTAGTTGGTGGTCATCTTATAATAAGGAAGTTTCCTCTTTGGAGAATGCGCTAATAAAATATGCTAATCTCATACATAACTATAAAGTCTCTATTGCTGACATATTTGATCAAAGACGTCGTTCAAGCGGTCTTCTTGATTACTCAGAAGGTGATGCTACTACAGTATTTTTTGCTAACATGGCTGAAGAGTTCATTAATATCGCCCTCGCTGAAGTGGGATATAAAGAAAGAAAAGAAAACAGAACTAAATATGGCGAATGGTTTGATTGGAATGGAGTCGCTTGGTGTGCTATCTTTGTATCATGGGTTATTTGGCACACAGAATTTAAAGGACAACCACTACAGGATATAATCCCAATTCATAATGCAAGTACAAGTGGATGGGCTAAAGAAATGTATGAACATCCAGATATCAGAACTGAGGTATCAACCCATTATGGTGGTGATTATATTCCACAACCTGGTGATATTGTAATGTTCAGTAATAAGGAAAATTTTAGCGGTTTCCCGGGAAAATTTGGTGACTTTGGGCATATTGGAATTGCAGTTAGAGTGGAAGGCAACATTCTTTATGTCGTAGAAGGTAATTCTAATGATATGGTAGAGGTTAATGCATATAGTTTAGATCCATCAAATCCGGAATCAGAAGGAACCAATGGTCGGAGAATTGCTGGCTTTGGTGTTTGGTACTAGAAAACGGGCAGAAACAGAAATAATAGAGTTAAAAATTAAAAAGTTCCCTCTTTATATAAGATGGTTCTTTTTTTTTACACTAAAATATGGTAATATTGATATAGAGTATAAAAAACAATAATAAGAGGTGTTGCAATGAATTCCGATTTAATAATAAATATGAGTGTATTAGAAACATTTAGAACTAACTTTGCTGATGAAAGAAATAGGTTAAATACCGATTCTTTTACTCCTTTCGTGGAAAGTGGAGAATTAAATCGTTCTTCTAATCCTGTTGTGCGTTCAATGTCGTCACAGACTTGGAATAAATATCTTCAAATTAATTTTGCTTATACGTCAATTGTTGCTTGGTGGGATTCTTATAACAGTGAAGTCAACGCTTCAGAAATTAGTTTAGCGGCAATGGCTAATTCTATATATGACTATGATTGTTCTATTCAGGATACATACAACAATGTAGTAGTTTTAAGTGCGATGAGTTCACTTGCGGATGCAGTCTTTTATCAAGCAATATCTTTAACCAATCAAGAGGATTTACTTTTAATAACTAAACAAACAATCCGTGGCGATTATTCAAACGGTCAAGCTCGAAGGGACAGATTTATTGAAGGTGGACTTACTGATGACCAAATTTTAGCAATAAGCGAACAAGTTACTGCAAATGTAAATAGAGGAACAACTTCTTGGAACAATATTACTGTAGATGATATTCCTGAAATATATTCACCTCTACCGATTGATACAACAAACGATGCAACTGTTACACCAATCGACCCTATCATGGAGGAGGGACTAACATCTCTTGACATACCTACCGCTACTGCCGGAGATTGGTACAGAGACGTCGCCTTATCTGAATCTTGGTATCGCCAATGGGCAGAACAACGAACTGATGCACTTCAAGCTACAAATTCGACGAGGGATACTGCGCGAATTTACGTACTTACTCCTGATGGTGTTCCAGATGGCTTTGAATTTCCAATACAAAGCCCTAGACCTCAAGATACAAATTCAATAGTTGGTTCTGCTCCACAATTTGCACCATATAATTTTGATGGATATGTTGATCCTTGGCTTGTGCGTAGACCAGATGGTTTGTCTCAAGCTACAAATTCAATAATTGATTCTGCTCCACGATTTACACCATATAATTTTCCGGGGTGGGTGAATCCTTGGGGATTACCTAGACCTATACCTCAAGTGCCAAATACAAATACCAATATCACATCATCGAATAATGAAGCAATTGATGATTTAGGAGATGATTGGATTATTCAAAGAGATCCTTTAGATATAATAAACGATGGTAAATTTTGGTTAGAATTCGGACCAATTGATGTACCTAACCCACTTGACGATAGACAAGAGGCAACTGGTACAGAGATTGAAATTGATAAACCATTTGATCCAAGAGAAGTCTCTCGAGAGATTCGTACTGGTGAAACTTTGTTTGAAGACGCCTTAATTCCTTTCTACCATTTATGGCAAGACACGGGTGCTTGGAGAAATGTAAGATATGGCCCCTCTGGAGCACAAAACTACGACAAGGCTGGATGTTTCCCTGTTACATATGCTATGATTATCAGATCTCTAACAGGACAAGTTGTATGCCCAACTGAAGTAGGTGGCTTTATAAGTGATAATGGTGGTAGAGGAACAAGCGGTGGAACACAGCATTACTTAAATGGTGGTATTCCTACAACTAGCGGAGTTATAGAAAACTGGGGCTTAGAAGCAAATCACATAGGCAGAAATGTACAGGCTATTCGAGAAACTCTAGAAAATGGTGGACTTATATTTCTCTCAGTTGGACCAAACCCAACTGAAACATTTACAGGTTTTGGTCATGCTATCGCATTACGTGGTTTAACCGAAGACGGGCAAGTTATAGTCGCATGTTCTGCTCGCCGTAGAGTTAATAATAATACATTTGATTTGCAATTTGTATTAAACCATGCAGGCAGTGGAAATGTGTGGGCAATAACTAGACCTGGTCCCCAATCTCAAAATGCAGATGATCGTTCATCGGCTGAGGGTATAGAACTTGAAGTAGATGATTTAGAAATTGATAATATTGAGATTGACACAGATGGTCCAGTAATTGATGATATAGAGATTGATTTAGATGGTTTAACAGTTGATATTATAGAGCATGAAGAACAAGTTTCTGATGTAGCTCCAAACACAGTTGTGTCTGGAAGCATACCTGATTTAAGCAATTTAAACAATTTAAGCAACGTAGAGTTAAAAAGAGCAAGAACTATTTTTGAAAACTCAGTACCATTAGAACGTGGTGGACCAGCTGATGCGGGAATGACAAGAGATACAGTCATAACCATTTTTGACACTGAAACAGGCCGTACCTTTCAAGGAACTCCTCTAGGCAACGCTAGACACTACCATGTAGATTGGAATTATCTATCTGAAGTTGATCGTGCAATAGCTGAAGAAATAGCAGGAGGAAGAAGCTGGAAGGCTCGTTCAGCTGTAATAAGTTTCGAAGGTGACAGTGGTAACACATATTCTTTTACTGCTTCTTATCATACTCGATCACATCCTCATCAATGTATGCATGGTGCTGATGAATTGAGCTACAGGGCAAATGATGCTTACAGTAGAAATATGCACAACCATGCTACCGGTGCTCAAGATAGGGCTACAGACTGGGTTCAAACAATTGATAATGAACTGGAAAGAAGAAGAACTTTACAAAGTCATAGTGAATTTGATAGCAGAGAGTAATAATAAAATAAGATAAAAATATCTCTTTATGAGGTATTTTTTATTATTAATACTTTTTAATGTTTTATAACGGTTTTTAATTTTATTTGCACCATCATTTAATATTTATCCAATATAATGATATTAGTGAGGTGGTAATATGACTAATTATAGAATTAGCGTTGTAGAAATCACAGCATTGTTGCTAACATTTTCATTGTTGTTAGCACTTGCATTTGCGTTGTTATTAAGTTAAATTAATAGCGCTGTTTTAATTCAAAATATTTAAATGCTACCGCAGTCATTTTAACTGTTTTTTAAAGGACACTACAAGCAATTTATATTATTTAAATTGTTTTTTTATGTGTCTTTTGAAGTCTTATCAAGCCTTTTCATCTATTAGTAGTTATGGTACAATAATAGTGGAAATAGAGAGGTTCTAGTTATGAAGTATACTGAAAAAGAAATTGAGGAATTCGCTGATAAAAAAGTTGAAGAACTTATGTCTGAACCTATAGAAAACAAAGATGATGGACAAAATATTGAAGTTGCATATCAATTAAGTGGTGATATGGCTAGATATTCCGACGCGATAAGAAATACCAACCCTAATTCAAGATTGTTCAAAGCAACTTATGAAGATGAAGATGAAAGAGGTTTTAAAGAATTAAGTTCTAAATCTTTATATGTTGTAAGACCAAGCGTCGTTGTTTTTGATGATACAGAATATAGTTTTAGAAAAACAAGAAATATTTCTAAATCATTTAAATTATCAAGATATCAAATACGTTGTATTAAAGCTAACTTACGCAAATTAAGAAAAAAAGAAATCGCATTAGAAAGTAACATAGAAAAAACTGAAATAGATAAATTAGAACTAGAAGAGACTAAATTAACGATATCTAATTTAGAAAAAACTCCTTTAGATAAACCAACAATATTTGATTACATTAATAATGTTAGACGGAGCATAGCTAATACTAAATTTAATATAATAAAATTAATAAATGTTAATAATGTTACTCATATTGTAAAATTTGAAAATAGTATTCAAGATACTACTATTGCAATTGGAGAACCCTTGATATTAAGAGATATTGTCACTAGCGAAGTCTTTTATGAAAATATCGGATCACAGCGTTACGAAGGTGAAAAATGTGTAAATGTCTTTGAAGGTGACAAAATACTATTAGCTAGATATTTATGGGAAAAAAGTGGTCAATCAACCAAATATAATTATGAGATAGAACAATTTTTACTTTCTTTAAAACCTTACTATTCAACTGAAGAAATAATGGTTATATTAAAGCAATTAAAAAATGAAGTAGCTGTTAAAGAAGAAAAAGCAACAGCTTATACTTTAAAAAGAAAAAGCAAACTCCCCTTTACCATGTAATTATTCTACAAAAACCTAGAAAAACGCAAAATATTCAGTTAATAAGAAACAAATAACAAAATTTGTGATAGAATAAGCGTAGAAATGGGGAATTATATATGAATAAAGAATGGTTATATGTAGATGGCAATGTTATAGTTAACGATGACATAGAGGGAATGCAACCACCAAGAAAATATTCTGACAATATTGCCGCAATATTAACACAAGAAAACATTGTTAAATTTATAGAAGAGAAACTAAGTATATATAAACAAAATTTAATAAACTTAAGAGGAGAAAGACAACCAACTAAAAAAGTCATAAAAGGTGCTTTATTATTTGTTGGTGGTGCTTTTGTAGTTGCATCACTTCTTATAACAGTGATGTTAGGTACAATTAATACTGCTATTGATCCTGGACAACCTGCTATGCCTTGGAAAGTTATATTTGGAATTAGTGGAGTTTTCTCTGGCATTGTTGCTTTAGGTAGTACAGCGCTTATAGGTGGCGAGCTACATAATAATAAACAAATAATAAAAGAACAAAAGGGATCAACAAGTGCAGTAAAGTTTCTTGATAAAGAATTACCTGTACAAAGAAAAATATTAGTAAATTTACAAAACGATGATACTAGAGATAAAGAGGAAGAACTTATCAATAATGGATTTTTGACTCCTGATGCTAAGTTAATAAACGATAAAGAGGAATTAGAATATTTAAAACAACATCTATTGCTATTCTATTGGGCAGGCGTTAAAGAAAAACAATATTTAAAATGGTATAAACATGGTGTCTTAAAAGCTAAACTTACTAGTCAATATACAGAAGCAGGAATTAAAATAATAGAAAATTATCTTGATGAACTTTTAAAAGAGCAACCTGAAAAAGGACATCAAAAAGTTAAACAAAAAGAAAAACAGTTTTAGTTTAACAAATGCATTGAAAAAATATGATGAAATTAAAAGGTGATAGAATGAAGAAAACTATTGATTGTCCTAGTTGTAGGACTGGAAGCGTTATAAGTATAATATATGGTATGCCTGATTATCAATTACTTGAACAAGCTGAAAAAGGTGAAATACATTTAGGTGGTTGTATAGTGTCAGATAATGACCCACACTATTATTGTAAGGAATGTCATGCCTATATATATCAAAACAATGAGTTTTATATCAAAAAAGAAAACGAATAAGATTTACTTATTCGTTTTTTTACGCTTGTTATCAAGCTTTATATTAATTGCAAACGTTCCTACAAAGTAGACTAAAGTTCGCATGATAGACATTTGGTGACCCGTGCAACGTATGATTAACATCAAGTCTCTTGCAATCCCTTATAAATAAAGGGTTGAAGTGTTTTTGATTTTTAACGTTAGAGTTGCGTTGGGGTTATGCACTATAATTTTTTACCACTCTCATAAATCATAGATAAATCATATCCAAAGCTAATTTCACTCAAAATTTCATTTCCTATTTTTTGTTCTTTTTTACTTACTATTTTACCACCCATTTTTTTATAAAATTCTATTGATGGCAAATTATCTTCTAATACCCATAAAATCATTTTAGTTTTACCTTTATTCCAAAGTTCACTAGAAACAAAATTAAATATTTCCTTACCAATACCTTTACCTTTACAGTCTGGTCTTACATATATAGCACCCAATTCGCAGTCATATTCATCATAACCCTCTAATTCTAAATTTTGTCTTTCTCCAAAACCACTAAAACCTAATATTTCATTATCATCACTTTCGTAAACAACATAGGTTTCTTCTTTCCAGTTATCTTCAACTTTTTTTTGTCTGACTTCATAATTAAGAGAATTCAAATAATCTTCTGCGACTATTCCTTTATATGCTGTTTTCCATCCGTCAATTTGTACTCTAACAATATTTTTAATATCTTCAAATTTTGCATATCTAACACCCATTATTACCCTCCGTTCTATCTATAATTATACCACAACACTGCAAATATAAAAAAAGACAAAATTGCTTCTTTTTCTAAATATCTTCAAACGCCTATAACCAAAGGCTTTGCAAAGAAAAACGACACTCTGCAAAGAATGTCGAAGTTTGTCATATGGTGACCCGTAAGGGATTCGAACCCTTGTATGCCACCGTGAAAGGGTGGTGTGTTGAACCGCTTCACCAACGGGCCAAAAAAAATATGGTGGGCCTGAATGGACTTGAACCATCGACCTCACGCTTATCAGGCGTGCGCTCTAACCAGCTGAGCTACAGGCCCATTTGAAAACTCCGCTTTTTTCGATGACTATTACATTTTATCGTATTTTGTTTGTTTTGGCAAGACTTTTTTTAACTTATTATTGGTTTTACTTTTGTTGACAAAAGCAAGATATTTATAATCTTGCTTTTAACAACTATATCCTTCTTGTGTTAATATTTCTCTTACCCTCTCAAGAGTCATATTATATCTTATTCTTGAACCCTCCCATGTAAACTCAAATATGTTTCTAAGATTTGTTTGATCAGCTGACATATCAACTGAAACAGCTATACTAATTTCATTTTCTCTTAGTCTGAGTTCATATATAAAGTTTTGATAATTACCATCCAATTCAGCAAAGTCTTCTCTAGCAGCACCCTCAAAGAAATCATAGAATCTCATTGTGTCTTCATTAAACTTTGTCATGTCTTCAACAATAAGTTGAACCATTGCTTCATTAATAAATAGTACTGTAAATACCGATGAAAAAGTTAAACCGTCATGTTCTTCTTCTAAACTACATACTAATCTAACTACATCTTCACCTTCTACTTCAACTATTAAAGATTTATCTGGATCCCAATAGTCTTTAACTATTGGAGGATTCGTATCTTCTTCACAATTTTCAACTTCTGGATCACATTTTTCATCTCCTGGCGTTTCTTTATTACCACGTCCAAAGACAAAGAAAGCAATTAATAGTGCGATCAATACTATTACTATTATTACAATTAATGGTCGTTTACTCTTTTTTGTACGATCAACTTGTACTGGTTGAATTACAACCGGTTCTTCTACTTTTACTTCGTTAACTGGTATTAATTGTTGTAATGGCTGCGTATTAAAATTATTTTCATTATTATTCATTGTTTCACCCTTTTTATTTACATAAATGCCCTATTTCATTCATTGCTCTAACAGCGTCACTATGTGTTTTTCTATGAAGTCCCGCAATTCTTATAAAATCTTCACGTTCTTCTGTCGTTAGTTTATCTAATACAAGCTTAATATCTATCCCAACAGAATTATCTCTTCTAAAATATGAAACGATTATGCCCTCTGATTCATCGTAATGTTCATTAGCTTCTCTCAAATACCTTTCTTGATTAGAGGCATTTTCTTCAACATTATTGTTAAACGTAAAAGTAATTGCATTCCTAATTTCTATTATTTCATTCCTGCGTATTACAAACACTATTTCTTCTTCAACAACAACATCTTCATTTTCATTAATAACACCACCACATGTTAAAGCTGACGTTCCACATCCTGTTATTATAAATATAAGCACAAAACATAATAAAATCTTTTTCATTTATACTCTCCTATACAAATAATTATACCACAAATAAATCTTATGCGGCATAAACATACACTTTATCTTCTTCTTTACCTTCATCAGTTCCTTGATCATTATTCAATCTTTCATATTCTGTTTGTGGATCAAAATTAGAATTGTTTATAAAAGGCGTTATATCCATGTTCATTCCTGAAACAATTGTAATAAACATGATTTGTTCAGCACTAAAGGAACTGTCTAAAGTCATAACATTTACACCTGTTTTATTAGCAATCATAAGTTGTTTTAATTGTTCTTCACTATATAGTCCTAAATCTATTTCTGCTGGCAATTCCTTTCTCGCATGTTCAAGAACTCTAAGACTTTGTTCATCTGTTTTTGATTTGCCAATTTCATATGTTGGTGACAAATATCTAGTATTCTTTTTACCTAAGATAAGTTCTTCAGCTTGAGCACTTGCTTCAGCGTAATTAATTTCTGGATTTGTCTTCTCAATTTCTAATGCAATTTTTCTTATATCTTCCCTAAGTTCTAATATCAAAAATTTTTCTTGCATAGACAATCACCTATCCTAATTTTATTATAGCATAAACCCATAGAAAAAAGACTAAAAGCCTTTTATATCAATGTAAATAGATAGTCAATTAATCCTTATACAATGTTCTTAAAAATTTGCAATTACCGTCGTTGGTAAACAATTCTTTTCTAGCCTTAAAATATGAGCGATTAGGCAAATACCAAAGAATACAACATGCCAACATATAAGCAACAAAAGTAAATAGAAAATTTGGATCTCTATCAAAACTTTGTTCAATAGCAAACATAACACCCGCTTGAATTCCAGAAATAATAATCAAAACATGTAATAACACATACCCTTCTTTTGTTCGATGATATGCATAATATGTTGTTGCTACAAATAAAGCCAACAGGACTATTTCAATTATAAAAAATAATATATTAATTCCGCCTATACTACCAGTTACCAAAACTCTAAGTGTTCTAATTCCAAGGATCAAAGCAAGTATTGGTAATATAATATAGACTAATGCATCTAACCATTTTGTTTGCTTTTTCCAAACTTTTTTCTTTTCTTCACTCATACAAATCCTCTATTCTATAACTCTTCAATTTTTAAAAAGTTAGTTCTTTTAGTTTGTGGAAAACCACCTGTTATAACAACTAAGTCCCCTTGTTTAAGAGCTAGTAATTCTCGACTTTTTTCTTTTGCTATTTCGACTATTTCATCTGTTGTTCTAAAAGTCTCTACTATACAAGGATAAACACCAAAACTAAATGCCATACTTCTTGCTACTTCATCTGATGTACAAATTGCCAAAATAATTGGTTTAGGTTTTAGCATGCTAACTCTATATGATGTAGATCCACTAACAGTTGTAACTAAAATAGCTGCTGCATCTAAATTGTTAGCTGATGACACCGCACTTTGCGCGATTGTCTTGCATATGCTTCTTTGATCTAAAGGCACTACTTGATCAGTATAATCTAAATTCTTTTCTATATGCTTACATGTTTGAGCCATAAACTTAACTGTTTCAACAGGATAATCACCTATAGTTGTTTCCCCACTCAACATAACCGCATCTGCACCATCTAATACAGCATTAGCAACATCACTTACTTCTGCTCTGGTTGGTCTAGGTTTTTTTGTCATACTAGCAAGCATTTCAGTTGCTACAATACAAAACTTACCTTTCTCACGACATTTCTTAATTAAATGTTTTTGAATAAGTGGTAAATCTATTAACGGAACTTCTACTCCTAAGTCCCCTCTTGCTACCATTATTCCATCACTAACATCAATAATATCATCAATGTTTTCCAATCCACCAATGCTCTCAATTTTTGATACTATCTTCATTCTAGAATTTTCTTTTTCAATTAACTCTTTTACTGCTAAAACATCTTCTTTTTTTGACACGAATGATAACGCGATGAAATCTCCTTCATTGTGACAAGCATACTTAATATCGGCAATATCTTCTTCACTTAAGAACTCAATTCCTAAGTCAACACCAGGCACATTTATACCTTTCTTACTTCCTAATATACCACCATTAAGAATACGACATATTATGCCATTATCATTTTTTTCGATTACTTCAAATTTAAATATCCCATCTTCAACTAGAATTTTTTCACCAACATCAAGCTTATCTAAAACATTCTTATAATTGACTGTAAATCTCTCAGAAGTTCCTAAAACATCTTCCTTAACAATCTCAATATGGTTTCCAGCGACTAATTCAATCGAGCCGTTTTCCATTATTCCTGTTCTAAAATCAGGACCCTTAGTATCATACATAATCGCGATATGATTACAACCACATGCATTAGTTTCTCTAACTAAATTAATGACCGTCTTACATTCTTCTTCCGTAGCATGAGTAAAATTAACACGAGCAACATTCATTCCCGCTTCTACCATTTTTTGAAATATTTCTGGACCTGAACTTGCTGGTCCAATGCTACAAACTATCTTTGTCTTCTTCATTTGATTACCCCTATCTTCTCTAATTTATTTTAGCATTTTTCAGTGAAAATAGCAATAAATATACTTATATTAAGTTTTAAATGAAAACAAAAAAGAATAATCAATTCTTTCTTGTAAGTACATTTTTAATTCTTCTTAGTGTCCCGTATAAACAATACACTGGTTTATTTGTAATTAAATCAAACTCACCAACATATTCTTCAACATGTCCACCAAAACCTCTTTTAAATTCATACAAACCATATAAGTCATCTTCAGGATTATCGAAAATACCTGCTATACCATATAGATTATACTTATCCATCTTCATATCTATGGCATTCTTTAACATCTCCCAATGAAGTGATACAGAAGGAGTAAACTTCATATATTTATCATAAGCACCACCAAATAGAGATAAAATCTCTTTATTATAAATCATGAATACCATACCACCTAATGTAATTATATCTCCATCAGTGTTTTTTATTTCTTCATAATACTCATTATTTTTTTCAAGTCTTTTAATCTCTTCTTGATGCTCAACTATTTTTCTTTTTGTCTTAACACCGACATCTTTATTATTTGAAACTTCCTCTTCTTTTTCTTTTAATGCTTTTTTATTTTCTTCAATTAATAGATTATTTTTATTAACAAGCGCGCCTAAATCAATCTCTGCAAGATATATTTTTGCCATACCATTTAACTCTGTTAACATGTCTTTGTAGAATTCAAATGGTTTATCATTAAATTCTCTTCTCTCTGAAGTATGATTCATTATATCCTTAAACTTTTCTAATTCTGTTTCTTTAATTTCTCTAACAATCACATTGTCCGTTTCGTTTTTTTTAATGTGTCTTCTTGTCACTGAATTCATATTACTTAATACTGTTTCTTTATCTTTATTTTTTATATTAATAGCAACACCCCATCTAGGTTGCATATTTTCATATTTTAGATTAAAACCCTTATGTTTATATCCGAGTTTCTCTAGATTTAATAAACCAGAAGAATTATCAATACCATCTTCAACTATTCTTCCTTCTATATTTCTCTCCTTATAAATAAGATATGGATCCAATTTTATAATCATTGCATTATGCTTTTTAACATATTTTTTTATATTATTAGTAAAGAAGCTCAGAAGTTCAAAATTACTGTAATCGATTAAGTATCCTCTAAGAGCATAAAACATAGTATATTTACTGAAAATTTTCTTCTCTAAAAGAAGTGATGCGGCTACTATTTTATCGTCTTTTTTTACAGCAACAAAATGAGTTTTCCAACCATTTTTGGCCATTAATAAACCCCACAATGAAGTTTGATGAAAATTACTAAGATTATTAGTTAACGCAAATTTATCAAATTCTTTTTCACTTATATTTACAAACTCCATAATACTCCTCCTAAGTATAATTTTAACATAATTTAAGATTAATTTGTGCATTATAAAACCGTATTCTTTAGATACGGTTTAATTACTTATTTTAAAACCTTAGTTTTCCAAGCCTCATTTAAATCATCGGTATAGTCATGAGTTCCATAATCATGTGGTTCTTGAATAATTTCACCCGAAAGAGTATGCGCTGGCCACTTTGATATAACTATATTTCTTTGCTCATTCGAATTTATTGGATCAGGAAATGTTTTAATTTCTCTTTCACAAACAACATATATTTTATATCCCGTAGTTCTAGCAAATATGTGATCATTAATGGCTTTTTTTGATGTTAATCCTAAAGATTTATCAGTATCAAATATTAGAGCAAAATTAGAATAACTGTTTCCAAGATGTTTATGTAAATTATCTATCGTGCTAGTCATATGGAAAAATATACAAGTATTAATTGATACCTTATCAAGATAATGTTTTTCCAGTGTTCCTGTTCTCATTAGTTCTAAATAACTTTCTTTTACAATTTCTGAAGATACATCTACTTCATTGAGTAAATCTTGTAAACTATTACCCCCAAAAAACAATTCCGGCTTCATATATTCCAACAGTTCTTTTAAGACTTTTTCATCTTTAACATCAGTAATTATTTGATTAAGGATTTCTCTAACTATTAATAATCTATAATAATCTCTAAAAATAATATTTACCGCACCTTGGTGTATTTCTTTATTATCTGGATCAGGCAACCCACTATTTTTAATGTAAATACCGCTACATTGATCTAGTCCATAGTTGGGTATAATTGGTGTTTTCGCACATATATCACGCAAAAACGTTTCCCTTTTAATCCCTTCATCTGCAGTAACAATCTTGTGCCACATATGATTAACAATATGGCCTATACCTCTATCAACTAGTTTATTATACTCCATAACCCACCTCTGTATTTATTATACACCAAATCTTTGCTTTATTTTATAAAAAAGAACTCTTTAAAATAGTTCTCTTTATTCATGACTTGCTTCTATTTCTGAATTGGCCAATTGTAATAGCCAATCCTCTTCCTCTCTCAACTTTGGTATCCAAAATACCACTCTATCAATCGCTCCCCAGGTGAAAACGTAAAACGCTACTATTGACATATCATAAAACCAAAAAGTATCACTAATCATAGAATATATTACCGCGATTGTTATAGATATTATGAACATCATATAAGCTTTAATTCTATTATTCTTAATTTCTTTTTCTATTGATATAATTTCTAAAGTAACAAATCTATCTAATTGACCTTTAAAATCCTCAATATATTTTTCTGGCATAGTTATTGTCAATTTCATATCTCTATTTAAATGTTCAGTAAGATCCTTCAATCTGCTATAGCCACATGCTAAAAGTTTATCATTACTTCCAAAATCTGACTCATACAATGGAATAATATTATCCGTTAATTCTGGTTTATATCTTTCTAATCTTGTTTTGATTTGTCTTCTTCTTTCCCTCTTTTTCATATATTCCTCCGACAATAACATTATATCATAAAAAATCAATCACTAATGATTGACTTTTAATTCTAAACTCTTTACATATGTATCTTTTACTTCGTCATTTGCAAGGGAAACATTATATTTCTTAAAATAATCTAACAAATTTATATCACCACTAATTAAAGTGCGATACGATTGTAAAAATAAAATTGGGTTTTCTAAATATATTCTATATAAATATGTAGCATACACATCGGATATTACATAACCATAATTCAAGTGCCCAATAAAACGATTTAGATGTTCCACTTCTTCATCAGGGTCTTCCTCTTTATTCATTTTTTCAATTATTTCCATTGCATTACATGCAGAGGCACCATTTCTGATAATTGTCATTTTAAAATCTACTTCATCATTTGTAATACTAACAAGCTTATTGGCAAATATTTTTTCCATTAGCATACTTGGTAGTTCATAATAGTGGATACTACCAAAATACTTATTTAGATATGGTCCCGTTTTAGATAATAACAATCCATGAACATATTCATGACTAGCTGTTACCGCACCGATACTTTTTTCTATATTAGCAATTCTAAAATGACTTAAAGCTAATTGTTCATCAAGTGCCCCTCCTGAATGATATATTAAACCTTCATGATGATTTTCTTTCGATTCATACCACTGTGTTAATGATATAAATTTGCTTATTTCACTCCTGAACTCATCACCTAATATGTTTGTCATTATATTAAATGTGTATAGTTTCCCTATAATGGAATCTCCAAAAGAATTAAAATCCATTTCTTCGGAATCAACATGATAATATAATGAATTTAAAATCACATCAAAATTATCGATTCCCTTTTCACTATTAAATTCCAAGTACTCACGATTATATTCAAAAGCTCTAGCCATTGCATAATAATTTCTTAATAAATACATATTTTCTGAATATATTTGCACTAAAAATCACCTATAAGGTGATATTCTAGCATTGATAACAATTTAAATCAATTTTAATCATACGATTCTCTTAATATTTTTGGACGATTATTATCTGTTCTAAAAATACGATCTCGATCAATTATGACAATTGGAGTTTTTTTAAAGACTTTCGGAAGTTCTTCTGGATTTTTATAATCGGCATCTTTATAACTATCTAAGAGACCAATATTGTCTCCCCACTCTCTACTTAAAAATCGATCATAATAAACATATCCACAAGACTCTAATGCTTTTTCTAACCAAATAACATGATCCTGAATATCCGGCAGTTCTCTTGGTGATTTTTTTAGAAATTTCTGTACTTCTAAACCACATGATACATGATTATACTTGTCTCTCAAATAAATTTCTTCAAAATTCTTAATAATTAAATAAAGATTCGGGCATATAATATCTTCGTACGACCATTTTACTCTAATAAGTTTAAAAATATAATCCCCTATTCTATAACAATCAGATGTTGAACCAGAATTTATATATTCATATGTTTTATCTTTTGAAAGATCAAAATAAGTATCAACACATCTTTTTACTTCTTTGAATAACCCATTACTGTACATTTTAGATATTGGTGGAAAAAATTCACCTTTTCTCTTCGATTTAGGAAAAAACTTGTTGTAGTATTCAAATTCATCAACTAATTTTTTGCTGAGCAAATTACTAAAGTCTTTCATAACATGAAATTGGTAATTCCTCGACGTTGTATACAATCTATCAGCATCAGTCTTAAATTCTGCTATTCCCTCTTCATCTTTTACTAAACGATATGACGTCCCACCTTCATCTACAAATTTTTGTTTATATCTAAGAAGATACTCGGCAAGATCATTTTCAGTATAATTATTTAGTAAAAATTCTTTAAGTTCAATATAGAAACTTTTATCTAGATTAGATTCATATAAATCGTGCGTTATCTTTGAAAGATCTTCAGAACTCATTTTTTCTGGTAGTAGTGTTAATTGTTCATTTTCTAAACCAGTATGATTTGTTACGACCTTTGATAAATCGTCACCACAAATATTATGAAATTCGTTTGGTTGTTTTTCTATAACATACTGAATAAATAAGAATCTATAATGAAGATTCATATGTTTAGAAAAATATATTATCCAATCATTATATCTTTTTGCATTGCTAAAAATGAAATCAAAAATCAAAGAAAAGATCTTTTCATCTTTTACAAGAAATTTTTCGATATTTTCATAAACATAATTTTCTCCCCATAAAGTATTGTTTAAAAGATTGTTGATTTTTTCACCCGTAAATTCCAACCAAGTATATTTTTCCATTAGTTGCAATGTTTCTCCACTATACTCATCCATATCATATATAATCTCAAAACAAAAGCTTGGCGAGATATCTTTAGCTTTTTCATAAAAAGCTTGAACGATAGTCAATCGATCTGTCAACCCTCTAATTCTTTCTTGAAGGGTTTGTCTATCATACGGTAGAAAATCATATAAAAAATCAACATTGCCATTGCGCAACCGCTCTACTGGGCTATAAGACATAACAAAACCCCCTTTGTTTTTTGTAGAAGTTATTATATCACAACATTGCTAATTTTGAGTCTATATTTTGCATATTCTTAAAAGTTATTTTTGCAAACAAAAACCCTTAAAATAAAGGGTTATAAAACATTGGGAGCAGTAGTTGTAGTAAATCTTTATCAAAAAACTTTATGCAAAAGCTTGAATGTATTCTTACAATTTCAATTCAATATCATATTTTTGTTTTAGCATATCTAAAATGTGATTTTCTATTGTTGTTACTTCTTCGGCAGTCAAAGTTCTACTTTTGTCATTATATTCAATTTTAAGTAAAATTGATTTTTTATCGCTAGGCACGCCTTTTCCTTGATACACATCTGTAATATTTATTTTATATATTCTTTTATCAATTTCAGCAATATCTTTTTTATAATTAGCATATAAACAATTATTATTTACAAGTAAATTATAAACCCGTTCAATACTAGGATAATGCTTATATCTTTGAATCATATTTTTTGAACAATTTAATTTATCAAGATTTAGTTCTAAAATAAATATGTCTGAAGTAACTAACTTACCATTTTCATACTTTAATATAATATCGTTTTTCAATTTACCAATAAATCCAATTTCTTCATCATTTACTACTATTACACCAGAACACTCTGAAGTTAAAAACGGTATTTCTTTTTCAATTACATCACATTTTTGTCCAAAAGAATTCATTAATAACTTTAAGTAGTTAGCAATATCATAATAGTCATAATAAATGTCATTATTCATACCAAATCCCTTGTTGGTCTTTATTCCGTTTATTAAACAAGAAATAGAATTATATTCATTATATCCTGTGTCAGTTCCTTTATCTCGATAGAAAACTCTGCCAATTTCAAACAACTGTAAATTTTCAGTTTTTTTAGATATATTGTATGTCAAACTATCTACTAAACCATTAAATATCACTGGCCTCATTAATTGATATTTATTAGATAATGGATTTTGAAGCATTATATCGCTATAATGTTTTGAATTAACATCTATTCCTAATTTTTCCATACTATCACTAGGAATAAATCCATAATTTATACATTCATAAAAACCTAAACCTACATATAAATTTCTAGCTCTTTTCATGTTTTCATATTCTTCATTGATATTAACTTCGCAAGTTAAATTCGGTAGTGTTGCAGGAATGTTTTTATATCCATAAATCCGTGCAAGTTCTTCAATTATATCTTCTTCGATTTTTATGTCTAATCTAAAATGTGGTACTTCAATAATCAATTTATCTTCTTTTTTATCTATAATTCTAAAATAATACTGTTCTAACATTTCTACCATTTTATTAGTTTCAATGTTCATACCAAGTATAGAATTTATTCTTTTTGGCGAAACTTCAATCCTTGTTAAATCAATATCCGGATTACTATCGTAATATTTTGAAACAATATTGCCACCACATAATTCTTTTATTTTACCAGCTACTAATTTAGCACCTAATAAACAATTATGTGGATCTATACCTCTTTCAAAACGATATGATGATAATGTTGGTGTTTTTAGTTTTTTAGCACTTCTTCTAATTAGTATGTCATTAAAACAAGCTGATTCTATTATTATATTTTTTGTGTTCTTATCAACTTCAGCTGATTTGCCACCAATAATACCAGCCACACAAATATCAATATTATTATCTTTGATCATAATAGTATCGTTTAATAGATTAATTTCGCTATTATCTAAAGTTTTAAAGGTTTTGTTATTAGAATAATCAACAATAATGTTTTTATTTGTTAATTTATCATAATCATATATATGAAAAGGTTGCCCCATTTCAAGCATTAGATAATTACCAATATCAACAATAGAGTTTATAGAATTAATTTTATACTTTTCCAACATTGTTTTTATGTAATCTGGAGTCGATTTATTATTATCAACATTTTCAATCTTTAAAAGTATCATTCTTTTACATAAATCTTGATTTACTTTTACTGTTAAACCTAAATCCTCAGCTTTTCCATTAATTAATTCTAGGTCAGCAATCGGTTTTGGGCATTTCCATTTTTTATAAGCATAGTATTCTCTTAACACACCATACTGACAAAGAACATCAGGTCTATTTGCTTTGACTTCAATTTCGACAATTTCATCATCTTCGTATTTTTCAATTCCACCATATTCAAATCCTGCATCATATATCATGTCATATAGTTCATTATGATTAATTGGTTCTTTGCTAATTTGGTTTAACCATGTTTTTGAATATCTAAACATATTACTCACCACCTATCTGTTTCCAAAGCTCGATGTCATTTTCATATAGTGTTCTCATCTCCGGAATTCCATAATAAAGCATTGGAAATTTATTAACTCCAAATCCAAAAGCAAAGCCAACGGTTTCTTTTGGATAGCCAACATTTTTAAATACTTTTGGATGAACCATTCCTGCACCACCGATTCTTAACCAACCAGTATTTCTACAAGTTTTACACCCTTTACCTTTACAAATAACACAAGACATATCAATTCCGGCGCTTGGTTCTGTATAAGGGTAAAATGACGGTGTTATTCTAACTTCATATTCATCGCCAAAAGTTCCTTTAACAAACGCTATTAAAGTTCCTTTTAAATCAGAAAAAGTTATATCTTCTCCTACAACAAGACCTTCTACTTGATAAAAGCAAGGTGTATGTTGGGCATCTATTTCATCAACACGATAAACTACTCCCGGCGATAATATTTTAAATGGTGGTTTATGCGTTTCCATGTATCTTATTTGAACTGTCGAAGTATGTGAGCGAAGTATTACGTCAGGATGCTCTATATAAAAAGTATCTTGCATATCTCTTGCAGGGTGATCATTTTCCATATTTAGCATTTCGAAATTATTTCTATCAAGATCTATTTCTGGCCCTTGAACTATTTCAAATCCCATTCTCACTAAAGTTTCTTCCATTTTTTCATATACCGCAATTAAAGGGTGTTTCATACCAAATTTAATGTTATCATTGTAAATTGACAAGTCTACTTTTTTTGTATCGGCATTGGGTTTATTGGTATTATCTTTTTTAGATTCAAGTAATGATTCCATTTCATTTTTAAAATCATTAATTAATTTGCCGACATTCTTCTTTTCGTCGTTATCTAAATTCTTCATATCTGCGTAGAATTCTTTTAATATTTTTTTTAATAAAGAATTAGTTTCGTTATAAGAATTAGTATCAGTAATTGAATCAATTTTAGAGTTCAACGCTTCACTTTGTAATTTAATTTTTTCTTTCATACTTTTCTCCTCTCTATTTTTGTTTATCTCATTACTATAATTATACATTATTTGTGAAAGAATTACGTTAATTTGTAATTCTCATATCAAATCTAAATTATTTTGCCTAAACTCTTATTCATTATTAATGGTCTCTCTTCTTGATAAATATCTTTTATTTTTCCGTTTTTATCGTATTTAACCATTTCTTCATAATATGTTGAATGCTTTTCGAGTTCTTTTAAATGTTCAGGTTTGATACTTATTCCATCAGTTAAATTTCCTAATCGACAATTTAAATTCCAAATACTATTATCTGGATTAATATTTGAATAATGAATAGCGCTAATAATATTTGGTATAGTTAATTTAACAGATATATATGCTTTATCATCATTCTTTGTTATTCTTGCTGAAGCAATATAATAATTACGGATGGTATGTAACAAACTCCTATATGCAACATTATATTGATTTTCCATTTTTGTTCTTCTTTTCTCATTTCTAGGTTGTAATAATGGTTCTTCTAAATCAAGTAATTCAATAACCTTTTCAATAGTGATTCCATAATTGTTTAATATTTGGCAAACTACATTAGGATAAGTATGACTTATTATTTCGCTTTTTCCTCTACCAGCCAAAGTCGAATGCTGAATTTTGGATTTAACCAAATAATGACAACCCATTCTTAAAACTCCTGCGTATAAAGACAAAGATGCAACATTATCTTTTCGATATAATTTATTTTTTTCTGTTAAAGCATAATAAATCTCTAAAGAGTTTGCTACTAATTCTTGAGTTTCACTTTTTAATTTTCCATATTCTAAGTTTTTTAGTTCCATGTGTTTTTCCTCCTTTCTTTGATATTTTTTAAAGTTTAAAATGTGATTCGCTAAAATCACTACTAAAATCACTTTCCATACGAACCACATCCTTTCTACAAATGATTCAATAAAAAAACAGCTATCAATCCCAAAGGGACGAATAACTGTTAAATCCGCGGTACCACCCAAATTCCAGTAACTTAATACTAGCACTCATAAGATTAACGCTCTTGCACGCACATAAGTGAGGCTCCTATATTGAAATTCATTATATTATCTTTCTTAGAAGAACTTTCAGTCGGTGATTCTTCCTTCCTACAAGAGTTTAATATAACTACTGGGATATAATCTTTGCCCTTAATGGATACAATATTATACTTTTTTTAATAATATGTCAAATCAGCATATTTTTCACGCTCATTTATAAATGCAATTATAAATAGCCTCAGCTGTTTGGATAGGTGTGATATCACTAGTATCAATCTTTTGAGTATCCATTGATAAATAATTTTTCAACCTAGAAAGACTACGGTTTAAAACATCATTTTCTCTAATTCCATCTTCAACATCCTTAGAAATTCTTAATTTTAAAATATCTTCAGAACATATAAGCGAAAATTTGTACAAACGATGATTTGAACCTTTAATTAGTGAAATAATATCATTTATGATACTGTCTTCATGCATCACCCAACAAAAAACAATATTTTCATATTCTGAACATTCTAAAAAATTGTTAAGTAAATATCCGATATTATCTTGTACCATTGTCTTGGTTTCACTGGTAACTATAAACGGAGAAGCGTCCCAGCACCAGTCTCCATCCAAAAACACACACTTTGGCAGTATTTTTTGAAGTTGCTTGCATGTTGCTGTTTTTCCTACACCCATAGTTCCATTAACAAAAATAAGTTTTTTCATTCTGACACCTCCATACAATTAATTATATCATGCTATTAAAAAAAACCTTACAGAATTGAAATCCTGTAAGATTATTCTCATTGGAGCAAGTGATGGGAATCGAACCCACGTCTCAACCTTGGCAAGGTCACGTACTAGCCGTTGTACTACACCTGCAATAAACCTATTATATCATACAATTTTAAAAAATCAATTTGAAATATTGCATACTATGATATAATAATACTTAGGTGATTTATATGCCCAGTCATGTTGTTCATGATCAACTATATTTAGATGTTTATAATAGATTTCCACATCGTATTAAACAAAAGTTTAAAGATATATGGAGCAAACATAAAATCTTAGCACAAGGTCATGATTTATTGTATTTTTATATGGCTTTAAATCCCTTACAAATTCCAACAATATTAAAGCACATTGGTGTATTAGAAGATAAAGATATTCAAGGGTTAGCAGTCAATTATATAGGTTCGACAAGAAAACATAGCGATGAATCTAAGGCATTTTTATATGGTTACTTGGCCCATCATTTTTCAGATGCAAGACTTCATCCGTTAATAATATATGAATCTGGTGATTTTAAAAACGATGTCGACAGTGCCGATGATCACTTTTTATTAGAAAGTATGCTTGATGCTTATATGTTAAAAAAGAGTGGTGAGAACCCACAGAGGTTTAAAATACATAATCTAGTACCTAATAATATGTCTTTATCAAGGAAGACACGGAAGATTATTAATCATAGCTTTAAAAAAACATATGATATATCCAATTTGGATACAATATTTGCTGAATATAACAAGAATGCTAGATTATTTCTTACTTACTTTAGACACGATCCAAAAGGTATTAAAAAGAAATTATTTAAAGCTCTTGATTTGATTGTCGGAAAGCTTTTCAGGTTCTCAATGTTACCTTATAATTATGATGGAACTGAGGCTATTAAGCATTTAAATAATGATAATCAGCCCCTGCCACATCCTCTTGATGGAAAAAACATTTCTGACAAATCGTTTGATGAATTATATGCAATATCTGTTAAGGAAATAACAGATATGTTAACTCTATTAGATGAGGCAATTGATGATAAAGCATATGAACAAGAAATAAGAGATCTTGTTCCAAATATTTCTGCTGTACATGGATATGAGCAAGGTTCTGTATACACAATAGAGCACACAAGAAAACCAAAACAAAAAATACTTAGAAGAGCATAGGTGAAAAAATGAATGCAATTAAGATCAGTAATTTAAATAAAAAATTTGGAGAATCATTAGTTATTGATGATTTGTCTTTTGAAGTTCCAGATAAATGTATATGTGGTTTTCTTGGCCCTAATGGTGCTGGAAAAACTACTACGTTTAAACTGTTAACAAATTTGCTCAACAAAGACTCTGGTAAAATAGAAATTTTTGGTGAGTGTGTTACTAGTAATAAACAAAGTAAACATCTACGTTTTTTACAAGATGTTCCCGAGTTTTATAATTTTATGTCATCATATGAATATTTAAAATTTATATGTCAATTAAATAATATGACAAATATTGATAAAGAAATTAAAGAAACATTAGAACTAGTTGGTTTACATGATGTTGGAAACAAAAGAATTGGTAAGTTTTCTAGAGGTATGAAACAAAGAATTGGTATAGCAGCAAGTATTATATCTAAACCTAAAATACTTATTTTAGATGAACCAGTTTCAGCACTTGATCCAATAGGAAGAAAAGAAATATTTGAATTGTTGAATAAACTAAGAGGTAAAATGACAATTCTATTCTCAACTCATATCATAGATGATATTGAAAGAGTTAGTGATAAAATAGTAATTATCCATAAGGGTAAAAAAGTATTAGATGGTAGTATTGATGATTTAAAAAAGAGATATGCTACTAATGTTATCGTTCTTCGTTTTGATGAAGAATGTGATAGAGTTAAGTTTAAGAAAAACTATAAAGCAGAGTATTTAGAAGATAACAATGATATTTTAAGATTTAAAGTTGAAAGTATTAACCAGCAAATAGATGTTTTTAAAGTATTGGAAAAACAAAAAATTAATATCATCGGCTTTAACATTTTGACACCTACACTAGAAGAGATATTCATAGAAGAGGTGACAAGATGAAACAACTATGGATTTTATTTAAAAAAGATTATTTAGACTTATTTAGAACTATGAAATTTTTAGTTATTGGTATCATTTTTATAATATTTACAATTGGTAGTCCAATTTTAGCTTATATAACACCAGAACTACTTAATTCACTTGATGCCAATATTACAATAGTGATGCCTGAGGCAACAATGGTAGACAGTTATATTCAACTAGCAGGTAATATTTCACAAATTGGGGCATTAACTATTATTATCGCTTTAGGTGGTTCTATTGCATCAGAAAGAAAAAAAGGATTATATAATAATTTACGTAATAATGGTGTAAAAACAAGCAATTTTATATTATCAAAAGTACTTGTCCATATAATCACAGTAACAATTATTTTCGCAATCTCATATGCAGGATTTGCGATTACAAATTATATCTTATTTGGAGAGGCTTTTCTTGATAATTCTTTAATCGCTGCAGGAGCAATTTATGCTAACCTAATATTTGTAATATGCCTTGCTAATCTATTTAGTGCGTTTGTTAAATCGCCAATGATGGGCATTATATTAACAATCGTCGCGGTTTTATTACTTCCAATATTAAATCTGTTTAATTTTGCTAAATATTTGCCACTTTACTATAATCATGTTATGTCAGCAGAAATATTTACAGATTCTTCTATAGCGAATTTCGCTTATACTAATTTTGCTATAACAATTGGAATATGTATGTTAATGATTATCGCATCTATTAAGTTTTGTAGAAGCAGAAATTAATGATTTATAAAAAAATAAAAAGACATTATTGTCTTTTTATTTTTTCATTCTATCTACTTCCTTTAATAATTCATGCATATTATCAAAAGGAATAAATTCTTTAACTCTAGTATAATCTATCCAAATAACTTCTTTTATTTCCCCTTCTTGACTTATAGTTTCTTCGTTTTTGTTTTTGGCAATAAAATATACTACTTCTTTTAAGATACCATTGGGCATCATATAGCTAGTTACAATTCTTTTGTCCTTATCGATGATTATATCTATATTTGTTTCTTCTTTAACTTCTCTAATAGCGGTCTCTATCTCTGTTTCGTTCTTTTCCATATGTCCTTTAGGAAAACCATAATGTCCGCCTCGATGTTTTACTAAAAGAACTCTATCATTATTAAATACTATCGCTCCACAAGACTTTTCCACACTTCCACCTAATCCGTTTGCCAACAAACTATTTTTTGTTTATACATGCCAATATTTATTGGATATAACGTTCCTTCAATATTTTTATTATAGCACTCAAGATTAAATGACCAACTTAATATTTCTTCAATATTTTTATTATCTATTTGATTAAAATCTTTATTAATCCATTCCATATCTTTAAGCGAATCATTGATATTACCCTTTAATACTGATGTTGGATAATTATACATCTCTCTTAAAGAGGTTTCTTCTGTAGACCATTCTAATACAAAATCATGATGTCTATCTATCTTAATAACAAAGTTGCATATTTGAATTTCATCATATAAATATCCATTTGATACTAACATTTCACATTTTTCTTTTTTTGCTTCTTTTTCCAAATCATCAAAGAACTTTACTCTTTCTTCTAATGAATTAAAATTCTTAATATTATATTTTCTAAATGGTCTGCTATGATAATTAGAATCAGAATCAAACCTAATTGAAAATTTATCATTAATTTTTGAATAACTCAACAACTCTGCTGCCGTTTTATACAAATAAAATTCATGCGTATTAATTTTTCTTTCATGCAAATCTTTTAAATTGCGATATTTAACTCCCATTAAATCACCCAGCTTATTATATCACAAGAAAAAGAAACATTATAGCTTCTCTTCACATTTTTTTCTAAGTTTATCTAATATCTCTACCATCGCCCATGTATCTTGTTTACAATAGTCTATCATAGCCTGATACTTTTTTTCATTCTTTTCTTTATCGAATGTAGCATATGTCGTCATTGCATCCATTCCATTACCTACTTCCATATTGTCATAGCTTAAATCTGAGAATATTGGAAGCACCTTTTTAATAGAGAATGAACCATTTAAATCAGGATGATAATAATTGAATAATTTTGCTTCTTCCTCGCTGTAACCTAATTCTTGAAACAATTTGTTATTTGATCTTAAGATATGCATAAGGTCAAATACATTACTTCTAATTTTTTCTAATTTTTGTTTGTATTCTGGATACAATACTGCCATTTCTTTTAATCTTGGTTTTTCAAATGCTTCATTATATACAAGAACTGTTCCCTTATCATCACTAATCACTTCACACATATGCTTAATAAGTTCTTCTCTGTGATCACACAGGTTGGGCGCTAGAAAGCCATAATGGTCTTTTTCTTTATCACATTTACCAGGTGAATGTTCAATATGAATAGAAAACTGAAAGACTGATTGTGTATATGGTTTCTCTCCTTTTAAACGTGGTATGGGACATGGAAATGATTCAAAGTCTAAATGATAGATTGGATATGTTATACAGTTTAAACCATCTTTAATTTTGTTCAAGTTTGTATATTCTTCTTGTTGTTCAACACAGTCTCTCTGGATTTTATTTTTTTCGCGATTCAAATAATCAGATGGAATATCTAACATATGAACTAAGCCGTCATTTAGTAGATCAAATCTTTCATATTTGTTATTAGATTCATCTTTAAATCCATGATGTCCATCTATATAACTAAAAATAGAATTTTTTTCTGGCACGCCAGCAAAACAAACAGAACAAAATTTACATGCAACTGATTTTTTATGTTCACAATATGGTCCTAGCACGTATGGATTTGCATCACTATTTAAGAAGTATTCTTCTATTTTTTTTCTATCTATGTCAATAATATCTTGCATTTCTTTTGTAATTTTTGTTAAATCAATCAAAGAAATAATTTCTTCGCCATCATTGTTGATTTCGTAATCACTAACCCCGTCATATATATAATTACTATTCAAGATGGCTAGATAATATTTAACATCTGATGGAATTTCTTCTTTTAATTCTTTTTCTATTATATATCGTTGAACAGCAAGATCATATACATATCTTCCTGATTTTTCATATCTTTTGCTTAGTTTAGTTCTCTGTGCTTTGTAGCTTTTTTCTTCTTTGTCATCGGCAAATATATGTCCTAATTCTTCCTTTAGTACATATATACCATTATTATCTTTTTCAAAGATTGAGGTTTCTTCTTTATTATATTTATAAGCTAATTCTAAAAATGTGTTTGTTGTCGTTGCTTTTACTTCGATAACATCAAAGCTATTTTCTCTCTCATTATAAATATCTAAATAACATAAATATCTTATACCGTTAATATTAGTCGAAAAACTTGTTTGATGAAAATTGTTTTTTGAATATTTTGTCTCTCCACCTAATTTTTTATTTACATATTTGCCTGCTAATATTTCTACTTCGTTGTAGTAAGGCATCATAATTTCTAGTTGTTCATTTACTGTATCTATTAAATCTGTTTCTTCTTCATGTTCATTTTCTTCATACATTTTGTTTAAAAGTTCCCCTATCATATTATCTTGTTCTTCTTGTCTGTATTCGTCGAAAGAAACATCTGCGTCTAGCTTGTCCTTGTGTACTTTATCAAGAGCGACATATCTAGGACAACGCATATAATTCATAAACTTAGTTTTTGTTACTGCCATACTATCACCTATTTCATTATATCAAAAAAGAACTAATTTTTCAGTTCTTCATTGCTTTAAACATTTTTTTCCATAAACCAGTTGATGAATAATTAAGTATTCCAACTTTATATATTTTTAATCCATATCTGATTAATAAATAGTTTGTTACTATCATAATCAGCATTGATATTAGTACTTGCATGAGGCCGATTTGTCCTAATACTAATAGAGATGGACTAAGTATGGCCGATATAAATGGCACATATGATAATACTTCAATAAATAACGAACCTCTGAAAAAACCTGCTAACATTGCTAAATAGAAACCTCCTAGAGAGAGCACTATTATTGGGATTTGAATTTGTTGATAATCCTCTATTGTAGTTGTCATTGAAGCAAGTATTCCAGCAAGTAATGAATAGGCGATAAATGTTAAAAGGATCAAAACTATCGTCAGTGGGATTATAAATACTAATTGACTACCTATTGAACTATTCATAACAGTATTCATCGACATGTTAACCGTATCCATAATACCTGTAGACGATGTCACAGGTGCTAGTAGATTACTAATCATTAATGCCAACCAACCATATAAAAGTAGTAAAGCTGCTTGAATAAATATAAATGCATTACCTGCAATTATTTTAGCAAAAAAGTGAATTTTTGGGGGAACATTAGATATAATTATCTCCATTGCTTTAGTTGTTTTTTCGTCATTAACTTCAGCACCAATCATTTGAATTAAAACCATTGATAGTAAAAATACTGGTAAGATAATAATTGGAAATACTGTTGTCATTATCATTTCCATATTTTCTTCTTCTGTTGTTGCTAAAGAATCTGTCAAACTTCTTTCTATAACTACATCAGACATAATTAAATGATAATCTTCTAGGGTTAGTCCAAGTATATCTAAAGTTAATAAAGTTTTAACATTATTAACACTTGATTGAATAAGTAAAAATGTCAATGTATCCACTGTTGTTTTGGAGATGAGTTCTACTCCTATTACATTATCTTCATCAGGAATTATATGTACGATAATCCCGCCTTCACTATCTACTGTATCTATTATTTCTTCTAATGTTTCTATCAATATAACTTCAAATCTGTTTGAGCCTTCTCCATGCATTCCAATTTCATTTAATGCTAGTGATTCATGAAATAATTCATATGAATTATTTGTATCGTCTACAACATATATTTTATTAGCATCAGTAAAATCTCCACCGAATAAAGTTATGATAGTTTCAATATTGATAAGCGCGACTGCAACAAGAAGCATCATTATCTGAGCAGCTAAAAACCATTTCGTTTTTATTTTACGATCCAAACTTACTCCTACTAAAAACCATAATTTCTTTTTCATGCTTCCTCCTTAAGTATATTTATTGTTCATAACCTTCGCCAACTTTAGCGATAAATATTTCATTTAAAGTTGCTTCTTCAACGACAAACTTAACTATATTATTTTCAGGCGTGAAAGAATTAAACACTTTTTTTACAATGTCTTCTGAATCTATTTTTATTTCATATTCATCAGCTTTTTCTGTTACCGAGATTACACCATCAATATTTAATAACTCTTCTTTATTGATGTCACCTTTAACATAAATGTTCATTTTGCGGTAATCTCTTTTTATATCACTGATATATCCCTCTATAACTGAACGACCCTTAAGTAAAATGCTTAATTTTTTGCAAAACAATTCTACGTGGTCCATTCTATGTGAGGAAAAAATTATAATACTTCCTTCTTTTGATAGTTTAATTATTTCTTCTTTAAACATCTCAACATTCAAAGGATCCAAACCAGAAAATGGTTCATCTAAAATAAGTAGTTTTGGATTATTTAAAATAGCAGTTATAAACTGTATTTTTTGTTGATTTCCTTTCGATAATTCTTTTATCTTTTTATCTCTATATTCAGATATCTCAAATCTTTCTAACAACTCATCTAATCTTTTAATTATTTGTTTATTACTCATCCCTTTTAGAGCACCAAAGAAAAGAGCTTGTTCACGCACCGTTAATTTTGTAAGCAAACTTCTTTCTTCCGTTAAAAAGCCAATTGTATCAGTAACACTGTAATCAATTGGTTTTCCATTTAAAGTAATACTTCCTTTATCACAATCTAGAAGAGACATAATCATTCTAAATGTAGTAGTTTTACCTGCTCCATTTATCCCGAGTAAACCGAATATTTCACCTTCGTTTACTTCAAACGATAAATTATCAACTGCACAAAAGTCTCCATAATATTTTGTAATGTTTTCTACTTTTAGCATATTGTTCTCCTTTTCTAAAAGAATCTTAATATATCATTAAATGTAACATAAACAAGCAAGACCATTAAAAGTATAAAGGCAACAAAATGTATTCTGTTTTCTATATTAGAATCAATCGGACTACCTTTTATTTTTTCAACAATTAAGAAGACAAGTCGTCCACCATCAAGCGCGGGTATTGGTAGTAAATTAATAAATCCAATATTAATGCTTAAAAATGCTAATAGTGATAATAAACTCATAAAACCTGCTGCTGATGCCATACCAACAACATTATATATACCAATTGGGCCAGCTAACATTCCTAAGTTTAAGTCTCCAGTAAATAGATAGAGTACTGTAAAGAACATTTGCTCAATTGTACTAAAGAACTTTCCAAAAGAAAACTTAATCGCTCCCCATACATTATCATAGCGGTCTCCCTTTATTCTAAAACCTAAATCAATCGCGACTATATTATCGTCTTCATCTTTTTCAACAATTGGATTTACTTGAACACTTGATTTTGTACCATCACTATGCTCTACAATCATTGTAAACTCACTGTCAGCATGTATAGCGAGTTCTAATTGAAGTCTATCGTGATTTCTAATTCTTCTACCTTCTATTCTTACTATTTTATCTCCCTCTTCTAAAGTTGGATATAAATCATTATCAACCGCTGTTAGTTGTGTTGAATTTAGTTGTACTCCATTAACTAACCCAATTATGAACAACAAGATAATAGCAAACATAAAATTAAATATTACTCCAGAAACTATCGTTAAAAACCTTGAAATCCAAGTTTTAGATTGGAATCTTTTTTCGTCTGGAACTTCTACATCAGGTTCTACTTCCTCACCTGCCATTGAAACAAATCCACCTATTGGAAATAATCTAATTGAATATTCAGTTTCATCAGGTACTAGAGTTATATTTCCTTTTTTATCTTTAACTTTCTTTTTTCTATTAAATTTAAATATTCTAGGACCCATTCCTAACGCAAATTCATATACATATATTCCAGCCTTTTTGGCAAAAATAAAATGTCCAATTTCGTGAACCAATACCACAAGACCTAATATTAGTAAAAAATATAGAATTGTCATCCTAACCTCCTATAAAAGTGTTATAAACATGCTGAATGCTAGCATAACAAAAATAATACTATCCAGTCTATCTAACACACCACCATGACCTGGCATGATGTTTGAAAAATCTTTTTTATTGAAATATCTTTTCATTGCTGAGAAGAATAAATCTCCTAATTGTCCAATTACACTTAAGAAAATTGTAATCCAAATTAAGTTCATTAAGTAAACTTCGGAATCTACAAATGTAAGATAAAAGACTATACTTACAAAACTTCCTAGTATAACGCCACCATACAAACCTTCCCACGTTTTATTTGGTGAAATATCTTCTAATAATTTATGTCTTCCAATTAGTTTACCTGTCATAAATGCAAACGTATCTGAGAGCATCGTAATTAATAGTAAATATACTAGTAGCGTTCTAGATATATCGTAATAAGTTAAAAGAAACGACATAGATACACCTAAAAATAAAACTCCCGTAAACATATAACATGCATCATTTATACTATATAGTTCTCTTTTATGATATAAGACTATCGGAATAAGTATTGCTAGACATGTTCCTGTTATTATTCTAAAATCTATCATAAGGCGTGAATGTAAATCAGTTTCTATCGACAATAGAATTAAAGGTATCAAAAGATATGCAATTAATTTAATAAATAAGGGTAACTCTTTTTTTGTTTCCTTAATTCCTATATACTCTCTCATACCTAACATTGCGATTAGTGTTATTGCAATTGGGTAGAGTACAGTTCCACTAATAAAAATTGGAACTATAATTGCCAGCGCGACAATCGCACTAATTAATCTGGTCTTCATATACACCACCGAATCTTCTATCTCTTCTATTATATTCTAATATTGCTTTATCAAATTCTTTTTCATCAAATTCTGGAAAATGTGCTTTAGGAAAATACATTTCCGCATAACTTAATTGATATAACATAAAATTACTAATTCTAACTTCTCCACTTGTTCTTATTAATAAGTCTACTGGTGGCAAGTCATTAAATAAATATTTCGCAAAACTATTTTCGTTGACATCATCTAATTCCATTTTGCCTTCGCTAACTAACTCACATATTGTCTTAGTAGCATTTACTATTTCTGCATGACTACCATAATTTATACAAAAATTAATTGTCCCATTAGCATTGTTCTTTGTTTCTTCTTCCATAGTGTTCATTAACTCAATAAGACTATCCGTTAAAGGTTCTTCTTTTAAACCAGAAAAAACAATCTTTACCCCTTTTAATGTTAATTCCTCTTTATATTCTATTAATTCTTTTTCCATCAAATTCATCAAAAATGAAACTTCATTTTTACTTCTCTTAAAATTTTCTGTCGAAAAGGCAAAAACACTTAAAACATTCACTCCTTTGTTAAAAATATATTCACTTAATTTTTTTAAGTTCTCTGACCCCTTTGAATGTCCTTCGCTCCTCGATAAACCTCTTTCTTTTGCCCATCTACCGTTTCCATCTAAGATGATTGCAACATGGTTAGGAACTTTCATTTGCTCATAATTCATATACGTTTCCTCCATTGTGTATTCCACTTTCATTATACTATAATTATCTAACATTTACAAACAAAAGAAAAAGCAGATTTCTCTACTTTGTATTAGAATCAATATTAATTCTAACTTTTCCTTGGTTATTTACATATGCAGCTGCTTGGACAATTGTTCTAATTGAATTAGCTATTTTTCCTTTATAGCCGATTACAATTGCGATGTCTTCTTCTGCTACAAATACATCAATCGTTTGCTCATCTTCTTTGTTTTTTACAACAGTGACAGTACTAGGATCCTTTACTAGATTCTTTACTAAGTATTCTGTTAATTCTACTAAGCTCATTATTTTTTATCTTTCTTTACTGTAGCCTTTTTTTTCTCTGTTTTAACTGGCTTTTCTTTAGCTGGTGCTTTTTCTTTTTTAGGTTTTTCAACCTTAGCTGGTTTATCTTTTTTTATCATTCTTGAATCATGAAATTTTTTCATAATCCCTTCTCTACTAAATAAATCTCTAACTGTATCAGTTGGAATAGCCCCATTATTTAACCATTTTAATGATGCCTCTTCATTGATTTTTACAACAACTGGAACTTCAATTGGATTATAATATCCAATTTCCTCAAGTGATTTTCCATCTCTTGGATTTCTAGAATCTGTTGCAACAATACGATAGAAAGGTCTTTTCTTACTTCCCATTCTTTTTAGTCTTAATTTAACTGCCATAATATCCCTCCGCTTCTGTATAACAATATATCATATCAACTTATAATTGTCAACCGTTTTAGGTTGACAAAAGATAGTTGTTTAAACTATCTTTCCATCTAAGCTCCATGTTTTTACTTCTTCTATTTTTACATCTACTATGTGTCCGATAGCCGATTCATCACCATCAACATTTACCAACTTCATAGTCTCTGTATATCCCATTAAATTTCCTTTTTCGCCTTTTCCTTCAATTAGAACTTTAACTGTTTTATTTTTATATTTTTGATTGTTTTCATTAGCATAGTTATTTATTATTTCATTTAATTGATATAATCTTTTGTTTTTTTCTTCCGCACTTATATCATCAGATAGTTTAGCAGCTGGAGTTCCTTCTCTTGGAGAAAATACAAAAGTAAATGCTGTGTCATATTTACACTTATGTACTAAATCTAATGTGCATTGATAGTCTTCTTCTGTTTCTCCTGGAAATCCCACTATTATATCTGTTGTTAAAGACAAGTTAGGTATATTAGTTTTAAGTTTTTCCACCAGTTTAAGATACACTTCTTTTGTATATCTTCTATTCATTTTTTTGAGTATATTATTAGATCCTGATTGAACTGGCAAATGAATAGCAGGCATAATATTATCATATTTTTTTATTACTTCAATTACAGAATCATCAAAATCCCATGGATGACTTGTCATAAATCTAACTCTTGTTATTCCTGTCTTAGCAACATCTTCTAGTAAATTGCTCATAGTATAATTAATATCTAAATCTTTTCCATAAGCATTAACATTTTGACCTAATAATGACACCTCTTTATAACCATTTTCAATTAATCCATTTACTTCTTTAAGTATGTTTTCTGGTGTTCTACTTCTTTGTTTTCCTCTAACATAAGGGACGATACAATATGTACAAAACTTATCACAGCCAAGCATTACATTAATCCATGCTTTATACTTAGAATCTCTTTTAACAGGAATATTTTCTATTATGTCCCCTTCAATGCTTAATACTTCTATTTCTTGTTCTTTTTTTATCATTACATTATTTAATAATACTGGTAATCTATAAATATTATGTGTTCCAAAGACTAAATCTAACCATTTATATTTATTCATGATTGTTTCTACTACTGTTTCTTCTTGCGCCATACAACCGCATAAAACTGTTATTAATTCTGGTTTTTTATTCTTCATTCCTTTTAATCTACCTAAAAAACCAAATACTTTATTATGGGCATTTTCTCTTATTGAACACGTATTAGCAATTATTAAATCCGCTTCTGTTTGTGTCTTTGATTCAGTGAATGACATATTCTCTAAAATTGCTTTGATGTTTTCAGTGTTATGCACATTCATCTGACAACCATAAGTCTTAATATAATATTTTTTATTTGTTCCAATATTTTTCAGATTATCAGCTAGTTCATAATTATGTGTTTCCACCTTGTTTTTTGTTCTTTTAGCCGCCTCTTTCATATTTGGTGTTTTCATGATATCACTTCCGTAATAATATTAGCATATACATAAAAAAAAGGCAAAAGCCTTTTACATTGTATTATAAACACAAATTTGTTTTCCAGTTCGATGGAAAGATGCCGTTCTAAAGTCATATGCATATTCTACACAATCATCTTCTTCTAAAGTTATCATTTCAAATACTTTTATATATACTCTCATTAGATTGTTTGATACTCCTGCATCAAAGAATATAACATCTCCTTCAAGTCTTTGTGAGATTACTTCTTCTCCATTGATTTTTAATAGTCTAAGATAATTACCGTCCATGACTAACGCATGACCACCTAAATTAGATGTTGGAGAAATAGCACTAAAGCTTCTGCCATTTAGAAGTACTGTTCCTGTATCAGTTTCTATTAAATACATAACTTGGTTTTTAGCTCCTATTAAGTATCTATCTTCCATTTGTTCAAACCTAAATATTGCATCATATTCAACCGGAATAATAACTCTACCATTTGCTAAGTTTAAAGCCCCAAACTCCATACCAGATTCAAACACTAAAATATGGTTATTGATTCCTCTAACAACATACATCATGTCTTCATTAAATCTTAGTCTTCCAAAAGGGATTACTAGTTCTTCTGAAGCTCTATTATATATTGCCAGTTGATTGCGCTCATTTACTAAAACAAAAGCTAACAGTCTATTTCGATATGTAATAAACCTTATATTATGATTTTCATCATTTTCATATACAATTTCTTCTCTTATGAAATTATATACCCATATATTACCATTTCTCTCTAATATCGTTACATATTCAGAAAATGCTTCTACTATATTACATTGATCTGTTATACATTCAATTTTATATTCTCTTAACCCACTTCCAGATGGACATGTACCTGGCATTGTATTATTATGCCATGAAATTGTATCAACAGGACCATAACATACAGTTAATATATCTGCTGCAATATCTTCTAGTAGTATTTCTTTACTAAATAGTTCTTCACTACTTTCTACTCTACATTCGATTAAACGAATAAGATTCGGATGTAGTATTTCTATTTCTTCACAGTCAACATTATAATCAAAAGTTATTTCTTCTAATAATCGTTCTTTTGTTGGTAAAGTTCCATTGGCATTATGATATATAAGCGCGACTCTTTCTATTTCTTCTGCATATGCTTCCATTATTGCTTGATAATCTATTGTTTCCTCTTCCTCAGGTTTTCCCCCTCTTAAAACAAAGAATAGGACAATTCCTAGGAGTAAAAGCCCACCAGCAATTGAAGATGCAATAATAATTATTTTTTTCTTCTTTTTCTTTTTTACGGATTCCTCTTCTGTTTCCTTTTCTATCTCAATATTAAGTTTATCCTCACGAGTAATTGGTGTTTCAATGGTAAACTCTCTATCTAATCTATATTTGTTTCTTGTAACTCTACTTACTCTTGTTTCTCGCTCTATTTCTTCTGTACAAGAATCACAAAGAATTTCTCCATTTCTTATTTCATCTCCACATCTTTTACACTCCATAAGTTATCACCTTACCTTATAAGATAATATTATCACATATAATAAAAAAATAACAGTTCCCTGTTATTTTCCTAAATATTCTTTACATATTTCCATGAATTTTTTCATTTCTTCATACAACTCATCAAAATTATCCAATATATACTGAAGATTATCTGCTTTACTTTCTGTTTCATGTTTACATGAGAGTTCTCCTAAATCATAGAAACCCAAGTATCTCAAATCACTCTTTAATGAATGTGCCTCAACTGCATAATTTTTCATATCATGATTTTCTTGGAATTTTTTTATTCTAGTTAATCTTCCTTCTATATCCTCATAAAAAATTTCCATTGTTTCATTATACATTTCCATATCACCAAGGAGTTCAAGTGCTTGTGAGAGATTAGCCCCATATCTTTTTAAATAGTTTACATCTTTAGTATTTGACTTATCTAACGTCTTATCTCCACTATCGATATCTCTAATAGGTTCAACATCTATCTCATCTTTAAATTCAAATAACTCTTTTGGTAGCGGGCCAAATCTAGATACATCAGGCATAACACTGTTAGTTTCGTTTTGTTCTACTTCATCTGCACTGTTTTTCGAAGCGCTTATTCCAGTAACAGGCAATAGAAATCTATTAAGAATTCTATCTAATTCTTCTCTTTGAATTGGTTTTTCTAAATAATCTAAAAATCCGGCTTCTAAATATTTTTCTCTTTCTCCAACCATAGCGTTAGCTGTCAGAACAACCATGGGAACTGTATATCCACTTTTTAAAAGTTGTTGCATCATCTCTGTTCCAGTCATTTTTGGCATCATATCATCTAATAACAAAAGATCATAATTTTCGCCTTTTTCAATTCTCTTAATTCCTTCAAACGCTGATATAGAACACACAACATCAATATCATACTTACGTAATAACTTTTCTGCAATTCTCAAATTCAAATTATTATCATCAACAAGCAACACTGTTTTTCCTTTGAAATTTGTCGGCATTATATCTTCTGGTTTTAGGAGCATATCTGACTCATCACTGCTTCTCAAATGAGATGCACAATATACCTCAACACTGTTTGGTGCAGCATTTCTTATTTCTTGATTAAGAGAGATTGTAAACTTACTGCCTTTGCCATAGACACTTTGAACAGTTATTTTTCCACCCATCATTTCAACTAAGTTTTTACTTATAGCGAGTCCAAGACCTGTTCCCTCTGTTGTTGTATTTCTATCTTCTTCTAATCTTTTAAATCTTTTAAACAACTTGTGTATATCTTCTGGTTTAATACCTCTACCAGAATCTTCTACCGCGATAATCAGACTACAGATATCGTTTCTATTAATACATTGTACGTTAAAATCAATATCTCCCACTTTAGTATACTTTACTGCATTTGATAAAAGGTTCATTATTATTTTTTGGATATTAACTTTATCTCCATAAAGTGTCATTGGAATGTCTGGAGCGACATTAATTTTAAAATTCAAATTTCTTTCTTTAACTTTTGCACTTATCATTTTACAAACAGCATTGAATAATTCAACAGGATTATATTCACTATTACTTATTTCCATACTGCCTGACTCTATCTTCGATATATCTAAAACTCCTGTGATAATTTCTAAAAGAATGTCAGCCGCTTTCTTAGCTTCCATTGCATTCTCTCTAGCTTCTTCTACAGAGTCTACTGTTTCATCACTATAGCCCACAATTGCATTAAGAGGGGTTCTAATTTCATGACTCATACTAGCTAAGAAATCAGATTTAGCTAAATTAGCTTTTTCTGCTTGGTCTTTAGCAAGTTCCATCATTTTCAACATTTTCATGTCTGGATTTTCCATAGTGAAAAACATTATATAACAAAGAAGCGCCAAAACCAAATCGTATATAATTAAACTAGGGACAAAATATGTCAACGGGAAAAACAATCCCATAAGAATAATAACAAAAAATATGATTAAATATCTTTTGTCCATTTTTCTAATACTTCTTTTAACATTAACTAATGTATATATTAGTGATAAAAACAATAATATCCCAACAATAGCATAAGCAAAATATAGTGTCGCCCCTCTTGCATTTCTAACAAAGCCCACTTCCATAAGTTCAATACTGGTAAAAAATAATACTATTGAACATAAAGCAACAAACACTATGCTTAAAGTTACCACTTTTTTAAAATTATTTTTTACACTTTCATAACTAATTACTAAGATATATATAAATAAAAACAAATAAATAATTATAAATTGAACGGATATAAATTTATTAAGAAAATCAATTAAGGGATACCATTGGGTATTAAATGTTTCAAAATCAGTTACTGAGGATATAAGATGTATTATAGTGTTGAAAAAAGTTGCCATTAAACTACATATCAAAATAATTATAAAACATTTATTTTCAACCAATTTAATTCTTGGCCTTAAAAAATAAACAAAACTTAAAATTAAAAGAAATATAAAAGAAACAACAGGTATTTCAAAGCCTACCGCCATCATAAAACTCACCTACATTATAACAATTATATCACAAAAAAAGATTGTGAACTCATAAATTCGCAATCTCCATATTATATCTACTTTTTTTTCCAATTTTTTTTCATATATTTTTTGAAATCACGTTCTTCATCTTCTGCTGCTTCAACTATATGCGGATAAAGAATTGGTAAGTTTTCTTTTGTTAACACGATTTTTCCTAAACTAGTTCTTATTTCTCTTGGTGAAGAGTTCTCTTTATCAATATATTCAACTAGTTCTTCATCCCAAACATCTCGTGTCCATTTTTCCTTTAAATATTCGGTTTTTCTATCTTCAAAAAATTTTAAGTAACAATCATCCCCTAAATCCGATCTATTTAATCTTGTTGCATATTTTTCGATATGAGAAAACCTCATAGTTCCTAAAGTCTCACGTAACAATGTAAGCGCTTCTTTTTTATCCATGTTTGCTAAATCCATAGGTTCACCAACTTTAATATATGCTTTTTTTGAGCCAAATTCATTAAATGAAGAAATAGGAACAACTTTGCACCCTGTTCTTTGCGCTAATGTCCACGGACCTGCAAATAAAGGCATACACATTTGGTTTTCACTATTATTTAAACCACCCTCTGGAAAAATCAAAATACTAGTTCCTTTGTTTAAGAGTTTCACCATTTTTTCAACAGAATCTTTCCTACTTTGAGGATCCATTCTATTAACATATATCATACCGTTGATCCACGCCATATATATTTTAGGATTATGCTCTATTTGATCAGACATCCCTAATAAAGCATAGGCATTTCTATCAATAGCAACTAATGCAGCAACAATATCGTCAGTAAATAAATGTGTAGAAGCAAAAATGTATGGAACATTTTTTTCTAATTTAGGCTGACTTTCTATAATCATTTTCCTGCTCGCCGCCAAATTTAAAATAATTCTTACAACTGGATTTATAGTTTTCCTAATTTTTATTCCAGCATTTGATGTGAAATTATTAATATTCAGATTTTTTACTCTTTGCATACCAATATTTTTATACATAGTTTTACTCCTCCCCCTCTTTGTTTCATAACGTATAATAGCACACATTTATTTAAAAGTATATCTTTTTTATAGTTTCTGACACAATAAAAAACTCATGTTTTCATATGAGTTTACAATAAATCACTTTTTGTTTCATCTAAATTTGTTATAATTTCAATATTACTTATACATTTATCTATAAATGGTATATAATCAAACGATTCTTCGTAGAGTATACATTTATTTATATCTGGATTAATAACTGGATGTTTTGGTAAAAATATAGTGCAGCAATCTTCAAATGGTAAGATGCTAGTTTCATAAGTATCAATGTTTTTTGCTGCATTAATTATTTCAAGTTTATCCATACAGGCAACAGGTCTTATAACTGGTATATTCACAACTTCATTAATTGCGGCAATGCTTGTTAATGTTTGACTAGCTACTTGGCCAATATTTTCTCCATTTAAAACGATTTTTAAGTTTCTGTTGTATGCAACTCTCTCAGCTATTCTATACATCATCCTTCTCATTATTGTTATTACATAACTTTCAGGTACATTTTTATATATTGCCTCTTGAAGTTGTGTGAAAGGTACGATATGTACTTTTATATTACCTGAATATTGATTAATTATGCTAGCTAGTTTTAGTACTTTGTTTTTAGCACCATCACTTGTATGTGGTGGAGATTCAAAATATATACATTCCAAGTCTATTCCTCTTTTTAAAGCTAAATAACCGGCAACAGGAGAATCTATACCGCCACTTAACATAAGTAATCCCTTACCCTGTATACCAGTAGGATATCCCCCTAATCCTGGAAACTCTCTTATATAAATAAATGTCCCTTCTTTTCTTATCTCTACTTTTACAACTAAATTTGGATTATGTACATCTACTGTACATTCATAGTTTTTTAAGACAACCCCGCCTAGTTTTTTACTCATCTCCATACTATCAATTGGGAAGTCTTTATCAGCACGTTTAGTTTCTACTTTAAATGTTTTAAATGATACTTCTTTTAATGCCTTAATTAAGGATTCTTCTATTTCTTTCATATCACTGTTAATTTTGTAGCATTCCACAATACTATGTATTCCAAATACTTTTTGTAGTAGCGGGATAATATCTTCTGTTTGATTACTTTCAATATACATTCTTACTCTATCAAAAGTTAATTTATATTCATAATTACCTAAAACACCCTTGATATTTTGTATCAAGAGTTTTATAAATGCATTTCGATTGCCTTTTTTTGTGGTTAATTCACCATACTTTATTAATATTAATTTTTGCATATTTAGATTATAACAAAAAAAAAGTAGATTGTGAACTACTCTTCTTTTATCTAATTACTTCTGTTAATTTTCCATTTACAGTGTTGAATTGATATTCCATATCATCACCACTTGGATTATTTATAGTAATATTTATTATAGATCCATCTACTTCAAGTTCAAATGCTGGTGTTATATGGGCTATTCTGCTTCTAAATGTATTTACATATGTTGGTATTTCACTACTTATAATAGGATTTCCTCTACTATTAAATATATAAAAGTTTGAATTTCTTGCAGCGAATACTCTGTTACCTATAGGTATTACCATATCATAGCCATCACTAAGAACTTCGTTTCCTTCTAAATCTAAAAGGTACCATAAGTTGTTCTCATATATAGCGACCCTATTATGTCCATTATAAAATATATCATCATGTTCAAAAGGGATCACTTCTTTGTTACTTCTGAGTGTAATAAGACCCCAACCAGATTCTGATCTAGCAGTAATATGTGTTGTTGAAAAATCACTAACTTCTCCATCATCAATTGAGAATCCTAAATTTAAATATTCTAATGGGACCTTAATCTTTCCATTTAAATCGATAACTCCAACAGCAGTACTTCCATGTACTAAGAATGCGAATGTTTCTCCTTCATATATCATGTTTTGTAGTCTAACAAAATTATCGCTAATTACTTTATCTTCCACATAATTATATAAAAATACATCTGCTCCATCATATAGGACTATTACAGTCGGGGTTTTTGAAAATAAACCGTGTCCATTTTCTGAATAAACTCCACACTCGTTTGTACAATTATATGTGTTGATTAACTCATCGTTTTTAAAAAATTCTATGGCGGTTTCTAGTTCAGAATATCTATATTCTACTTTATCGGTTTGGTTTTTTTCTTCCTCAGTATCTTCATCGGTATTTCTATTTACAAATAAAAACACTCCAACACCAAGAATAGCGATTACTACTATTACAGTAAGTACCGTGCCTAACCAATTTGTTTTTATTTCGAAATCCCCTTCTGTGGTAAAAAGTTCTACTTCTTTTAGTAATTCTTCCAATTTTTTTGAGTGTTCAGTTTGAACTTCTTCTATAATCTCTTCATTAATTTCAGTTTCGATCTCTTCAATGATATCTGTTATCTCTTCACTAATTGATTTCTTGCTTTTTTTACCCCTAGGCATAAAATCACTCCGTTTCTTTTAATTTATGAAGGGCGACTAATCTGTCATATATACCTGGTTCTATTTTACCAAGTAAATTTATTGTTAATTCTAATGATTCTTGATACTTACCTGTTAAGAATAATTGTTCTGAACCATTTAATTTTGTGCTTAATCCTTCATAATTGCTTCTATATCTATTTCCGTATATAATTGCCGTTTCAGCCATAATAGCGGTCTTTAACATTTCACTTGTCCTAGTATATAGTTTAATAACTAAATCACGAGCAGTATCAACTCTAGTGTTAAGAACACTAATAGTTATAGGTTTTTTATCAAGTTCTTTGGCTATTTCACGGAGAGCTTCAGCAGCTTCTTTTAATTCGACATAATAAGATTGTGGTACGAAAGGTAAATTATATTCCCTCATCTTAAACCTTGAATCTTTTAAAATCATTTTTATTTCATCAAATTGTTGACGCGCTCTAGCTTCATCATCACGCATATTTCCAATCGCATCTAATGAGTTATTCAATTTATCTTCCAGTTTAATAAGCGCAACCGATAAAGTCTCTACTTCTTTTAATAGTCTTGAGTATGCAAATCCATTGCTTGAATTTTCTTCAGGTAACATGTCATAAGTTTTATTTAATTCTTTTAACTCTTCATCGATTGTTTTTAATACTTCAATATCCTCTTCTGATAAATCATAAACACTTTTTATATCATCCATTTGGACAAATATATCACTAACAACCGAATTGTTTTTTTCTAGTTTGTTTTTAAATGTTGTATTTAGTTCTTCATATTTTAGGCGTGCTGTTTTTTCTTTCTCAAACTCAGAAAAAGTTGAATCAAAATATTCTAATAATACTTTAAGTTCAAACAAGCTATCTTCTAAATCTAAATTCTTAGTTCTAACTAAAATATCTCCAATTTTTTTCTGCGCTTCTTCTATATTATATTCTACATTTAAATACTCCAATGGATATCCTGATTTTACCATTCTAGCATATACTTCTTCTATTTCCTCTATTCTTTTAGGAATTACATTATAAGATAATAATACAATTGATGGTATTTCATCTATTACAATTGTCATATGCTTTAAAAAGTCATCAATCACTTTAACAACTTCATTAACTTCTGTATATTCATTATTGTCTAAAATTGTTTCAAAGTCTTCAAATCTCTTTGATATAGACTCAAATTGTTTTTGGACGATAGGTGCGAGTGAAGAAAACTCTTCTTTAGTATCTTGAAACTTTTGATGAAGGTTTCTAAAAGTTATTTTAAACTCTGTTATTATTTCTCTGCTTCTCTCTTCACTAGATGTTATTTCTTTTACTTCACCATATAAAAATTCAGCTTTCGTCTTAACTTTATAAAGTTCCATTTCAAGCTTAACAACCTTATAAATCGCACTTTTATAATCATTTTGTGATAATGAGTATTCTGCTTCTAATATCATATCTGATATCTTAGGAATTTGAGTATCTCTAATGTTTTGAAGTCTTTCGCTCCATTCATTATACATAACTTGAAGTTTTTCATTATGTAAATAAGCCTCTACTTTAGCTAATTCAGGTATAACTGGCGAAGAATCAATTTTATTTTTTTCAATCTCTATATCAGATAATATTTTTTTAATTCGTTTAGTTTTTACATTTCTAATTAAATAGATAACAACACACGTCAATAAAATAGCTGTAACAACAATAACTGCCATAACTAATGTTAAATTATCTGCCATACTATCACCTATTATAGATTATACCATAAAACACTGTTTTTTTCATATACATTATATTATCAAACAAAAAATATGCTTACGCATATTATTTAATTGAACTCCAATCTGGAGTATAGCCACCAGCTTCTTTTGCTAGTTCTTGTTCTTCTTTAAATTCATACCCTCTAAGTATTGTTTCAAATTCTACTCTTTTATCCATAGGCATTATTCCTTCACCATCTAGTTCATAGATTTCTTCGGCTTCATAAAGTTCAAATTCATCCAAAAGTTCTACTATTGTTTCGATAGCTTCTAAAGATAAACTTGAATATGACAAACGATCCTTAAAGTCTCTAATAAAGTTATCTATAGTTTGTTCAATATGTACACCTAAATCTGGAGTTATATAAATGTCACCATGCATAGTCTTTTTAACTGGCACTGGTGAAGGCTTGGTTCCTTCAAAGACATCAATATCAACTTCAATAACTGAACTAAATCCTATTTCAAAAAGCACTGCTTTTCTTTTGCCAAAATTTTGTTCAACCAATTCCATTTTCTTTTCAAATTCATCACGATGATCCATTGCATATGTTTTACCTAACTCGTAAAAATCATATTCTTCATTGTTAATAGTACTCATTGTCTTCCCTCCCCACAACTTATAATACCATCGTTTTTAAAAATTTCAAGTTTTTTTGGCATTTTTTTGCATTTATACTAAGTTTTATTGACTTTTGATATATAAAATAATATAATTGTAGTTGCGATGAGCAGTGTGTTTTTAAAATTTGTAACGTGTCTACGACCTATAGGGTTTATTTGTAACCTAGCTGCAGGCGAATATATTAAGTACGACACCCTATAAATTGGTAAAAATACTTCATTCATCATTAGAAAGGAGAATGAAGATGGCAAGATATACTGATTCAGTTTATAGAAAATCACGTGCTTTAGGGTTTTCTATTCTAGAAACTGGAAAAGAATTAACAAAAAGACCTTTTAAACCAGGACAACACGGTAATAAACGTAGTAAAAAGTTATCTGATTATGGAGTACAGCTACAAGAAAAACAAAAAGTTAAATTTATGTATGGACTAACAGAAAAACAATTTAGAAAAACTTTTGATGAAGCTGGTAAAATGAAAGGTGTTCTTGGAGAAAACTTATTAAAATTATTAGAAAGTCGCCTAGATAACATTGTATATCGTTTAGGTTTTTCTTCTACAAGAAGAGGATCTAGACAACTAGTCAATCATGGGCATATTGCTGTTAATGGTAAAAAAGTAGACATTCCTTCTTATTCATGTAAACCAGGAGATGTAATTTCTCTTAAAAATGCTGAAAAAGATATGGTAGTTGTTAGAGCTTCACTAGAGGCATTAGCAAAACGTGCTGACTTTGTTTCATTCGATGAAGCTAAGAAAACTGGCACTTATTTAAGATATCCAGAAAGAAGCGAACTAAACGCTGAAATTAATGAATCATTAATAGTTGAATTCTACAATAGATCATAGAACAAAAAAAGTAACAATTAATTGTTACTTTTTCTTTTATTCTTCATCTTCTAGATTTTCAGGATTTGGGTCTTCGTCTTCTTCATCAATTAGATCTTCTAAATTATCATTTGCATTGTGAATTGCTGTATAATTACTTTGAATACTGTTTGGATTTATCACTTTAACCAAAATGAAAGATGATGTAAATATAATTGTCAATGTGAATGCATATACTGACACCAATATAATTGTCGCATTACGTCTCTTTTTTGGATTAAATGCCTCTGTTTCAATTGCGTCTTCTTTTTCTATTGCCTCTATTTCGTCTTTTACTTCCATGAACTAGCCTCCTACTATAATATTATTTTACCATAGAAAAGAAAATATACAAAATAATATTTTCTTTTTTAGTTTAATTAAACATTCCTAAATGATAGTGCTTCTTTCCTTTTCTAATTACTACTATTTTTTTATCAATAGCTTTGCTTTTATCAATAATCAGGTTTTCATCGGATATTTTTTCACCATTTACTGTTATTGAACCGTTTCCTAGAAACTCTCTAGCCTCTCTTTTGCTAGATGCGATACCATGGTTAACTAATATATCTATTATTGGTCCTTCTTCAAATTTAAAACTTGGAATATCCTTAAATCCAACCATTACTTCATCAACTGTTAGTTCTTTGATATTGCCGCTGAATAATACTTCACTGATATGTACCGCTTTTTTATATTCTTCTTCACCGTGAAGGAAAGTAATTAATTCTTTAGCAAGTGCTTTTTGCGCAATTCTTTCCCCAGGATTATTTAACGTTTCTTTTTCTAAAGCTTCGATCTCAGTTTTAGATAAAAACGTAAACACTCTTAAGTAATGCCCAATCATGCTGTCTTCCATATTAAGTAAGTACTGATATAACTCATAGCTACTTGTTTTATTTTTATCTATCCATAAAGCATTTCCTTCACTCTTGCCAAATTTTTCTCCAGATTGTGTCTCAATTAATGGCATAGTAAATCCATATGCTTCTTTACCAAGTCTTCTTCTAATTAAATCAATTCCTGCTGTTATGTTACCCCACTGATCAGAACCTTCAACTTGTAAAATACAGTTTTTGTTTTCATATAACCATAAGAAATCTAATGCTTGCATAATCATATATGAAAACTCCGCATATGTTATACCTGTTTCTAATCTTCTCCTTACAATGTCTTTATCCAACATATAATTAACAGGAAAGTATTTACCGTAGTCTCTTAAAAACTCCACAAAGTTTATTTCTTTTGACCAATCATAATTATTAACCATTTCATATCCAAATAGACCTTCTATTTGTTTTTTTAATGCTTGATAATTTTCTTCTACCTCGGAAACAGGAA
>Ga0123353_10000112_pt1 | contig 94796 bp, 95 predicted proteins | sample TergutLab28metaG_3_FD_92763 | JGI IMG/M metagenome (GOLD analysis project Ga0123353, IMG submission 92763) | Labiotermes labralis P3 segment gut microbial communities from Petit-Saut dam, French Guiana - Lab288 P3 | ecosystem: Host-associated > Arthropoda: Insects > Digestive system > Gut ...
AGCAGCTCGATAAAATCCTCGCTATCAAAATAAACCCTTCCTGTTTCCCAGTTGATGAAATCATCAAGGTTACTCATGAATATCTGACGGAACAATCCTTCGCCGTCAAATAATACGCCAAACGCAGTTGTTGCTTGCGGGTTAGCCTCAAGCTGTGCTGCAAATTCAGCAAAGGTCCAGTTCGGTTCACTCCCTACAACATTTGCACTGCCGATCATTGTCCATACAGTAAAGTCTGGGAAAATCCTATATAATCTGCCATCTGTTTCGGCACTGCGCAGCACAACATCCAATAAGTTATCACGCTCAAGAAATGGGTCAGTATCAAAAAATTCATATAAATCAACAAACAATCCCCGGCCCGCCCACTGATAAAAAGGCAATCCGCTGGTATCAATAATATCAGGACCGCCGCCTGTAATTATTTCTACAGCCAATCTGTTAAAGTCATCGTTGCGGGAATTCGCATTTACGTCCAAGTCTCTTGTCACGACCCGGTATTTGCTGTTTGTCCTGTTGAACTCCACAATAGCAGATCTGACTTCCGAAGAAAGCCCGCCGGTAAGAAGCGTAAGGGTTATTATCCCGGATAGCTCATCATGCGGTGTTCTGTGTAACATGATGAGTTCTGTACGGGGAATAATATTTCCGTCGCCACGCTGTTCGAATGTTGTGTTTGTTAATATGATCATGCCATCAGGCAGGAGTGTAACGTTTTCCACTAAAGAAGGTGTAACCCCGCTTGCTGCCCAGTTAAGTATCTCGGTGGCTTCACCTGTTTCATAATGAATGCCGGATAGGCTTGTGCCGTCATTTATAACCGCAATGAATTCCTCAAAGCCCGGAAATACGTGAAATATATTCCCCGGTAAATCTATGCTTCTCCCCCATCTTTGGTTTAAAACGTCAATTCTATTTATCGACGGTGTTTGCGCAGGATTCCATCGTCCGAAAAATGACATTTCATTGTCTGATAATTTTACAAGTCTGCCCCGGAAAGCCGCATCTTCTGTCGGAAGGTAAAAAAGCAATTCTCCATCGGAGTTCAGAACAAAAATATGCATAAATGACCCGATGAATATGTTACCGGCTCCATCTATATTCAATGATGATATACCTTGCCATTGGGGTGATTTGATTAAAGCGCTTGTACCGATAGTCAGAAGCTCTGATCCTGTACTGTCGAGCTTGCGTAATGTAAAAAGCTCATCAAGCACGATAGCATAATCCATTAATTCATCTATTTCTACGCTATCGAAATCAAAGCCATCGGGAAAAGCAAATGCAAAGAAAACACCTGTCTCCGCTACCCATATGTTCCCATCATTATCAATTTTCAAATCATTTATAGTGAAGCCGCCTGCTTCGGCGTCGACCGGAGCGGGCAATGGCACATAATTCGAGAAATATGTCAGTGCCAGTTCATCGAGGTCAACTGTATAGATGAGTGTTCTTCTAAATAGTGCATCCTTGCTTATTTCACTTGTTGAAGTAAAATATATACTATTTCTTGCGACTGTGATGTTTCCCATGTTTGGGATATCATGTGCAAGCGCAGATAATGAAGTAAACTCAGGCACAAAGGTGTATCCCGACTCATCATCATCTTCTTCATTCGAGCCGCAACTGACCAATCCGCTTGTTATGACGCCTGCAGAGAGTGCAAGCGCACAGCATACAGCTATCCAGCGTTTTGTGTTTGTCCGCTTAATGATAGCGGAAAGGCGGCGGTGAAGAGTTTTTCCGCTGTCTGAAAATGCGGACGCAAGCATAGATTCGGTCAACCGATAACGTTTTACTTCAGGTTGCCAGCTGCGCTTTGCTGCTTGAAAAACCGTTTCACCATATTGCATCCTTTGTTCTTCATCTACTTTGCGCAATACGGCGGTATCACAAGCCAGTTCTGAATCAATATTTATTGCCCGGTTTAATAAATAAACGATTGGATTGAACCAATGAACGATTATCACCAGAAGCGACAGCAGTTTGCACCACATATCACCATTTCTGATATGGGTCGCTTCGTGCATGAGGATAAAACGCAGATCTCTGTAATTGATAAACTCATCCGGAAGATATATCACCGGACGGAAAAACCCTGTGACAACAGGTGTGCTGATGATCGGGCAAACGGCAAGATCGATGTGGCGTCCCAATCCAATCTCACTGCGGACATCATCCAGAAGATCATTAAGCACACAACCTGTTATACGAATAGCTTGTCGTTTTATCCTGCGGTTGAAACGAGTATAGCCTGTTGTATAAAATATAAGAGTTGTTATCATTCCCAACATCCAAATGTATGGAATGATCATCGAAATGCTCAGGCTCCGTGGCACTGATTGTTCGATTACGGGTATGCTTTCGGAGTTGACATTAAAATCCGATCCGATGATTTCCGTATTATTAACTTGAACATCAAATGGTTGACCGGGTTCATCCGCCGGCTCACCGACATTATTTGGTGATTCAAAGGTTCTGCCCGGTATCCTCATATCAAGCATCGTCCCGTAATCACGGACTTGTGAGTAAATAGAAGCAAGTGTTGGGCTGCTGTCCTCCTGAGGAAGGGATACCGTAAATACTGTCGGACGTACAGGAATCAGGAAAAACAACGCGAGAAAAATCCAGCATGTCCGGCGCAACATTGGCGAAGTTTTATTGCCAAGCAGCAACGAAAACACCAGAAGCAGAATAACTGCTGCCGATATGATAATGGAGTTTTCCAGAAATTTATAGATTACTTCATTCATATGGCTTCTTCTCGATCCGTACTTATGGCTGCTTCCTGTTCTTGAACCACTCTTCGATTTCTGCTAAATCGGCGTTGCTTGGTTTTTTATCCGAATATAATGTGCTGATAAATCCTTTAAGGGATTTTCCATGGATTTTCTCCATAAACAGCTCTGTTTCCATTTTTGTATATTCATCTTTTGTTACCATAGGTGTATAGTAAAGATCGCCGTCCTTTTTCTCGCTTGACAGAAATCCCTTTTTCATCAAACGCCGAAGAAGTGTCTGCGTTGTCTTATAATGCCAACCCTTAAGCGGCTCTGCAACGGCAGCAACCCTTGCTGTCGTTGTCGGTATTTCCATTTCCCAGATTATTTGCATGATCGCATATTCGGTATCGGGTAATTGTTTTAGAATTGACATATAACCGCCTCCTCGACTTATGGTTGTAAGTTATGCTTACAGATTACACTTGTAAGCAGCATTTGTCAAGAAAATTTTCATCACTAACGGGGGTAAGTAAAACAAAAACGCTTGCATCAGTATAAAAAGAGGCTTAAATGAGATTGCCCAACAGTTGCATTTCGTCTTTGAGAACAGTCGATGTAAAAAATTTTCTTAAAAACATGAGATTTTTCAAAATGTGGTGAATAATCATCATTCGGCTAGTGACAATAGTTATATAATCATCGTAATTGCACTGCAAAGTGGTAAAATGTTGAAACTCGTGTAGTTTGCATGGTTTTACTAGTTTGTGTATAGTACTGTTACACGCGTGAATAATGATATTTTTTACAGAAATGAGGGAACAGAATATGAGCGAACTAATAATATTTGAGGAAGTAGAAAAAAGAGTTTTGACTATCCGAGGCGAGAAGGTTCTCATTGATAGAGATGTGGCAGAGTTGTACGGTGTAGAAGCGAAATATGTAAATCGTGCAGTTAAAAACAATCCCGGTAAGTTTCCTGAAGGGTACATAATTACACTAAACAATGATGAGTGCACCGAACTGGTGCAAAATTTGCACCGGTTCAACTCCTTAAAACACTCAACAGTTTTACCGACAGCTTTCACCGAAAAAGGTTTGTATATGCTTGCCACTATCCTTAAAAGTCCAACCGCAACACAAACGACATTGGCAATTGTTGAAACATTTTCAAAAATCCGTGATTTTGCGAAGATAGTGACAGAGCTTCCCGACATCAAAGAAGAACCAAAGAAAAGCGCATTAATGCAAAGAGGCGGAGATTTGTTCATGGATATATTGGAGGATAATATCATGGAAGTGACCGGTGATGAGATTTCGCTTGAGTTAGATTTATCTATACTAAAAATAAAACGCATCGTTAAGCGTGAAAAGAAAAAATCAGATGGTTTGGAAATCTGAATATTTCTATTACTGTTGATGCATCTTGATAACTATATAATAATTCGTGGCGTTACAGACGGCATTATATAAATTCACTAACCTGCGCAGATGTCATTCTGTTTACGCAGGAAATATTAATACCACAACATTGTATAGCATACTAATCCCACTAATCATGGTTTTTGCATTTTCCATTGCAGTGGGGCAAGTGTTTATAACCTTATTCGTAATGAGTCCACATGCTTATGACCTTAACAGCATCTTTCTCTGCTTGTTTTGTAAGTCGTATATCATACATCCGCCCAAACCTCATCCATTGGTACACATTCAGATAATGGTGTATGCATGCCCGCTTTAATTATATCGGTCATTCCCGGTATGGAGTTCAGGTAATCAGTATCATTATCATACATACCAATATTAAACTTTTGAAATGATATAAATTCTATAACTTTATCAACTACATCGTCAGGTAAAATATCTATCTGCGTTTTTGCATAATCCCGACCGGACATATAGCTCAACTCCCTTCTAAATGTTAAATAATCAAGTAATTATAACATATGCTGACACCTAAGTCAAAAATGTCCATATACTCGACAACGAAAAATATGTAGCTACACAAAAAATTAATCCTTGGCAAACAGAGCCGAAGGAGACGGTTCTGTTGAGTTTGCATGGTATATTGCTATTCTTGTTCCATACTGTAAGACAGGGTGAAGACGGAGGGACGGTTCAGGTGAGCCGTCCCAATGCCTCATTTGCGAGGCTGTACGGTGGTGGCCATCCACTATTTATAACAGACCACTAATAGTCAGAATCATACTTATCGCAAACGCGCACAAAAAACAAATTAAAACAAACATCATATGTCGTCTTTTATACATTACAACATAGGCGATATATTCGCGGATAAGAGCGTTCGGAAGATAATACAAAGCTGTTTTGGAACCGATTCCGTTTATTTTTAGTCCGACAGTTCTTGCATACATTCCTGTTCGCAGAAGATGGTAGTTGCTTGTAGCAAAAATACAATTGTAAGGTTTTTCATCGGCGGATGTATTCTTGTCCATAAGTTCTTTGGATAACTTCATGTTCTGCAAAGTAGTTTCCGATTTATCATCCAACAAGATATCTTCCTCCGGGATTCCATTTTCAATAGCATACTCCATCATCGCCCGTGCCTCGGATATTGGTTCGTCACTTCCCTGTCCGCCTGACAGAATAAGCTTAGGGGCATGAGACACTTGCTTTTGCTTAGTATAAAACTGTATTGCTTTATCAACACGACCTGCAAGAAGCGGCGGAACTTTCCCGTTTATTAATCCGCTCCCGTGGACAATGATGTATTGTTGGTTGTACCTCGGGCATGATAAATTTGCTAAAAGTGTTGCAATCGCATAATGGATAATATGCAAAAAATAGAAAGCTAAAAGAAAATATCCCGTATAAAGAAATATTTGAATAGGATCAGGGACTTCTACACTATGGTAAAAACGTGTAAATAAAGCAAATCCAATAACACAAAGAGCCAGAATAAGAGTGAGTGTATGCGAAAAAGACCTGCTTTCTCTCTTCAACAGAATATAGGCATTGGTAAGCAAAATAAATATCAAGCCATACATACCAAATGTCATAACAACTGCCACCGGTAAAAGAGCCAATGCAAATAAAATCCGGAGCGCAATATTGCCGCTTTCAAGCATATAGGTATATAGATAGCTCATAATTATCGCCGCGCTTGACAGCAAAAACAGGGAAAGAAAATAGCCCGGAATCAGGCTCATTTTGTTGCGACTATAGAAGAACCAAAACCCCACTCCGGAAAGTAGTGGTATAAGTAAAAACCATATTTCTCTCATCTGTAATTTTCTCCCTGCTCATTAAGAATGATACCGTTGCGTCATGCCTATACTACTTTCGTTTGAACTTTCCTGAAGACCAAATCATTATCTTTAACCTCCCGCATGTTATATACTGCTATACTTATTTCATACTGTTATTTCTTTTTTCATCTTCTATTTTTTTAAACAAACGAGTATTTTCTATCCATTGGAAAATAGCATACAGAATTAGAAGCCACATCAAGCCAAATGCTATATATGACACCCATGATAACCATAGCTGAAAATACACAACAAATATTGACATTATGATACCAAGCATGAAAAAGACGTTTCTTGCGAACCGGTATTCTGCTTTCTTAACCCTGCTGTCCATTTCGTCACGCTCTTTTTGTGATGCGAAAAGCCATGTGTTAGTAAAGATAAATCCACGTTCCTTGTACTGACGATACGAGATATAGAAGCTGATAAAGCCGGATAACCCAAAAATGACTGACATAACTATTAAAACTATACGTCCTGCATCCAAATCATTTTCCTCCTTATCAATAAACAAGACATATGAACCGTCCCCATGTCTTCAATAGGTGAATTTTCATCATAGTTTGTCAGGAGAACCGTCCCCCTGACATGTCTTCCACGTCTTGTTAATACTCATAGAACATTTGTTGGATTTCTTTGGTATCTGTAGTTTGAGTCAGTGCAAGCAACAATAACACTCGGGCTTTTTGCGGATTTAATGTATCGGAAACGACAAAGTCCAGCATATCGTCATCTGCTTCTCCGTTTCTTGCTACCAGACCGCTTCCTACTCTTGTGCTGCGGACAACGATTACATCATTGCTCCGAGCTTCTATTAGCGCGTCCATGACTTCATCTGTAAGGCTGCCGTTGCCTGTTCCTGCATAAATAACTCCTTGTGAGCCAGTCTCCACAAAAGCATCAATTGCTACTCTTGTGACGTTAGCATAGCCGTAGGCAATATCAACTTTTGGTAACTCGTCAATCCCCTCCGTGTTGAATCTGCTGTTTACTGTATGGCGTCCCGTAGGTTCCTTGTAGAAATGTGCTACATTTGATTGAATGTACCCTAGAGCACCCAGACCGGGAGCTTGGAATGCATCTGTCAGGAAGGTGCTGGCTTTTGTCACTTCTCTTGCGCTGTGGATTGTATCGTTCATGACTATAAGCACACCTTTTCTCCATGCATTTTTGCTGCCCGCCAGTGCGACGGCGTTATAAAGGTTATTCGGTCCGTCGGCACTCATGGCTGTTGACGGACGCATTGCTCCGACCAGCACCACCGGCTTTTCGCTTTTTACGACTAAATGCAGGTAATATGCCGTTTCCTCCATAGTATCTGTTCCATGGGTTATGACTATACCGTCAATGTCCGGATTTGACAACAGCTCGTTTACTTTTTTACCAAGATCCAGCCAAATTTCGTTGTTCATGTCCTGACTGGAAATTTGAACGACTTGCTGCCCGGATATGTTTGCTATCGTCTCTATCTCCGGCACCATTTCTATAAGAGTTTCAACCGTTATAGCTGCTGATGTATACCCGACGGTGATGGTGGTTTTCCCGGCAATCCCCGCAATCGTGCCTCCGGTTGCTAATATAATTATATTCGGTAATTTTTCCATGATAAAATCTCCACTTAAACAAATGCTTCACGTTATTAATAATTATTAAGATTGAGTTGTGGATTGCCGCGCTGTCTGCGGACAGCTCGCAATGACGAGGTATTGGGACGGCTTGCTATATCGTAGTCTATTGGTAAACCTGTAACACTATACCTGTTAACTCATAAGTTGGTCTGATAACCCAGCCGTAGTCTGTGTTCAAAAGCGGTTAGTTCATCTTTCAGTTCCTTTGGTAAGCGGTTACCGAAGGTCATCAAGAAATCTTGTCTTGAGGGTATCCCCTCTCTCCAGATTGCGCTCTCCACTGTTAAAAGTACTCGTAAATCACTGACGTTAAACCTCTTACCCGGATTTATGTAATAATCAATATCAGTTATATCAATATCCTCGTAATGCGGCATGTACCCTATAACGCTTTCCCACGCATCGACTTCGTCTTTGCAACGTCTGACAATCCAATCAAGTACCCTGAAGTTCTCCGAAAAACCCGGCCAAATATAGTTGCCGTCGCCGTCAATCCTGAACCAGTTGACGTTAAATATTTTTGGCGGGTCTGTCAGCTTCTTGCCAATATCCAACCAGTGCCGTAAATAATCACCCATATGATAACCGCAAAACGGCAGCATCGCAAACGGGTCACGCCTTGCTACTCCCGTAGCTCCGACCTGTGCTGAGGTTGTCTCGGAATGTGTTATCATCGCTATAAAAACACCGTGTTGCCAGTCCCAAGACTGGTATACAAGCGGTGCCATTTTTGCGCGGCGACCGCCGATAACTATTGCTGAAACCGGAACACCCTTCGGGTCTTCCCAATTTGAAGCAATTGAAGGACAACCTTTTGCGGGAGCTGTAAATCGGGCGTTGGGATGCGCTCCCTTTTCCCCTGATTCCGGATTCCAAGATTCGCCTTTCCAATTAAGCGCGCCTTTTGGCGGCGGGTCGTCATGTCCTTCCCACCAGACAGTCATGTCCTTTTTAAGCACTACATTTGTAAATATCGTGTCCCTCTTAGTTGAAGCCATAGCATTGGGATTTGACTTACTGTTTGTTCCCGGTGCCACCCCGAAGAATCCTTTTTCGGGATTCACTGCCCAGAGCCGACCATCCTCACCAACCCGCAGCCATGCAATATCATCACCAACTGTCCAGACCTTGTATCCTTTTTTTCTATAAATCTCAGGTGGTATAAGCATAGCCAGATTTGTCTTACCGCATGCGGAAGGAAACGCAGCAGCAATATATGATATCTCACCTTTAGGGTTCTCGACACCAAGAATCAGCATATGCTCGGCAAGCCAGCCCTCATTTTTTGCTTGATATGAAGCCAAACGCAATGCAAAACATTTCTTGCCAAGCAGCACATTACCACCATAACCTGAATTCATACTCCAAATCGCATTGTCTTCGGGAAAATGCAGTATATAACGCTTTTCCGGGTCGAGCTCACACTTAGAGTGCATGCCACGCACAAAATCATTCGAGTCCCCAAGCATGTCAAGTGCAGGCTTCCCGATGCGAGTCATGATGTCCATGTTGAGTACGACATAAATCGAGTCTGTAAGCTCAATCCCGACCTTTGAAAACGGCGAGCCTATCGGACCCATGGAAAACGGAATAACATACATAGTACGACCGTTCATACAATTGCTAAAAATGTCAGTCGCCATTTCGTAGGCTTTGTTTGGTGACATCCAATTATTTGTCGGTCCTGCGTCTGCCTCGTTTTTACAGCAAATAAAGGTTCTTTCTTCAACTCTTGCAACATCATCTATTGCCGAACGGTGGTAATAACATCCCGGCAGCTTATCTTGATTCAACTCAATAAGCTCCCCTGTCGCAAGAGCTTGCACCCGCAACTCGTCAAGCTGCTCTTTTTCGCCTGTAATCCATACAACCTCATCGGGACATGCAAGCGATTTCATTTTATTTACAAATTCTAAAACCATTTTATTTTCAGTCATTGATAAGCCACTCCTAACACCTCTTATTTTAACGTTTTTTGCACCAATTTTCAATAGGAGTGTACTTGATATAATTTGACCTCAGTTATTGCTATCTGTAGTTCTTCTGAACATGTCAAATTTCTTTACCGGTACATCGACTTTCAAGCGTACTTTTTGCTTTGGATGCGGGGCGGATGAAATTTGGACTCCGTCTTCGTCCAACATTATATTAATTTCCTGTGTATAAATTTCACCGGATGCCCTGATTATATCGATTTTCTCACCAATTTCAAACTTGTTGCGCTGCTCTATTAAACAAAATCCCGTGCATTCATCGTAGCTGTCTACTATTGCCAGATAATCCTGGATTCTGATTTGATCTGCGTCATAATAAGCGTGGTCTTCACCTGTGATTTTGCCATAGTAAAAACCTGTTGTATATTCCCGGTGACTCATTTTGGACAACTCACTTTGATAATACGGTATTTTTCTGCTGTAAAGCCCGGGGTCATCGAAATAATCATCAATGGCTTCGCGATATATTTTTGTGACGATGCCAACGTAATAAGAAGACTTCATCCGGCCTTCTATCTTATAGCTATCTATGCCCGCATTTACAAGGTCGGGTATATGAGCAATCATGCTTAAATCCTTGGAACTGAAGATATATGCGCCATGTTCATCCTCATATACAGGGATAGCATCACCCGATTTTTCTTCAACCAGCATATAGCTCCATCTGCAAGGCTGACTGCAATGACCTCTATTCGCGTCTCTATAATTCATAAAATTGCTTATCAGGCACCGTCCGGAGTATGCCATACACATAGAGCCGTGCACAAACGTTTCCAACTCTATGTTTGGTACCCTCATTTTTATTTCGCCGACTTCCTCAAGGTGCAGTTCTCTGGCAAGAATCACGCGCTGTGCTCCAAGTCGTCGCCAAAAATCAACAGAAGCAAAATTAGTGGTGTTGGTTTGTGTGGAAATATGGATTTCTGTTTTCGGAGCAACCCTCTTCGCTAAATCAAAAACGCCAAGGTCGGATATTATCAGTGCATCTGCTTTTAAGCTCTCAAGCTCTCCGAATTACTTCTCCATTTTTGCCAAATCATCATTATGAGCGCAGATATTAACAGTTATATAAACCTTTTTCCCAAGAGAGTGGGCATGCTTGATTCCTTCTTCCATTTCGTCTAAAGTGAAATTACCGGCTTTTGACCGCATACCAAAGGCGTCTCCGCCCAAGTACACAGAGTCCGCGCCATAGGCAAAAGCAACTTTTAATCTTTCCATATCTCCGGCAGGAGATAGAAGTTCAGGTTTTTTCATGCTATTTATCACGCGAACCTTTCTTTCCCTCTTTACCTCGAAGCAAAAATCCTACTATTGCTAAAAATAAAAACGTTCCGGTATATACGGTCGCATGGACCCGGCTTCCGATCCAGTACGTTCCGTACATAAACCCTGCACCCGTTATTGCCATTATTGGAGCCACAATTCGCTTGAACCAATGGAGCTTATTATGTTTGATTATTGAGCAGAGGAAAAGAGGGATAAGCAATGCAAAGAAACAGAAGTTATAGAAGTCCGGCAAACTAAAGCGGAATGTTCCAAACCATCCTGCAAACCAGTTTGTGTTGGCAAAAATCACAAAGAGCCAAAGAAAACTGATGCCGACGGCAATAACCATGCTATTGTTCGGAACATTTGTCATTTGATCGAGCTGTTTCATCCTCTCCGGCAACGGGCCTAATTTACGGCGTCCAAGGGAGTACATCGCCCGGCTCATACCCAAACAACATGCATTGAGTATGCCCAACCCGGATATTATCATAAAAGCAATCAAAATATTACTTGCCCACTGTCCGAAGATATTGGCAAAGGCATTATGCGTACCTTGTGCAAACCGCTCTCCGCCACCCATCATTATCAGATTACCGCCATCTGGCGATGCAATTACAATACCGATAAAATACAGAATGTATATGATGGTTACGAAGAAAAATCCGGAAAGCAGCGCAATCGGGAGTTTTTTCTTACTGTTTTTCACTTCACTATTAAAAGCGAGAGCTGCCTGCCACCCGTTAAAGGCAAACGCCGTGGCTGATATTGCTGCAAATAGAGAAGCATTTCCGGAATTGACATTCGTTTGTAGAGAAAGACCCGTGGAATCATTACTGCCGAGAATAAGTCCGGTCACTACTCCGACAGTGCCCATCAGCACGAGTGGAATCATCCGGATAATGGTGGTTGCAACATTGAATTTTACGGGAATCTTTGGCGCAAGATAGTTCATGCAAAATGCTATAACCATAAAAAACGACGAAATGAAAAATCTAAATGGCAAATACACTTCACTATTACTGTCAATTCCTGAAAGAGTAGCGGTAAATCCGGAGGTGATCCATGCAATGATTGCGTAGCCCGCCGGCTGATACATTACCGCAAAGAACCATCCCGCAAGATATCCATAGTTTTTTCCGACGATTGCTTCCGCATAATCTACGAATCCATGTACCTTTTCATATTGTCCTGCAAAAATACTGAACATATAGACACAAGTTGAAATCATCACCCCGCCGATGATCCAGGCAAGAACCCCAAGCCGGATATCACCGCCTGCCTCATAGAGAACTCGGCCGGGCAGGAAAAATATACCTGTACCTACAATGAAACCAACCACAAAACAAAAAGAAACAAATAAACCATGTTGACGCTTAAGGATATTTTTATTTGTACTTCCGTTTATCTCCACAATTCATTTTCCCCGGTATTTAGTATTTGTTGATTTGAGTAATTCAGTGATTTAGCACTTTCATCATTCTTTTCCTTTTAAATTTGTGCAGGAGTGTTACATGTTGGTAAGCTCCTCCCATTTTGATGTAACTTTACACATATGTCAATAAAGAGTTTGCTTGATATTGTCAAATCATTAGAATATAATGAACCGGATAAAACGTGGGTAATACAAACATTTCATGAAAGGTGGGAACTGACTATGACCGAATTTAATGTAAACAGTCCATTGATCTATGCGGTTGCGGCGATTGTTGTCGTATTTGTCGTTTCACAGTCCGTGTTCTTTTTAATAAGAGCGTGGAAGCAAGCAAAAATGATGGGTATGGACCAAACAAAACTAAGGCGAATCGCTACATCCAGCGCAATTTTCACAATAGCACCCGCTATTGCTATTCTTCTTGGCATTATTACACTTAGCAACGCATTGGGACTCCCAACTCCTTGGATGAGGCTAAGCATATTAGGTTCAATCACCTACGAACTGCCTGCAGCCGAGATGGCTGCCACAGCAACGGGCGAATCATTAAGCGTAAGGATAACCGACCCGAGAGTTTATACAACCATTCTTTGGGTCATGACATTAGGTATAATCCCTTCACTCTTTCTTGCTCCGTTTTTTATGAAAAAAATCCAAAGCGGGGTTGTTAAAGTAGGAGCAAAGGACAAAAAATGGGGCGAGATATTTATGACTGCTCTGTTTCTTGGTATGATATCTGCTTTTCTCGGTATGATCTTTTCACGCACAAGCGAAGGTATAACGGGATGGATTCCTGTTTTTGTAATGCTATGCTCGGCTGTATTGATGGCTGTTCTTGGTATAATATACAAAAAAGGCAAAATAGCATGGCTTGAAAACTACGCCTTACCGCTTTCAATGCTCAGTGCTATGGCTCTATCCATCCCCATAACACGTTGGATAGGGGGTTAGGATGATGGAGACTATGAACAAAACAAAAGATTATTTCAGCAGGATATATATCTATGGCAGGATATGGATGTTAGCTGCACTTGCTCTTTTCATGGCAGTACCCGCTTTTTTATCCATATATTACGACGCGTGGCCGCACTTTCACGAGTTCTTTTTGGGCTTTATCGGAGTTGCCCCGACATTTTGGACGGTGGCAATAATCGAGATGTTTACATACATCCCGATGCTGGGGGTCGGTGGTTCATATCTCGGATTCGTTACAGGCAATCTGTCAAACTTAAAAGTCCCTTGCGCAATAAACGCTATGTCAATAGCAAAAGCCGAAGCCGGAACAAAAGAGGGCGAAGTGGTATCAACCATAGCGATTGCAATCAGTTCAATCGTAACAACACTCATTATAACACTCGGTGTCTTTTTACTGTTCTGGATTAGACCGGTTTTAGAAGCACCCGTTCTTGCCCCTGCTTTTGCAAATATACTACCGGCATTATTCGGTGCGCTCGGTGTGGTCATGATAAGCAGAGGCTGGAAGATTGCGGTCGCTCCGATAGTCTTCATGTTGGCACTCTTCATATTTGTACCGGGATTAGCAAGCATGGTAGGCATTCTAGTTCCTGCAGGTGTTGTTATTGCTGTACTCTCTGCAAGATTGTTGTATAAAAAAGGCTGGCTGTAATATACAACCCCCACCGTCTGCGACGGCACCCCCTTCCGCGGAAGGGGGCATGGTGAGCGAAGGGGGCAGGGGAAGAGCACTCAATTGAATTTTAGTTAATGAAGGGATATATTATTATGATGTGGTTATTATTAATACCTGCGGCTATTGTACTCTTTTTGATTGTTATTTGCATACGCGCCGCTATGTTTAATCCAAAAAAACAAGCGATAACCGGGGATTCTAAAGATGCAAAGGCTGATAATACTGTTGATGTCAAAGAAGCCGACGTTGATTTTGAACGCGCAATTAAACACTTTCAGGAAATGATAAAAATAGAAACCATTTGGAACTGGGATGAAGACCCGGATGGAAAGAATCATAAATCATTTCGTGACATGCTGCCGCAGCTCTATCCATTGATACATGAGCATTGTACTTACGAACAAATCGGAAGAAGCGGAATGCTTTTCCATTGGCGCGGTAAATCCTCTGAAAATCCTACTGTGTATATGGCGCATTATGATGTTGTGCCGGCGGATGAAGACAAATGGCAAAAGCCGCCATTCGCCGCAATCCGTGAAAACGGTGAAATATGGGGTCGCGGCACATTGGATACAAAAGGGACTCTGTGCGCTGTGCTTGAAACTGCGGAAACGCTTCTTGCGCAGGGCTTTGTTCCCGATAATGATATCTATCTTTCATTTGGCGGAGATGAGGAAACGGACGCCACAGATGCTCATGCAATTGTTGAAAGCTTGAGAGAAAGAGGGATTAAGCCCGCATTGGTTCTTGACGAAGGTGGTGCTGTGGTCGAGAACATATTCCCGGGTGTTAAAAGACCTACCGCACTTATCGGAACTGCCGAAAAAGGTATGGTTAACGTATCATTCAGCGTAAGTGGCATGGGAGGACACGCCTCCGCACCGCCCGTGCGCTCGCCTGTTGGTGTGCTCGCCCAAGCTGTTGTAAATGTGGAAACCAATCCATTTAAGGCGTACTTTTGCGAGCCGGTTTTGAACATGTTCGACACACTGGGACGGCACTCTACATTTGCATTCAAGTTGATTTTTGCAAATCTATGGTGCTTTAAAGGACTCTTTGCTCTGATATGTAAAAAATCAGGCGGTGAACTAAACGCCTTGGTACGCACCACCTGCGCATTTACCCAGATGCAAGGCAGCTTAGCCCGAAACGTATTACCTCCGTCGGCGAGCGTAACAGCCAACATGCGCCTTATGAGTCCCGATAACATTGATAGCGTGATTGACGAGCTAAAGAAAAAAGTCAAAGACGATACTATTGAAATAACACGCCTGACAGGAGTAAATCCATCCGCTTTCTCCAACATGAAAAGCGAAGGATACGAGCGTGTATCCTCCGCAATAGGTGCAACATGGCCGAAAGCGATTATATCGCCATACTTAATGATAGCTGCAAGCGATTCTCGTCATTACTGCAAAATATGCGATGTAGTACTTCGTTTTTCCGCAATGGCTCTGAGCAGTGATGACCGCAAAAGAATCCACGGCAACGATGAGCGTATAAGCGAAAGCCAGTTCTTGGAAGCACTACTCTTCTATCATCGCATAATGCGCACAAGCTAGATTCTAATCATCCAATAGTAAAACATTTAGAGAAAGCATATGTGAACGAAACGGAACTACAGCGGCAAGGCAGAATGCTATTTTAAGCAGATCCATCAGCACGAATGGATATACAGCAAGTGCAAGTGCAGCTTGGAATGAGATGTTTGTAGATACACTCAGCCAGGCTGTGCCGCCCATGTATAAGATAAAATGAGCGATAAACATGGATACACCTGCTTTTATGAATATCCAGATTTTCCCGTGAATCCGCTCCAGTTGCCGGCTGAATTTGCTGTTTAGCGCCATTGATACAATCCATGCCATTATAGGATATGTTATCAGATATCCCCCCGTCGGACCGAGAAGCGCACCGATACCGCCGCGGAAATTGCCGAAAACGGGTAAGCCTACTGCGCCAAGTAATAGATAACATACTTGCGTAAATACAGCGTGTTTCGGTTTGAGCAAAATCGCTGTCATGTAAACACCGACCATCCCGAATGAGAAGTGTACGGGTGTAAATGGAATCGGTATAGCAATTTGTGCCATTACCGCTGTCAATGTTGCGAATATCCCGATGATAGCGAGTTCTTTTGCTTTAAAATAGCTTTTCGTTTTTACTTCCATATTAATCGTCCATTCCGCCGCCGTGCCGGCACAAAAATTTTTAAATACATCTTATCGCACACGGCAAGGAATGATAAGACGATTATTTATTTAATCAGTAATTATTTGAAACTTGTTTCAAAATAATTCAATCTCCCCTGTCGTTATATGTTGTATATCTCCTTTATCGTCCTTGACAATCAAAGCGCCGATATCGGAAATGCCAATGACGGTTGCTGGATAATTATCTGCTATATCCGGAAGGTAAACCAGCTTCCCAATAATAAACAATCTGGAAGTATAATAATCAATTATTTCCTGCGTTTTGCCGTGTTCTGTATAATCTACAATCACGGATTCAAACTCATTCAATACTTCCGCAATCAATTGATTCCTTATACCTCGTATTCCCGACACCTCTTGGATAGATGTAGCGATATCCGATAGTTCTTCGGGTACACTACCTGTATTGATGCCGATACCTGCAATGACGGAACTTATCTCCAGCAACTCGCCTGATATAGTGGCTTCCGTTAATATCCCGCATATCTTTTTTCCGTTGCAGAAAATATCGTTGACCCATTTTATATCAGCTCTGATGCCACACACTTTTTCTATTGCCTTTGAAACTGCAACAGCGGCGCAAATAGTCAAAAGTCGGGTATCTTGCTGCTTACTGCCCAGTTTTAGCAAGATACTTAGATAGACACCCTGACTCTTTGACGAAAGAAAAGCTCTACCTCTTCTGCCTCGTCCGCGTGTTTGCTCATCGGCTATGACCACGAAACCGCTGTCGATGTTAGTAGTATCGATTTCTTTTAAATATTGATTTGTCGAATGTACCGTGGGTAGCAGTTTAATTTTTTGCCCGACGAATTTCGCTTTTAACCCGTTGCCGATGGCATTTTCCGAAAGTGTGTCATTAGTACCCATAAGCATATACCCCTTATTCGGAATGGATACTATCTCGTTTCCGTCATTCCTCAACAATCCAATGGCTTTCCAAACAGCATTACGACTTACACCCAGCACACTCGCCAACTGCCCGCCTGTAACGATATCCCCTTTTTGCAACTCAAGAAGGTTTAAAACTTTGTCTTTTAGCACAGAAACCACCTAAAATATATTATCACTTGTAATTCCATATTTGTATACCATATATGCGCAACAGTGTCAACCTTTTTCTTTATCGCGGTTGACACCTTTTTCTTTATCGTGGTTGACACCGTCGGTAAAAAAGCACCACGCTCGAACCGATAATGAGGAAGAGCTATCTCTCAACATACCTTAGGAGATGGGTTCTCATGGTGCGAAATACAACATAATGTAGTTTTGCACATTGCCCACAGAGTTATACACAATATATTGTATTAGTGCATTTTTCAAGACTTTTCCCGGATTGTATAATCTCTTTCGAAAAGCTCTTCTGTGAAAGCGAGCATCAGATCCTTAGGCGGAATCATTTCTTGAAGCATTTTTAGCAGATACTTTTTATTTTTGTTTGAATACTTAGGCAATCCGTTTTTTACTGCTATGTTTTGGATTTCATTCTTCCATAATAGACTTAATTTAGTGGCTGTAATATCCTTAGGATTCATATCTGCCGTTCGTAATTCGAAAACATTAACTTGTCCGTGCTCTTCGGAAATAACTAAAATTCCCCAGAACTCCGGAACATGTTTTATTACACCCTTTTGATGTGACTTTCCGACAACAACATAACATATGTCAAAGAACTTGTTATAGTTACGCACTTGCTTCTTCAGCCGGACATATGAATCAAGATCACTTTTAATCTCGTAACCGATAATAATACCATCTATCACAGCCATTAAATCTGCGCGAGATCTTCCTATATTTTTTTCGTCGATTATCCGTATTTTAATATGCTTCGCATCCAAATATGTAAATAGCGCTTCCCGCATTTGCGGATCGGAAAGTCTCATTCTTTTTCAACCTCCACGCTTTCTATGTGTATCATTCGCAAAATTACCCTTTTTTCTATCTTCCTGGTGATAATTATATCATATATTCTTAAGTTTTAGTTTTTTTATCCGATAATAGAGGTGGTGGAATATTATTATTTTACCGTTAATCATAACAAGGAGGTATATGATATGCTTGGAATGAAAGGACTTCTTAATGCACAAATGAACCTTAATTTGGCTTCTAAGGTTCAACATAGCGCAAACATGACTTCAAGTGACGGCAGGATTCTAGAACGGCAAGGCATTACAGACCAAAATGAAAAGGCTATAGAAAAAGGTCGGGAGCTGCAAGCTAAAGGTGAAGAGATAAGATCCGGTGTTTTTGAATATCTGGATAAGGCAAATGAAAATATTACTGCTGCTGCTGAAGAGGGTAAAGAAGCAGTTAAAGAACTTAGAGAGATCGTCAACGAACGTATAGAAGCCGCCAGAGAAAATAGAGACGCCGAGGCTTCGGATGAAAATAATGTGCAAAATCCCATCGGTATTCATGGATATGCACCCGGTGAGTTTAATGTTGTTGTCAGTGATACAACCGGAGGAAAAGAGAATGCAGGCACATCTGATTTTTTCCAAGGTAAAGGTATAAACCTTAACGATACTGTATGAGCATCACTACAGAATGTAGTAGCAATACCTAATGAATTTTCAAGTGGATAAAATGTCCACTTGAAAATAGAAATATATGAAGATTCTTTTAATCGCTCATAACCTTAACAAAAAACTTTCTGTTTCTTGGCGGGTCGAACTCGCAGAAGTATATTCCCTGCCAAGTTCCGAGAACGGCTTTGCCGTCTTTAATAATAATCGTTTCGCTTGCACCTATGGTGGATGCTTTTAGGTGCGCTGTACTATTGCCTTCTCCGTGGCGAAATTCCGGGCGGTCGGGATAGGCTCTGTCGAGTCCGAGAAGAATGTCGTGGACAACATCGGGGTCGGCATTTTCGTTTATCGTTATCCCCGCCGTAGTATGCGGGCAAAAAACAACGGCAATGCCATCAGATATCCCACTTTTGGTAACAGCTTCGCGAACTTGTGCTGTGATGCTGTAAAGATTCTCGCGTGGAGTAGATAGGGTGTACTCATAAATCATTGTAATTACCTTTCCTTGTGTAGCCCTCTTTGAAAAGAGGGTGCCGCTGATAGCGGCGGGTATTTTTGGGCACTTACGGAACCCAAAGGGTGATTTATCTAAGCCATCTTTGAAAATGAGGGCTTAGGCTCTGATGAGTCGGGGTGATTACAGCACTCGCTTCATCGGGGTAAATCGTATCCCGTTTTCTTCCCGTTCTGAACCGTTTGCTACAAAACCCAGCTTTTTGTACGCCTCAACGGCATATGGTGATGAGTTTACTGTTATCTCTGTCGGTTTATAGTTTTCAATCATTACCTCCAGCAACCGTCTTGCGATTCCTTTGCGATGAAATTTTCCATCAACAAACAAGAGATTGACATGTTTCTCCCCTGCCGCTATTGCACCGATTATACGACCTTCGTACTCACATGTCCAAATCCGCATTTCGCCATCATCAAGCATACCTGTAATCGACAACGGTTCAAGAAAATCCAAAAACTCCGCAATCCCCTCTTCGGAATAGTCCGGTGCCTCAAACTCAATGAACACATCACGAATCAACGCCAAAGTGTCGTAAAGCTTATCTCGACTCAACTCACTGTAAACAAAATCACTCATACGTTGCAGTCTATCATAGACCAAAATAAAACACAAATGTGAAATTTTCATCATTTTAACGCATGAAACGTGTATTGAAATTCATATTTTATCCATGGTATGCTTTTTATAGGTAAACCAATCATGTATACCATATATGGTATTGACAATTATTCCTAATATGGTATACTTAGAGGAGAAAATATGAGTTGGAACATAGAATATTATGAAACCGAAAGTGGGAAAAAACCTGCTTATGAGTTTATTCAAAGCTTGCCTATAAAACTAGAGGCAAAAGCATATTTGGACATAGGTATACTAGAACAGTTTGGAACTCAACTAACTATGCCATATTCTCGTTTCGTTAAAGATGGTCTTTTTGAACTTCGTATACAACAAGCGGGTAGTAAAGCTAGAATCTTCTACTTCTTTATTGTTGGAAGAAATATTATCCTAACAAATGGGTTTCTTAAGAAAACCAAGAAAACACCTCCCCACGAGATTAGCAAAGCCTTAAAGTATAAGAGCGATTATGAAAGGAGACAGAAGTTATGAGTTTCCGTGAGGATTTAAAGGAACGCCTGAAAGATCCCGATTTCGCTCGGGAGTATAAGGCATTGGAGCCTGAATATGAGATAATCAAGCAAATCATTATGACTCGAAATGAGCAAAATCTCACACAAAAAGAGCTCGCAAAGCGTATCGGCATCAAGCAAAGTAATATCAGCCGTTTGGAAAGCGGTAGCTATAACCCTTCATTGGGATTTCTCAAAAAAGTTGCAATTGCTTTAGGTAAAGAGCTTCACATAGAGTTTAGGTAATCACTTTGTCTTCCCTACCGAGCAGGCATAAACCATGTATTCTTCGTAGCCATCCAGCCCCAAAGCTTCGTCGCAGGCTTTTTGGTTGTATGCTGCCATGCAACAGCTGCCAAGTCCCATTGCTGCTGCAGATAACATAAAGTTTTGACCTACATGACCTAAGTCTATCAACACAACACGGTGGGCTGCGCTGCTGTAGCGCCATTCTGCTCTATATGCAACGCATGAATAAAAGACAATCACAGGTGCATCAAGCGCCCACTTCTGCCATGCCAACATTTCTGTTATGCGTTCATCATAGTTTGGAAACTCGCCGATAAACTCAACAGTAATTTTCTTTTCACCGACGTTTTCAAGAGGCAGATAATGATATAGACCCGCTTTCAGCCCTTCAACATTTCGGGCAATAAAGTATGTTTCAAACGGATGTCTTGCCCCCCCGCTCGGTGTAGGTCTTAGTGTTGCATAGTTTTTGCCTTTTATATCTTGAATACCCTGAGTACTCCACAGCAAAAACGCAAGCTGTTTTTTCGTCACAACCGCATTTTTATCATACACTCGCTCACTTCTGCGAATATCCAACAATTCACTGTAAGAATCACGGCATATAACATCATCGAAGTTTACAGACAGGATAATGACTTCCTTTTCCGATGCCTTACTAAGCGGCGGTTGAGGAAGCTCTTTCTCCTGATCGCTCTTTCCCCTGACTTGGCTGAAATCAGGGCATTTCATATAATCCCGATTACCATCAATTTCATCCCACATACCTTCATTACGAATGTCTTTGCTCATAATAGTCCTCCATTACATTTTACAATTTTATAATACTAACGCAATGCAATAAAACAATCTGTATACAACAGTCAATAATGTCATATCTTTATGTCATTTATCATGCTTTTATTAAAATGGTCTATTTCCTCTTGCATGACTGTTCTCCACTCTTTTCTGGTTTTCTTTTTCGCGCACGGAAAGTATCTCATAAAGTTATTATACTCGCGGCTGCCTGAGGAGAATGGAAAGATAAGTCTGTCAGTCTCAACACGAAGTGGAAATAACCAGCATGGCTCCGGTTTTATCGCCCATTGATGTAATCCAAGTTCAATGGCGCGTGACTGCAAGGAACATTTACCATCTTCGAGTCCGAATATACATCTGGTTTTTGGCAAGATATCGGGGAAACTGTCATTGTACTCCTGCTCTCGCGTTACCGTTCGATTCCCGTTAAGAAATACTTCGGGCAGGAAATGAAAATACTCTTTGTTATCTTCTACAAATAACTTTATTTTCATTACCTCATCAAAGGTCAGAGATACGCCATCATAACAACAAACTGATTCACATCCCGTACAATCCATAATTACTCTTCTGCTTTCTTAAATATCTTGAGTTTTCCCAGTATCCAACAAATTAACAGTGCAATTGGGAATGCAGTCCATGAAGTAATCCAATAGCCAAGCCCTACACCCACAGCCATGAGAACGATAGAAAATGCATAGTATAGAGCATCAAAAACTTCATCTAGTGACGTGATTTTAGCACGAATTGTATTACTGAATTTAAAAACACAGACGATAAGCCAGGACAACGGAAACGCAATCCATCCTCCTGCTATTAGTTCGATAATAAACCCGGCTAAGAGTATTGTTAACAAGAACCATGGCATTTTAAACTCATCATCGCGGCTTTCTTTTTTTACAAGCGGGAAAATAAACACGAATAAAACCCAGGCTATCGGTCCTGTCAGCCATGAGGCGTACATAGTGTTTGTGAGTACTGTGCTGTACAACAATACTGTCATTATTGCCATGTAAATGGCATCTTCTAATGTTGACTCAAAAGTATATGTAAACATTGACCCCTTAAAACTGCCGTTTTTTCTTGCCTCATACGCATCATAAAACAAGACAATGGTTGTAGTTAACAGAAATAATAAAGGAGATAGCGCACGAAGCCGCGGAATACTCCAATTATAAGAACCGGAATAACTTTCCAAATCCTCATATAGCTCCGATGCTACTCCGCTAAGACTGCCGCCTAATATACTGATATCAAACTGAGAGTATAATATTTCAGGCAGAATCAAGAGCACCCCTACAAGAATTCCCGTAAATGTAAAAGCGTAATCTTCAAACTCCCATTTATTATCTTTCTTTTCTTCTTTTTCCTTTGGCATATAAACCTCTTTTATACTCCCACTCTGTGATGAGGCGGTTTCTGAACGCCTTCATGTTTCTCATGATTCTTTAGCTTGCGGCGTAATGCATCATCCGGCAAGATTCCTTTGATTATAATATGCTCTTCAGGATAACGCAATGTTCATGGCACACAATGTTGGTTTTTTTAGCAAATTATGCTAGACTGTTCAGGTTAGTTCAATTTAACAAGGAGAATCCCTATGATAGTTAAGACCGCCGAGCTCGATTCACTGAGTAACTACTCTTTTGTTGTCATTATTTGCAGACACCTGGATAAGTGGCTCTATTGCAAACTTAATAATAGTGATTCATTTAGTAATGCAGGTGGGCATATTGAAGCCGGTGAAACTCCTCTTGAGGCTGCCAAGCGTGAGCTTTATGAAGAAACAGGCGCAATAACTTATGATATTACACCTGTTTTTGATTATTCTGTGGAAAAGATGGAGAGTTATACTACCGGACAGGTTTATTTGGCACATATTTATGAAATCGGCGAATTGCCCGAATTTGAGATAGCTGAAACGAGGCTTTTTGAAGCTTTACCGGATAAGATGCGATTTCCTGAGATTATGCCGGTATTATATAAGCGAATGCAAATTTGGCTCAACCTGCATTCGGCAAAGGATGAAATATGGGATGTATATGATTCCAATCGAAGACTTACAGGCAGGACGCATCGGCGAATTGACCCGCTGCCGGAAGGTGATTATCATCTGGTGGTTTTTGTCTGGTTGCGCAACAGCAAGGGTGAATACTTGATTTCAAAACGTGCGCCTAATAAAGGCTATCCCAATATGTGGGAAAACACAGGCGGTTCAGCGGTTGCCGGGGATGACAGTCTAAGTGCTGCCGTCCGTGAGATAAAAGAAGAAATCGGACTGGATGTCAACCCTGAAAACGGTAAGCTCATAAAATCTTCAATTAGCGAGGACAGCTTCCTTGATGTTTGGTTGTTCCAACAGGATTTTGACATAAACGATGTTGTTTTACAAGAAAATGAAACTGTTGATGCAAAGTACGCGACCTTGGATGAAATCCAATGCATGATCGAAAACGGCGAGTTTATCTCGGTACATCATGATTTAGATATCTTACGGATGTAACTCTTGTGCGGCAATTATTATGCCCAGTTTTCCGGATTCAAACGTCAAACCGCCTTGCAGATACGCTGTGTACGGCTCACGTATTGGTCCGTCTGCGGACAGTTCTATTGTTGCGCCTTGAACGAATCCGCCAGCTGCCATGATTACAGGATAATCATACCCCGGCATATCTGACGGAACCGGAGTAACAAAAGAATCAATGGGAGCTCCTTTTTGTATTCCTTTACAGAATCGTTCTAATTGTTCTTTTGAGTTAAATTGAATCGCTTGCACAATATCGGAGCGAAAAGCATCATACTTAGGATAAGTATCATAACCCATCAACTCTAATAACCGTGCGCAGAACACGGCTGTTTTTAATGCTTGCGCTGTTGTGTGGGGAGCCATGAACAAGCCTTGGAAGTAGAGCCGGTATCCTTCCGGACTCGCTCCACACTCTCCCCCTATACCGGGGGCAGTCAATCTGTAAGCCGCGGCTTCAACTAAATCAGCTCTGCCTGCAACATAGCCGCCGGACGGTGCAATACCACCCCCGGGACATTTTATCAAAGACCCGGCAATAACGTCCGCTCCAACATCACCGGGTTCAATCTCTTCTGTGAACTCACCGTAGCAGTTATCTACGAACACATTTATGTTTATATCAATACTATGGACGATTTCACACACCTTGCCGATTTCTTCTACAGTAACAGCACGCCTCGATGAGTACCCTCTTGAACGTTGAACCAAAACCGCACCTATCTCACCGTTTCGTAATTCTTTTTCGATTGCTGTAAGGTTGGGAGCACCATCCTTGTCGAGTTCGACTTGCGAATATGAAATCCTATAATCTTTAAACGAGCCTCTATAATCAGCAGATATACCTATAACACCGTGCAGGGTATCATATGGCAGCCCTGTCACAGACAAAAGTGTCTGTCCCGGACGGAGAGAAGCGAACAGAGCCGTAGTAATAGCATGTGTGCCATTAACAAAGCCCGTACGGACAAGTGCTGTCTCCATTCCCATAATATCAGCAAAGAGTAAATCTAATGTTTCCCGACCTTTATCATTATATCCGTAACCCGTTGTCCCCGAAAAACAAGTGTCGGAAACCCGATGACGCTGAAACGCAGCCAATACCTTCTCTGTATTACACTGCGAAACTTTATCAATCTCAAAAAACTGCGGAGCAATATCAGCCATAGCAATTTCGGATAGCTTTAATATCCTATCTGATATCAGAAAGTGATTCATATATGATAACACCCTGCCCTATCTTCTCTCTATACTTACCTTTACATCATCCGTCGCTACGTCACAGCATTAATTGATACCGTAGCAATTCGCGCCACCTTCTTCGTGAAGAAGGCAATACTATTTCATTCTCTCAAGAAACAAGCCGACAAGCTTTCTGACCGCTTCCATATCAGATATCTTCCCTACGTTTGTCGGGGAGTGCAAATTGCGTATCGGAGCTGCAATAGCTGCTGTTTTGATTCCTGAGCGTGTTTTCTGGAAAGCAGATCCGTCTGTTCCTCCTGCAATATACGTCTTCGTCTGCCATGCAATATCATTTTCATCTGCAACCTTTGTAAGGATATCACGGACTTCCTTGTTATATATCGTGCCTGCATCCATAAACGGAAGAACCGGACCGTTCCCCACCTTGCATACCTTTTTATCCCCCGAAACAGATGGCAAGTCTGCGGCTGTAGTACCTTCGATAATTAACGCAATATCTGGCTTTGTACTGTAAGCAGCAGTAAATGCACCTCGTAATCCGACTTCTTCTTGCACGGTAAATATGAACGTGCAATCTACCGGTAAGTTAGTATTAATCAGATCAAGTAAAACTGCACAACCGAATCTATCGTCAATTGCTTTAGCCTTAATATAACCATCGCCGAACTCCCTTACATCTTCATCAAACGCACCTGCATCGCCAAGAGCTACAAGTTCTTCGGCTTCCGCACGGCTTTTTACCCCTATATCAATATACATATCCTCGGGTTCCATCGGCTTTTCCCGGTCTTTTTCCTTCACCAGATGTATTGCTTTACAGCCTATTACTCCCTGTACTTTATCTTTCCCGATTGTAACAGCTTTGCCGTGCATAACACGCCCGTCAATGCCACCCGCTTTGGCAAATCGCAAATAACCGTCATCGGTAACACTTGTGATAATCACACCGACTTCATCCATATGAGCGCAGAGAACAAGCTTGCTTTGAGGAGTCTTTTTACCCTTCTTAAATACAATGACATTACCCATGGTATCAGTGTTTATCTCACATGCGTATTTTTCCGCACGTCTAATAATGTACTCCCGAACTTCATCTTCACTCCCGGAAACCCCGTTTAATGCACATAATTCTTTTAACATCTCTAACATTGTATAAAACTCGTCCCTTCTCATTATTCAAACGATAATTGCTTTAGCTGTCTCACACAACAGTTTGGCGGTGCTTTCAATATCATCAAGAGAAGCTATCTCATTAACTGTGTGCATGTACCGCATAGGTAGTTCCAGCAGTGCTGTCGCAACGCCTTCTCTTGATATTTGAATAGCTCTGGCGTTAGTCCCGCTGGTGCCACTCGGAGCGACATTTATCTGGTACTTTATTTCACTGTCTTTTGCCAGATTTACCATTTTTTCTGTAAGAGCCGGATTCATATTCGGTCCGCGTGTAATTATAACGCCATTTCCTAATACTGTATTAGCTTCTGATGGTTTTGCATCGGGTGTTTTTGCATGGCCAACATCTATAACAACACAGTAATCAGGTGCAATAGCGTACGCTCCTGTGGTCGCGCCGCGCACACCGACTTCTTCCTGAACGCTTGCCATGACGTATAAATCAACGTCAAGCTCTATCCCCTTCAATAATTCAAGTGCTTGCAAAATTGCTACGAATCCCGCTCTGTCATCTATAGCCTTCCCACATACAAGGTTCTCTCCCATAGCACGAACACCGGATGCGACAACACCGGGAGTTCCCGGAGTAACGAGACGTGTCGCTTCATCATGTAACATTCCGATATCAATAATTAAGTCTTCAATCTTGAAGTTCTTTTCTGTATCTTCCTTCTTTAAGATATGGGGAGGTAAAACGGAAATAACTCCGTAGATAGGCGGCTCTGTTAGAACCAGAACTCCTGTAGCCGGGATTACTCTTGCATCAAATCCACCCAACTTGGAAAATCTTAAAAACCCTTCCTCTATACCTGTTACAATGAATCCTATTTCATCAATATGCGCGTCAAAGAGCAACTTTCGTGCATTTTTTTTACCGCAACGCCAAACACCAATCACATTCCCGAGCACATCAATCCAAGTTTCATCCATATAAGGGTCAAGAATGGTCTTAACCCTCGCAGAAACCCGCTCCTCAAACCCCGCAGGTCCTGCCAGTTCACATAACTCTTTTAACACTTCAAAAGTTTTCATATAACTATGCCTCACATAAATTAATTCTATTCACAATTTCTTTAAATAAATTCCCGCGTTCTTCAAAATTATTAAACGCATCAAACGATGTACATGCGGGTGATAGCAAAACAATGTCACCATCCTGTGCAATCTTCGAAGCTGTTACAACTGCATCATTGAAATCATCGCAATGCATGACTTCAAGTATACCGGAACATTCATAAGTTGATGTGTGAGACTTTTGTGCATTATCAACCGCTTCACGAATCAAACCTGCGGTTGCTCCCGTGAGTACCAAAGCTTTGACTCTTGTTGCTATTTCCACACCAAGCTCATTAAATGCTATACCCTTGTCTTTTCCGCCTGCAATAAGAATTATATTCCTTTGATTACATTCCGCTTTACTTTCGCTGTGGTTGGCAGAAAGTGCTCTAATCCCTGCAATCGCACGGCTGGGGCTTGAAGCAATCGAGTCGTTGTAATACTTGACACCATTAATATCTCGTACGAATTCCAAACGATGCCCGACACCATTAAAACTCTTTGCGGTTGACCGCATTGACTTATGGCTGACAATCCCCAAAGTCGCTGTAAAAGCAGCTAAATAATTTTCAACATTGTGGATACCCGGTAAAATAATATCTTTTGCGTGCATTATCTCTTCTCTGCTATCATCTTTTGCTTCGTATATAATTCCATTTTTCAAATAAACACCGTTTCTTACCTTTTCCCTTCGACTGAAAAACAGTACCTCACCCGCAACAGCACTCTTTGCGTAATTACTTGTAAATTCATTGTCAAGGTTCAAAACAGCTCTATCACATTTATTTTGATGTATAAAAATATTACTCTTTGCTTCGACATACTCATCCATATCGTTATGTACATCAAGATGATTTGGCGAAAGATTTGTTACAACCGCTATATTCGGACTCTTGCGCATTGTAATGAGTTGAAAAGACGACAGTTCAATAACGGCATAATCATCAGGCTTTATACTATCGGCTATGCTTAAAAGAGGTGTTCCTATATTTCCGCCTAAATGAACAGTGTACCCGTCATTTCTCAGTAATTCCGCAATTATCGAAGTGGTTGTTGTTTTTCCGTCACTGCCCGTAACACCAATTGTTGTGCAAGGGCACAACTCAAAAAACACTTCCATTTCACTGGTCAGTATTGCTCCTTTTGACACAACATCACGAATAGCCGGATTTGACGGCATTAACCCCGGTGTACGGAATATAATGTCTGCATTAAGATTGTTTAGATAACCGTCACCTAACTTAAAAGTTGCTCCTTGTTCCTCAAAGAGCTTCACAACTTCTCCCAGTTCTTCCCGCGACCTCTTATCACAAACTGTCGTATTAACCTTCGCCGCAAGCAAAAGTTTAATAAGCGGAGTGTTACTAATCCCCGCACCAACAACAACCACATGCTTACTTTTCAGGCTCTTTATATAACTTTCTAATTTCCCGCTTTTCATTTTCAATTTTAATTTTCAACTTTCAATTTACCTAGTGTAGCAGTTTGTAAATTCTTTTACAAAACACTACACTATGTCACCCATATCTCTGCACCGGTGTCTTGTTCGCTTCGTCTGCTTCTGCTCATAAGGTCTTTCATTGCTGTCATCGGATGCTTATTCTCGTATAGAACTCTGTAAGTTTCCAGGCTGATCGGCATATCTATGTCCATCTTCTCAGCAAGTTTCTTTGCTGCTTTTGCCGCATAGTATCCCTCTACCACCGCACCAACTTCACTCATTGCTTCTTGCGTTGTTTTGCCTTTCCCAATTAAAATCCCTGCTTGTCTATTTCTGGAATACTCTGACATACATGTGACAATCAGGTCGCCAAGACCGGCAAGCCCCGCAAGCGTTTCCTTGCAACCACCCATTTTTACGCACAGCTCTGCTATCTCCGCCAGACCGCGTGTTATCAGCATTGCCATAGTGTTGTCGCCATAGCCAAGACCTAAACTGATTCCCGCTCCAAGTGCAATAACATTCTTTAGTGCTGCACCGAGTTCTACACCAATGATATCTGTTGATGTATAAACCCGAAGGAAATCATTCATCAACAGATTTTGAACACGCATCGCAACAGATATATCTTCTGAGGCTGCAACACAAGCTGTTGGTATTTGTCTTGCTACTTCTTCAGCATGTGTAGGCCCCGAAACTGCTGCTATAGTTGTATTTTCATTAAATGTTTCTTTTAGAATAGAAGTAAACAAACTCGAAGAATCTTCTTCGATACCCTTAGACATACAGACAACAACACAATCGTCATTTAGTCTTTCCGCGAGTGCTTCCGCTGTTTCCCGCAAACCGTATGACGGCACAGCAAGAATAGCGGCATTGGCATTGTTTACTGCTTCATTCAAATCTGACGTTATGTAAATTTTCTGCGGTATTTCTACATCCTTTAATAATGGATTTCGACGTGTATTGCACAGTGTTTTCGCTTCATTCTCGAATTTTGACCATAAAGTAACATCATATCCATTATTATGCAGCAACAACGCAATTGCTGTTCCCCACGAACCGCTGCCAAATACAGTTGTTTTAATAATGCTCATTCCCTTCGTAACATGACTGTGCTTTGATTGATATCACTCGTACAATTCGTTAAGCCTATCCGGTTAACCTGATTTGTTACCGCGCTTAAGTTTCAGCTTCGATTCCTCGCCTTTGATAAGCCGTTTTATATTTGGTATATGTCTGACAATTACTAATATCACGCACAATATTACAATATTCCGTTCCGCAAGACCTCCGACATGTAATATTAGCATTGAAACAGGAAATGCAATGGAGCCGAGTATCGAAGCCAATGACACATAGCGGGTAATAAGTGCCACTATTATAAAGACACCCCATGAGATAAGAGCCAACTGCCAATCGACAACTATCACTATAGCTCCGATTGCCATTATTCCTTTTCCACCCTTAAACTTATAGAATAATGGGAAGCAATGACCCAACATTACGAAAAACCCTGCAAGCACCTGACCGAAATATGCCAGGTCAAAAACCTATGGAGCGGTCCGACTTCCGTAAGCAGCATATCCGTATACGTCGCAAACAACCATCCGCCAAACATAACAGGTGCTATGGTCTTTATAACATCAATGAGTACAACAAGAAGAAACCCGCTCTTTCCGAAAGTCCTGTAAAAATTGGTAAGCCCCGGATTCCCGCTTCCATATTCCCGTATATCCTTACGGTAGAACACTTTTGATGCTGTGATAGCACCATTAACACTCCCCAGCAAATATGCCGGTACCGCAGTAATAAGCATTAGCAAAATGAACATAGATTACCCTCAGATAAATTATAACTCCTGTAAACTATTTTACATAATATTATTAATAATTCAATATCATTTAAGACAAAGATTGTCATCTTTCAACTTTTTCGTCCCGTTGCCTGACAATCATCCGTATTGGGGTGCCATCCAACCCGAAGGCTGCTCTTATTTGGTTTTCAAGATATCTCAAATATGAGAAATGGAACAGCTTGGCATCATTACAGAAGCACACGAATGTGGGTGGGCGAATGCCTGTTTGTGTTATGTAGTAAACCTTTAGGCGGCGGCCTTTATCGGTTGGCGGCTGGACACGTGCTGTTGCATCTGCCAGAACACCGTTTAATGTACCTGTTGTCACTCTCATTGATGTTTGCTCATTGACAAAATTTATTAGTTCAAAAAGCTTATCAACCCGTTGACCTGTTAATGCCGATATAAACAAAACAGGTGCGTATGTCATATAGCTAAGGTCATTTTTAACATCTTTTCGCATATTCTCCATGGTATTTGTTTCTTTTTCTATCAAATCCCACTTGTTGACAGCAATAATACTGGCTTTGCCTGCCTCATGTGCAAGCCCTGCCACTTTTGTATCTTGTTCGGTTACTCCCTCCCGGGCATCTATCATAATTATACAAACATCCGAACGCTCAATTGCCATTTTCGCACGTAAAACGCTGTAATATTCTATGTTATTATCAATTTTCGATTTACGCCTCAGACCTGCCGTATCAATAAATATGTACTCTCCAAATTCATTTTCAAAATGCGTATCTACTGAATCTCTTGTTGTGCCTGCCTTATCACTTACGATGACACGCTTTTCGCCGAGAATTTTGTTAACGAGAGATGATTTACCTGCGTTTGGTTTGCCGATTACAGCGACACGAATCACATTATCTGTATCGTCATTATCAGTTTCATCAGGCAGCAACTTAACACATTCATCGAGCAAATCGCCTGTGCCATGTCCATGTGTCGCGGATACAGATATCGGGTCCCCGAGTCCTAGAGAGTAAAACTCATATATGTCGGGATGCTCGGAACCCGTTGTGTCCATTTTATTTACAACTAAAATTATGGGTTTACCGGACTTTTGCAATATACGGGCTACGTCTGTATCTGCTGCTGTCACTCCGGTTGTAAAGTCTGTGACAAACACAATGACATCTGCCATTTCTACTGCCAGTAAAGCTTGCTCACGCATAAAAATCAGCATTTCCGAATCTGCCGCCGGTTCTATACCGCCTGTATCGATTAAATCAAACTCACGCCCGTTCCAGTCGGTTTTTGCGTGAAGCCTGTCTCGTGTGACCCCGGGTGTATCCTCGACAATAGACACGCGTTTCCCGACAAGCCTGTTAAATAACGTCGATTTTCCGACATTTGGCCTTCCTACTATTGCAACCAGATTTCTCGGCATTATAAAACTCCTGTAACTCCAATTAATTTCCCAAAAGTGCTCGTAGTAAATCCGCGCCATCCTGCTCTACAATACGAATCGGCACTCCAAGCGCATTTGAAACATCACAAACTGTAATATCGTCGAGGAAAACCTCTTCTCCAAAGCGAAGCATATTTCGCGGAATAAGCAGCTTTGAACCCAGCTTCTTACCGGTCAATTGTGCGATGATATCACCGCCTGTTACAAGCCCCGACACAGTGATACTCTCACCAAAATAGCTATTTTTAATGGCATGAACATCGCACTTGATTTTATCATATCTGTTCGGTGTTGATTTTAAAATATTTGTTAAATATGGGTGTGCAAGAACGCCTGTAACTATTGAATATGAAGATGACGTTTGCGGTGATGTTAGTTTATTTTCCAAGAGTGCACTTTCAAACTCAGTTATGAACAACCGCATCATCCCGACACCGTTTAAAAGCTGCGGGTAACTCTCATAAAACTCATTGTCAGGGAGTTTAAGACCTGCCAGCATATAAAGCTCGTCAGCGCAGTAAAACACTCTTGACCCACGCATCTTCAAGCATTTTTTTCCATAGAATTCGACTTTCCGTACAGTTTGTAAAGCAAGCTCTTTGTTAAACGGTTTAAGCTTTGTCAGCTCTTGACGGTATTTCGTTAAACCTACAGGAACTATAGAAACACTGTTAATACACTGACCAAGTTTAATCAATTTCCTTATGGTTCTTGATAACTCGTAGCCATCATTTATCCCCGGACAACATACAATTTGGTTATTTATTGTTATACCGTTTTCTGCCAGAGTTTTGAAGGATTTAATCCCCAATCCGCCTTTTATTCCGCCAAGCATAAACGATCTAAGCTGAGGGTTAAGCGTGTGAATTGAAACATTTATCGGACTTATCCGCATTTTTATTATTCGAGCGATGTCTTTTCTTGATAGATTTGTCAGAGTTACATAATTTCCTTGCAAAAATGAAAGCCTTACATCATCATCTTTATAATACAGCGTTTCACGCATTCCCTTTGGCAACTGGTCAATAAAGCAGAAAATGCAGTTGTTCGCACAATGTCGTTCTTTATCAATTAAAAATGTTTCAAATTCAAGACCGGGTTCGGAACCTTCCGGTTTGCTTAAATCAATAAACTTTACCTTGCCGTCAGGGCATGTAAGCTCCATTAACAAAGAACTGTCATATGAATGGTATTCGTAATCCAGAATGTCATGAATTACATTGCCATTGATTTTGTGCAACACATCACCGGGTGCTATTTTTGTTTTTGAAGCCGGGCTGTTTGGTGTAATGGATTTTACAACTGCGTTCATCAATGTTCCTTTCTTGCACGAAAAAAGGCGGGGAAACTCCCCGCCGACCTACATCACGTGTGATGCAACAGCAAACTATGTTACCTCGCGACCATTGTATGTTCCGCAGGCCTTGCAAACTCTGTGCGGCATACGAAGCTCGCCGCATTTGGCACACTTTGTAAGACCGGGAGCTTCAAGCTTCCAGTGAGAAGAACGTCTTTTGTCTCTTCTCGCTTTTGACACTTTACTTTTTGGAACCGCCATCTATAACACCTCCTAGTGTTTAATTAAGAATGCAGAATGCAGAAATAGTATATTGGTGTGTGGTTTACTCGTCAAGTAGCTGACATAGAACTTCCAATCGCGGGTCGATTGCTTTTTTACAATCACATTGTTTGACATTTAAGTCCGCACCGCAGTGTTGGCACAGTCCTGCACAATCTTTGGTGCATAGAATTGTATCGCTTAAATCCAGAATAAACTCTGTTGAAACTATTTCATCCGCATCGACCTTGTCCCCCTGAAGGAAGTAACCATCCGGGTTTTCACCCTCTCCCCCTTCAGTGAGATTTGCCGATATCTGCTTGTGTATAGGATACTCAAACTCTTTGAGACATCTTGCGCAGACGCAATCACATATCACATCTACATTCGCCGAAAATGTCAGCACTCCTGCTGTGTTTGTTACATTTCCCGCCGCTCTCGCCGGCTTTCTTATCTGTACGATTGAACCGCTGATTGCATTTGACATATCAGGCTCAAAATCAAACGATACCTTGCCGCCGGGAACTCCAATTATCTCCCGAAGATCGAGCAACATAACGACCTCCTGCGTACCCTCCGGACATCCGGCTTCGCTACACACGCCAAGTGATTATATGCTAAACTCAACCTGTTGTCAAACATTATTTTGAAGGCATAATGAGGCTATGCAGCATAGGTTACATTTAGGGTTTCTTGCTGTACAAACAGCACGGCCGTGTAGTACCAGGCGGTGGCAGAAATCTGATGATTTTTCAGGCGGTAATTGTTCCCGCAGCTCCATTTCAATCTTAACAGGGTCTTTTGTGTTTACCAAACCGATTCGGTTTGAAAGCCTTATACAATGGGTATCGACCACGACGGCGGGTTTTTTGTAAATATCACCAAGTATTAGATTTGCGGTTTTCCTTCCAACCCCGGGCAATCTTAAGAGGTCTTCCATCGTATCGGGCACACGTCCTCCAAAAACACCGAGAATCATTGCGGAAGCGGCAATTATATCTCTTGCTTTAACTCTGTAAAAGCCGCAAGGATGTACAATTTCTTCAATGTCCTTTATGTCTGCCCCCGCTAATGCCTCCAGCGTCGGATATCTCTTAAACAACACCGGAGTAACGGTGTTTACCCGTGCATCTGTGCATTGTGCCGCCAGCCTTGTTGCAAATAGCAACTCATAGTCTTTTTTGTACCTTAAAGCACAATCTGGATCGGGATAGCACTCTTCAAGCAGTTTTATTAATTCAAGGATATCCTTACTTGTAAGCATTTGACGTACCTCTCGCAAAATATAATTTTGTAGAATTATTCTATCATGTTTTTATTGATATTTACACATGCATTAGTTATACTAATCTAAAATACTCAAAAAAATAAAGAATTTTAGGAGGAAAATCAGTGATTTGTGAAGCAATATCGTATATTTCAAAGTATGATCCGGAGGTCGGAAAAGCGATCGGGCAGGAGCTCATTCGTCAACGCAGAAATATTGAACTAATCGCCTCTGAAAACATTGTCAGCGAAGCTGTCATGCTTGCACAGGGGTCGGTACTGACCAACAAATATGCCGAAGGTTATCCCGGCAAACGCTACTACGGAGGCTGCGAAGAGGTCGATGTTGCCGAAACTCTCGCAATCGAACGGGCAAAAAAGCTTTTTAATGCTAATTTTGTAAACGTTCAGGCGCATTCCGGAGCATCAGCGAACCTGGAAGCGTTTATGGTACTATGCCAGCCCGGTGATACTATTCTCGGTATGAACCTTGACCACGGCGGACATCTTACACACGGACATCCGGCAAACTTTTCCGGAAAGTACTACAAGGTTTTCGCATACGGTATTACCCCTGATACAAATGTCATAGATTATGACGAAGTGTTAAAGATTGCAAAAGAATGTAGACCGAAAATGATTATCGCAGGTGCATCCGCATACCCGAGACAAATTGACTTTAAAAAGTTTTCCGAGATAGCAAAAGAAGTAGGGGCATTTTTACTTGTCGATATGGCACACGTAGCAGGACTTGTCGCTACAGGCTTACATCCCGACCCTGTACCCTATGCGGATATCACTACAAGTACAACCCATAAAACACTTCGCGGTCCGCGAGGCGGTATTATAATGACAAATGATGAAAAAATCGCAAAAAAGATAGATTCCGCAGTATTCCCGGGCGCACAGGGCGGTCCGCTCATGCACGTTATCGCAGCAAAAGCTGTTGCATTTGGCGAAGCTCTTAAGCCTGAGTTTAAGGACTATCAAATTAAAACTCTCCAAAACGCAAAGCTTCTCGCAAGCGAGTTTGTCAACCGCGGCTTCGACCTTGTATCGGGTGGAACAGATAATCATCTAATGCTTGTTGATTTACGCAAGTTCGAAAAAACAGGCAAGTTTATGGAAGAACATCTTGACGAAGTACATATAACAACAAACAAAAATAAAATTCCAAATGACCCGCAATCAGCACTGGTAACAAGCGGACTTCGTGTCGGTACACCAGCAGTCACTACCCGCGGTTTCGGCGAAGAAGAAATGAGAAAAATCGCTGAACTCTTCTACTTGACCGCGACTGATTTTGATGCAAAAGCAGACTATATTCGTGATGAAGTCAGCAAAATGTGTGAAAAGTATCCGCTGTATGAGTAAGCCGAAGCTATCTCTTATTCCCGACCATTCATTTAAGTGTATTACCGGAATTACACCGGACTTTCTTGAGCAGATTGGTATAAGATTTCTAATGCTGGACTTAGATAATACAATAGCGGCATATGATGAACATGTCTTTGCCGATAACATTTCAAAATGGATTTCCGATATCCAAAACGTCGGTGTTGAGCTGTTCATAATATCAAACAGTTCACGCAAACATCGCGTAAAGTCTCACTCTGACTCGATTGGCGTACGCTTCGTAATGAAGTCGCAAAAACCGTCAACAAAAAGTTTATTACACGCTGTGGAAGTATCAGGCTACAAGCCTGATACTTCAGCACTTGCAGGAGACCAGATTCTTACGGATACAATTGCCGCAAACCGTGCCGGCATAGTTTCAATAATCGTTCGCCCGCGGCGTTTCACAAATCCTTTTCTGGCAATACGGTACTTTTGTGAATTGCCGTTTAGAGCCATGTGCAAAAACAAACATTAATGGGAGACAATTATGAGTAACATAAAAAAAATAAGACAGGCAATGCCAAACTTTAAATGCAAAGCAATGCTTATTACCAATCAGATTAACAGGCTCTATGCAACAGGGTTTTCATCAAGCGCAGGCGCTTTGCTCGTAACTGAAAGCGACGCGTGGTTTTTTATTGATTCCCGTTACTTTGAAGCCGCAAAAGAAGCGATTAAAAACGCACACGTAGAACTGATAGCCAATGATGAAACAATCACAGACAAGGTTAAAAAGGTTATTGAAGATAATAATATTACATCACTCGGTTTTGAAGACGACTGTGTATCATACGCAAGCTATAAGCAATGGACAAAAGCTCTCAGCGCAAAAATGATTCCGGCATATAAACTTCTTACGGAGTTACGTGAAACAAAGACCCGTGCCGACCTTAATAAAATGATTAAAGCACAGCGCCTTGCAGAAAAAGTATTCAACGAAATATTACCGCTTATAAACACTGATATTACAGAAAAGGATTTAGCCGCTGAAATCACATATCGCGCAGTTAAAAACGGGGCTGACGACAAATCCTTTGATCCCATTGTTGTATCGGGAACAAAATCCAGCCGCCCGCATGGTGTGCCGGGAAACGAAAAAATCGGCAAAGGCTTTTTAACAATTGATTTCGGCGTCAAGCTTGACGGATGGTGCAGTGATACCACAAGAACACTGTGCATCGGTAAGCCTGATGAAGAAATGGTAAAAGTATACGAAACTGTCCTTAAAGCACAAGAAGAAGGTATTAAAACTGTGAGAGGCGGTGTCAAAGCCATAGATGTCGATGCCGCAGCACGAAAAGTTATAGAGGACGCAGGCTACGGTGAATACTTCGGGCACGGTTTCGGGCATTCAATAGGGTTACAGGTACACGAATCATTGAAGGCATCACCTCTGTCAAAAGACATTCTCCCGATAGGTGCAGTTATCTCGGCAGAGCCGGGTATCTACCTGCCGGGACGATACGGTGTACGAATTGAAGATGTTCTTTATGTAACAGAAACCGGTAGTGAAAATATAACAAAGCTTCCGAAAACGCTCACTATTCTTTGATAGAATACAATGTTTACTTGCTCATTACAGGGCCTTTGATATTCAGCCCTGTGGTTATAATTTGCTTGCTTTTTTATATTGCATAGGCTACAATAGATGGCGGTTAAACCCAATCACAACAAAACTGGAAATTAGGAGGAATGCGTGTGATTTCAGCCGGAGATTTTAAAAACGGCGTAACATTCGAGTGGGACGGAAAAGTCATGCAAGTAGTGGAATTTCAGCATGTTAAACCCGGTAAAGGAGCAGCGTTTGTCAGAACAAAAATCAAAAATGTAATAACAGGAGCTGTAATAGAGACTTCCTTTAACCCGTCTGATAAGTTTGAAAATGCATTTGTTGAACGTCGCGACATGGAGTATAGTTATAACGACGGCGACTTATACTACTTTATGGATCAGGAATCTTACGAGCTTGTACCCGTTAACAAGGATATGCTTGGCGATAGTTTTAAGTTCGTTAAAGAAAACATGTCCTGTATGGTACATTCGTACAAGGGAAAGATATTTAATGTAGATCCTCCGAACTTCGTTGATCTCGTTATCACGACAACAGACCCCGGTTTCAAAGGCGATACCGCAACAAACGTACTAAAACCGGCTACCGTAGAAACCGGAGCAGAGGTTAAAGTTCCCCTGTTTATTAGTGAAGGTGAAAAAATCCGTATCGATACAAGATCCGGAGAATATATGGAACGCACAAAAGGATAAAGGAGAAAGACAATGACTATAAAGGAAAAAGTAGCATACTTAGAGGGCTTGGCAGAAGGCATGAAAATCGAAGATACCGAAAACGGAAAACTGTTTGCCGCCATAATCGACACACTGGGCCTCATAGCTGAAGAAATCGAGGAACTTAACGAAAACGCTCTCGATATAGGAGAAGAGCTTGACGCAATCTCCGACGATCTCGCCGAGGTTGAGGATTTTCTGTTAGACGATGATTACGACTTCGATGAAGACGACTTTGATTTTGATTTCGATGAAGACGATGATGACTACGATTTTGATGACGATGATGACTACGATGGTCATACTTGCGACCTTTGCGGTAAAGATGACGAAGGCGATATAGAGTTCACCATCGATATCAATTGCCCGCAATGCAATACAGAAATAGAGCTCACTGAAGAGGACATAGCTAATGAGTCCGTCACATGCAAATCATGCGGAAAAGATATAGAGCTGGAAATCGAAGAAGTAGACGCCGAAGACGGTTCTGAAGACGAAGAATAAATCGGGCTCGTAGCTCAGCCGGGAGAGCGCCGCGTTCGCAATGCGGAGGTCGAGAGTTCGATCCTCTTCGAGTCCACCACGCCCAATACTTCGCCAAAACATACAATCAGCAATATGTTTTGGCGGAGTATTATTTTCACTAATAAAAAAGAATGCCTCCAATATGTGTGAAGATGTGCAGATAATGCAAATAAAACCCGACCCTGTTGACTGGCGTGTTTATTTCTGGTAGTATAGATGGGCATACTTATTATTCGCCAAAACATATCGTACGGTTGTACTTTGGCGGAAAATCAGGAGACCTTTATGAAAGTAGTCGGACGTGAAAAAGAAAAGTCAATACTTGAGCAGTGTGTGGAGTCAAGCGAACCGGAGTTTCTTGTGGTTTATGGCAGACGACGAGTTGGTAAAACCTTTCTAATACGAGAGTTTTTTAGTGGAGAACTGGACTTCTATGTGACCGGGCTTGCATCCGAAAAAAAAGATGATCAGCTTCAAGCGTGGAACACTGCAATCAAAGACTGTTTTAACAACTCTGATAACAGCGCTTCAAATTGGATTGATGCATTTGCAGTGTTACGAAGAAAGCTGGAAAAAGTAAAAAAATCGAAAAAAAAGATTATTTTCATTGATGAAGCACCATGGCTGGATACACCAAAATCCGGATTTATGGTTGCTTTGGAGCACTTTTGGAATGGATGGGCGTCAGGACGATCAGATATATTCCTTATTGTATGTGGGTCTGCAACATCATGGATTGTTAAAAAACTGTTGAAAAATAAAGGCGGTTTGCATAACAGGGTAACACGGAGAATGCGCTTGCTTCCGTTCACGTTGAGAGAAACGGAAGCTTACTTGGATGAAAAAGAAATCAAACTGGGGCGTTATCGTATATGTGAAGCATTTATGATATTTGGCGGTGTTCCTTATTACTTAAGTTTACTTGGGAAGGGGTTAAGCCTACCGCAGAATGTGGACGCGCTTTGCTTTGACGATGACAGCTCACTGCGAAATGAGTTTGAAGAGATTTACTCAACATTGTTCAAGAACTCGGATAAATACATAAAAATAGTAACAGCATTGAGTTCAAAGACAAAAGGGTTGACCAGAGATGAAATCATTTTAAATACCGGGCTGACATCGGGGGGTGGATTTACACAAATATTAGAAGAGCTTGAACTTTGCGGCTTTATACGAGCTTATCCAAACTACTCGTTGGATGATAACCTTTGTTTGTATCAGCTTACAGATCCGTTTAGTTTATTTCATTTACGTTTTATTAAAGGCAAAAGACCAAGAAACCCGCGTTTTTGGACAAACAATCTCGATAACCCTTCGTTAACAGCATGGAAGGGATACGCTTTTGAACGGGTCTGTCTCTCACATTCCGAACAGATTAAACAAGCACTTGGTATTGCAATGATTTCAACTGAAACATCGTCATGGCGCAGCAGAGGCTCATCTCCGGGCGCACAAATAGACTTATTGTTTGATAGAAAAGATGGCATCATTAATTTATGCGAAGTAAAATACAGTAAGAATGAGTACGCAATCTCTGCAAAAGAAGAGACTAATCTGCGAAATAAAATTGCAGTTTTTGAAGCGGATACTCATACGAAGAAAGCCGTGCATCTAACAATGATAACTACATACGGGGTTATAGAAAACATCCATTCCGGCATCATCCATTCAGAAGTCACACTCGATGCACTTTTCCAATGATTCCAGGTCGCACTGCTACACCGGTACTAACCTTAAGCATCGCCCAACTAAAGCCGGAGCTTGTGGGGAACTAAGCGAAGTTGAGAAGCATAAAGCGTAGAGAATTCAGAGGAAGAATATAAAACAAATTGGACATGAGAACATCAAAAGAATGGAGAGAGTAAATGCCGGAAATAGACATTAAGCCAATAGGCGATATAAACGCACAATTCATAATACCGGATTATCAGCGGGGTTATCGTTGGGAAGATTTTAATGTTGAACAACTTCTTGATGATTTTTATCAGTTTGCGTTGTCGTTCGATGAGGGTACAACTTATTTTCTTCAACCTGTCGTTGTAAAGAAACTGAATGAAAACACATTTGAAGTCGTTGACGGTCAGCAACGTCTTACAACTATATATCTACTAGGCAAGATGCTTAGCCGAAACGAAGAAGATAAGCTTGAGTTGAAATATGAACTCGAATATCAGACCAATAAAGGCCTCGCATCGTTTTTACGTCATATCACAAATCCGAATAGTGTAGTTTCCGAAGAACTGTATAGATCTGAACCAAACAAATACTACATGTACACAGCTTATACTGTCATGAACAAGTGGTTTGAAGAAAAAGACATCCCGGGGCCGGTAAAGACAAAAATCAGAGCTTTGTTACAACCGGAGAATAAAGATGATCATAATCAAAAATTGGTTAAGGTTATATGGTACGAGACTGACTCGGACGATCAGGAAAACGAATTCAGAAAACTAAATGATTATTCAATTAAACTAACAAACGCTGAGTTGATTAAGGCTTTGATCCTGAGATACAAAAAATCAGGTCATGACTCAGATGAAGAAATAAATAAAAACCAAATAATTACATCTGCACAGTGGGATGATATTGAAACACAGCTTACTAAAGGAGAATTCTTTGGTTTTCTCACAAATGAGCCACAGGGTAGTTATGATACAAAAATCGACTTGTTATTCGAGCTTCATTTCAATAGACAGCATAACAGCTATAACAAGTACGCATTGCTGCAGGATGTTGAAAAATCGTTAAAAAACAATACTGAAGAAAATTTATGGGATGAGATTTATCATTCATTTAAAATCTTGAACTCCTGGTACAGCAACAAAGAATTATACCATAAAATCGGATTTTTAGTTTCAATAAGCGGTCAGCAAATAATGAGCGGGTTACTTCAACAATCACGCAATGATAAACATTCAGAGTTCAAAGCAAGTCTGGATGACAAGATGAGAGACAAACTCAAAGGGTTTGATTTTGATAACGCTGCTTTTGGCGATGAAAAAATCAGACATATCCTCATTTTATACAACGTGGTACTGATACTAAACAATGAGAACAATAAGAACTATTTCCCGTTCTATTTACTAAAAGCAAAAAAATGGGAAGTGGAACATATTCAACCACGTAGCGATGCTGAAATTAAAAGCGATGTGAAGCTTTGGGATGAGTGGGTGGAGAAGAATACGAGTCTGACAGATTATGGTTTTGAGAAATATAAGACCCATCTTGAAGCTTATCGGATAAGTAAAACAAGAACAAACTTCGATGCCCTTTACAAATCAGTCATTGAAGAGTATTCAGATAAGCATCAAGATTGGCTCAATGGCATAGGAAACCTATGTCTATTGGAAAAAGGTGCTAATATCTCTGTATCTAACTTTCTGTTTAAAACAAAGAGAATGATGATTATGGATTTTGATAAAGAAGGAGAGTTTATACCTCTAGGAACGAAAAACTGTTTCATGAGATATTTTGATTACTGCGGTTATGCTTGTTGCTCTGAGTGCGCTGACAGCTCCAGCTGTTCTGATAACTCTAATTCAAGCTTCTGGACTAAATATGACAGATGCGCTTATATAGTCGACATTAAAACTATTTTGAAGAAATATCTGGAAGATGAAATGAGTAGAGAGGGTGATGAGTATGGCTTATAGCTTCAATACATTTATATCTGAATACAGTGTGAGAGTTCCAAAACTGCAAAGGGAATTTGCATTTGGTCGTAAAGACAGGCTGTCAGAAGAAAAACGCAAACGGTTCATTGACACGATTTTTTCTGCAATATCCAATGATGAACCACTGTATATGAATTTTATATATGGCACAATAAGCCGTGGCTACTTTATTCCGTTAGATGGACAACAACGGTTGACCATTCTCTTCCTTTTCCATTGGTATAGTTTATCTATAACAGATAAGAAGAGATTGCTATGTCGTTTAGACAACAATGAGTATGTTTCAAAGTTCACTTATGATACAAGGTATAGTTCAAATAGGTTTTTCGATAAACTGGTGAATTTTGAACCGGAAGATCCAAATGAATCTATTATTAAGCAAATCATAAATATGCCTTGGTTTGAGTTAGATTGGACTTATGACGCGAATATCTCCGGCTGTCTGACAGTTTTGGATTACATCCAAAGCAATGACACTTACGGCTTAATAGATTCACACATTGATAAACTCAACAATATCACTTTTGATATGATTGACATCAATGCTTATAAAATGAGCGATGATATATATATCAAGATTAACTCAAGAGGAAAACAACTGACGGAATTTGAAAACTTTAAAGCCGCTTTCATTGAGAATGCCAAAAAGGTAGTTCCTGAGCTTCATAAGGAAATAGCCGACAGCTTTGATAACGAGTGGACGATGATTTTCTGGAAACTCATTGACTGGAGTTTAGTTGATTCCAAAGCACCAAAGAAACCTGCTGAGCAGTTGGATGCCATGTTGTTTTCCTTCATCAAGTATATAACTCGCGTTTTGATCTGGGAAAATGAACAAGATATCGACGTTGACATAAGCGAAGGATACTTGTTGATTAGTATAATTGACAGTATTTACTCTAGCAGGGAAAGTATAACTACATTCCAAGATGTTTTTATCGCTCTTAGCAGTATAGATGAAATAGATGATTGGTTTAACAAGAGGTTTTATAATAGTCCCGCTTCATTACCGGAAGGCATAAAAAGGATTAGGTTATGGCAGAAGGAGCCTAATCTGCTAAGGTATCTGGCAACAAGCGAAAGGCTTTCAAGAAATGATGAAGCTTTATTTTACGCAATAATTGTTTATATGCAAAACAAGGGTTCAATCACAGATGAAGATTTTCGTCTCCGTTTTCGTAGTATTAGAAACATCCTTGAAGCCGGAGACCGGAACTCATACAATAATACCCTTCGAGACACAGTGGATAATAATGATATGCCTACAGCTCTGAAACAAATCAAAAAATTGATGAAGGAAGGCTCGATTGAAGACACTTCTCAATCACGTCTCAGAAAACATCAGCTTGAGTACGAATATGAAAAGAATTTAAAGATTACAAATGATAACGAACTGTTCGAAGCTATTGTTACGCTGGAAGATCACGCTTTTACTCACGGAATAACTCAGAACCTTGGTATTTCAAATATTGATAATCTAAGGAAGTATTATGAATTACTGTGTGTTGGCGAACTGGAATTTGTAAAGATACTTCTATCATTTGAATATAGTTTCTCGTCAGACAGATACGGAACTATCTACTTTCCCACGAACACATCTCATTATTCTACGTTTTTCAGAGGTGCAACAGCCATTGATGTTGAATTAGTTAAGATTCTTGAAGAAAATGCAATTGAAGCAATTAAATCACATCCGAATGTATACATCATGCAATGTGACAATAACAAACGCTTTACATCGCACTACTATGCAATTAAGTACCCGAAACATTATATTTACAATGAAAATTATAGCCCTTATCAAAGAGGCAATGTGCGCAATTTTAATAAACCCGGGATTTGTTTAACAAATAAGACCCTTATGAAATGGGATAGCTTCAGAAACTCAATATTACTTACTATATGTACCGAAAGCGGTGTTCCTGTTGAATGGCTGGATGACAGCAGCATATCATGGAACAACGGTCATAATATTTTGCGTTCAAAAGAAAAGGAGTTTCAAGTAATAATCGACGATGAAGAAAGACTGATCGAAGTGCAGAGAAATGAAGATAATTACGACTTTATCGAACGAGTTGAACTTGGTGTTAAGCTTCTCAAAGAGGGTTTCCATGGTATTTATTAGTATATAATCAAAACCCCACCGCCGTTCCGATTGCTAACAGGTTTAGATGAAGCTTACACATCAAACTAAACTAAATACTTAGCATCACGATATAAAGTTTTAAATGTACCACATATCAAGAAAACTTCGGACAATATCCTTCATTTTGTTATAAACAATATCTTGCCGGTAAAGCGTTGTGAAGTGAGAAATAGCGGCTTTTGAGCCAGTTATTTTATCTGCGTTTATCTTCATCTCTTCCAGAAGGGTTTTAGAAGCGTCCCGCTCAAGCATAGTCCAGATATTTACCTTACATATGCCGTCATTATAAAGATTTTTAACTTGCGAAAGAGAAACAGACGAAAGACCGTGAAGAACTATCTTATAACCTATCTCGTCACGTATTTTCTGAGCTATATCTCCGTAATAATGCAACACCTGCGCAGTAGCACGATGCTCTGTCCCAAGGTTTGCGACTAACAGATCAACGCCTGTTTCAGTATAATATCGTTTTGCGCATTCCGGTGTTGTTAACGCATTATGCTTACCGCCTGAGGCATCGAAGATTTCATCACATGCTCCTTCGATTAGTATAATATCTTTCATTCTGCCAACAAACTCAGAAGTTTTCCGGATGTTCTCTGTAAAAGGTAAAGTAGAAGCATCATACATGATAGACGAAAACCATGATAAATCCCATGAAAAGAGTTCAATATCCTCATCATGCTGAACATGGTCAAGGTGAATCAATACATCTACATTAGGAAACGGCCCATTTGCAGATGACAGAACCTCAACATCGGCACAGAACAGCTTTAATCCGGTATCCCATCGCTGTGTGTGAGTATAATTCTCAGATTGCGCACGGTGACTGTACCTGACTGTAATCGCTACTGTCACAGGAATGCTTTTATATCCATTCTCTACAGCAAACTCTTGTGCTGCTGAAAGAATTGCTTCTGTGGTAGTAAGGTTTTCGCTACAGAAGCAAGGTATTACCCAACGCCGCCCTGCTGCTTGCTTATATACATCACGTACTTCTTCACAGATATTTATAATTGGCATAGTTCTCTCCTTGCAAAAGAAAGTTCAAACTCCCGCAACTTCTTGTATTTTTCGTAATTTTCGCAGTAAATGGAGGTAAACTGCTCATTTGGATAAATGCTTGGTTTATACTTTACAAACAACTCCACCGCTTCTTTGTCATTTTTACAGCATCCAAGAGATGTCGCAGCCAGCATAACGCTGCCAAGAGCACCGCATTCTTCCTCCGCCACGGGTTTTATCTCCCGGCCAAAAATATCTGCTTTTGTATGTAACCACACCTGCGACCTCGCTCCGCCGCCTGATGCAAATATATGCTTCGGAGAAACTCCGAAAGTATCCAGCACTTCCAGATTATATGCCATCTCATAGTTAATGCCCTCTAAGAAAGCTTTATAAATGTCATAAATGCCGGTATCCATTGTCATACCATATACAAGCCCGCGAGCGTTTTTATTTACATCCGGTGTGCCGCCCGCGCCTTTGAAGTGCGGTATAACAAACATTCCTGATGGATTTTTCAGACAATCTTCGTTTAGTAAATCGTATACAGAACACTTCTTCCGTACCGCTTTTACCTTCAAAGCACCCGCAATTGTATCCTTATACCATTTTATAAGGCTTCCTCCCGAGAAAATAAATGCATACGTTAAATATCCGGTTAAGTATGGCACACAAACATAATTGCTTCGTGTAAAGCTCAAGTCCGGAAGTTTGTTGAATAATGGCGTGATGCATTCAACCGTTCCCATGCCATTTACACACTCACCATCATTGAGAACGCCCGCACCGAGTGCGTTCACAACCTGATCCTGTGCTCCTGCAATAACCTTCACATCTGAAGGCAGATTTAACCTATCTGCAGCATATGATAATAATTTTCCCACAATGATGCCGCTCTCTATAAGCTGCGGCATTTGCTTAATATTAATTCCTGATGCGCCGAGTAATTTATCTGACCATTTTAACTGCTTCAAGTCAAACAATAGAGTACGTGTCGCTAAAGTGTAATCTGTAACGGCTTCGCCGGTAAGCTCATATATTATATAGTACGCTATTGAGAGATATTTCCAGACAGGCTCTTTAGTGTTTTTTTCTGTCCATATCATCTTTGGCAGAGCGTACATTGTATCAGGCATAACACGGGTTACAGACATTATTTCCTCGCTGCCAACTTTATTCATCAGACAATCGAGTTCGGAGCGGGCTTTATCTGTAAAATACATAATTATGTCTGTAAGCGGCTTTCCTTCCTTTGATATAGGTACAAAGCTCTCACCAAATGACGATACGGTTATGGACTTTATATCATTTTTATCAGAAATACTCGAAACACAACCACTTATGACGGAAAATACAGCTTTTTTGAGCAGCTTAGGTGAAAGTAGGGGTGCACCGGGAGTGGTTTTATACTCCTCATATTGTTTTGCAAGCCTTTTTCCGCTTGAATTAAACGCGACGCATTTACAGCCGGAGCTGCCGATATCCAATCCAAGAAAAACCATAACTGCCCTCCGTTCAATAATAAGAGATTCACTTCTAGCGAAGTCAAATTACCATTTCCGTATTACTATATTGATATTGTTGTATTGCATTTTGAATTTCGACAAAATCAAAACCATTCTTTAAAACTTCAAGCAGCGTTGAAACAAGCTCATCTTCTGCTTTCCTATCAGGGAAAAGATGATTTGCGGCAGCAATACCGAGTTGAATATATATTGTTGAAACATTCTGTTCCTCACATAACTTCAAAGCACCATACAGCCTTTCATCCGGAGATAGCTTACGCGAGGCATCACGCAATACCCGTTCAATAGTATCTCTTAATTCCTTGTTTGAGAACCGGTACAACAAGTCCTCAACATGCTCCATCAGCTCTGTATAATCGACAATATGCTTCTTTGATAACGCCAGAGCGGAACAACTCATAGCTGAACGAACAAAGTACGCTATAGTCGGGTTGCCTATTGATTCCCATATATATGTATAGCCCAATAGATGCCCGTACAGCGCACATATGAAGTGTCCCATATTGTGCACAAACAATTTTCGTTCCGTATAATATTCAAATGGCGAGTATGGAATTGCCGCCGGTATATAAGGCATAATCCCTTTCACGTGAGCACTGTCGTAAGGTAAATATCTGTAGGGTTCAACATAAACAGTTGCCTGATTGCTTTTTATGGCTTCCTCCGGAACAACCGGGATCATGCGTCCAATAGAAGTTTCCAGCAAACCAACTAATTCATCAAGCTTTTTATGGTAATTCTCAGGCAAATGCCGTAAAATTTCACTTTTAAGAAAACTCTCTGCCTTATGCAGATTTTCACAAATGAGAATATTTACGGGAGTATAAATTTCGCTTTCCCACCGCTTTATCAACCCCTGTGCGATGACAGGAGCGATATTGCATAGAACGCTTGCACCGACAGAAATGCTGATTAAAGCGCATTCACAAAGCTCACTTATCACATTTTGCGTATCCGAACCATCTATAGCTCTTACATTACTTATTATCTTCTCTTTTGTATTAATTCCGACAATAATTTGCTTGTAGCAACCCTGTTTGTTAATAGCTTCAACGAGATGATTATTAATATCTACAAAAACAACCTCTATACCTGCATCGGTAAGAAGCTCGGCAATAAAGCCCCGCCCTATGCTGCCGGCACCGAACAATACGGCTTTCATTTCTTATATCTCCATAATCTCATACTCCAAAGCTGATGCAATAAGAGTTTCGGGAAAAAATCCTCTGTTTCCAAAATACAAAGCAAATGTCATGTTTTTCATCAGTTTATTTTCCTTTCAGCTCGCTTACAAAATTATCTTTGATAAATAATATATTACGCATTAAACTGTGTCAACCAAACAATTAGAGAGGCAGTTCTCCTAAAACGCGAAGGAAAGCAACTTTTCTATGATTTGCAAACAGCAGTTGATGAGTTGTCGAAATTTTAATCAATATTATCTGCTTGTTAATTATATAGCCACATATTGATATTATTATCAGAGTTATATGTGGTGAATTAGTGAGTATATTTTGCGGGAAGGAGTGTGCTAAAATGGTTGAGTTTACAAAAGATTTAAAGATAGGCATCGAACATATCGATAAGCAGCATAAGACACTTATCGATTATACAAACAACTTGATATCGCTTGGTTCCAAAGCATCAAATCAGGAGGAGATTGAAAAATCCCTTGTATTCATGGGGACCTATGTAATAAAGCACTTTGCTGACGAAGAAGCATTCCAAGTGAAAATCGGGTATCCCCAATATGAGCGTCACCGTAAATTGCACATGGAGTTTATTGAGGTCTATAAAACATTCGTAGATAATTATAAGAAAAACGGCCACTCACCAAAGTTCATTACAATATTCAAAAACACTGTTGTAGCATGGGTCGCAAAGCATGTTATGATGGAAGATCAGAATATAGGAAAGTATTATCGTTCAAAAGCAAATTAGGATGTGAAACTATCTATGCATTTTTCGAGAAACGTGCTATACTGCTTTTTAATTCTCGAAAAGTAACTAATACAAAACAAAGGAGTATATATCATGATTAAAGTTGAAGCATTTATAGACAACACGTGACCGTATTGCGTTAAGGGATTGGAGTATCTCTCAGAAGTGTTGCCAAAATATCCGAACGTAGAAATTCTTTGGAAACCCATTGAAGCCCATCCAAGGCACGAGGAGCCTGACCATAGACCATATGTAGACTTGATTGTGCAAGGCTGTTTGTATATTCAAGAGACAGGCGGCGATGTATTGGCTTTTACGAATAGAGTTTATAAAGCGCATTTTGAAGATAACTTAAATGTCGAAGATATATCCGTCCTCGTAAAGTGTGCCGCTGAAACCGGCGTAAAAGATATACCGGCATTCGAAGCTGCTCTTAAAAGCGGTAAATACAAACAAGCAATGCTTGATGCAAACGACTATGCCTACGAGCAAAAAGGTGTATGGGCTGTACCGACCTTTGTATGCGGAGATATTCGCCTAGATGCTGTTGGTGGCGTTGGAATTACAAAACAACAGCTGGACGAGTTTTTGAAAAAGTGTTGTCAATGAGGAAAAGACATGGCATCTTTAAGTGAAACCGACATCAGAACCAGATATATGCGTATTGCTGCAATCATCGCAATTGCAGGTAATGCTGTATTGGCTGTCTTAAAAATTGTTGTCGGGATTTTATCTCACAGCGGTGCTCTTATCGGTGATGGGATAGATTCATCAACTGACGTGCTGATCAGTCTGGTCATGCTCTTAATCGTAAAATTGATATCTAAACCTGCCGACAAAAAGCACCCTTGGGGACATAGGAGAGCGGAGACTATTGCGACGGCATTTCTGTCATTCATTATTTTTTTCGCAGGGGCACAACTGATAGTCAATTCAATTTCAAACTTAATATCCGGCACTCATGATGCAACACCATCTGTTATGGCAGTAGTAGTAGTCATAATTTCTATTATCGGTAAGCTACTACTCGCTTACAGTCAGCACGTATTGGGTAAACGCGCTGATTCTGCGATAATTAAAGCGAATGCAAAAAATATGGCAAGTGATGTATTAATATCACTTGGAGTTCTTATAGGTTTTATATTAACAACCTTAACAGGAACAGCACTCGCCGATTCTGTCGTAGCTCTGTTGATAGGAGGATGGATAATTAAAACAGCAATAGGAATTTTTGCTGATGTCAACCTCGAATTGATGGACGGAAACAATGATATAGAATCATATCGGGTTATTGTTGATGCGGTAAACTCAACGGATGGAGCAAGTAATCCGCACCGTGCCAGAATGAGGTGCATATCGGGTTTTTGGGATATAAGCTTTGACATCAATGTTTCTCCCGAGTGTTCCGTGATGGAATCGCATAAAATCGCATCAAGGGTTGAAAAAGAAATACGCAGCCGACTTGAGAATATATATGACATAGTTATTCATGTTGAACCAAGCGGTGATGATACCGCTGAAGGCTTCGGACTTACCGAGGACGAGATAACTAACGGCGAGATAGCTGATGAATAGAAAGGTAGTATGACCTCAAAATATAATTTGACACGTACGGTTGTTTAGCGTACAATACGACTTGGCGATTATGAATATTTCGTGAACAGTCGAGGATTTGAAACGATAGAAACTTTTTACCGTACAGATGAAAAAATAAAGACTTCTACGAAGTGGTACTTCGCTCTTGGTGATATTTTTTCCGGCGGCTTCTTTAATATTGTAAACTTCTTTTATGGGATTTTCCTGACAGATGTTGTTGGCATCAGTCCGTATTGGGCAGGTGTTGTTTTTCTTGTCGGAAACTTTATGGATGCGTTAACCGACCCCGCAATGGGGGTCATTACCGATAATACCCGTACAAAGTTCGGGCGCCGCAGACCGTACATTATTTTAGGTGCGCCTCTTGTATTTCTCGCTTTTGTTATGATGTGGTTTCCCCTTGCAAGCGGTACAGAAATTTCACGTATCGTTTTCTATATATTTGCATTTGTTTTGATGAATACTGTCACAACTATCGTGCAAGTTCCTTTTCTTGCTATGGCTGCCGAGCTTTCTACCGACTATAATGAGCGGACTTCATTGACAAATGTACGTATGATAGTTTCTCTTGCATCATCGCTTTTATGTGCGGTTTTACCGATGCTTATTGTAGGAGCTTACCAGGAGGTCCGTACGGGTTATATAGCAATGAGCATTATATTCGGGTTGTTTTTCACGCTCCCGCTCATTTTGGTTTTTCTTAAGGTTAAGGAGCGAAAACAGTTTTCGGAAGGTAAAAAAGCAACATTCCGCGAAATGTTTGCACCAATCCGCATTCGTATTTTCCGTCGGTATATGTATATATACCTCGGCATTCTCCTGTCCATGGATGTGGTCGCAATGATTTTTGCGTATTATATGACCTACAGCTTAGAACGTTTTGATGAAATCAGCTTTGTTTTGGGAACACTTTTAATTTCCCAAATGATTTTGATTCCTGTTGCCGCATGGTTTGCGAAAAAGACCAGCAAAATAAAAGCAATTATACTCGGGAACATTGGATGGGCATTATGCGCCGGAGCCAGCTTCCTGCTAAGTTATGACAGCCCCGGATTTCATATTTATTTGCTCGCGGGTTTTCTTGGTGCTTTTATGGCATTTTCGTTGGTCGGTTATAATGCATTATTTGGTGATGTAACAGAGGTTGGAGAGTACAAGCTCGGTTACAGGGCCGAAGGGAGTTTTTACGGAATACAACAGTTTATCCGCAAGTGCTGTGCAGCAGTTGCGAATTGGTTTGCTTTATTTCTTTTGGGTGTAGCAGGATTCGTAACACCTCTGGAGATTGTCGAAGATGGCATAACCTACCTTATTACGCAGCCGCAGACCCCGCTGGTTTTATTTACAATTAATGCTATTTTAGGTATTGTTTCCGTAATCTTCTTAATACCATCTACAATAGTTGCTTTTAGCTGGAAATTAACTAAAGATAAACATTCCAAGCTGATTTCGTATCTTGACAGAAAACGTGCCGGCTTAGATATTGATGAGACACACGAAAATGAGGTTCGCGAAATCTGTGATACGTTGATGTAGTATAAGTATAGTGAAACAATGCGGAATAAACAAAACTCGTCATTGCGGCCTCCGAGCCGCAATCCCGTATCGTGTGCATTATCAAGGGGATTGCGGGTCGAGCCCGCAATGACGATGTGTTAAATTTTTTATTCAGCTTTTCCCGTTTGCTCTGAATCAACTTGCTCGTTTGGCAGGCTTTCAGGTGTTGGTTGTTGTGATAACGTCTCTACCGGTGTGTTTGCCGGTGAAGCAGGATAAGCCGGCGCGGTCGGGTAAGTTGGAGTTGCCGGGTAAGCCGGAGCAGCGGGGTACATTGGCGCAGTTGGATATGCGGTTGCTTTCGGGGGCATGTTTGCTCTTTTTTTCGCGTATGCACGCATCTTTCTTCTTATTATTATCAGAGCGATTATTGCAACTGCGGCAAGGACAATCAAAACCGGTGCAGATACAATCAGCCACAGGAACAGGTTCATGAAGAATCTTCCGATGCCTCTTAGAGAAGATATGAAACCATCTCTGATTTGCTCCCAGTAGGATGGATTAAATTGCGGCTGTTCCGTATATTCCTCAACTTCTCTTATTGTCAGTGTCATAGTGCTGAAATCAACTTGCCGTTGCCAGTTATTAAGCGTCGTTGTAAGCCACTCTATTTGATAACGCACATCGGACAAACGTTCTTCAATTGCAATGAGATCGGGAATATCATCTGCCTGCGAAAGCATGTTCAGCAAACGTTCTTCCTGTATTATCAATGAGTTTAAGCGTGATTGTGTATCAACAAACTGCGCGGTAATATTATCTGCGCGGCTGCTTTCGTGAACTACATTTCCAAGAACACGAAGCTGCCCGGTCATAGCATTGAGGCTGAGTACCGGAACACGAATGGTGAATGATGCATAGCGAAAATCATCCCATCCATGAAATCTTGACGCATAGTTAACACCGCTGATACTTGAATGCTCGATAAACGCACCGTACATCAAAAGCATTGTATGTACATTCTCGATAGTTTCGTCGAAATTTAAGGTTTCTATGTCTGCAAAGACAGAGTAAATAATTTTCTCTGCAAGACCCTCTGTAACAGGAGCCGTAATGGGAGTGACATTTCCTCCGTCGGACCCGCCTCCTGCAGCAGACCCCCCGTAATCACGTCCGAGGTCTGTGTACATTTCCGCATCATCCATCGCATACATAGCAATGCTGTCTGACATAACCATTTCTGCCATAGGAGGTGCAGCAGCCGGTGCCGTTGTACCTCCACCACTCAATGCAAAATAGTTACCCGAAGAACTGTCGGCTCCGCCGGCACATGCTGAGAGAAGTGCAACTGCAAGGGCTACAACGAGTATAATTGATATCCTCTTTTTCATCTTTTTAATCCTCCACAACATCGATATTAAGTCGTAATTCAAGGTCCTAAACACTATGACGGATATATAGAAATTTTGTTCCATTTTATTGGATTTTTATTACTATTTTTTCATTTATCATTTGTCATTTATCAAGTCCGGACGGCGTTCACGTGTTCTCTCAATCGATTGCTGCTTGCGCCACTCGTCTATATTAGCATGATGACCTGACAACAGCACTTCCGGTACCTTTCTGTCTTTCCAAATCTCCGGGCGGGTATATTGGGGATATTCGAGTAACCCGTTCCAATGACTCTCATCTGTAAAGCACTCTTCATCGGGTAAAACACCGGGAACTAGGCGGCACACAGCGTCGGCGACCGCCATTGCGGGTATCTCTCCGCCTGTCAGGACAAAATCGCCAATTGATATTTCTTCATCCACACACTCTTCGATAAAGCGTTCATCAACACCCTCATATCTTCCGCAAACAATAATTAACCTTTCATGTTCTCGCTGTAAACGCCGTGCATCCTCTTGCTTAAATACCTTTCCGCAAGGTGACATGAAAATAGTATGAACCCTATGCCCTGCCTCATCACAAATATGTTTCCAACAATCATAAAGCGGCTGAGCAAGCATTACACAACCGCGACCGCCGCCATAAGGATAGTCATCAACCTGCCGTTGCTTGTTGGTAGTATAATCCCGTATCTGGTGACACTCAATACGAATATAACCACGCTCCTGCCCGCGCCCCAATATACTTTCGCACAACATATCCCCGACTATATCAGGGAATAATGTCATTATATCAATTCTCATTACAACCCCTCAATTAAACGAATCTTAATAAACCCTTCTTCCAAACTCGTTTCAACAATAAATTCCGGTACAGCAGGTACAAGAATCTCCCTCGCCCCTTTTATAACGTACACGTTATTTGAAGGCAAAGATAAAATATCTGAAAGAGTACCCAGAGCCTCCCCTGTTTCGTTGTTAACAACTTTCAGACCTATTAGGTCGGTGATAAAGTATCTGCCTTCTTCGAGTTTCACATCTTCTTTTTTTATCTTGATAATTTTGTTTTTCATCCTAATCGCGGCGTCTATGTCGTCAACGCCCTGCAGGGTTGCGATAACGCAACCCTTTTGCACTCTTGAAGATAGTACCTGTACGGGCTTCTCATCGATATAGAAATGCTCAAATTCTGTCAGGAAGCCGGGTGAATCAGCCCATGGCTGCACCCTTACCTCGCCTCGATTACCGTGAGTATTTACGATTATGCCCGCCTCTAAAAATCCTGATTTCATGAACTATTAAATCAGTCTACGATGTCAACACTGATGCGTTTACCTTGTCTTGCGGCTACGCTGCGCATTAGTGCCCGGATTTCTTTTGCGATACGCCCTTGACGTCCTATCACCTTGCCCATATCTGAGGCATTTACACGCAACTCAAAGACCGTTTCCGTTTCTTCTTCACGTTCGGTGATATTTACTTCGTCGGGATTATCGACAAGGTTTTTTGCGATATATGTCAATAACTCCTTCAAATCACTCATCTTTTTTGCCCTCTGCTTTATCTTCTGCAGCAGCACTCTTTTCAGTACCTGCCGTAGACGCACCCGCTTTCTTTAACAATGCTCTAACTGTATCTGTCGGTTGTGCACCGTTTTTTATCCAGTATTCTGCACGTTCCATGTCGATTTTGATTTCGGATGGTTGTGTGACCGGATTGTATGTGCCGATTTCTTCGATACATCTGCCGTCACGCGGAGATTTCGAATCTGCTACTACTACTCTGTAGAAAGGATTCTTTTTCGCGCCCATTCTGCGAAGTCTGATTTTTACCATTTTTGTTTTTCCTCCAATTATTTTACATTCCAAACAAACCTTTTTTACCTTTTCCGCCGAACATTGCGGGTAATTTGCCTTTAGAGATTTGTTTAGTCATTGCCTGCATAGCTTCAAATTGCTTCAACAATCTGTTTATATCGACAACCGCAGTCCCGCTGCCTGCGGCAATTCGTTTTTTACGGCTGCTGTTTAGAGCCGAAGGGTTATCACGTTCGTATTGTGTCATGGAGAGAATGATTGCTTCTGTTTTTACCAGTGTACTCTCATCAATTGAAGCACCTGCAAGAGCTTTTGCGTCCATGCCCGGGAGCATCCCCGCTATATCCGAAAGCCCGCCCATAGACCTGACCTGTGTGAGCTGGTCGTAGTAATCTGACAGTGTAAGCTTGTTTTTCATCAGCTTCTCTGTCATTTCCTGAGCCTTTTTCTCATCAAAAGCCAGCTCTGCCTTTTCAATAAGCGTCAACACATCGCCCATGCCCAAAATTCTTGATGCCATACGGTCGGGGTGAAACGGCTCAATTTGGTCGAGTTTTTCTCCTGTTCCCGAAAACTTTACGGGCTTACCCGTTACAGCTCTGACAGACAGTGCTGCGCCACCCCGGGCATCGCCATCCAGCTTGGTTAGAATCACACCATCGATATCGAGCGCGTCATTAAACGCTGTTGCCGCATTTACAGCATCTTGACCTGTCATAGCATCAACAACAAGTAGTATCTCTGTCGGGTTGACAGCGGCCTTTATCTGCTTCAGCTCATCGACAAGGTCGCTATCAATATGAAGCCGTCCTGCAGTATCCAGTAAAACGAGGTCATTGCCGTTTTTATTTGCATGAGCTATCGCTGCTTTGGCAATATTTACGGGATTTGCTGTACCCATCTCAAACACAGGTATATCAAGTTGCTTTCCAACAGTTTTTAACTGTTCAATTGCAGCGGGTCTGTAAATGTCACATGCAACAAGAAGCGGTTTTTTACTGTTATACTTTCTCATATAACCAGCAAGCTTTGCACTGGTTGTTGTTTTACCCGAACCTTGAAGGCCTATCAGCATAAGTATAGTCGGCGGCTTTGATGAAATTGCGATTTTGGCATTTTCCGACCCCATGAGTGTACAGAGTTCTTCATTAACTATCTTTATGACCATCTGCGCCGGGGTAAGACTTTCAAGGACATCCTTACCTACCGCTCTTGCACTTACAGTGTTGACAAAATCACGTACAACCTTAAACCCGACATCGGCTTCAAGCAAAGCGAGGCGTACCTCACGCATTGCTTCTTTGATATCGGCTTCTTTAAGCCGTCCTTTTCCGCGCAGCTTTTTAAACGCGGCATTTAATTTTTCCGATAAGCTTTCAAACGCCATTTATGTATTTTTCTCCAGTTGAAAATAACTAAGCACTGCGGGATGGACTTTCTCACCGTTTGTAATCGACTGTTCCAATATAGAACGTGTTTCAAACCACTTCTGAAAAATCCCTGTTTTTTTCTCAAACCGAACAAGAGTCTTTTCAGCTCGCATTATAATGTCGTAAACACCCTGTTTGGAAATCCCTGCACTCTCCGCAATCTCGGACAAAGACAAATCCTCATTGTGGTACAGGTCGTAATACTCATGCTGTTTTTCTGTGAGCATATCACCAAAAAAATCAAACAACATTGTGTTTTTTAGTGTTTCGTCCATCTAGCACTCCGTAAAGTATAAATACTTAACACCCAAACATAATAAACTATGTATTGGGTGCTTGTCAAGAGGGAATTTTACATAGGAGTAAGTAACATCAACTCTTCCTCTCTGCCAGCACATTTGCGAGCCAGATGAGAAATTCTGTGTTTTCGAAGTTGTCTTTCAATACTGATATCGCTTTGTTGGTTTCTTTGTTTATCATTTTTTCGCATGCTTCAATACCGAGTAAGGATGCAAATGTTGATTTGTCATTTTCGATGTCGGAGCCTATTGGTTTTCCGAGTTCCTCTGCTGTTGCAATGCAATCAAGCACATCATCACGTACTTGAAATGCGAGTCCTATTGCTTGTGAATATGCATCTGCAGCCTCTATCTGTGCCTTTGAACCGCCCCCTGCTATGACTCCGAGCCTTGCTGCCGCCGATATCAGAGCCGCGGTTTTCATTGAGTATAGTTCCAGTATCTCATCTATTGTCAGGTGCCAGCCTTCACCCGATAAGTCAAGGTATTGCCCTCCGCATATCCCATGCGCTCCTGCAGCGTGTGCAAGAATTCTGACCATTTCGATGATTGATTCCGCAGGTAACGGGGAGCAGCTGAGCGTTTCAAATGCCGCCGCTTGCAATGCATCCCCTGCCAGTGTTGCCGTAAACTCACCGTATTTAATATGATTTGACGGTTTGCCGCGCCTCATATCATCACCATCCATGATTGGTAAATCATCATGGATTAATGTATATGTGTGCAGCAACTCAATCGCACAAGCTGCGTCCAGTGCGTCTTCCAATCTTCCCCCGACTGCCTCACAAAATTTCATGCATATAATTGCTCTGACACGTTTTCCGCCCTCAAGCAAGCTGTAACGCATTGATTCAACCAATGTCGCATAGCTTGAGCCGGCTTCGGTAAACAACTCACGAAGCCTGTCTTCGACAATATCACGACCGTATTCCATCTCACGGATCATGTCATTGTTGTCTCTATTCATCGACTAAAAGACCATTCCTTTCGTTTTACATCAGGCACAAATAGATCATTAATAAAGAATGGTCTTTTCGTGCATCTGTTTCGGTTTCCGCCAAAGGCGGGGAGAAATTGGCACATTCCCCGTATTGGCGTGATTTATCACGCTAATACTCCTTTGGTTGTTCGTCGCCGATTGCCGTTTGTAAGCGCACAACAATTTGCTCTGCTTTGTCGAGCATTGTTCCGCATGTTTCGATGAGTTTTACGCCTTCCTCAAACAAAGAAAGTGATTTTTCCAGCTCCGCATCCCCTTTTTCGAGTGATGTAACTATCTCGTCGATTCTTGCGACGGCTTGCTCGAAAGTCATATCAATTTTTTTATCCATTTTCTTCATCCCCTGTCCTTCGGACTGCCTGTTTTTGAGCTATACTATTCTGCGATACATGTTATTTCGTCTTGTTTTAATCTGATTGTCAATCTGTCGCCTGTCGATACGTCTCCGGCGGATTTAACGACTGTTCCGTCTGCACGTTTTGCTATTGCGTAGCCTCTCCCCAATACTTTCAGCGGACTCATTGCATCCAGAGATGCCGCAAGGCGTGCGTAGCGTTCCCGTTTTCTATAGATTTGCCCTTGCATTGCCGACAAAACTCTTTCCGTACATCTGTCAATTTGGATTCGTCTATCTTCGATGTAATATTTTGGGCTTTGGAGGACACGTTTGTCCGATACACTTGCCAGTTTTTGTCTGCGTATCTTTATATCCCGGCTTATTGCCTGTTGCATTCGCATATCTGCCGACTTTATTGAGTTAAATACTTCAAGTTTATCGGGAACAGCAATTTCTGCGGCATTTGATGGTGTCGCTGCTCTGACATCTGCGACAAAGTCTGCGATAGTAACATCAGGCTCATGTCCGACGGCTGAGATTACCGGTATTTCCGATGCGAAAATTGCTCTTGCCACACGCTCATCGTTAAATGCCCACAGATCCTCTATTGAACCGCCGCCCCGCCCTGTTATTATCAAGTCCGCGATGTTATTGGCATTTACATACTTAATTGCGTCAACTATTTCAGGAGGTGCTTCAACACCTTGCACCCTGACGGGGAACACGGCTACTTTCGTCATAGGCCAGCGGCTTCCGAGTACTCTTATTATATCTTGAACCGCAGCACCCGCCGATGATGTTATCACTGCTATTGTTTTCGGATATTCCGGAAGCGGCTTTTTATACCGCTCATCAAACAACCCCTCTTGCAGCAACTTTTCTTTTAACTGCTCAAATGCAACGTACAAATCGCCTACTCCGTCCGGGGTCATTTCATTAACATACAGTTGATATAGTCCATCCCGCGGAAATACCGCTACCCTTCCGAACGCAACAACGCTCATTCCATTTTCCGGTTTATACCGCATTTTTGATGCACTGCCTTTGAACATGACACATTTGAGTATGCCTTCTGCATCCTTCATTGTGAAATAATGATGTCCTGACGGGTATGCCTTGTAATTAGACAACTCGCCTTTGACATACACGCTTGCCAGCTCATAGTCGGAATCAAGAAGTCGCTTTATGTAGTTGTTAAGTTCGGTAATTGTATATATTTTATCAGCCATCCAAGTCCTTAACTTTCTATTTTATGCTTTCAACTTTCTCACCACGCGAAAAACTACCCAAAATCCCGTTAATAAATGAAACTGTTTCCGGCGGTTCATAGTGCTTTGCCATCTCCACCGCTTCATTAATTGATGCGCTGTCGGGGATATCGGGCATATATAAAACCTCGTACATTGCTAGCTTCATAATTGCCACTGCTGTTCTTGATATTCGGTTAAACTTCCATCCTACCGCGTACTTTTCTATGTATCCGTCAAGCTCTGCCGAGTGTTCCGATATGCCTGTAACCAACCGCTTTATATACTTCAGTTGCGTTTCGTCCGGTCTGCTTTCGTAAAGCTCATCTTCCGTCTTCAGAGAGTCATAGTATTCCTCATCAAAGGCTTGAGTTAAAAGCATCGCCGGGTCAGTCGGATTTTCTGACACGGCAAAGCATAATCTTGCAGCTATTTCTCTCGCTACGGTTCTTTTCATGTTGTCGGCTTCGCTTTTTTGATTGATACACCGCAAATATGGACGTTTACCGCAGTGACTTTTGCACCTACTGCTTCTTCGATTGCCGATTTAACGGCATTTTGCACTGCTGTCCCTACTTCATTGACCGCATATCCCAGTTTTGCAATAAAATGTACATCAACAGAAACATTATCTCCATCGATGTTTATTTTTATTCCTTTTGATATTCCTTTTTTCCCGCTCACCGTAGTCAGTTCCCTGCCCGGTGATTGATACAGTCCGTAGACTCCTTCAATGTCAACTGCTGCAGACGCTGCAATAACCGCAACAACATTCTGACATATGTTGATGCTGCCCTTATCATCAGAGCTTTTAATGTATCCTTTACTTTCCGGCATATTCGTTACTCCTGACTTATTCAATTGATGGTTTTTACTTTTGAAAGTATATCACAACCGCAATACAACTTTCAACTTTCAATTTAAAAGTTTATTCTTACCGCAAGCGTTTAATACGCGTCATGATGTCATTTCGCATGTCGTCAAGATGCCTCCCGAGAAATCCTGCTACATCAGGGTTATCAATCAGTTCGGTGATGTCCATTCCATAGGAGCAGGAGTTTGTTGTATCAACTGCATGTGAGTCAAGGAAAGTTGCATTAGCCCGACGGCGGCCGAGTGCAGCTAAGTCATAGCGTTTGCCTCCGGCGCATTGGGAAACGAAAACCGATAGCAACTGCTTTGCAATCTCCGGTTCGGATGCGGTGTCAAAGATCACTTTTGCTTCATCACCAAGCCAGTCGAGTCCGCGCCAGACTTCAAGCGCATAGATTTTTTTCGGCTGTACTTCTTTTGGTAATAAGCGGACTGCCTCCAGAACACGCAGCATGACACCGACATGAGTATCATGCTTATCCGCCGGATTGTGAGTGAAAATGATTTCCGGTGTACAAGCTTTTATTAATTCAACCAATTCAGCAGTACATGCTCCGTCACCGGGAAATTTAACCGCATTGCTTGGATAACCCAGTTGAAACATCACGGAATACTTGCCGATTGCAGCGGCGGCATCCTGCTCCCTTGCCCGTACCTTTTGCATTTCCTCATCAGTCATTGATGCAAACTCACCGTCACGCGGGGAACCTGCTCCGTCGGTAATGACTACTGCACTAAACCATTTATTTTCGTCAGAAAAACATTCGGTAATTGCACCATAAGACATAATTTCCACATCGTCTTGATGAGCTGCTATACAAAGATGCGTAGTCCTTTTTATGGCATTTTGAAGATTAGTTCCATCGGGAACAAAAATACGGCTCTTTTTATGTTTCAATTTCACAAAAGACCTCCTGTATGTCTGCACCGGCAGGACGATAAATCAGAATGTGTATTTTTGTGTGTGCGCACAGTATACAGCAAGCCCCCAAAGCCTTGCGGCTCTAGGGGTTGCAGGTGGTGCGCGAGAAGGGACTTGAACCCCCACGCCCGGAGGACACATGGCCCTCAACCATGCCTGTCTACCAGTTCCAGCACTCGCGCAATTCCGAGGCTAGTATACCTGCCGAAAAAGCTTTTGTCAACGGAAAGCTCATTTGCTTTGCAGATTTCTTAATAACATAAATGAATGAACAATATTCATAGCAATAATCGCGACGATTATCATGTTTACACCAAAAGGATGACCATCCGCCAATGTCACTATACAAAAGTAAATTGATGTATAATATGCAAAAACCGCTTTACCCGGTGCCGGTTTTCCGTATAAAAAGCCCGATGTAAAGTAGAAGCAAAGAGCAGTGGCTACAAGCGCAGTGCTTTGATAAACATAACTGAGCAATATAGGGTTTGACGCGTTTTCCTTATATAAAAGGACTAACCAAAAACATATGAACACTGTCGGTGCAATACTTAACGCATATAACGAATTACGCCGCGAATCCTGATACATAAAAATCGCAAACAGGGTCACGGATACAGATGCTATTGCCGAGAATGCCATAAACAGCATATCGCTTATTGAAAATAACTCATTTAAGTTTAGACCAAAGAAATAGAGAAATGTACCAATCAACCATATGACACCAATAAACGCAAAAACTACAGGGTAGGCAAACGGATCTGTCCCGAATGCGTTTTCAAACCCCGATAACGCTTTATGCCTTGCCGCTACTCTTATAGAAAAAATGAGTACCCCGGCAACAAGCACACATGATAGCACAATTAACCAAAACGTTGTTGCCGCATTTCTGTCAGGAAGTCCGGTTACCGCATCGAAAACATTTAACCGTTCCGACAGTCTCAGATAATACCCGCCTATGCCTGCTAAAATTGTAAAAAAAGGCAAAAGGAATGAGGATATTCTCATAAATATCAATATCCAATCGTCATACTGCTTAATACCAGCATATTCTACTACATACACGTTTGCTCGTCAAGACTTATCGACACCCCGCTTATTTTATCAGCATTTCTATGATTGACAGATATATCTGCTCCGCATCCTCACGGAATCCTTTTTCAATTGCATTTGCTTGTTGCGCATTTGCTGCAAAGAGTTCCATTGATATTATCTCACCGACACCATCCGACAAAGACATAGCAACACTGAATCCTCCGTCTTCGTGCGCCTTGCGGTTTGTTTTTATCATCGCATCGCGGTTTTGGCTTGAACACACAACGGCGGTCGCTGCTTCTGCTTTTACTCTAACGGAATACGGCAGGTCTTTTTCAAGAATTTCGCCATTGCGTTTGCCTTTTGATGTCAATGAGTATTTATCATCTTCCATACGCAGATGCTTTGTTTCAATGAGATTTGCCAGACAATCCGTAACATCAAAATAGCTAATCCCTTCATCACACAACGTCAAGCCTGTAAGCACATCCAAGGTTACAGGTTCAGATAAACGCCGCATAATAAAAAGGATTAAAACCTTTACTTCAACACGCTCATGAATAAACCCAAAATTCGCTATCATTGCAATATTTACCCCGCAGAAGTTGTATGTCTTAGCCGTAATTATAGCACAAAATAGTTGCATAGTATATTATGTTTTGGTATAATCCGTATTTGTATCATTAACTATTTCAAAAATGGAGCATTCTGAGGGATGAATTTATTCAGTAAACTTATGCAGCCTGTCATGAAGCCATCACAAATAAAACAGGGATTTATATTCCTGACAGTGATTATAGTATGCACTCTGTTATTTGTATCCGGCACATGGGGCGGCTTAGTCATGGGTGGAAGCAACCACGAGTTTCCCGGGACATCGGAAACACCCGGCTCTGATATCGGGACTGACGAAAATTCGAACTCAAATGAAACTCCGGGCAATAGTAATAACAGTAACAATGCGGGAAATAACCCGGAAGAGATTCCTGAAGCCACACCAAATCCTGCGCTTAACGCCGTCAATCCGCTCTCAGGTTTACCGATTGAAGAGGAAAAAATACGAAACAGACCTATAGCCATAGTTCTCAGTAATGAGCCGGCTGCTTTACCAATGAATGGCGTTTCTCAAGCTGATATCTTATATGAGTATCTCGTCGAGGGCGGGATAACCCGAATGATGGCTGTATTTCAAGATATCACGGATGTCCCGACGGTCGGCAGTATTCGCAGTGCCCGGCACTACACAGTACAAATCGCGGAAAGCCATGATGCGTTATTTTTTCATGCCGGCGGCAGCCCGCTGGCAATTTCGGAAATCCGTGACAGGGGTATAACTAACTTTGATGAAGTATATGGCACACGCAGAAATGTTTTTTTTAGAAACAGAACCAGAATCGATGGCCGCAGACTTGAGAATCTGCATTCACTGGTCACTACAAATGCTCGTATAGCAGAATGGATACCAAAATACGAAGTAAGGACAGAACATAATGCAAATTACGAGCAAGGTTTCATTTTTTCCGATGATGCAACACCAACAACCGGGCGTCCGGCAACCGAGTTTACAATCAGGTATTCCGGTGCAAAAATGAGTGCTTTTTCATATAATGAGACGAATAATGTCTACCACTTGCGTCAATTCAGCAGAGATTTTACAGATGCGAATAACGGCGACAGAGTTGGCTTTAGAAATATACTGGTGATGAAAACATCTGTAACCGGTGTTCCGGGGGATAGTGCCGGCAGACGGGATATTGTGACAGTCGGGAGCGGCGACGGCTATTTCATCAATGGCGGCAGATATATTGAAATCAAATGGTCACGGGTCGATAAAGCGTCACCATTTGTATACACTCATTTGGACGGAATCCCGTTGGAGCTTGGGCGCGGAGCAACCTTCATTGCTATAATACCTACACGAAATGTTGTAGATTTCAACTAAGTTTAGTAAGTCTCTGATTAGAAACAAAAGAGACTCCCGTGTTCAAAGCATGGGAGTCTCTTATAACGTTTCATTATGTAAGGATTAAAGCATAAACCGACTAAGCCCAGCCGCGCAACCTTACGGCATTCGCAACTCTGTTAATCGCGATAATATAAGCAGCATCACGCATGTATACATCTTTCTCCAGTGCCAGTTCATATACTGCGCGGAAAGCTTTTGTCATTGCGTATTCAAGTTTTTCGAGGACTTCTTCCTTGCCCCAGAAATAATTCATATTGCATTGGACTTGTTCAAAGTAACTGCATGTGACACCGCCGGCATTTGCGAGAAAGTCCGGAAGCATAATTATACCGCGTTCACGAATGAGCGGGTCGCAGTCCGGTGTTGTCGGACCGTTTGCGCCTTCGATGATAATTTTCACCTGTTTTGAAACATTCGGGAAAACAGCCGGAGTTATTTGATTTTCCAAAGCACACGGCATAAGAATATCAACATTCTGACTTAGCCATGCATCGCCGGGAAGAACTTCATATCCCAGTGCTATCGCTTTTTCCTTGTCAATGCTTCCGTATTGATCTTTAATTTCCACCAGTGCAGGAATATCACAACCGTCAGCTTTTTTAAAGGTATAGGCTGTTTTATCTGCTTGATTCCAGCAGGACACCGCTATAACCTTCCCGCCAAGCTCTGTATACATACGGGCAGCATATTCGGCAACGTTTCCAAACCCCTGAACACTTGCAGTTGTTGATTCTATCGGAAGATTTATGCAACGAAGCAAATCCTTAAGGACATATATACAGCCGTACCCGGTAGCTTCTGTGCGCCCCAAAGAACCTCCCATGCCAACGGGTTTCCCTGTGATAACGCCGGGATAACGGCCTGCCGTAATGGTTTCGTACTCATCCATCATCCAAAGCATGCACTGAGCATTTGACCCGACATCGGGAGCAGGAATATCTATCTCATGTCCGATTTGATTCCAAACACCACGGACATAACCGCGGCAAAGCCGCTCCATTTCGCCTTTTGACAGTGATTGAGGCTCACATATTATTCCGCCTTTACCGCCACCGAGAGGAATATCGACTGTTGCACATTTCCAAGTCATCCACATCGACAACGCACGTACAGTGTCATCGGTTTCATGCGGATGAAACCGTATACCACCCTTTGCAGGACCTCTGGCATCATTGTGCCTTATACGGAAGCCTTTAAAGGTTTTTGTTGTGCCGTCATCCATTTTTATAGGAATTGTAAAATGTGTTTCCAGCATAGGCTGCCTTAAGAACTCCCTCATCCCCGGGTCTAAACCGAGCAGCTCTGCAACACCGTCAAATTGTATCTGTGCATTCTCAAAAGGATTATAGTTATTATCTGACATATATTCTCTCCAATCTTAAACTTTGCCGTCACAACCGAGAACACTTTGGATTTTGTGCTTAACAAGGTCTTTAATATTAGCACGTCCCGGACTTAAGTATTGACGCGGGTCAAAATGCGACGGATGCAGTGCAAAATGCTCTCTAATACCTGCGGTCATACCAAGGCGTAAATCAGAGTCAATGTTTATCTTACAGACCGATGAGCGTGCAGCCTCACGGAGCATATCTTCGGGAATACCAATCGCATCGGGCATATCACCGCCATACTTGTTGATAATCTCAACATATTTCGGCACAACTGATGAAGCACCGTGTAAAACTATCGGGAAGTTCGGAAGTCTCTTTGAAATTTCTTCGAGAATATCAAATCTCAAGTGCGGTTTTTGGCCGGGCTTAAATTTATACGCGCCATGACTTGTGCCGATAGCAATTGCAAGTGAATCAACACCTGTTCTTTGTACAAATTCTTCAACTTCCTCCGGACGGGTAAACGCGGCATCCTCTTCCGAGACATTAACATCGTCTTCTATCCCTGCAAGTTTACCAAGCTCACCTTCAACGACCACTCCCCTGTCGTGTGCGTATTTAACAACTTCTGCCGTGAGCTTGATATTCTCCTCAAAAGAATGTTTTGAGCCGTCAAACATAACGGACGTAAAACCGCCGTCAATGCATGATTTACAAATCTCAAAATCTTCACCATGGTCAAGATGTACACAGATGGGAAGCCCCGTATCGATTTCAGCAGCCTCTATAAGCTTCATCAAATAAACGTGCTTTGCATACTTTCTCGCACCTGCCGATACTTGCAAAATTAGCGGTGCTTTCAGTTCCGAAGCAGCTTCGGTGATTCCCTGGATAATCTCCAGATTGTTGACATTAAAAGCCCCAATCGCGTATTTCCCCTCATACGCTTTTTTGAACATTTCCGTCGATGTGACTATTGGCATTATATTCCCTCCTAATTCATTTCCTTAAATTTATTAACACCGATGATTTTAGCATGATTTCCAAGTGCCATCAAGTTAATTTTTTGTTATGTTAAATTCATAATATGGCACCGGTATGAAATAGAAATTTTTGTTTACATTTGATATTTGATTTTGGAGTTATACTGTGATATTCTTCTCAAGTACACTATTTTTGCAGTATGAATAAAACATAGAGAGGAACAGGCAAAATTATGGCAGAGAAACTTAGAGGTGCAGCAGTATTCGGGCAGTCCGGAGGACCTACATCGGTTATAAACGCAAGTGCCTACGGAGTTATCAGAACAGCTCTTGATGCACCCGAAATAACAAACGTCTACGGCATGGCTCACGGAATTGTCGGTATGTTAAACGACGAGTTGTATGACATGAGCAAAGAGGATGCCGGTGAACTGGAATTACTATTAAATACACCATCTTCAGCACTCGGCTCATGCAGATATAAAATCAACGGCGACGAAGATCTGAAAAAAATCCACGAAATGTGTGTTAAATACAATATTCGTTATTTTTTCTATAACGGCGGCAACGATTCAATGGACACATGCAACAAAATCAGCAACTATATGGAAAAAGTCGGATACGAATGCCGTGTAATGGGTGTTCCGAAAACAATCGACAACGACCTCGTAGGCACAGATCATTGCCCCGGCTTCGGCAGTGCGGCAAAATATATCGCAACATCCGTTGCGGAAGTCCATCAAGATGCATATGTTTATGATACCGGTGCAATCACAGTCATGGAAATAATGGGGCGAAACGCAGGCTGGCTGACAGGTGCGTCTGCTTTAGCATGTCTTTCGGACTCGCCGCCCGACCTCATATATCTACCTGAAGTCCCGTTTGATATGGACAAATTTCTAAGAGACATCGAAGCAGTGTACAAAAAGAAAAAAAAGTGTCTCATTACAATATCGGAAGGCGCACAATACGCTGACGGTTCATTTGTTTCACACGCAAAAGTATCAACAACCGACGGTTTTGGTCATGCGCAGCTCGGTGGTACAGCCGCTCAGTTGGCTGCCCGCATTACAAAAGAATTCGGCGTAAAAACACGCGGTATAGAACTAAGCCTTCTCCAACGCTGTGCGGCACACCTTGCCTCTCAAACAGATATTGACGAAGCGTTTTTGGCGGGGAAATCAGCGGTTGAATATGCCATTGCAGGCGGTACGGGAAAAATGGTTTGTTTTATCCGGGACTCAAAAGATGGAAAATATCATTGCAGAGTTGAATACGAGCCGCTTAGTATATGCGCAAACGCAGAGAAAAAAATCCCGAAGGAATGGATTACCAAAGACGAAACGTATGTCACACAAGAGTTTATAGACTACGTATTACCTTTAATTCAAGGCGATAATAAGCGTACGCAGGAGAACAGCCTGCCGCGCTTTGCAAAATTAAAGAAGATAAAAGCCACAATATAGAGTTACAGAAAAGGAGTATGTAAACATGGGAAACAATCTTAAAGGCACAAAAACAGAAGCAAATCTGGAAGCAGCATTTTCAGGCGAATCTCAAGCAAGAAACAAGTACACATATTTTGCGTCAAAGGCGAAAAAAGAGGGCTATGAGCAAATAGCAGCCTTGTTCCTGGAAACCGCCGAAAACGAAAAAGAACACGCAGAACTGTGGTTTAAGTATCTGCACGACGGCGCAGTACCCGATACAATCGCAAATCTGGAAGCCGCCGCAGACGGAGAGCACTACGAGTGGACTAAAATGTATACGGACATGGCACTTGACGCACGGGAAGAAGGATTTACCGAAATCGCGGCAATCTTTGAGCAGGTCGCTTCTGTTGAAAAAGAGCATGAAGCACGTTATAGAGAATTGCTGGCAAATGTAAAAGCCGGAAGAGTCTTTGCACGCGATTGCGAAGAGAAATGGCATTGCAGAAACTGCGGAAAAATCCTCGTCGGTAAAGAAGCACCGAACGCATGCCCGGCATGTAAACACCCGAAGGCATACTTTGAAATCAAAGCAGAGAACTATTAAGTGCCATAAGAGGTAAAGTATCAGGGAGATGTGCTGATGGGAAACGAGCAGAGGGATAAAATTGATTGCTTCAACTGTGTCCATTTTGCCGTGACGTGGGAGCCGAATCATCCGAGATCATGTAAACTGTTCGGCTTCAAAACAGCACAACTCCCCTCAATAGCAGTGGAAAAATCCTCAGGCGCACCGTGCTCAGGATTTGAGCGAAAGCCCGACAAGAAGTAGGAAAAACGTAAAAAACCGAAAGAGTACCAACGTATCAGCACCCGTGACTGTAGTAATCCCGGGTGCTGAAGTTATGGAAGAAGCTTACTCCGCAACGCAAATTCTGTTTACACCATCTTTTAAGCATGCAAACGGTCCCGGCACTGTTTTTTCCTCTGCTAGCTCGTCCAGATAATCTGAATCGAGTTCCATATAACCTCCGTCGAAATCTTCAAAGTCCGCATCAACAATGCGGGCGCGGCCGAGGGTTTTCGTATTATGGGGATTCGACTTAAATGCCTCGAATCCCGCCGGCATTGTTATATTCAGGTATACCTTTCCGTCTACCTCTTCAAGATAGAACTCCGCGTCAAAATCCGGTTTATCAAGCTTTTCAGCTTCTTTCTCGAATGCTTTTGCGCCATTTGTGTAGACATTATCTGCAATATAGACAGGCTGCTTAGTAACATGAAACTCTCTATGATCACAAGGCTGTTGAGCATCAACTATATTAATAAATTCCTCAAGTGACGTTGTGTGACCGTCAAAAACTGCTGTTCCTACTACATCAGGAGTCCTGCCGCCAACGAAGATGTTTTGATAATATCTGTCGTCGCCGCCATACATCGCAGCGAAACCTGTTACATCTGTGCTGTGCGGTGCATGATACGGCGTTGCCCTGTCGGTTGAGGCAAGCCTTTCTATTTTTCCGCCGAAAAGATTGTGAATATAAGCAAAGCCTTGTGCATCGTTAAGCAGGGAGTATTTTGAACCCAGTATATTATAATCAACAAGAGTCGGACCGTGAGAAACCTCTACAAACAAATCACGGTTATTATCATATAACAGATTTTTGCTCACTCTTGTTCCCTGTGCCTGCCAATCCAGCCAAATCCCAAGAGAACAATCATGTATGTGATTATGATGTATGTGAACATCAATAGGAGCATGAAGCTTAATCCCGGCAATTTCATGACCGTAGAACTCACGTCTGACAGCTATATTATATATATGATTTCCGTAGATTTCGCTGAACACACAGCCTAAATGCCCAACTATTCCATTTTGACCGCAATCGTAGATTACATTGTTCCTGATTATATGCGAACCGATTTTTTCTTTTGACCATCCGATCTTTCGAGCTTTGAATACAGATTCAAGCTGATATTGATATCCGGGCTTGTCTTTTTTGAATGTACGGTCATTATTTCCCGTGGATGCTTCCTTACCAATACTGATTGCGCTGCATTTTGCGTTATGGATGATATTATTCTCGATTATCCAGCCTTTGCTCCAATGAGGACCGATAAGTCCCGGCTGGTCTGCTGTCGGCGGCGTCCACGGAGTTGCAGCTTGTGCCATTTCAAACCCGCTAACGGTGATGTAGTTGACACCCACTTTATCCGGATAAAAACAACATTTGCGGACATTTATCTCAACAAGTTCGATATTCGGGTCATAAACATGGAAGTTAGCATAAATAATCGTATTATCATCTTCTACCACGGAGAACCACAGATACTTTGTTTGTTCTGTGTTTTTGATCGGAGACATTTCCTGTGTCCAGTTATCAAGAACTTCCTTTTTAATCACCGGGTTAAAGAGATGCTCATAATTATCAGCTTCGTATAAAGACATACCGTTAAGATATACATCGCCCAGATGTGCCGAACGTCCTTCCGGGAGTAAGAGCCAGTCGCCTTCGACTATTTCTTTATATGGGTTAAAATCTCCAAAAAGACAGTTTGGAACAACAGCTTTCCATACAGTACCATCGACTTTTTCCCATTTTTGAATATGCTCTGAACCTTTGATGACAACGCATTCGCCTTGTGCTGCCTGATAGGTGATGCGGCGCGAATCACTACGTCCGCCTTCACATGGTTTGACCCACTCTCTGTACTCTCCCTCATGAACGGTTATCGTGTCACCGGCTTGAGCAATCGAAGCGGCAGCGTTGATAGTGAGAAACGGGTTTTCTTTTGTGCCTTTATTGGAATCATTGCCGGATTTTGCTACGTGGTATGTATTTGCCATTTTTATTCCCTCCTGATTTTTATTACTTATATACTGGAAAAGCTTATAGATTATACGGTTTCATTCCGATTATTACAAGATTGTTGACCCGGGATGTTAACCTTTGACAGCTCCAACCATCATACCTTTAATCAACCTGTCTTGCCCTATGATAAACGCAATAATCATCGGCACTGCGGTTAATGTCAAAACTGTCATCATAAGAGGAACATGATTCGTATACTGTCCTTGAAATTCCCATATTGCCAAAGGAAGTGTCCGGCTTCCCATCGATTGTGTCAAAACAAATGCAAATACGAACTCGTTCCACATGTTTATTGCGTTAAAGATAGCTAATGTTGCTAAACCGGGTTTACTAAGCGGAAGCATTATAGTAAAGAAGATACGATATTTACTGCATCCGTCAATCTCCGCAGCTTCTTCCATTTCTCTCGGGATCAGTCCCATAAAAGTTGTCAGAATAAATACTGATATCGGCAGGTTAAACGCAATATACGGTCCTATCAGTGCCCAAATCGAATCGAACAGCCCGATATTGCGCATCATAACGAAAATCGGTATTAATGCCACATGTATAGGTATTGCCATACATGCAACAATTGTGGAAAATATAGTGTTACGAAATTTAAACTTAAAGCGCGATAAAGGATAAGCGGCAAATGAGGTTATCATCAACAATAGAAATAACGATATAGTGACAACAATCACACTGTTTAAGAAGTAGTTCCAAAATCCTCCGGTCACCACTGTTACCAGATTACTGAGATAGAAGCTTTGCGGCAACGCAAATACACCGCCCGTCAGCATTTCAAATTGTGTCTTAAAAGTTGACAGTGCCATAAAGAGAAACGGCGCGCCGGCTATTACCAGCCAGAGAAGAGAGAATATAAATATTGGAATCCAAACAAGTAAACGCTTTACTTTAGCAATACTCACAGTTGTTGCTTCTCCTTCCGGCTTAATAGTTTTATTGTTATAAGTGCAATGGTCGTGATAAGAATGAACATAGCACCGGCTATGGTTGCTCCATAACTCATTCTCATTGTTAAGAATGTACTCCGGTACATGTGGGTTGCCATGAGTTCACTGGCGTGACTCGGTCCGCCGCCTGTCATTACAAAGGTCAGGTCGAAAAATGCCAGCGATCCGACTATAGATAGAATCGCACCGCTTCTTATTACCGGGGTAAGCAACGGCAAAGCCACACGCCAGAAGTATTGACTCTGGCTTGCACCGTCTATAATTGCAGCTTCGTACAGCTCATCGGGTAAGCTGCTGTAACCCGCCAGATACAATACCATGTAAAAAGGAATAAAGCGCCATGCAACCACCCCGATCACTGCGAAAAGTGCTCTGTCCGGATGACCCAGCAAATCTATGGGCCCGCCGCCGAGAAGTCTTGAGAAAAAGGTTATAAGCCCAAAGTTTGCGTCCAGAACAAATCTGAAAAGAAAACCAACTGCAACCGTGGACATTAAAAGAGGCAAAAACCAGATTACCTTAAATATATTGAATCGTTTACCTGCCGCATCGAGGATTGTTGCCAGCAATAGAGCGAATGGAACTTGAAAAACCAACGAAAGCACCATCAAAGTAATATTGTTTTGAAAAGCTCTCCAGAAAATCGTGTCCGACATCAGTTCCCGCCAGTTATCAAGCCCTATAAAAGTCCGGGTAGGACTTATTCCGCTCCAATTGTAAGTGCTTAATTGGAATGTATTTATAATAGGATATAAAACAAAAATAACAAGAAATAGTAATGCAGGCGAAAGAAAAACTGCAGCGGCAATATGTGTTGAACGTTTTCGTATACTTGACAGAGTTGGATTGTGGTTATCGTTCATTCCAATACTCCTCCTGTCGGAATGTGTTTGGAAAAGGGGCTGATGCAAAACGATAATGGATTTGCATCAGCCCTTTTATGCTATGGCATTAACATAAACTATCTGTTCCTGTAAGCTACCATGGCAGCTTGCATTTCAGCATTTGCTTGCTGTGGTGTTGTTTGCAAGCCAAATAACGCTTGAGATGTACTGAGGTGAACCTGTGCTACTTCAGGCGGCAGGAATTGATCATACCAGAGCTGTACTTCCGGAGCTCTTTGTATAATCGCCATAACGTCACGTGTTAACGGCAGCTCAGGCTGTACTCCTCTAACAGGAGGTATCATACCGGAATCTACACGTTCTTGTACTGCTTGATCGTCAAGTAACTGCATAATCAGATTAAATGCTCCTTCTTTGCTGGAAGCTGTAGAAGATACGTGATAGAAGTTGTCACCGGCAGTGCCGATAGCTATGTCCGGATGAGCATTGCTGTTTTCATATGCCGGGAACGCGAATACGCCTACTTTATCAATAAAGGCTTCGTTTTCGCCCATCATTTGACCGACAAACCAGTTACCCATAACATGCATTGCCGCTTGTTCCGAATACATTAACTGGCGGGATTGTCCCGCATCTTCGTCGTTGCCGTTAAAGCCCGGAGCAAAGAAGCCTCTGTTGACCCAGTCAATTATACGGTCACCGGCAAATTCAAAAGAGGGATGCTCAAAAGAACCCGCGCCTGAAACCGCATTTTGGAAAGGCTCTAAGCCTGCATAACGTGTTGCAAGATACATGTAGTAGAATGAACCTGTCCATCTGGGACCGTTGGCAAGCGCAAACGGGATGATATCGTTTGCTACCAGAGTGTCCGCTACTTGCTCAAGTTCGCCGATAGTGCGCGGAACTGAAAGACCAAGGTTTGCAAATATGTCTTTGTTATAGAAAACCGATGCAACAGCGACACTTTCAGTGGGAACACCCCAAATACGCCCGTTGTATGTTGCCTGTGCGATACCGCCTTCGAGATATCTGTTAAGCAGCCCGCTATCGTTGAATAAATCTGTAATATCAGCGATATGTCCGGCTTCAATGTATTCGATCATAGGACCGCCGCTCCATGAAATGAAGATATCGGGTACTTCGTTGGCAGCCATTGCAATCAGAATACGCTCTTTGTAGTTGTCGTTCATGATAGTAACGATGTTTACTTCATATTGCGGATTGGCTTCAATAAAACGTTCAACAGCTCTCTCTATAATCGATACTTGCGGTTCGGTAGTTTGAATGTGCCAGAATTCAATAACGGTTTTATCGCTGCCGGATGGTGCGCAGGCTGCCAGGATGCCAAAAAGCATACACAAGGCAAGTGCGAGTACTAAAATACGTTTTTTCATATACATTTCCTCCATTTTGTTTTTCATTTACTTCTTATTTGTTGCGAGATGTGTTAACACAGGGTTCTTCCGAAATTGACTGATTAAAAATACATTATAATGCATTATTTGTCAAGATAGATGTGGAAATTTTTTAGGTCAAGGGGCGGTTCATCTGCCCTAATCGATTAGATGGTCAAGGAGGTCAGGGGGACGGTTCAGAGGTCAGGGGGACGGTTCATCTGCCCTAATCGATTAGATGGTCAAGGGGACTGTTTTCTTTTTATTGATATTATCGGCGGATGATTATATACTAGCCGAAAACAACAAAAAGGATATAACAATATGAACTACAGACAACTGGGAAACACAGGTAAAAGCGTTAGCGAAATCGGACTTGGCTGCGAGCATCTTGACAGGAAACCATATGCGCAGATCAAGGAAACAATTGATGCTGCAATCGAGCATGGCGTCAACATCATCGATGTATTTATGCCCGGCACGGAAGTACGCGAAAACATTTCCAAAGCTATAGGGGACAGACGCGGCAAAGTAATGATACAAGGACATATCGGAGCATCAGACGTAAACCAACAATACGATATAAGCCGTGATCTGCCTACAGTAAAAAAGTATTTTGAAGAAATGCTCCGGATATTCGGAGGCTACATCGACTTTGGCATGATGTTTTTTATTGACACCGAAGAAAACTATCGCGACGTATTTGAAACAGGCTTTGCGGAATATGTAGAGCATTTGAAAAAGCAAGGAGACATAGGGCACATAGGCTTTGGCTCACACAACCCCGAAACAGCGATGCGGGCAATAAACACCGGACTTCCCGAAATGCTTATGTTCAGTGTCAACCCTGCATTCGATATGCTACCGTCAACGGAATATGTGTTTGACCACTTTGAAGAAGGTTTTGGATCAGAATTATTTAAGGGCATTGACCCGAAGAGAGCGGAGCTTTATAAGCTATGCGAGTTGAAGCAAATCGGCATGACTGTTATGAAAGTCTTTGGTGCCGGCAAGCTTATATCAAAAGAACACACTCCATTCGATAAGCCTATGACAATCCCGCAATGCTTGCACTATGCGCTTTCCAGACCCGCTGTCGCAAGCATTCTTCCGGGTTGTCAAACAGCAGCCGAAGTGCGGGAAACCATGAGTTACTTCAAAACCACCGAAGCGGAGCGGGATTACACAAAAGTCCTGAAGTCGCAAAAAAACAGCTTCAAAGGAAGCTGTGTATATTGCAGCCATTGCCAACCCTGCCCCGCAGAAATCGACATAGCCTCCGTCATTAAATACTTGGACATAGCCCGTCTGGATAAAGAAAACATCCCGCCGTCAGTAAAGGCTCACTACCAAACCCTGCCACACAAAGCCGGTGACTGCACAAAATGCGGCTCCTGCGAAGCCCGCTGCCCTTTCACAGTTCCCGTGATAAAAAACATGGAAGAAGCGGCTATTCTTTTGCCCTGTCTTCCAAAAAATCTTCTTGACATACCTCTCGATTCATAGTAATATGCTTATGATATCATTTTGATATACTAGAATCGTGGAGGTATTACTATGTCCGGAAACAACAAAACTAAGACCCATCTTGAGGAATCAAGCTTCATGCGATCAATGGTATGGCGTGTATGATTATGAACATTCTTGCTGTACTCGCATGTACCGCAGCGTTTGTCTTTGGCGTAATAATGGTGGCTGACGGCATTGGGTCACAGCCTGTCGCAATCGTTTTAATGGTCGTTGGAGGTCTGTATGGTTTCATAATCGGTCCGGTTGTTTTCATAGGACTAAAGGTGCTAAAACCAAATGAAGCATTGGTTATGACATTATTCGGTAATTATGTCGGCACACTTAAAGGTGCGGGATTTTATTGGGTCAACCCCTTCTGCGTGGCTGTAAATCCTGCGGCAGGCGTTACCTCAACGACAAGCGCATCCGTGAAAGCACCTGCTGAGTCATTGACATCGGCACTTTCGGGGTTGGATGCTTCATTGTCGGCGTTTGGCAACAAAAAAGTGTCATTAAAGGACATGACTCTTAATAATGACAAACAAAAAATCAACGACCAATTGGGTAATCCCATCATTATCGGTATCGTTGTCATTTGGAGAGTCGTCAACACAGCAAAAGCAGTATTTAATGTAGATAACTACAAGGAATATCTGTCAATCCAGTGCGACTCTGCACTTCGAAATATCGTACGGCTTTACCCATACGACAACCCGGGTAAAGATAATGAAGAATCACTGCGAGGCAGCAGCCAGGAGGTCGCCGAGAAACTGCGCGATGAAATCCAAAACAAGGTCGATGTAGCGGGGTTGGAAATAGTCGAAGCCCGTATAACCCACCTCTCCTATTCCGAAGAAATCGCCGCCGTAATGCTCCAAAGACAGCAGGCTTCAGCAATTATCGATGCTCGTAATATGATTGTTGAGGGTGCGGTAGGTATGGTAGAAATGGCTCTGGCGAAGTTAAGTGAAAACGACATCGTCCACCTCGACGAAGAAAGAAAAGCCGCAATGGTGAGCAACTTACTCGTTGTACTATGCGGCAACAGAGATGCACAACCGGTGGTCAATAGCGGGTCTATATATTGATAAATTTCTCCCAAGGGGTCATTTTGACCCCTTGGAGGCAACCCTTGCAAATAGGGCACTCTCTCCAAGTGGTCAAAATGACCACTTGGGAGGAAATGTAAAGATTTTACAGTAAGAGAGGAGCGCCGGAATTTGGACGAAAAAGATAAAAAGCAGATTCCCCTGCGGTTATCCGCCACGCTCTGGAAAGAGCTTGTCGCATGGGCAGAAGACGACTTTCGCTCTCTAAACGGTCAAATCGAATACCTCCTGCATGAAGCAGTGGTTAAGCAACGAAATAAAAAACCGGATAAGTAACAAGACAGGGGGACGGTTCATCTATCTTGTCGTTAAAACGACAAGACAGATGAACCGTCCCCCTGTCTTGAACCGTCCCCCTGTCTTCGTCCTACCGCTCGTCCAAATATGCCTGCACCCTATTTTGTATCACTCTTGCTGTTGCCTCCGCTGTTCTTTGACCATCGAAAAACAGTGGACTCTCTTCCATCAAAATCATATAAACAGTTTCATCATACTGAAACGGTAAGTCTGCGTTATGAACCAACGCGCGGATATCCGCAGCTTCTTCTTCAGTCATTGCATATAGCTCCACTTGGGTATGTCTCCCTAACCATGCCGTAGTTGATTGCTCCACACCTCCTACGATTCTTGGAGTCATCATGTCGGCAACTAGTTCCTCAAACCGATCTTTTCTTAAAGGTAAGGCATTATACGCCGGCACGGCAGCCTCAGGCAGCAACAGCCGGCGTACGAATTGCCATGCGGCATCCGGATGTATGGAATCGGCATTTATTCCAATACTTCCATGCCCCATTATCACATTCCGTCCGCCGGTTTCAGTTGGAAAACCGATGGGAACTATATCACCCAGTACAGTTTGAAGCTCTCGTAATTTATTAATGTTGTTAATATACGCCGGGTAAAACAATATATTCCCGTTTTGTATTGCTTCCAAATGAAGCTGTTCCTCTTCCCTGCTCATCTCACTAAAATAATCTGTCAGCTCATCCACTGTCGGTAAGCGCGCAGAAAGTTCCAGCAACTCTATAAAGCCGTCATTATCAAACCTTGCATTCCCGTTTGCCCAATCTATGAAGCCACCGTCTGACAAAAGCACAGAAATTACCAGAAATTCAAAGTCCGATAACCAATTTCCGAATAAAACGGGATTATCCGATTCGTCAAGCCTGTCGCGTATACGTGCAAATGTCAGCGGCTCCAACTGTGCTGCGGTTTCGCGCATTGTAATATTGGTATAAATAAAAAAGTCATTGCCAATCAATGGTAACGTGCCGTCCGGTGCTTCCATAGCTCGCAATGCGTTCGGAAAGAAGTCCGAGCGGTTAATTTCCGGGTCGGCATCAATCAGCGGGTATAAATCCATCAAGTAATCATGTGAACCCAGCAGATTAACCATGTCATAAATTATATCGGGACCTTGACCTGTAAGCATATCAATAAGAAAATGCGCCTTTGATACATCAAGGTCAATATCGCTGCCGCCGTATTCTCGCAGCTCAATTTGATATTCCCTGTTTTCACGGTTAAACGCTATAACCTCGTTTTGTATTTCCATGGGAAAATCAAGACCTCCGATGGTCAGAACCGTTCTGTTTTCTAACTCCGCCCGTAAATCAGGGGTAAGCACAAATATATCTGTATTCCACGTTACGGATCTGCTTTCAAAATAATATACAGGATTAAACATAATGACCGGACGCCCGTCACTTAGAGTGCCGGCAAAAGTGTAGCCAAGTGCCATCGGCCGCATTTCCAACCAGTCTAATAGTGGTGTCTGCATATTTCCGTCGAGAGTGTAGCCGATAAGATTTCTACCATTGTCCACCAGAAAGTCAAAAGGTTGGTTTTCTCCTACCTGAATCAAATTCCTTGCCCGGGGGATTGTCAGTGCTATCGAATCACCCCAATCACCTGCTTCAAAATCAATTTCATACAGGTAACTATCCGAATCATATCGGTGAAGCGCTACAACACGACCGTCTTGCAGACGCATGATGCTTTGGATTGTATTATATCTGAGCGAACCTCGCGATATACCGTCGCTGCCAATCATAAACAATCTGCCATCATTCATGTTACTAATTATAATCGCGATGTTTCCATCATCTGCGTACACTACCTGGTCGATTTGAAAAGTAGTATTCGGCGACATGTCTATTCCGATTAGCTCTTGCTTGTAAACAACCTCACCCTGCCGGTTATACACGCCGTATGTTGTGGTGTTATTGCTTTCATCATCAAATGAAGAAATGATAATCGCAAAATTCCCGTCACCGTTGATACGAAGACCTCCTGCGCTGACATTCTCTCCGCTTACTGCTATGCGTATTTTCGTCGTACTGCTTCCATCTATGTTAAGACCTTCTATAACAATCTCTGAATCGAGGTCTGCAAGCCAGTGATAAACCTCATCCCTGCTTAAATCCGGAACTTGCACTGTACTGGAACCATTACGATCATCAAATTGGTATATTATTGTATAACTGCCATCACCTTGATCAACAACCTGCGGGGCGAAGTTATAATACCAGTAATAAATCGTATCTTCATGCACATGCATACCCATCGGAGCGTTTGAAGTACTCAATGTAAAAGCCGGATGTGCAATATAGATATAGTTCTCCAGTATATGATTATCAAGAAAAAAAGCATCGTCCGGCATTTCTGCATTGACACTGCTCCTGTCTCGCAAAGCAATAATCAGCACAGATATAATTACAAATAAAGCGCATGCGATAGATATAATATACTTATCTCTCTTCTTCATCGGAAATCTTTCTCTCCCGCTTGTAAGCCTTAGGGTTCGGAGGTTTTCTTGTCACAGGATTAACCTCGCCCCAACTGCCCCGCTTCGAAGCATGATAAGCCCTCTGCTTCTGCTTCGACAGCTTGCTAAGTGGTATAAAGGGCTGTTTCTTGTTGTTATCGCTCATGTTTTGGTTCCTCTTATGTGTGGTGCTTTGTTCGTATCAACAGTATGATAATACCATATTATTGACATTATTCCAATCGCAATGATACAATCCTCTGCATGTATGTAAAACTATTATTGTCATTTTCATATATCGGGGCGTTTACGTTTGGCGGCGGGTATTCTATGCTGCCGATGTTTCAGCGTGAGCTTGTGGAGAAGAATAAGTGGTTGACATTAGAGGAGCTTGCCGATTTATTTTCCATCAGTCAGTGCCTTCCCGGAATTATAGCCGCAAATACCGCTGTGTTCACCGGCTATAAGCACAAAGGGATTCCCGGTGGTATTGTTTCTGCGTTCGGGGTTTGCTTGCCATCAATTATATTCATTCTTATAATCGCCTCGTTTTTTACAGCTTTTGCTGATATACCGATGGTTCAAAGCGCATTTACAGGTTTGCGGGTATGCGTTAGTGTTTTGATTATCAATGCAGTAATGAAACTGCGAAAGAACTCCATTGTGGATCTGCCGTCGGCACTTATATTCACCGTTATCTTTTTACTTATGGTATTTAAGATTTTGCCGGTGGCTGTACTCGTTACATTGGCAGGTTTGTTCGGCATAGCAATCTCTCTTTTACGTAACCGGTCCACTCCGAAAGGAGATGCCGAATGATTTATTTACAGTTGTTTTACGAGTTTTTTATCACAGGGACTTTCATATTCGGCGGCGGACTTGCCGCAATCCCTTTTTTGCAGCAGATCGGGGAAAACACCGGATGGTTTACAACCACAGAGCTGATGGACATGATTGCAATTGCAGAAGCAACACCCGGACCTATCGGTATCAATATGGCGACATACGCGGGTTTCACAGCCGCCGGCATACCCGGAGGTATAGTTGCTTCGGTGGCACTTCTCTTGCCGTCTATTATAATAGCTCTTACCGTTGCCCGTCTTTTGGTGCGTTTCAAAGAAAGTAAATATGTTCAGTCCGTTCTGTACGGTTTACGCCCCGCATCATTAGGGCTCATCGCTGCCGCAGGACTCACCGTTTTCAGCTTGGTTATCTTCGGAGCCGAAGTAAGCAACATGGTCAGCAACAACAGTATCGGTTTTTTTGACTTTCGTGCCTTAATCCTTGCTGCAGTCCTGTTCATAGCAACAAATACGCTCAAAGCTCATCCCATTATATACCTTGCAATCAGCGCTGTTATCGGAATCTTTATATTTTAAAGGAGAAAGCCGTTGAACTATGCAATAAGCCGGGATACTAAAATCACAAAAACATATGAATACGATGTTGTTATCGTAGGAGCAGGGCTTGCGGGACTCTATGCGGCATTAAACGTTGACGAGCGTCTCAGTTGCCTTATACTTGCGAAAGAGAATATGGATTGCTCAAGCTCATGGCTTGCCCAAGGCGGGATCGCTGCGGCAATCAACCATGATGATACCCCGCAGTTACATTTGGAGGACACCGTTGTCGCAGGTGCGGGTGAAAATAATATGGAAGCCGTTTCTATTCTTGTAAACGAGGGTCCGTCGGACATCGAAACTCTGGTAAAATTGAACGTTCCCTTTGACGTCGACGAATACGGCGAGTTTCATTTCACACGTGAGGGCGGTCATAATATGCGCCGTGTTGTTCATGCGGGCGGTGATGCAACGGGGCGGGAAACAATCAGAGCATTGGCATATGTGGTCGCCGGCCGTGAAAACATTTCCTTCAGCGGACATACCTGCTTGTTTGATATCATAGCTGACGGAAACGGTGTTGAAGGGGTGGTCGTACGTCTTTTTGACAGTGAGTTCCACTATATTAAAACAAACAATGTCGTTATAGCGACAGGCGGCATCGGTCAGTTATATAAATCGAGTACAAATCCGATTGTTGCAACAGGTGACGGAATTGCTGCTTCAATCAGAGCGGGTGCAAGCGTATCAAACATCGAGTTTATACAATTTCATCCGACAGGTCTGTGGGATTCGGCAAGCAACGGCAGTGAATTTCTTATATCCGAAGCCGTCCGCGGCGAAGGGGGGCTGCTGGTGAATACGGAAGGCGAACGCTTTATGGTAGGTGTTCATGAACTGGCAGAGCTTGCTCCGCGTGACATTGTTGCAAGAGGTATAGTACGGGAGTTAGGAAAAAGCGGTGAAAGCTTTGCTTATATAGATATAACATCTAAGCCCGAAGAGTTTCTAAAAAAACGGTTTCCGACTATTTACAACGAGTGCTTAAGCTACGGTATAAATATCGCACATGATAAAATCCCCGTAAGCCCGATTCAACACTATCTAATGGGCGGAATAGAAACAGACTTAAACGGATGCACAAAAATCTACGGTCTTTTCGCATGCGGGGAAGCCGCAAACACAGGAGTCCACGGCGCAAACAGACTCGCTTCAAACTCCATGCTGGAATGCCTCGTATTCGGACGCCGCGCCGCGCAGTATATAAATAAGTATCACAGCGGACCCATATCACATGATGATTTTAATATTGAAGACCTGCCACCAAGACCGCGAGGAAAGCTTGATTACAAACAACTTCGCAAACAAATACAAGAGTTGATGAGTCAGCACTGCTTTGTAATAAGAAACAAAGCCGGATTGCAAACGGCTCTTGAGCAAATAAGTAAAATATACTCTAAACTGGAATCAATATACGACGACAGCACCGAATATGTAGAAACATTAAATATCGCAACAGTAGCAAAAACAATTGTGGAAGCAGCGCTAAAGCGCCCCGAAAGTATCGGATCGCATTACATGGAAAATAAAGGAAAATAAATTTTGAAAGAACTAAACTATGAAAAAATCGACAATCTTCTGCGGCTAGCACTTGACGAGGACATCGGTACGGGCGATATCACAACAATTGCTTGTGTTCCTGAAACAGCCGTGTCCAATGGCAGATTTATCGCAAAAGAGCCGGGAGTTATCAGCGGTCTGGATGTGCTCATGCGAGTTTTTGAGCTGATTGATGACAGCGTCAGCGTAACAAAACTTGTCAGCGATGGTGATTCGGTCCGCAAAAGCGACGTAATCGCTACAATATCCGGTCCATCACGTGCAATTCTCACAGGAGAACGCACAGCACTCAACTTCCTGCAACACATGTCCGCAATTGCAACACGGACAGCAGAAGCTGTCCGCGAAATAGACGGTACAAAAACAAAAATCCTCGACACACGCAAAACCACCCCCGGACTGCGCGCAATAGAAAAATACGCCGTCACCTGCGGCGGCGGCACAAACCACAGATACAATCTCGCAGACGGAGTGCTGATAAAAGACAACCACATTAATGCTGCCGGCGGAATAACAAACGCTGTTAAGCAAACGAAGCTTCAAGCGGTTGGGAAAATCAAAATCGAAGTTGAAACCGAAACACTCGAACAAGTCAAAGAAGCCCTCAGTGCCGGTGCGGATATTATCATGCTCGACAATATGGCTCCCGATCTTATGGCAGAAGCGGTAAAGCTTATAAACGGACGCGCGCTCACGGAAGCTTCGGGAAACATGGGTGAACGCGATTTGAAAACAATAGCTGAAACTGGCGTTGACTTTATCTCAATAGGAGCACTGACACACTCGGTAAAAGCTATGGATATCAGCTTAAGGTTTGATTAGATATAACAAAAAATGAAACTGCGTGGAGGGTATTCAAAAAACTTTTATAGTTTCAGTCAGCACACAAATTTTGCCGAACAAAGCAAGTTTTTACTATGGTACTAGTGCATTGGCTGGAACTAAAAAAGTTTTTTGAATACCCTCCGCGAAGTTTCACAACAACTATAAATCGTCTTCAAACGGAATCATTGTGACACGGTCTTCATCATCATCAGCCTCGTGCAGATCTGCATCTATTTCTATAAGTGCGGGTTCTTCATCACGCTTGAATAAATCATAAGCTTCACGCTCATTATCAGGCATATTAAGGCTGAAACCCTCAAGCTCATCATCTTTGGCGTGGCGGCGTCTTACCTCATCGTATAGCGCAAGCGTCTCATTTTTGAGTGCGACACGTTCGTAAGCACCGTCTTGTTCACGCTCTATTCTTCGCACAACCTCTTTATCACGCCATTTAGCTTGTTCCGACTCGCCGAGAGCTGCCTTGTCCGTTCTTCGTTTCCTCACTTTACTGTTGCCCCTTCTGAATTGTGCACGAATAATAAACACATTGATAACCAACACAACAAGGACAATTGCGAAAATAAATGCGACACCATTATCCATGCAACTCACCCCCGTATGTATTACGATGCCTGATTACATTACCTGCGCTACTTGGTAATTATATCATATTTTTGATGCAAATACTATGTGTTATATGATATACTTTCACCAAATAATCTGAATAGGAATTACTGCTATGATTACTGTTAATAACCTCAGCTTGCAATTTGGAGGTACTACCTTGTTTTCAAGGGTTGACCTGCAATTTACAGCAGGCAATTGTTATGGTGTTATCGGTGCAAACGGCTCGGGGAAATCGTCGTTTTTGAAGATACTCGCCGGTGAGCTTGATCACACAACCGGTTCTGTTGAGATAAAACCCGAAGTGCGTATGTCGGTTCTTAAGCAAGACCAGAATATGTATGATGAATACTCTGTAATTGACACAGTTATAATGGGCAACCAGCGTTTGTTCCAATGCGGCAGGGAAAAAGACGAATTGTATCAAAAAGAAGACTTTTCCGATGAAGACGGAATTCGGGCGGCAGAGCTTGAAGAGGAGTACGCCGAGCTTGGAGGATGGGAGTCAGAGTCGGATGCATCACAATTGTTGCAAGGGCTAGGTATACCGACAGCCCTGCACCATTCTCTTATGAGTGAAATGGAGCCGCGACAGAAGGTCAAGGCACTTCTTGCGCAAGCTCTCTTCGGAAAACCGGATATAATACTGCTCGATGAGCCGACCAACAACCTTGATGTAGGCAGCGTTGTGTGGCTTGAAGATTTCCTGATGGACTACGAGGGAACAGTGATTGTTGTTGCACATGATCGTTATTTTCTAAACACCGTTTGTACGCACATAGTTGACATTGATTACGGGAAAATCAAAATGTACGTCGGCAACTATGACTTCTGGTACGATTCAAGCCAGCTCATGCAGAAACTGATAAAAGAAAAGAATAAAAAAACCGAGGATAAAATACAGGAGCTAGAAGAGTTTGTCCGGCGTTTTTCGGCGAATAAATCTAAATCCCGGCAAGCGACATCACGCAAAAAACTTATAGAGAAAATCAGAGTCGAAGATATGCCTGCTTCAACACGCCGTTACCCGTGGGTAGGCTTCAAAATCGAACGCGAACCCGGAAAAGACAGGTTGTTTGTCAATGATGTATCGTACAGTATCGACGGCGTAAAGGTGCTTGATAAAGTCAGCTTTATAATGAGCCGTGATGACAAAATAGCATTTATCGGAGAAAATGAAAACACCATCACCACTATGTTCAGGTTACTTGCGGGCGAACTGGAACCTGACGAAGGCGAAATAAAGTGGGGTGTTTCAACATCACAGTCTTACTTCCCGAAAGACAACACCTCGTATTTTACAAACAGTGAACTTAACATCATAGATTGGATCCGCCAGTTTTCCGATGACAAAAAAGAAAGCTTTCTTCGTACATTTCTCGGACGCATGTTATTTACAGGCGACGATGTGTACAAAGAAGTACGCGTTTTATCAGGCGGCGAAAAAGTACGCTGTATGCTGTCGCGGCTGATGCTCTCGGGTGCAAGCGTCCTGCTACTCGACCAGCCGACAAATCACCTTGATTTGGAAAGTGTCGCCGCACTGAACAACGGCTTGACAGACTTTAAAGGAAACATAATCTTCACAACCCATGACCACCAACTGATTCAAACAACAGCAAACAGAATAATCGAATTCAAAGACACCGGTATAATTGACAGGGCTATGTCATACGATGAATATGTGGAATCAGTGAAAAATGAAGCGGTGGGCTAGTATGGAGGATACAAACTATTGAAGATACTTGTTATGTCCGATTCTCATGGGTGGAATGATGCCATGCTTGATATCACAGCTCTTGAATCTCCTGATGTTATATTGCATCTTGGGGATAAATATACCGATTGTGAGTGTCTTGAAAGAATGTTCCCCGAAATCCCTCTTCGCACCGTTAAGGGTAACTGTGACAGCGGAAGAGCTATGCTTGATATGGATGAGTTTACGCTTGAAGGTAAGCGTTTCTTTATGACACACGGGCATTTATTCAACGTTAAAATGGGAAAAACAAAAATCATCGATGCCGCAAAAAAAAGAGGTGTGGACATTCTGCTCTTCGGTCACACCCACACACCTTTTTATGATATAAAAAACGGACTGACAATCCTGAACCCCGGCTGTGTCGGGTTAAATCAGAAATACTACGCAATCATCGATATCAACGATGGCACAGTAGAATGCGAATTGAAAAGCTTGTGAGGGGACAAAAGGGGACGGTACGATTTTGTCCTTTGTCCTGAAAATCAAAAACCGACGGAAACTGCTCTGCAACAGAGCGAGTGACCGCCGGATTATACTATATATATCGGGGTTTTATCAGAAAACTTTAGCTTTTCGTGTTAAAATTTCACCGCATTGTCAAACTCACACAACAACAATCTTTTCATCCTCTGCTTTTATCGTTATATCGTCGCCTTCTTTTATTTTTCCTTCCAGCATTTTTTCTGCGACCGTGTCTTCTACTGTGCTTTGGATTTTTCTGCGCAGGGGTCTTGCGCCGTAGACGGGGTCGTATCCTTGTTCTGCCAGAAGGTCTATCGCTGATTCGTCTATTGACATTTTAATACCGATGGATTTCATGCGTTGTTTTACCATTTCCAGCATTTTGTTACTGATTTCTTTTATGTCGTCCTTGCTCAGTTTATGGAAAACGATTGTATCGTCTATTCTGTTCAAGAACTCCGGTTTGAACAAACGCTTGACTTCATCCATGACAGCTTCGCGGATTTGCTCATACTCGCTGTCGTCTGCATCTTTATCATCTGCGTTAAAGCCTAACTTTGTCCGGTTTTCCGTTATATTTCTCGCACCTGCGTTTGATGTCATAACAATAATCGAATTTTTGAAATCTACCTTGCGACCTTGCGAGTCAGTCAACGTTCCGTCTTCCATTATTTGAAGAAGCAGATTAAATACATCCTCATGTGCTTTTTCAATTTCATCAAACAGCAGCACCGAGTAAGGTCTGCGCCGCACTTTTTCGGTGAGATTTCCGCCTTCTTCGTACCCGATATATCCGGGCGGTGAGCCAATCATTTTTGAAGTCGTATGTTTATCCATGTACTCCGACATGTCTATACGGAGCATTGCGTTTTCATCACCGAACATTGCTTCCGCAAGTGCTTTGGAAAGCTCTGTTTTCCCTACACCTGTCGGACCGAGAAACAAGAATGAACCTATCGGGCGTTTCGGGTCTTTCAGTCCTACCCTGCCCCGTCGCAGTGCTTTTGACACAGCCTTGACGGCTTCGTCTTGACCTACGACACGGTTGTGCAGCGAATCTTCCATCTTGAGCAAACGCTCACTTTCATCCTGAGTTATACTCGTAACAGGTATACCTGTCCAACCTGACACAATCATTGCTATATCTTCGGCATCAACACTTTTCGTGTTCCCGCGTTTGGCGGTTTCCCAGTTCTTGCGCGCCTCCATTATTTTAGCGTTTAGTTCCCTTTCGCGGTCTCTAACGCCTGCGGCACTTTCAAAGTCTTGCTTTTTGATTGCAGCTTCCTTTTCTTTCGCAAGCTCATCCTTCTGTGCTTCAAGCTCTTTCAGATCAGCAGGAAGCTTAAGCTTATCGAGTCTGACGCGCGACGAAGCTTCATCAATTAAATCAATTGCCTTGTCGGGTAAATATCTGTCATTAATATATCTGCTCGATAGATTGACCGCTGTTTCAATGGCATCGTCCGTTATCTTAAGCTTGTGGTGTTCCTCGTATTTATCCCGCAAACCCTTGAGAATCTCAATTGATTCTTCCTGCGTAGGTTCTTCGATTGTAACAGGCTGAAAACGCCGCTCAAGTGCAGCATCTTTTTCCACATGCTTTCTGTACTCATTAAGAGTAGTCGCTCCAATGATTTGCATTTCACCGCGTCCGAGCAGCGGCTTAATTATATTTGCGGCATCGATTGCGCCTTCGGCAGCACCTGCACCGATTATTGTATGAAGTTCATCAATAAAAAGAATCACATCGCCGGCTTGTTGCACTTCATCTATAGCGGTTTTAATACGTTCTTCAAAATCACCTCTATACTTGGTGCCTGCCAGCATTCCGCTTAAATCAAGTGTAACAATACGTTTATCGAGCAAGGTTTCCGGTGCTTCTCCCGCAACGATTGATATAGCAAGCCCCTCGGCTATGGCGGTTTTGCCGACACCCGGTTCGCCAATTAAAACAGGATTGTTTTTTGTACGTCTTGACAAAATTTGGATTACACGTTGTATTTCATTTTCTCTGCCAATGACGGGATCAAGAGTTCCCGCACCCGCTGCTTTTGTTAAGTCACGGCTGAACTGATCCAACATTTTTGTATCGGACTTTTTGCTCCCTTTTCCCGATGATCGTGCTGCAACAGGAATCGGTCTGAAAATATTGCTGCCGATTGCATCGACAAGGTCGGTGAATATCTTATCAATATCCAGTCCGGTTTTGAAAATGATTTTTGCCGCGTTGCTTTCATATTCACGTAACAGACCTGCAAGCAGATGCTCCGGATCAGCATTTTTGTATCCCCTGCTGTTAGCTTCCGCGCAAGCAACATTAGCAACATGCTTCGCTCTCGGTGTAAACCCTTGCGGCAATGTATCGGTAAATTCATTACGTCCGATAAGCTTTATTATAACATCTACTATAAGCCGGCTTTGTAAGCCTGCATTATTCAAAATCTTGGCAGCGGCTCCGCCATCCTCAATAGACAGCCCGTAAAGTATATGTTCTGTGCCTATCAGTGTATGCCCAAGCTCGACTGCCATCGCTTGCGCGTGATCGAATACATTTATTGAGCGGTCGGTGAATCCTGTATAATTGTCCCCAAATCGCATTCCTTACTCCTTCCCGCATCCGGTGTATTATTTTCAAGTTCTTTGATTTTGTCGCGCAGCTCCGCGGCTTTCTCAAATTCTTCATTTGCAACGGCTGTGTGCATTTGTGCATTCAACTCACGACGAATCTTCATTTCTTCATCGATTTCGATATTAATATTGTTTTTGCGTGGTTGCCCGCAACCGCAGTCACATAGACTTCCTTGCTGCGGCACACCCATAATCGGATGAACCGAAAACGGCAATACGTTTTTTGACTGCTTCATTGGGATTGCAAGCGGTACAAATCCGCTGACCCCGCGAATCGGGAAAAACTCGTTTAAAATTTCGCTAAGATCAATAAAATGACTTTGGTCAAGGCTCATAAACTGTTCCTGATCAAACATTTTTTCTAAATCAAAACCCGATTCTTCCGCGCATTGTGAACACAGATGTGTCTCAGTTACACAACCGTTTACATTTGATGAATAGTGAAAGCTAACTTCACTGCTTCCGCATTTTTGACATTTCATAACAATTACCAATCCTTTCATAACTCCCGGCACTAAACAACCATGAAAAGGAATGGTCATTTGTACATTCGTTTGTATATATTTATCATTACAAGTTTGTTTGCATCAGCATCTGCTTTAAGATGCTCGCTCTCAGCGCGTCACGCTCAATCGGTCTTGCAGGTCTTAGCGCATTTTCGCTTATCGCAGACATTAAAAGCTTTACTTCATCTTCCTTGATTGCTTCATTGTGCTGAAGATTGGCAAGCAATGCTGCCGCTGTGTTTGTATCTACTCTCTCACCGATTGCATTTACCGTGTGCATTAAAAGAATTTCGGAATCAATAGCTATTCTTTTGATTCGTATATATCCTCCGCCGCCGCGTCTGCTCTCTACAAGGTAACCGCGTTCCGGCGAAAACCGCGTTGATATTACATAATTTATCTGACTGGGAACGCAATTAAATCTGCCTGCAAGCTCCGCTCTCTGCAATTCCGCGATCCCGCCCATATCATTGAGCATATTATCTATAAACCCGGCAATAATATCGCTAACTCCCATTAAAAGACCATCCCTTTGTTATATTTAACCGGTCAGTTGTCATTTGGTTTTTGACTTCGTCTTTTCATTTGTCTTTGACTATTTCTTATTTGTCATTTATCATTTGTCATTTACAAATTCGACCTTCTCTGACCTTAACTCATTCTACCTTTTTTCACTCTTCACCGCAACACCCTCACTGACCTTCCCTGACCTATCACTAATCATATCAGCACATTACTATACCCATGCTCGATTATTCGCAGTATTTCGCTCGTTTTCGCCGTTTTTCACAACCTCGTGCTGCCATCGGGTATCTTTTGTCTATACTTTATTATTACAATAATATTGTCAATCTTTACCTCAAATTTTGGATATATGCACAAAATTAAAAAATCGTTCATATTATGGTTGATTCTTATGGCATGCTGCGATAAACTACTCCTACTTGATTTTAGGGGAATGAGTTTTTTGTTTGACATTAAATATATCGACAGATTCAGAAATTACTTGACTAATGAACGTAACGCACCTACAAATACGGTGTCGTCGTACATACGCGATATCACACAGTTTGCCAGGCATCTTTGGAAAGGTGAAAACGGCGATTTTGAAAGTGTAACATCAGATGAAGTGAAGCGGTATTTTTCCGATCTTCAAAACACAGGAAGATCACCAGCAACCATATCGCGAAGCATATCTTCAATAAAGGCATTTTACAAACATATGAGCGACGACGGGTTCAAAGGTGAAAACCCCGTAATAGGAGTGCCAATAGCTCCGATACAAAAGAAACAGCCATATATACTTACAAATGCAGAAATCGAATCCTTGCTTGACCAGCCTGATGAAAGCACTCTCAAAGGCTGCAGAGACAAAGCGATGTTTGAAACTCTTTACGCAACCGGACTCCGTGTCAGCGAGATTATTTCACTTGACTTGAATGACGTTAATCTGGTAACAGGACTCATAGTCTGCAGAAACGGTAAAGCAAGAACAATCCCCATTTACAATGAAGCAATAAGAGCAATCAGCCGCTACTTGACAAACTCCCGCCCCAGCATGGCTGTTACGGGAGAAGTTTCCCTGTTCGTAAATACGGGCGGAGGCAGAATGACCCGTCAAGGCTTCTGGAAAATCTTAAAAAGCTATCTGGACAAAGCGCAAATCAGTGAAGAAGTGACACCGCAAACACTGCGTCACTCATTTGCCGCTCATTTGCTTGAAAATGGAGCAGATGTGCGCTCCCTGCAAAAAATGCTGGGACACTCGGACATTTCCTCAACACAAGCCTATGCAAAAGTTATAGGGCAACAGCTAAAGGATGTCTATCGAAAAGCCCACCCAAGGGCATAGGAGATAAGCAATATATGAAGGACGAAACAATTTGCCTGCATTCCGGCTACACCCCCGGCAACACCGAGCCGCGGGTGATTCCTATTGTGCAAAGTACCACCTATACCTATGATTCTGCCGAAGAAATCGGTTCTGTGTTTGACGAGCCTACAAAGAGCCTGATTTATTCCCGCTTTGCAAATCCCACAGTTATGGCGGTCGAAGCAAAAATCGCTGAGCTTGAAGGCGGCATTGCCGCTATGTGCACATCATCGGGACAAGCCGCAACGCTTCTTGCGATACTGAATATTTGTAATGCAGGTGACAGCTTTGTCAGTGCCGCGCAGGTATATGGCGGTTCAATTAACCTGTTTTCATATACGTTTAAGAGATTTGGAATAGAATGCATTTTTGTTGACACAAACGCGAGTGAAGACGAAATAAGAGCAGCCTTCAAGCCGAATACAAAACTCGTTTTCGGAGAAATGCTGGCAAATCCCGCTCTGACTGTTTTTGATATAGAAAAGTTCGCAAAAATTGCCCGCGAAAAAAACGTACCGCTCATTGTTGATAACACGTTCCCGACACCCATTTTATGTAAACCCTTCGACTTCGGAGCAGATATTATCGTACATTCAACATCAAAATACATGGACGGGCACGCGCTGCAGGTCGGTGGTGTCATAGTTGACAGCGGTAACTTTGACTGGAATAGCGGTTGCTTCCCGGAAATAACAGGTCCCGACATGTCATATCACGGAATCGTATATACGGAGGTCTATGGCAAAGCTGCATATATAGTCAAAGCCAGAATGCAGCTAATGCGTGATTTTGGCGTTTATCCGTCTGCGCATTCCGCATTTTTGCTAAACTTAGGTCTTGAGACGCTCGCTCTCCGTATGCAGCGTTATTGCGAAAACGGGCAAGTTGTAGCGGAGTTCTTTAAGGCATCAGACAAAGTCGCAAGCGTAAACTACCCCGGTCTTAAGAGCGACAAGTACCATGCGCTGGCACAGAAGTACCTTAAGGGTTCAAGCGGAGTTGTGACGTTTGCGTTGAAAGGCGGTAAAGCCGCAGCAGTAAAGTTCCTTGACTCGCTCGAAATGGCTTCAAACGCCATCCATGTCGCCGACATCCGCACTTGCGTACTTCATCCCGCAACTACAACACACCGCCAGCTTACGGAAGATAAAATGCTGGCAGCGGGCGTTGACCCCGGAATGATCCGCTTCTCGGTCGGTCTGGAGCATATTGACGATATTCTGGCTGATATTAAACACGCTCTTGCTTGTGTATAGATGTAACGTATGAACTTACCTTACCAAACAAACCCGGACTCAATACCGCGTCAAGTTCGATACAGTCCTCAAGATATCTTGTATCCGTGACTACGCCTTCGCGGTGAATGTTTTCTACCACGCCTGCTTTATCATATGGCAGACGGAGAGTTACTTTCTTTTTAGATGAGGAGAGGCTCTCTTCTATTTTTTTCAGCAAAATATCTATGCCCATCCCTGTTTTCGCTGATATTTCCACAATGTTATCGCCGCGTTGTCTGACGTCTGCGGTTAACACATCACATTTGTTGTACACTTCTAATCTTGGTGTGTCTCCTGCTCCGAGTGTAGATATCATCTCATCCACAACACGGATTTGTGCTTCACATTCATTGCTTGATGCATCAATTACATGTACAATCAAATCCGCATATTTCAGTTCTTCAAGCGTAGCTTTAAATGCGTCAACAAGATGGTGCGGAAGCTTTCGTATAAAGCCGACTGTGTCGGAGATTAGAACCTCTTGAATATCACTTACTTCCAGGCGTCTGGTCGTTGTGTCAAGTGTGTCAAACAATCTGTTTTCTGCTTGAACACCCGCGCCTGTGAGTGTATTTAACAGAGTTGATTTCCCCGCGTTTGTGTATCCGACAAGTGCAACGACGGGAATGTCGTTTTTTTCTCTTAATCGTCTTTGTGTATCACGGGTACGAATGACTTCTTTTAGTTCGGCTCTCAGCTTATCGATTTTGCGGCGGATATGCCGTCTGTCGGATTCAAGCTGCGTTTCACCCGGGCCGCGAGTGCCAATCGGTGCGCTTGTACCGGTTTGACTCACAAGATGTTTCCACATTCCCGTTAGCCTTGGTAAGAGATAATTATATTGAGCAAGTTCTACTTGAAGACGGCCTTCACGTGTGCGGGCACGTCCTGCAAAGATATCCAGGATCAATGATGAACGGTCGATAACGCGTAAATCCAAATCCTCGGTAAGTGCCCGCATTTGTGATGGCGACAGTTCATTATCGAATACGGCAACTGTGCAATCATTCGCTTTCGCCAGTTCTTTAAGCTCTTTAACCTTGCCGTCGCCGATAAATGTTCTCGGCTCGGGCTTTTTGCGGTTCTGAAGCATCCTTCCGATACAGATGCCGCCCGCAGTCTCCAAAAGAGCTTCAAGCTCATCAAGACTTTCCTCCGTTGAGCGGTCATATATGTTCATGCTGTCAGCGGCAAGCCCTGCAAGTACCGCCCGTTCAGGCTCCATAGGTTTTTTAGTTTTCTCTATCATATAGTAGTCCTTTCAAAATAAAAACCCGTGCGTTTGTGCACGGGTTTAGTACCTTTTGATTACTGTTCTTGACTCAGACCAAACTTTCTGTTGAACTTATCAACACGGCCGCTGGTATCTACCAGTTTCTGTTTGCCTGTATAGAAAGGATGGCACTTTGAGCAAATCTCGATTTTTATGTCTTTGCTTGTGCTCCCTGTTTCAATAATCTCACCACATGCACACTTTATTGTAGTCTGCTGATAATTCGGGTGAATACCTTCTTTCATGACTCTTCTCCTCTTTCGCTTTTGCATATCGGTCGTATAAAAAACACAATTCATACGAAAGGGATTTTAACACACGTAATTATCAAATGCAAGAGTTTTTTTCTTGACTGCTATGCTTTTATATGCTATAGTTACTTTACAAATGGAACTGCCGCTTATGCAGGGCGGCTCAGTCCAATAAAGGTGAGACGCCTTAAGTGCTAAGGCGTCTCGAACTACTCATCTTTGTCTTCAGTAAACTTCAGACAAAGAGTAATAATTGCGATAATTACCAGAGAATATGCGAACAACATCTCATATGTAACCATAGCATCACTCCTCTCATGAGGTAGTGACCGAGCCGCCACACGGCAGTTCCATTA
>Ga0123353_10000113_pt1 | contig 94664 bp, 75 predicted proteins | sample TergutLab28metaG_3_FD_92763 | JGI IMG/M metagenome (GOLD analysis project Ga0123353, IMG submission 92763) | Labiotermes labralis P3 segment gut microbial communities from Petit-Saut dam, French Guiana - Lab288 P3 | ecosystem: Host-associated > Arthropoda: Insects > Digestive system > Gut ...
CGTTGGAGAACCTGATGACGGCGGGCTTTTAGCCCTATTCTGCGTCGTTCTTCCAACGCCCTTATACGCTTAATTATATATTCTTTTTAAGGAACAATTCTGCGCGAAGTCGCAGAATCTATATTTTATAGACCCTGCGACTTCGCGCAGGGTGACAAACAACACAACTAACATGCATTGATTTCCCAACCTCTCAACTTCTCATCTTCCCATCTTCTGCCTTTCTTGTCACCGGTATCATAAGCTCAATAAAAAAAGCTATAAGCGCCAAAAACAAAAATATCTGGAACCTGTCCGCTTTTGCGTTATGTTCCTGCGCTTCAAATTTATTCTTTTCCGTATCTTTTATAAGCCGGACTAATTCAAGAGAAACATCTTTTTCGGAAGCATCAAAAAATCTGCCGCCGGTTCCTTCCGCTACGGCTTTTAATAAAGCAGGATTCATTTTTGTCATTACAATGTTGCCGCTTTTATCTTTAATATAACCGGTAATTTCGCCGTTTTGATCTCTTACCGGAATAGGAGAACCCTGTATTGTGCCTACGCCTACTGTAAATATTTTTAAATCTGCGCTTTTAGCGTTATTTATCGCTTCTTTAATTTTAGAATCATGGTCTTCGCCGTCGCTTATTAAAATCATAATCTTGCTGCTTGCCGGATTAGAACTTACGGCTTTTACAGCTAAATTAATCGCGTCGCTTATTTGCGTGCCGCCAAAAGGAAGCTGTATATTTTCTACGCCGCGCATAAACATTTTTAACGCCTGAAAATCATAAGTCATCGGAACCTGCCACATAGCAGTTCCCGAAAAAACTATTACTCCGATTCTCTCGCCAGCACTTTCTTCAACAATCCTAAAAATCATTGATTTTGACTTTTCAAGCCTGTTTGGTTTGCTGTCTTGCGCGAGCATACTTTTTGATATATCAAGTGCTATAACTATTTCCGAAGATTCTTTGACAACTTCCTGCACTTTATCGCCGTACTGCGGGCGGGCAATGGCAAGTATAAGAAATGCCAGACCTATTATTATGAAAATATATTTCACTATATAAACCCTGATATTTACATTACTTAACGCCGAAATGTTCACGCGCGAAATAAGCAGGTCTAAAGCCTCTTTCCTTTTTTTATAAAACACATAACAAAGAAAGGCTAAAATAGGCAATAGCAACAATAATAATAGATAGCTTTTATCAGCAAACATAATTTAGATATTGAGATGATGAGAAGGGGAGATGCTGAGAGGAGCTCTGTCCGTTCAAGCCGTTGCTGTTGCTCATCTTCTCAACCTCCCATCTTCCCACATTCTGCTCCTTAAGGTAATTTCCTCAAATAAGTATTTTCCAAAAACACTACCAGCAGCAAAATTAAAAAAGCTGCTAAAACAAAATATTTATACAGTTCATTATAATGCGTAAACTGCGTTGTTTTTATCTCATGTTTTTCAAGACTGTCTATTTGCCTCATTACGTTTTCAAAAGTTTTAGTATCTGTCGCTGCAAAATATTCCCCGCCGGTATTTAGAGCTATTTCCCTGAGAGTATTTTCATCTACCCTGTCATTAGGATTTTTTACTTCTCTTTTGCCGAAAAACGGGTCATTAACAATATACACCGCGCCCTCAGGGCTTCCTACGCCTATAGTATAAATCTTTATTCCATGGGAAGCGGCAATTTTTGACGCTGTTATAGGGTCAATTTCACCCATATTATTGACGCCGTCGGTAATAAGAACAATTATTCTGCTTTTCGCTTCGGAATCTTTCAGCCTGTTGACGCTTGTCATTATCGCGGAACCGATTGCCGTACCGTCAACTCCCGTGTCGCCGATATTAACGTTTCGGACAAATTCTATAAGAGAATCTTTATCAGTAGTCAAAGGAGACTGCGTGAAAGAAAGACCCGCAAACAGCACAAGACCAATCCTGTCATATTTTCTCATTCTTATAAAATCTTCTGTCACTTTTTTGGCGGTTTGCATTCTGTCCAGCGGTTTAAAATCAATTGAACTCATACTTCCGGACACGTCGAGGGCAATCATAATATCTATACCCATATCTTGCGACTGCGCGAAAGTTTTGCCTTCCTGCGGTCTTGCCAAAGCTATAATTATTAAGACTAACGCAAAATATTTTAAATACTTTAAAATGCTATATAAAAAAGCTTTATGACCTTTGGGACTGCTTTTCAAAATAAAACTTTTCGGGAAACGCGCGAAAGACGAAAACGATTTTTTCCTGAAAACGTTTATATATAAGTATGCCAAAACCAAAAGCGGCAAAAATATAGCAAGAAATATAGGATTTGCAAACCTCATAATTTCTCCAGGAGATTTTTTGTATATTTAAAATTGTTTTCAACTTCCGTTTTGTCCGGTTTAAAACCAGCGTATCTGGCAAGATTAAAAACTTTCAAATAGGTTTTAAACTCGTTTATGTTTATTTCAAGCGGAAGCATTGTTTTCATTTTGTCGAAAAATTCGGAGGTAGTCATTTCCAAAGCGTCAAACTTATACTGCTTAGAAACGTAGCTTCTCAAAATCTCGGACATTTTGTAATAGAAAATTTTCACGCCCGCTTTTTCTATTGTTCCCGAAACGTAAAGTTCATCTAAATCGTTTAGCGCCTTTGCTCTTGGGTCTATAGCGGCAATCTCTTTAAGTTTTCTTACCACCATAATATTTTTATACAGAAAGAACGCAAAAACGCCAGCTGCCGCAAAAGCAATAATCATAAAAAACACATATAAAAATTTAATACTAAGCTTTAAAAGAGGTTTTATGTCTTTTATATCAGGATTCGGATCATCTCCCAAAACGCTTTTAATTTCAACTTTTGCTTCGGGAGTATAAAACAAATTGCCTGTTCCGTCAGGGTTGAGGTAAAATATACTTACGCGGTTTATTTCAAGAATTCCCGTTTTATACGCGGCTATTTTAAAATTTATAACATAAACATTCGGATTATCTGACAGACGTTTAATATCGTATTCTCTAATATCAAAGTTATCAAAGCTCATTTTTTGATTCGCGCTGATCTGGGCGTTTAACGGGAGTTCCGCGGTAACTTTAAAATTTATTATATCTCCTACAAAAGCCGCTTCTTTATCCAAAGAAACAGCAACCTTTTCCACGGAAAAAGCAGCCGAAGAAATAAAAGCTATTGTTAATAGTAAGATTATTTTTTTAAACATTTTAGTACTGTACGCCCTCACCTTAATCCTCTCCCTGACAAGGGAGAGGAAAACGACTACTCTGTTTTTCTCCCTCTCCATTGCCAGGGAGAGGGCAGGGTGAGGGTGTATCCTTAAACCCTCATTGCCTTTCTAGCTTCTCTGTTTCTGAAAAACTTTATAAGCGGCTTTATATAAGATTCGCTTGTATTCAGATTTATCGCGTCTATTTTTAATCTTTTAAAAAGTTTGTCGGTTTTAATTTCAAAAGCTTCGCTTTTTTCTTTAAAATCTTTTCCGGAAAAAGACGCGTCCGCTATAAACATGCTTTGCGTTTCCGGGTCCATAATTTCCACAAGCCCGACATCGGGAAGTTCAACTTCCGTTTTATCGTTTATTTTAATGCATATAATATCGTGTCTTTTCGCGGTAATAGCCAAATCTTTTTCGTAATTCTCATCCTGAAAATCAGAAATTAAAAACACTACGGCTTTTTTACGCCATATTTCGTTCAGCGTCTTTAACGCTTTAGATATTGATGTCTTTGTACCGGACGGGCGGGAATCTAAAATATCATTAATAATTCTTAAAATGTTGTTTTTGCCTTTTTTGGGAGTTACTATTTTTTCAATTTTGTCGGTAAAAGAAATCATACCGACTCTGTCATTATTTTTTAATGAAGAAAACGCCAAAACAGCGGCAACTTCAGCCGCTATTTCCGATTTCATTTTATCTGTGCTTGTAAAATTTTGCGAAGCCGAAGCGTCTATAAGAAAAATTACGCTTAGCTCTCTTTCTTCGGCAAAAAGCTTTATATAAGGTTTTCCGTGACGCGCGGTAACATTGCGGTCAATGCTTCTGAAATCGTCGCCGATTTGGTATTCCCTGACTTCGGCAAACTCGATCCCCTGCCCTTTAAAAACGCTTTTGTACTGTCCCGCAAAAACGTCGTTAACGAGTTTATTAGACCTTATTTCAAGTTTTCGTATTTGTTTTTTTAAGATTTCTTTGTCTAACATACAACCTCAAAAAAGAGTAAAGATTGAAGAGTGGAGAGTTGAGATACTGCTTTAGCTGTTATCTCTTCACTTTTCACTCTTAACTCTTCAATCTGTATTTAATTTAGGGGACTTCTACGCCGCCGAATATTTTATCTATTATGTGGTCTGAAGTTATTGAATCTGCTTCGGCTTCATAGGTAACAAGAATTCTGTGCCTTAAAACGTCTCTGCCGATTATTTTTATGTCTTCGGGTATAACGTATCCTCTGCCTTGCAGGAATGCGTAAGCTTTCGCGGCAAGAGTAAGATTTATTGTGGCTCTTGGCGAACCGCCGTAAGCTATTAAATTTTTTAAATCTTTAAGACCATAATCTTCGGGTTTTCTTGATGCGAAAACCAAATCGACTATATAATTTTTTACTTTGTCGTCAACATAAATTTTCTCTACCAAATCTTTGGCTTTTTGTATTTCTTCAAGCTTTACAACGGAAGAAATCTTCTGCACAGTCTGCGTCATTTTTTCAAGTATGATTTTTTCGTCGGCTTTGTCGGGATAACTTACTTTAAGTTTAAGCATAAACCTGTCAACCTGCGCTTCGGGCAAAGGATAGGTGCCTTCCTGTTCAATAGGGTTTTGCGTCGCCATAACCAAAAACGGTTTTGGCAGTTCATAAGTAGTATCGCCTATGGTAACCTGTTTTTCCTGCATGGCTTCAAGCAATGCGCTTTGGACTTTCGCGGGCGCGCGGTTTATTTCATCGGCAAGAATTATATTTGCAAAAACAGGTCCTTTCTTTACGTTAAACTCACCGCTTTGAGGATTATAAATCAAAGTTCCGACTATATCGGCGGGAAGCAAATCGGGAGTAAACTGTATTCTTTTGTATTCCGCGCTGATTGTAGAAGCAAGGCTTTTTACGGCAAGGGTTTTGGCAAGCCCAGGCAAGCCTTCAAGAAGTATATGACCGTCGGAAAGAAGACCTATAAGCATTCTTTCCAAAACATATTTCTGTCCTACCAAAACGTTTGAAATTTCCGATTGGATTTTTGAAGTAAAAATACTTGCCTGAGTAATTTTTTCATTTAAAGCGCTGATATCCGCAATTCCTGACATAAAACCTCCGGTTTTAGATGTTGAGAAGATGAGAGGTTGAGATGTTGGGCAAAGACTTTGTCTTTACTCATCTTCTCATCATCCCATCATCTCATCTTCATTCTCTTACGTTTCCTTTCCCATGAACAATATATTTTGTCGTTGTTAATTCTTTTATTCCCATCGCGCCGCGGGCGTGAAGTTTTTGGGTTGAAATACCTATTTCGCAGCCCAGCCCGAAAACAGAACCGTCGTGAAGTCTTGTAGATGCGTTCACAAAAACCGCAGCGGAATCAACCTGCGCCAAAAATCTGTCGGCATTATCTTTATTTTCTGTGATTATCGCGTCGGAATGCTTTGAGCCGTACTCATTTATATGCGCTATAGCTTCTTCCAAAGAATTTATAACTTTTATTGAAATTTTTAAATCGTGATATTCAGTATTATAATCTTCTTCTTTTGCGGGAATAATATTTTTGGCAAGCCCGTACGTTACATGGCAGCCTCTTATTTCCACACCGGCTTCGTAATATAATTCGCAAAGTTTAGGCAATATTTGCTGCGCAACGTCTTTATGGACAAGCAAAGTTTCCATAGCATTACAAACAGCAGGACGCTGGCATTTCGCGTTTATTGCGATTTTTACAGCCATATCCAAATTCGCGTCTTTGTCTATATACGTATGACACAAACCTTTGCCGTGCGATAAAACCGGAATAAACGAATTTTTGCGTATGGAATTTACAAGTTCTTCGCTGCCGCGCGGAATAATCAAATCTACATATTTATCAAGCTTAAGAAGTTCGGTTACAGCCGCTCTGTCCGCAGTATCTATAAACTGTATCGCACCCGCCGGCATACCTGCCTGTCTGCCTGCTTCCGAGATTACTTTTACAAGAAACTTGTTTGAGTTCAACGCTTCCGAGCCGCCTTTTAAAATAACCGCATTGCCCGCTTTTAGACATAATGCCGCCGCGTCAACGGTAACATTAGGACGGGCTTCATAAATCATCATAATTACACCAAGCGGAACCCTGATTTTTTTTACATCCAAATCTTTTATAGGCGATTTTAAATCTTCAACAAGAGTCCCGACAGGGTCAGGCAAAGCTATGACGTCTTTTACGCCTTGTATCATCGCTTTAATTCTGGATTCGTTTAATATAAGCCTGTCTATTAAGACTGGCGAAAGTCCGGCGGATTTTGCCGCTGTCACGTCTATCTCATTATGAAAAAGTATTTCTTTCGCGTTTTTTTCCAAAGCAGCAGCCATAGCGGCAAGCATATTATTTTTTTGCTCCGCGGTAACGGAATTAAGCAAAAGCGCATCATCTTTCGCTGAAATCGCCTTAAGTAAAACTGTCTGTTTGATTATGTTTTCCATATTACACTCCCCTTTTAACTACAGAGTGAAGATTGAAGAGTAAAGAGTTAAATTATTGTATTTCGGCAAAGCCGAAATCTATTTTTTAGTTTTCGCTATGCGAAAACACAACATCTCCACTCTTCACTCTAAACTTTTCACTCTTTCTATATTTTTCCTGCAACAACTTCAAATTGTCCGTTATAGTATTTGTATTTTTCAGCTTTAAATTTTAGTATCGCGTAATCAGGGTCTTCAACCCCGCCTTTGTAATACATTGTCCAGCCGTCCTGCCAAAAGCTTCGCTTTATTTTCATGTCGTTTACAACTTCAATTTTACCGGTGAAAAGTAAACCGCCGAAACTGTTTTCTTTAACAAAATAAACCGAAGCGTTTTTGTTTGAATCTATCTGTTTTATTTTTTCGGAAGAAGTATTTGTCGAAAAATAAAAATTAAAATCGTCCGTAAAGTTTTTTTGAAGCTTCGGAAACATTTCCAGATTCCTCAAATTAAGCATAGCGCGCGTTTCGGGAAAGCCTTTTGCATTAACCGTAGAAAGATTTACAAAATTACAAGTTTTGATAATTTCTTTAAACACTTTCAATAACGATTTGTCTTTCATTTTTATTCCTTCCGTATGTCATTCCCGAGATTCGTTGTCGGGAATCCACGTTAATTGTTAAAAGAGATTGCGGGTCAAGCCCGCAATGACGACAATAGTAAAATGGATCCCCGATTAAGACACTCGGGGATGACAAATTTACGAATTTTGTTTAATCCAGTTTAACAGTCCGCCGGCAAGCAGAATATCTTTTTGCCTTTGCGTTAAATCGTAGTTCGCTTTTATTTGTTTACCGTCTGCTGTTTTTAAGACAAATTCTTTGCCTGACTTAAGAATATTCGCCGCGTTTTCAAAAGTTAAATTGTCATTTTGTTTTATTAAATCATAGTCTGTGGGATTATCAAACGTCAACGGAATTATTCCGAAGTTTATTAAGTTTGCCAAATGTATTCTGGCGAAAGATTTTACAAGAACTATTTTGATATTTAAAAATCTTGGCGCAAGCGCGGCATGTTCTCTTGAAGAGCCCTGCCCGTAATTTTCTCCGCCGATGATAATTCCGTCACTAATGGTTTTTGCTCTTTTCGCGAAATCGGCGTCAACCGCGCCATAAGTAAATTCCGAAATTTTCGGCAAGTTTGAACGGAACGGCAAAATTTTCGCGCCTGCAGGCAAAATATGGTCTGTCGATATATTGTCGCCAACCTTTAAAGCAACAGTAGCGTTATCTTTTAAATCAAACGTGAACTGTTTTAAGGAAACTATATTGGGACCTTTTACCACTTCCACTTTTGAACCGTCTGATGCGGGCAGCTGAAACTGCGCATCGTCAACCAAAAACTTTTCCGGCATCGGAATCTGCGGCTTTTTGCCGAAATATTTTGACGGGTCTGTAATTTTACCCGTTAAAGCCGCGGCAAGCGCGACTTCCGGAGAACATAAATAAACCTGCGCGTCTTTTGTTCCGCTGCGTCCTTCAAAATTTCTGTTAAAAGTTCTAAGAGATACCGCGCCGCTTTTCGGGGCTTGTCCCATGCCTATACACGGACCGCAGGCGCTTTCTAAAACTCTGGCGCCGCTTTCAATAATGTTAAACATAGCGTCGGTTTGGCTAAGCATTGCCAAGACCTGCCTTGAGCCCGGCGATACCATAAAACTTACGTCTTTATTTATCTTTTTGCCTCTTAACGTCTCCGCCGTCAAAAGCATATCGGCAAGAGACGAATTTGTGCATGAACCTATGCCGACCTGGTCAACTTTTATGCCTTCTATGTCTTTAACTTTAACAACCATATCAGGCATATGAGGCTGGGCTATAAGCGGTTCAAGCGTAGATAAATCTATAACAATTTCACCGTCATATAATGCGTCCGCGTCGGGAACTATTTCTGTCCACGCGCTGCTGCGTCCCTGGCGTTCAAGAAAATCTTTCGTTATATCATCCGACGGAAAAAGACTTGTTGTCGCGCCGAGTTCCGTACCCATATTTGTTATGGTTGCTCTTTCGGGAACGCTAAGAGTTTTTACGCCTTCACCCGCAAATTCATATATTTTTCCGCGTCCGCCTTTAACGGTTTCAAGCCTTAAAAGTTCCAAAATTATATCTTTCGCGCTCACCCAGTCGCGAAGTTTTCCTTGAAGATTCACTTTTATAATTTTAGGCATCGTTATATAAAAAGGCTGTCCTGCCATAGCGCATGCAACATCTAACCCGCCGGCGCCGAAAGCAAGCATGCCTATACCGCCGCCCGTGGGAGTATGAGAGTCCGAGCCTATCAAAGTTTTTCCCGGAACGCCGAATCTTTCCAATTGAACCTGATGGCAAATGCCGTTGCCCGCAGGAGAAAAAATTATTCCGTATTTTTCGGCAATAGTCTGCAAAAATTTATGATCGTCGGCGTTTTCAAAACCCGACTGGAGAGTATTATGGTCGACATAACTTACCGAAAGTTCAGTTTTTACTTTGGGAACGCCCATTGCCTCAAACTGCAAATATGCCATTGTGCCGGTAGCATCCTGAGTTAATGTCTGGTCAATTTTTAAAGCGATCTCGCTCCCGATTTCCATTTTACCGCTTACTAAATGTTTAGAAATAATTTTTTTCGCAACGTTCACTTGTATACTCCTTTAGTTTTTTTATTTAAAGATAATTTACGTTTTATTCATCCCTCTCGATTACCTCGATTATCGTTGGAGGAGGAGGCAGCGTCTCATCTTGTCTTAAATTTGTGCCGTTATCAAAAGCTGCGTCTTCTTTCTTTATTTCCAGATTCATATCATTTTGTTTTTGATCCGGAAGATTATTTTGGTCAAAAGCCATTTGCTGCGGAGTAGTATCTTCATATTTAACCTGCTCCGGCGCTGCCGGATTGCTTATTTGTCTTTCATCCGGAAATTTAATAAGAAATGCCGCCAAAATACCTACGATAGCCGCAAGAATTATAAGTATTGCCTGCCATTTAGTGTTTTCGTGCATAATATACAACCCCCTTTAACAACTGACGCTTTGCATCATTGACGAAAAATCCAATATTGTCACTCCGGAATCTATAAATTTTATAGATTCTGCGACTTCGCGCAAAATGACAGACTTACTACTTACAAAACAAATTTGGCTTGCTTCTTCGCGATACTTGCCGCTCATCGCAATGACGACAAAGACAACTATTCTGAATTATTCCATCGGATCGCTTCGCTCTTTTTCCCGCAAAGTTAACTTACTCCAGCCGCCGCCTAACGCCTTGTGAACGTCAACAATAGCATTAAGCTGGTTTTGTATTGCTTTAATATAAGAAAGTTCAACGCTTAAAAAACTTCTTTCGGCGTCTAAAACGTCAAGAAACCCTATAAGCCCGGCTTCATGTTTTTGAAAAGCTATTGAATAAACTTGCTGCAAAGACTCCCTTTGGTTTTCTATAGAAGTTACTGTTTCTCTGTTAATTTTATTGGCATTCAAAGCATCCAGCGTTTCTTTAAAAGCGACTTGTATTGTTTTATTATAAGCCGCCAGCATTTGGTCATACTTTGCCTGAGCCTGTTTTTCCTGCGATTTCAATTTACCGCCCTGAAAAACAGGCTGCGCGAGCGATCCGGCAAAATTCCATATTCCGTTTGTAAATAAATTAGCAAGAGAAGAACTCGCGTAACCGTATCCCGCGGTAAGCGTTATTGAAGGAAAAAACGCAGCCCTTGCCGCGCCGATTTCGGCGTTGGCTGAAATAAGCATTTGTTCCGCCTGCATAATATCGGGTCTTCTTTCAAGCAGATTTGACGGAATGCCTTCGGGAATTCCCGGTATAACGACAATATTTTCAATTTCTTCGCCTCTTTCTATATTCCCGCCGGTTATTTCTCTGGGATTAGCGCCTATAAGCACCGACAAAGCCGTTTCAGTTTCGCCTATAGCCTTTTTAATACCCTGTACGCTGGTTTCTACCGAATACATTTCCGCTATAACTCTTTGCATATCAAGATTAGAAACCAATCCTGCCGCCAGTCTTTTTTGGTATATATCAACTGTTTGAGCTCTTGAGGTAAACGTGTGCTGCGCTATGACAAGCTGCGCGTCATTTGAACGCAAAGCGAAATAAGTTCTTGCAACATCGGCAGTTAAAGCGATTATAACAGTATCCATACTTGCCTGCGACGCGAGAAGCTGCGCTCTTTTTGATTCGGACAGTCTTTTATATTTTCCCCACAAATCAAGTTCGTATGATATTCCCGCGCTTAAAGAATAACTTTCTCTGTTGTTTGTATTGCTTCCGTCAGCCGATACGCCCGCGGCAGGCATTCTTGCCGCGTCCGTAATTCCGGCAATCGCTCTCGCCTCGTTGACTCTTGCGATTGCAAGCCTTAAATCCTGATTATGAGCAAGCGCTTTCCTTATCAGTTTATTTAAGATTTCATCATTAAAATTTTCCCACCATTTGTCTGAAACAACATAAGAAACGCCGTCAGGCAAATCAGTCTGCGGACGGACATAATCTTTGCCCGCTGCGCATGAAGATAGAATAAGACATGCTGAAAAAAACAATATTAATTTTTTCATTTTTGGTTCTCCAAGATTTGTCATCCTGAACTTGATTCAGGATCTCATTCTTAAAAATCAGATTGCGGATTCCCGTATTAAGACCTTACGGGACAGGCTCGCTTCGCGACCGCAATGACGGCAATTGTAAAAATGGACTATATTTCCTTCCCCCTTGCGGGGAAGGGCAGGGTTAGGGGTTGCCGTTAAAGCTTTACCAACTACAACCCCTCACCCTCTTGCTTCGCAAGTCCCTCTCCCGCAAGGGGAGAGGTTTTTATAAGCTTATCGTGCTGCTTTCTTAAAACTTAATTTGTCCGCAAGTTTGAGTATCAGAGCAAAAAAGTACGGTATAAAGAACGGCGCTATAAGCGTTGCGCCCAACATACCGGCTACAACTGCAGTGCCTATCGCGTGCCTGCTTGCCGCGCCCGCACCGGAACTTATGGCAAGCGGAATACATCCGCAAATAAACGCAAGCGAAGTCATTATTATAGGCCTGAAACGCATTTTTGACGCTTTTACCGCGGCTTCTTCATAAGAAAGCCCATGCTTTACATTAAGCTCCGAAGCAAACTCTACAATTAATATGGCGTTTTTCGCAGCTAAACCTACAAGCGTTATAAGCGCCACCTGAAAATAAATGTCGTTCGGCAGCCCTCTTACCATAATGCCAAGCAAAGCTCCGAATACTGCAAAAGGCAGAGCGGAAAGAACCGCAAGCGGAAGACTCCACTTTTCATACTGCGCCGCAAGTATTAAGAAAACAAAAATTATACCCAAAATTAAAGCCGATGAAGCGCTGCTTGAAGAAAGTTTTTCCTGGTACGTTGAACCTGTCCACGCAAGCGCATAGTCTGCCCCTAAAACTTTAGCGCAAACTTCTTCAACCGCTTTTATAGCCTGACCGCTGGAATAACCCGTGGCAGGATTTGCCAAAATTTTTGCAGAAGGGAAAGAGTTAAAATGTTCAACCATATCGGGTCCCGAGGTCTTTTCTAAAACCGCAAGATTAGATAACGGAATCATATTTCCTTTACTTGACCGCACAAAAATTTCCGATAAATGTTCGGGTCTTGCCCTGAAATCGCCGTCTGCCTGCATCATAACTTTAAAACTTCTGTTGGATTTAGTGAAATCGTTTATATATGTTTGCCCGAAAGTCGCCGCCATTGTCGCGTATAAATTATCAAGCGTTACGCCTTTGGCATGCGCGTTTACAGTGTCCACTTTCATTTTGTATTTAGGCGTGGCAACGTTAAAAGTAGTGCGGACTCCTGTAAGCTCAGGTCTGGCGGAAAGTTCTTTTATAACTTCCTGCGTTTTTAAAGCCAAATCTTTTAGCGAACCGCCGCCTTTACTTTGTATATAACCTTCAAGCCCGCCTGTTGTGCTTAAGCCCATAATAGCCGGAGGATTAAACGGCATAACATACGCTTCCGGTATTTCTTTTGAAGTCCTCAAAGCTATTTGATAAATTATTCCCCTTGCTGATTTTCTTATGCCTTTTCTTTCGCTCCAAGGATCAAGCCTTATAAAAAATCCGCCGGAATTGCTTTGCGCCGCGCCGCTTATTATGTCAAAACCTGAAAAGTTAAGTTCTTCTTTAACGCCGGGGATTGATGAAACAATTTCTTCAACTTTTCTTACTATCTCTCTTGTTTTTGAAACAGGGGCAGCCGGGTCTGCCATTACCGCAGCCATTATATAGCCCTGGTCTTCAACAGGCAAAAGGGCGCCGGGAACTTTTTTAAACATAAATCCTGCAGCTAACCATATTATTAAAACAACAACTATCGCTGTTGTAATATGTCTCACAAAATAAGCAACTTTTCCGGTATAAAAATTCGTAATCTTTTCAAACATACGGTCAAAAGCCGCAAAAAATCCTTTTTCTTTTTTCTCTTCCGGCTTTAGAAGCATAGCGCACAAAGCGGGCGTTAAAGTAAGCGCCACTATACCGGAAACAACTACCGAACAGGCTATGGTAATAGCAAACTGTTTATACATAACGCCCGTGAAACCGCCCATAAAAGCTATAGGCACAAACACGGCGCATAAAACCAAAACTATCGCTACAACCGGACCGGAAACTTCTTCCATTGCTTTTATTGTCGCTTCTTTTACGGGAAGTTTTTCTTCTTCCATAATTCTGTAAACGTTTTCTACAACCACTATGGCGTCATCAACAACTATACCGATGGCAAGAATAATGCCGAACAAAGTTAAAGTGTTTATTGAAAAACCCATTATCATCATTCCGGCGAAAGCGCCTGCTATGGAAATAGGCACAGCAATACACGGTATAAGCGTCGGGCGCCAGCTTTTCAAAAATAAAAATACAACCAAAAACACTAAAATTATCGCTTCAAAAAGAGTGTGCATTACTTCATTTATGGATTCGCGCACGAATACAGTTGAGTCTTGAACCACAGAATGTTCTAAATCCGCGGGAAACTTTTCGGCAAGTTCCGCCATTCTTTTGTTTATGCCGTCCGCTGTTTTTATAGCGTTAGCGCCCGGAGAAAGATAAACCGCAACAGCCATTGCGGGAACGCCGTTTTTTCTGCTTTCTATATCGTAACTCATTGCGCCAAGCTCAACCCTTGCTACATCGCTAAGCTTTAAAGTTGTCCCGTCAGGATTTGCCCTGATAATTATATTTTTAAATTCTTCCGGCGTTGAGAATCTGCTTTGCGCAATAATCGAATATGTCCTGTCTACTTCAACGGTAACCGGAGGCTGTCCGATTTTTCCGGCTGCTCTTTGCCTGTTTTGTTCCGCGACAGCCGAGTAAACATCGGCTGGTGTAAGGTTAAACTGTTTAAGTTTGTCAGGGCGCAGCCATATTCTTACGGCATAATCGCTTTTACTCATAAGAGTCGCGTCGCCGACGCCCTCAATTCTTTTTAGTTCGTCAATAATGTTTATAAGAACATAGTTTGCTATATAAACCAAATCGTAAGTATTGTTGGGCGAAGTAAACGCCATAAGCTGCAGCATTGTTGAAGATTTTTTGTTTACGCTGACGCCGTACTTACGCACTTCTTCAGGCAAAAGGTTCATAGCAGCCTGAACTCTGTTGTTTACGTTTATCATCGCCATATCGGGATTTGTGCCGATATTAAAATACACCATAAGGTTTAAATAACCGTTGCTGTCGGAAACAGAGTTCATATATATAAGATCCTGAACGCCGTTTATCTGGTTTTCCAAAGGAGTGGCGACTGTTTCGGCTATAATTTCCGCGCTTGCTCCGGGATATTGCGCCTGCACCGAAATAGACGGCGGCGTTAAATCCGGATATTGTTCTATAGGCAGGCTTCGCATAGCAATAATGCCCGCTATAAAAATTACAAGCGAAATTACCGTTGCAAATATGGGTCTTTCAATAAAAAATTTTGAAAACATCAATCCTCCAAAATCAGAAGATGAGATGGTGAGAAGATGAGATGTTGGGCAACCGGTTTGTCTTTGTTTTTACTCAACTTCCCACCTTCTCCCCTTCCCATCATCTTATCTGTTATCTTTTGTTTTATATTGTTCAGGCAGATCAAACTCTTTCATCTCTAATTCTACGGGTTTTCCAGGAACAACTTTTATTACGCCTTCCGAAACAACCGTTTCTCCGCCCTCAATCCCCGAAGTAATTATTGCAAGGTTACCGACATTTGTGTAAGTTACCGGAACCGATTTTACTATGTTGTCATCGCCAACTATGTACACAGCGGGACCTAAAGCCGTTTCCAAAATTGCGGTTTGCGGAACTATTACCGCATTTTTGTATGTTACTCCTTCAAGTTTAACTCTTATAAACCGCCCGGGCATCATAGTTCTTTTGCCTTCCGGATTCGGAAACTCCGCTTTCACTGCTATAGAGCCGGTATTTGCATCCTGCTTGTTATCAAGAAAAATAAGTTTGCCGTCAAAAGGATAAACTACGTTATCATCAAGTATTGCTTTCACTTTTACGGCTTGCTGTCCTATAGGTTTTTCCGTTGTAAGTTTGCCTGTAAAAAATCCTTTTTTAGCGCTGTCCGCGTGAGAACCCGGTATTGAAAAAGCCGCCTGCAAAGGATTAATCTGTATTATGGTTGTAAGAAGCCCTTTGTCGCCGGCCGCGGAAATAAGACTGCCTATATCCTGCATTGAAGCGCCGGTTATTCCCGAAATCGGAGCAACAACTTTTGTATATTTTAAATTGATTTCCGCATCTTTAAGATTAGCTTTGGCGGCTTCAACTTCCGCTTTAGCGCTTTCATAAGCGGCATTGGCGTCGTCATACTCTTTTCTGCTTACGGCTTCCTGCGCTAAAAGTTTTTTCATTCTGGAATAGTCGGCTTGCGCTTTTGTCAGCGCGGCGTTCGCTTTTGCAAGTCCGGCTTTTGCTTTATCAAAAGCCACTTGAAACGGTTCCGGGTCTATAAGAAACAGCTGTTTTCCCGCTTCTACAAATTCCCCTTCCTGAAACATTTTTGCTTTTAAAATTCCGCTGACCTGCGCGCGTACTTCAACTTCAAGCGAACCCGCGACCTGCGCCGGATATTCAATATCCCACGGAATATCGCTTTTTATACTTTGTATGCCTATAACTTTCGGAACAGCAGGTATTTTTTCTATGCCCTTGCCGCATGAAAAAAACAAAAAGGAAAAAAACGCAATTGCGCACAAATAAATTCTTAATTTCATAATGCCTCGCTTGCTTAGATTTACGACAAAAATATATAACGCTTATTATACAAAAAACAGAAGGAACAGTGAATAAAAAAATAATGGTTTAAAAAAGTTATTATTTTCGCAGTGAGAAGACAAAAAAACAATCTTTTTTAAACCATTATGCTATCAAGAATTCAAGAGTATTGACCATAACTTATTTAATTTTAAATACTACGCAACATCGGAATACGAATCATGAAGCTGAACCGCCGAATTATTACAATTCAGCGGTTTGCTTGTTAAATGCCATGAACCGCAGCCGCAAAGATAAGCGCGAATCGGAACATAATTTATATTTTCGTAATTTCCGGATTCCACAAATTTTAAAGCATGTTCGGCTTGTTTTTGGGTTTCATAATGCAAACACGATTTTCCTTTGTACAAACAATAAACTCCGTTTTTAATATGTTTTTCCTTATTGTAAACTCTTTTTTTCATAATATCTGCCCACCTTTTTTTAAATTTTAAGGGTTACTTTACGCGCAACCCCTGTAATCGCGACCGAGTTTTGCTGCTTACTTTCTTGTAAGAATTTCAACCAGCTTCACGGCTTCTTCAATAATTTTTATAATATCTTCTTGGTTCATTTTTTGTTCCTCCTTTTCATTTTTGCTTTTTTAACGAACTTTTCTTGCATGTTTTGCTATTGCTATTGCCAAACCTATTGCTGCCAGAATAATTTGCGGCATAATTTTGTTCCTCCTTTTTTTATTTACTTTCTCTGCTAAACCTAAAAAATTACAGGCGGATTAAATATCGTCTTAATAAGCTTATCCATCATACTTTGCCTCCTTTTGTTTTCTTACATTTCTGCTATTCAATAGTGCTGACCAAACAAAAACTTGACACTTTTTGCTACTTATAACGGCAAAAAAAGAAAAACTCCCATATACTTTCGCAAAGGCTCTGCCCTTACAGTAAGTATATAGGAGTTTATTATTAAAAACTTGACACTTTTTTAAATCTAATTTTTAGATTTTAAAACATTTGATACGCCTGTCTCTCTTAATCTGCGGCTTGCGTCGGTAAAGCATCTGCCGAAACGCTTTGCTGTTTCTACAATATACGGAACTTTATGATTTGTTTTAAAATTGTTAAAAATATCGCGGTCAATAAAATTTTCATTTTCCAGCAGATTGCAGATTGTTTTATCGTCAAAACGGCATTTATTAAGAAATTTCAAACAAGCGCCTGTAAACAAGGCGGAATCGTATTGTTTTGTTCTTTCTTGGCTTTTGTCATAAATACCGGCTATTTGTTTTATTTTTTCTTGTATCAAAAATATAAATTCGCTGTCAGAATCTATATCGATCGATTTATCTTCCGCATCATCGCCATACTCCGCTTCATCTCCGTCTTGAAACTCTTGCTTGTAATTTAAAGACGCAACGGGATTATTCATTCTGATTAATTCTTTTACTTTTCTAACCGAAATTTTAAGATATCCGGCAACTTCTTCTATTTCTTTTTCATTAAGTGTTTGCGGAGATTTTGCTTCGCTTTCATCATCCTGACGCGTTTTTGAGAACGCTATAATAGCTCTAATCAGTTTCTGATTTGAACGGCTGACGCTCATCCCGCCCCTGGCTTTAGCCGTTGTTTCCTTTCCGTGCATCCGGTTAATGTTATTTTCAACCGATTTTTTAATATAATCAAACAATTTTCCTTCTTCGGGCAGGAATGTTTCTATAGAATTATTCACCGCGTCAATCACTTCGTTGTTATATTTAAAACTATCGCCGTCAAAATACTCTTTTGCCCGAAAACGATATTGTGTCGCGTAATCATAAAAAAGCTTTATAAGACGGATATTATACCGTTTATAATCATTACTTTGTTCTATTATATTTACTTCACGCTGAATATCTTTTTTATTCATTTTAAACCCTGTTTACAAACATTGCGTAACATTTTGTTTTTTATTCGGGCTTTACTTTTTTATCAACCTGTAAAATTTTATTAAACATTTCTTTGGCTTCTTGGCTGTTTTTGCAAGTAATCGTATTGCTTAAAGAATTTAAGTAATACAAATAGGTTAAATCATAAATGGCATGATGTTTGCTGTCGTTCCAATCTTTTTTTCCGTAAATCACATTGCATATTTTCGCGTTGCAATACTTTTCGGCAAAGGTTAAAGCATTAAACACCAAAAAGGGCAAAGGTTTTGTCCCGAACGAAATATCGGCATAAACTTCAACGCCGTCTTCAATTTCGGCAAACATATTTCCGAGAAATTCTTCATTAGCTTTACGTGTTTCTTCGGAATACTTATCAAGAAGAACATATTGAATTGAAGCGCCTATATTTTTGTTAACCTTATCAAGCTCTTCAATAAAATCCTTTTCATAATGCTTATCATCTTTCTGTTTTTCTTTTAACATAACAACTTTAATACTGTCTTCTTTTTTCATATTTTTAGCCAAAAATACATTTATCGCGAACATTACTTCCTCTTCATATTCAAGAGCCTTATTGCCAAGCGCGTTGTAGCGCAGTTTTTCGGGCTTTTGTGTGGTCGGAAGGTTCATAAAAATAATTTTTCTCATTTTACTTCTCCTTTTGCATACCTTTTATTGCTGTAATAAAAGATAGTCCTGAAAAAATTAAAACTTGACACTTTAACTCTTTATAAATTGTAGCATTTTCATAAATCCCCAAAATTTCGGGGCGGGGTTTATAATTGAATCTCTTCTGTTGGTGTGCACCTAAAAGATGCCAGTTTCAATCCCCAAACAATCGGGGTATGACTTGTGTTGTCATGTTGAGCGGAACAACGCAGTTGTGTAGTCGAAACATCTGCCTTTTAACGGCAGATCCTTCGGCTTCGCTCAGGATGGGACTAAATTCCCTTTTCAAATCCCCAAGTAACCAGGGCACTCGCTTATATTAAATACATTATCAAAGGAGTTCTATTATGACTAAGTCTCAATCCCCAATTTAACAGGGCGCTTGCTTATATAGGATAACAATGCGTAAGAAAGGTGCTTTAGTGTTGTCTCAATCCCCAACGGTCCGGGGCGCTTGCTTATATCGGAGAAAACTATGATAAATATAATACTGATAACAAGTCTCAATCCCCAACGGTCCGGGGCGCTTGCTTATATAATTCAAAATATAGATAGAAAACAACATTGCGGTTGTCTCAATCCCCAACGGTCCGGGGCGCTTGCTTATATCGAAAATAGCGAAGCAAACAAATTTCCGGACGATTTGTCTCAATCCCCAACGGTCCGGGGCGCTTGCTTATATAGAGAGATTTGAGCTTGAAGAAGCAAAATGCCTTGCGTCTCAATCCCCAACGGTCCGGGGCGCTTGCTTATATAAGAAAAACTTGTTCCTTGCTGGAGATAGGTATACAAGTCTCAATCCCCAACGGTCCGGGGCGCTTGCTTATATGAAAAGAGAGATATTACATACGAGAAAGATACGATGTCTCAATCCCCAACGGTCCGGGGCGCTTGCTTATATATATCAGAAGAGAGTTAATAATAAAGAGATAGTCAGGTCTCAATCCCCAACGGTCCGGGGCGCTTGCTTATATTGTGAAAGTGTATGGGTACACCATCAGGATAATAGTCTCAATCCCCAACGGTCCGGGGCGCTTGCTTATATGATTTTATGCAAGAACAATTAAAGCTTGAAGGTAAGTCTCAATCCCCAACGGTCCGGGGCGCTTGCTTATATATGGGAGAAGCAAAATATTCAGCTTGGAGACCGACGTCTCAATCCCCAACGGTCCGGGGCGCTTGCTTATATAATTTACAAAAATAAATATACGGAAGAAGAAGCAGAGTCTCAATCCCCAACGGTCCGGGGCGCTTGCTTATATGAAAAAAAATGGAAATAAAGTACAAGGGAATTTGGGTCTCAATCCCCAACGGTCCGGGGCGCTTGCTTATATTTGTGTATAACTTTAACAGGGGAGCGGGGGAGAGAGAGTCTCAATCCCCAACGGTCCGGGGCGCTTGCTTATATAACGAGAACCGGTATATTGAGGACTTGACCGGCGCGTCTCAATCCCCAACGGTCCGGGGCGCTTGCTTATATCAGGGCAGCGTTTAACTCTGTAGAGCATTTGGCAAAGTCTCAATCCCCAACGGTCCGGGGCGCTTGCTTATATAGTAAAGCATCTACTTTATATTCATACATTATTTGGTCTCAATCCCCAACGGTCCGGGGCGCTTGCTTATATACATAAATTCTCTTTATTTATCAAACAGAATTCTTATACTTTTTTAATTTTTTTCTCATATACTATTTTCTCTCTGACAAAATTCTAACAATTTACTCTTAAATTTTTTCTAATATCTCAAAAGGCTCAAAAACCAAGAACATTTGAGAAAAAAGTAGATTCCGTGTCAAGCACGGAATGACAAAAAAGTCAGATGTTTCGACTACGCAACTTCGTTGCTTCGCTCAACATGACGAACAAAAGCAACTACTCCGGATTGCTTCGTCAAGGATATTTATCCTTTCCTCGCAAGAACGGCAACGACAATGCTAATCCTCAAAATCCCTGTACGCCTTATTAACTTTCATTCCAAAATAAATTTTAGGTTTTTGCAACTCTCCTTTTTTGGATTCTTCTATATATTCAAATGCCTGCGTGGAACAAGTTTCGCAAAAAGGCTGAATTATAAGTTTGGCAATTTTTCCGCCGATGATTTCTTTTAGCTTTTTCGCAAGCAAATCTCTTCTTTCTTTGTTTAATTTACCGGCAAAAGCCGTAAATTGTACGCGGGAAAGCCCGTAATCTTTACATTTTTCCCCGATTTTGTTTCTTACTTTGTCATCCGGGATATCATATACCACCAAAACGTTTAATTCCCGCATAAAATCACCATTTAAAAGAATATGCTTCATACTCTTCGCTGCGGCTTTCCAAATGCGCGGTAAATTTTCTCGCCTGGCTTAAAATAATATCCGATAACATTATTTTTTTGCCTTCATAGTATTCGGAAGAGGTCAGCCTGTCAAGGATTTTTTCGCTGAACGCCTGCCTTGTTTCAATGCTTAATAAACCTTGTTCTATTTTTACGGAACGGTTTAACGCAATATAGGCGATAACGGTTCTGTCAACAACGGGCGCGCGGAATTCTTCTATCATATCAAACACCAAAGACGGCTTTCCGGACTGTTCGCTGTGTAAAAAGCCCAGATACGGATCAAGTCCGGCAAGAATTAAAGCGTTCCAAATTTTTGAATATAAAATTCCGTAGCCGTAGTTTAAAAGCGTGTTTACGGCGTCTTTCGGTATTTTACTTTCACGCCCGGAAAAAGCGACTTTATCGGATAAAATTTCGGACACGCTTTGCCAATAAACGCGGGCTGCCGTACCTTCGTAACCCATTACAGAAGAACGGCTTTTTTCAAAATCTTCCCGAGTTTCGCCGGAAGCCGTTTGCAAAATTTTTTCACAAAAAACCTGCATTTTGGCGCACGCGTTTTTTACCGACTGAATTTTGGAAAAAGACTGCGGCGTGTCGGGCTTTAAATTTTTAACGAAATACTTTAAAACCGCCTGCTGATTGATAATTTTGCCGCGCGCTATTTGAGAAGCGATTTTTAACCCGCGTAAAGAATTTTGCGCCAAAATTTGCAGCCGTTTGATATTGCCGATAAACGGAGCTGAAAGAGGCTGCATTAAAGCGTAAGGCTTTCCGCCGAAATCGTGAAAAGACAAATTAATGTCGTTTCTGCAAAACTGCTCTATTAAGTCCGAAGACAAAGCAACGCCTTTTGACATTACGGCTATGCTGCGGACCTTAAAGAACGGAAGCTCAAAAACAAACTTTCCGCTGTCTTTTATTACCAGTCTCTCGGATTTTTTTGAAATTTTAACACCGTATCCCGAAACCAAAAGGTATGACATATCTTTAGAAACAAGATAAATGATGTCTTCGCTGAACTGCCAGCGTATTAAGGTGTCAAAGAACAAGTCTGAAGAAAGTGAAGAATATATCGTGTCATTAGAAGAAAACAAATCCTGCTGAATATAAACCTGAGGTTTTCTGATATAGTCGGCTTGCATAAAAACCTCCTATACGAAATATAACTGATCGGATTTCTTAAAAAGCTTCTGTTTGTCATTGCGGGCTTAGACCCGCAATCTATAGCTCACGATGAGATTGCGGCTCAGCGGCCGCAATGACGACACAAAAAATGCAGATATCTAATCCCCTATGATTTTCAAAGCATCGTCAATGTTTTTGCAGATATTTTTTCTCAGCGCAGAAGCTCCGCTTGGATTATCGCTTATGCCGGCATGATTATAATCGTTGCGGAAACTCCTGATATTGTTAAATATAGTCTTGAGTTTATTATATTTGTCCAGTTTTTGAATTTTTTTAAGTTCTGATTGTTCGGCTTCGTTATCACATATTGTTTTAGCTCCGAAAGACAACGATTTGCTTACAAATTTGCGGCTTTCTTTATCATTATAGTTATAGCTCATTTCAAGGCATAAATCCGAAATCATATTTTCTTCAATTATGGTAACCGCCTGCTGGTATAAATTATGCTCCGCGCACCATTTCGCGGCAAAATAGCCGTTTTTTATATTCGGCGTTTCGGAAAAATCTTTCAACGATTGGTTGGCTTTTTCAATAATCGGTTTTAAAGGCGCGATAACGATTTCTTCCAGATCTTTACGCTCTTTCAGTTTTTTTATTTCGCTGCCGTTGTAAATAGAATTTCCCCTGCACATTTGCATATCCAAAACAATTCTTTCCAAATTACAAACATACTCTTTTAATGCTATGGCGAATTGCGATTTTTCATGAGTTCTGTCTTTTGCCATATCAAGCGTTTCGGTTTTGGTCAGTTCGTTCAACTGCCGGATATCGCCGTTTTTAAAAAAACTTGCCGCAGCGACGGTCCAGTTTTGCAAAGATATAAAAGGCATTAAATCTATTAAAGGCGCAGTATTTGAAGTTATATCTCTTGCTTCGTAATTGCCGTAAGAAATATATTTAACCGCCGCGTTTTTTAAAAATTTAATATAGTCGCAAAAAACCATTATCAGCATAGGCAGCAATCTAAAGCCGTGAGTTATATCAAGATAAATCTCATCGCCTTCTTTAATTTGCCAGTACATCAAATTAAATATCTCCCAAATTTCTTTTTCGTCTTTGCCGTCCGGAATGGATATGTTCCGCATTTCGCAAGGCAGGCGCATATCTTCTAAAACTTTCGCTAAACCTTTATACGCGCATTCAACGCCTTTAAAATCTTTACGCGAAGTTATGTCTTTATTCCAGTTTTCTTTTTTTGCTTTTTCGGTAAGCAAAAACAAGGCCGTGTCGCTTTGTGTCCAATTTTTCGCATTGATATATTCAAGCGTAGCGTGCTGGATAAAGCAGGTCTCGGAAGAAGTAAAATTACCGGACGCGTATTTGCATTTAGCGTATAGATTTGTTCCCAAAACGGATATAAATATCTTTCTAGGCATTTTATGCTCCGCTATAGTTTTTTGAGAAATTTGTATTTGCAATGAATGCCCGACTTACCCAGAAATTGGACTTCGCATTTATCGCCTGTCTGTAAAATAACTGTCGTTTCCATAAAGCCAGAACCCGAAAAATCTTCTTTGCATACGCCGTATTTTGCGCCGGCTTTTTGAATTTTATCTATTTTAACGATTATTGATCTCGGCGCTTGAACAACAGGAGCAGCGGCGCTTACGGAAGACCTTGCTGTTTGCGGAGCTGCAACATTCGGAGAAACTGGATTAGAAGAAGACACAGAAGCTTGATCCGCGATAAAATTTTTCAATTCGGCATTTTCAAGGACTGCGCTGTCGCCGCCCAAAACTTCAATTAAGCACCAACCGAAAGGAATCTTTTTTGTAGATAAACTGTCTTTGGCTTGGCTTGCGTATAAGTTCATTGTACTTTCAGCTCGTATATCTCTCGGCTTTTTTGGATTTCTTATTTCTATTTCGCGATAACCTTCTATGGTATGGCTCTCCGCTCCGATATATCCCCCTAAACGGCAAAGATACGTTTTGTTATTAAAACTTTTTTGTATTTTGCCTATATCCGTTATTAACGGATATTCTCCCAGCACGGATTTAGAGTACTCTTCCAATTTATTTAATATGTCTTCAATGGCTGTAATTTTAATTTTTGTGTCCATACCGCCGATCAAAGAAATACTGCCTTCAAAAACAGAACCCGGATTTATACTTTCAAGCATGACGGGAACACCGCCGTTCTTTCCATCCTTGCGTTCTTTCTTTCTCACCCTTATAGCCCAATGAGCGCTTGTTTTTATATCCTGCGGCGGAACAAAATCCGAGACTTTAAAAGTCGTAAAAACATCTTCGTGAAACTCGCCGAGAAGTTTTTTTTCGTCTATAAAATTATGTTTGTTTTTCGTAAGAGACGATATAAAACCGGTGCGTACCGCGCCTTTAAGAGAAGAACCGGGTATATAGGCTCTGCGGGTATTCGGGTTTTGAACGGTTTTTTTTATGCCGAATTGGCTTATTTCATTTTCTTTTTTGTTTTCCAGACATTTCCGGTAAGTCTGGGCGATGCTTGAAGCGACTTTTGTTTTTTTAAAACTTTCGGGTTTTTTATTAAAAGAAAGTTTCATTAATTTCTGCAAAGAAAAACTGTCCGGGTTTTGGCAGACATTATAAAATTCTTTTTTTTCTGCGTCGTTAAACGTTTTAAACAATTCGGAAACTTCAAACTCGCAAAGTTCGCCGTTATCGATATAAAAATTTGAAGGCTGGTATTCGGTTCCGTCGCCGATATGGACCGGCGTTAAAGTATGAACGCGGATATTTTTGATTTCGGATTTCATTTAACCTCCAAATAACACGGCAATACAAGAGAATAGCCTTGAACGACGGTTTCGGGATTGGCATCCGAAACATTTTTTACAGCCGCGCCGACATATAACGGAAATTTTTCTGCAGAAGCATTCTGAAAAGATAAAACGCTCGCGGTATTTGCCATAATTACGGGCTTCTTGAAAGGGTTTGAGCTTTTTGCCAAACCGGCGCCGTGTTTGCCGTATTTTGTTATGGGATCAAAATAAATTTTGTAATCGCGCTTATTATCTTCGGATGGAACAAAAGGAGATAAAGCGTAAAGGCTGTTGTATTTTCCGGAATTTTTAATAGCTTCCGCCGCTTCGCGCAGAATGACAGACTCTTTAACTTCCAAGACTTCAAACTGACCGTAACCTATGCTTGCTTTTTTGCCGTAGCCCGTTTTGCCTAAATTTTCAAAAATTATTTCTAATTTTTCTTTTGAAAAGCGGCTTTCGTCTATCGCGGCAAAAATTACGAGGTTAACGGATTCATCGAAAAAATATACTTCCTGTGAAAAAGGAGCGAATTCGCCTTCGCCGGTTGTCCCGGTCTGACGGTTAATCGTGTTATGCTGGGCATTCGTACGCTTTACGGGCGTAAAATCGTTATACCAATTTAAACCGTTCAGCTTTAACGTATTTGAACCGTCATAAATAAAATTTTTCTTATCATCGTTTTCTTTGCGGTTTGCAGCCGTTTGATCCGGAAATAAAAAATGAGACGGCAATAACGGTCTGTTAAAAAGATATCCGCCTTTATCGTTTTTATAAAACGCAGACGAGACTATCATAAACGGTTTTTCGGCGTAGTCCGAAAGCAAGTCCGGCAGGTTAAACCCCGCGTTTTCTATTTGCCAGCAGAGATTGCCGAAAATAGTGTCGCCTTGCAAAGAAGTATAGAAAGCGGATTTTGGTTTTATTACTATTTCATATAATTTCATATAATTTCCTTAATCGAGATTTTCAGGCAAAGAAACGCCGGCTCCCACAAGATTTAAATTTTCAAACTTTATTTTACCGTATCCGCGGCTTCCGCTGCCGCCGAGAGCGTCAAGCTCTAAAAGTTTTAAACCTTTATAAAAAGCCGCAAGCAAATTACCGCCGTCGCCGTCAAAATCTTTTATGCTTACGACAAAATCAAATTTGACGCCTTCAGGCACCCTTTCTATAAATCTCGGACTTTCGGCTTTTGAGTTTCTACGGTTTATGGAATTTTCGGATTTTATCTCGCTCAACACATAGTCTTTAGTTTCATCGTTTACATAACAATCCGAAAAAGACAGGCGGGTTTGCCCGATTTCAACATTACCGCTGTCGGCGCCGGCGCTGTCGCCGAACAATTGCAGCAGAGAAACAGCGTCTTTTTTGGTTTTATCATCCTGTATGTCTTTCAAATACTTGCTTGTAAAAACTTTACCGAGGGTAAAATTCGTCAGCCCGAAATATAATTCCAGCAGAGAACGAATTTTACCTTTAAGCGACGAACCCGGTATATAGGGCTGTAAAGTTTTCGGATGTTTAACGACCTGGCTGTCCGTTCCGCCTATATGCATTTCCGTGTCGCCGGATCCGATGTGCAGACCTGTTTTTAAAACGATTGTCCCTTTTAACTGTTTTATCGAATTTAACTTCATTTATTATCTCCCCTGTGGAATTTGTAAAACGCCATAAACGCTTCAAAAAAGTCCGCGAACACCATAAAATCGTCTTTTGTATTAACCGCGTTTACTCTGTCGACAAAAAACCGTTTGCATTTATCGCTCATTTTTGTAGTTTTTGCCCTTGCAAATGAATACGCGAACTTCGCATTCAGCATCTTTATATACGGAAGTTTTTCATCAAAAAGACTGCCGTTGGCAAGAAACTGCGTTTTATATCCTATTACCTCGTCAAAAAACTTTCTCATCTGCGTATAAGAAGGTCCCATCTTATTGTCGGATATATCCTTCGCCTGGTTTTCCGCGATGTCTGAGAACAAATTTACTTTCAGTTTACCGCCTTCGTAAAAAAATGAATCTGCCATTTTACCCCCTTGCCCTTTTTTCATATATAATTTTCCACAACGCTATTTTTAAGACGCTCCTTTTTGTTTTATCGGAAATAGCTTCCGTAAAATAATTTATCAACTCTTGTCTGCCTGCGTCATCCTGCTGTTTAACGGCAGTATTACGGCTTATAAAATACACCAGCAGCGCGCGCCATTTGAAGTTTTGCATTTCTTTATAATTTTCGGCTTTTTCGGAAGCTTTCGCCATATCAATAAATTGCATAAGCTTTACAAATCCCGCCGAATTTATTTTATTGTTTTCCCGCAAATCTTTCAGTTTTTCATACGTTTCCTTATAGATTTCCGCGTTGTTCCAGGACATCGTTTCCTCAAAAAGAGTCAGAGCGTTTCTCGGATATTTTGATTTTTTTAACGAGTCTTCCGACAATCTGTAAAAAGTACTGACAGGCTCGCCGGGTTTAAGAACGGCTATGCCCGCGCTGAAAGCCGCGTTACCGCAGGAATAATATTTAAATTTTTCGCGCAGATGAAATGACAAGCCTATTATTTTGTCCCACGGACCTATTAAAAACAAATCGTCGCCGCCGGCAAATACCGTATATATGTCCGGAAATTTTTCTTTCAATTCATTAGGCAGCCAGATTGTAAAAAACGCGTTTAACTGGCGGCTAAACGTTGCTTGTTTAGACAAACTTGTGTCCGGCTTTGCTATTCCTTCCATAAAAAGCTGCCCCAGACGATCAATGTCGGCTTTTAAAACGCCGAGAGCCCGAACGCCTTGCGACGAATGCACAATGTCATCTCCGTCCGCGCTGTCAAAAGGCTTTATGTCCCCGTTATTTTTTAACGGAACATACGCGGAGAATTCTCTGAAAGAAGTTTTGATTTTTTCTAAATTTTCAGACGAAATGTCCAAATCCCAATACTTAACGCCGTCTTTTCTGTCTTCATAAAAATTCTCTTCGTTTGAAAATCTCAAATCGTATATGCCGAATATGGGGCAGGACAGTCCGCTGTTTTGAACGGCTTTTTTTATAACAAGTTTTGTGTTTTTTACCAGATCTCTGCCTATATCCGCCAAGTCGGCGCATACGGGACATTGAATTTCTTTCGTTTTAACGACCGGTCTTTTACCGCAGTAAACGCAAACGGTTTCGGCTTTATAATTTTCAATTACGCCTAAATTATCAATGTTGAATTTATTGAATTTCTTTTCGTCGAGTTTTGCCGCGATTAGCCTGCCTATTTTTTCAAGTCCGGCGGCTTTTTTTGTTTTCTCGTCGCGTTTAGTTAAATCGTTTCCGGAAAAAGGCATATACGCGAAGCCTACGGACACTTCGCCGTAAAATTCTTCTATAAGCCATTTGTTTATTTGCTTCTCGGTATCGTCAATTTTTTTCTTAATATCTTCCGTATTCGGCAAAATAGCGGTAATGGAGCCGGCGGCGTTCATTATTATGGACGTATGCGGCAGTCCGCAATTCTCTAAAAGCAAATCTCCGGCAAGTTCGGAAAGCAAAGAAACATAAAAAGAACGCCCTCTTAAAATTGCGGCGGCTTTTTTATTTGTTTGTCCGCCTTGTGAAAAAATAAAGTTTTGAATACCGTTAAATTTTGTTTTCAAAAATATGAATTTTTCAGCGCCGTCATTGTCGGCTATAGCGGCTTTGTTTTCTTTTTCGTCATTTTTGTGATAGATGTATAATGCCGACGCGAACGCCGACGTGGTTCTCGCGTGATCGTAAAGAGAGATGTCCGGAATTGTTTTATCTACGGAAGCCGACGGAATACACGAACAATACACTTTATTTAAAGCGGCAAAATTTTCAAACCATAATTCTAAATCATCTTTATGCGCTAAGCTGCCTAAATTTTTCCAAAACTTTTCAAAAAGCTCTTTATAACTTCCGGAAAACTCGTCCTTGGATTTAGGAAACAGGCTTTCCGCGCTTAAAGGCGACAAAGAATACTGGCAGCGCCTGTCGCCGTATTCTTTAATATCTCCTTTTATTTCGTCAAAAATGCTGATCAGCCTTGTTTTATCCCAGTCTTTATATTCAATCCTTTCGGCAGCGTCGTCAAAACTCTGTCTGTCCATGCCGGAAGAAAGCCTGTCGGCAACGGTTATTATTTTTTCCTGCCAGTCATTACCCGGAATATGATGCCGCGCGGAAAGATTTACAAAAGCGTTTTTATCCGCACCGATATCAACCGACTTTAACAGCTGCTCTATAAAATACGCGGAATATGAAGCGTGAATATGAGAATAATTGCCGTCTCTGCCTGACGGCTGATATTTTGATTTGTCAAAATCCGCCGGCAATTTTATATTTTCATATCCGCTTGCAGCCGCTCTTTGCGCGAATTTCCCTATATCGTGCAGAAATCCCGCTAACGCGATTATCAAAACATCTTTGTCTGTTGCCATTTATTCCCCCAATACCTTATATGCAAACTTAACAATTATTTTAACAAGTATTTTCCAAGCCCGAACGTTGTGTTTTTGCCTATGTGAATTTTCTGCCCGAGATTTAAATACGGCATGAAGTCCGAAAAGTCACCCTCAAAAATTATGTCCCCCAAGAGACCGCCGAAATCCATTTGAGTCTTTTGTTTGTTGGAGTATCTTGTCCAGTCTGTCCAAACCAAACCGTTTTGTTTTATTTTTATGTCTTTTGCTTTTTTTATCAACGGAACGGGGTTCAGCATGGGATCATATCCGCAATGCGCTTTCGCTATTGCGTTTATCCTGCTTGTCAAAGCTTTTACTATAAGTTCAAAATTTATTTTATTTGCGGGAGTCAAAACGTGCTTAACGGAAAGGCGCAGAGGAGTTTTAAAAGAAAGGGTTACCGTATTTGCCGGATTATCTTCGGCAGCGGCGGTGTTTTTTTTCGCTGCATCGCGCTGATTTTCTTCAAATGCGTTATTAACGAATTTTTCACCGTCGAAAATTATATTTCCGGTTTCTCCCGATACCTGCGTTAATTTATACTTATATTGTTTTTTCGCCAAGCCCGTTGATACGCCTAGTTCTATAAAAGAAAAAATAAAATGAGGCAAATACTCGCGGGCTTTCCCGAAAAGGGTAAGCTCAAACGTAATTATTTCTCCTTTGGAATACTTTCGTTTGTCATTAAATTCGGAAGAAATTATATACGGCATAGGTATATAGGTTTTTTCTTCGAAAATATAAAAATACGAACAAGAATTTTTTATGGGGCAGGTTTGGCAATCTTTTGAAATACGGTTAACGCAGTTCAGAGATTTAAAAACTCTTCCGAAACCGCCCCTGAACATAGAGGATTTGTAAGAAGGCAACAGCATATCTTCGCTTGCCGTTAAATGAAAAGCATATTTATTTAAAGAAAACAACAAAAGGTCATTTGCATGCATACCGATAAGTTCCTGTTCTTCCATTTTGAGAACAACACTGGGTTTTATGCTTTCTTAATAAGTCTGATTTTCTTTTAACTTGACACTTTGTGCTTTGCTATGAGGCTTATTGAAAGATTTTATCAAATAGAATAATAACAATTCAACATACGAATAATAATATATGTATGTGAAATTGGAAAATATAAGATAAAAATTTAAACTAGATTATTATTCCGGCACGAAACTTCGCCGAATGGGATTCAACGATACACCGGCGCATAGCGTTTAAGCATTATCCAAATCATTAAATATCCCAAACTGATATTGCCGTTGCTCCTGCTGATAGCGGCTGTTGTTTATCAGTTAAACAAATAAGATTCCCATAGCCTAATTTTTCTATTCCGGCAAAAGAATCAAAAGCTTTGATGTCCGCGTATCTCGGGGTGGATGTTTTCTTAATTTCTATGGGATAGAACTTGTTATCTTGCTCTATAAGCAAATCTATTTCGTTGCCATTACTGTCTCTAAAATAATATAGCGTTGGATTGTATCCGTTATTGTAATATGATTTTATAATTTCGCTAATGACATATGTAAATATGCAATTTAATTGCATATTTACATAAAATATAGGGGAAGCGGAATCTGTTCGAACAAGGATTATTAGCGAATTTTTTATACTTTGCCGACAGTCCAACATAATTCTCGCAAGCAAATAAACTCTGCATTTGCCATGTAACGCAAAATGACAACCAAAGGATATTTTCATTACTATTTGATAGAATAACGCCATGGAATTTGAAAAATTTTTTGCACTTGATAAAAAAGACATAAAAGAAACCTGTGTAATATACCAAAGTTTTGACTTAGGGCTTTTTTCGCAGGATTCTAATAACGGTTAAAATCTTCTTTAGTCTTCCGAACTATTCAATTCGTCAATATACTTTTGGTAAGAGTAGATTTGTCCCCAAGACTTATCGGTGGCTGGTTTTACAATATCAAGTTTTATAAGGTGTTCTATAGTTTTAGATATAGTAGGTTTTGACAATTTTGTAAGCTTTACAAGCTCGGCTATGGTGAGTATGGGTTTTTGTTTAAAACATTCAAAAACTAAAACGGCAGAATCTTTTGCCCGTTTTAAAGGCAATATCTTTTCTAAATCTTTGTTAAAGATTTTCTGTATTGATTTTAATATATCCCGCGCATTACCCGCTGTTTCATATATCGCTTCCAAAAAGAATTTTATCCATTGTTCCCAATCGCCGTTGAAACGGACATCAGTTAAGTACTCATAATACAAAGAACGATGTTTTTTGAAGAACAAGCTTATATATAAACACGGTGTTCTCAAAAATCCTTTATCGTAAAGATATAAAGTAATAAGCAATCTTCCTATTCTGCCATTACCGTCAAGAAAGGGATGAATAGTTTCAAATTGATAATGCAATAAAGCGGCTTTTATCAATACAGGAATATCGTCTTCCCCGTTCATAAACATTTCAAAAGAATTAAGCGTATCTTGTAATTTTTCAACGCTAACAGGCACAAATTTTGCATTGCCGGGTCTTGTTCCGCCTATCCAGTTTTGCGACTTTCTAAATTCTCCAGGACTTTTTGTTTTTCCTCTTGAATTCTTTAAAAGCAAAGCATGAACTTCTTTTATTAATCTTAACGATAACGGCAATGTTTTTAATCTTTTTAGGCCGTATTGCAGAGCGTTGACATAAGAAGAGACTTCTTCAACATCATTTATCGGAATTCCGGTTGTCCTGTCAACCTCATACTTTAGTAAATCATCAAGCGTTGACTGTGTGCCCTCTATTTGTGAAGACAAAACTGCTTCTTTGCGAACATACATATAATTGATTATTGCAGGGTCCGGCGTAACGTCTACAATTCCATTTAATTCCCCAATTGCCTGATTTGCTTTTTCAAGCAAAGAAACAATAGAATCATAATTTATCGCAGGCGGCAAAGAGTTAGGAAAGTATGTTGAATACTTTTCTTCCCCGGTTTTTATTGTAGTTAATGTTCCCTGAATTTTTGTTTTCATGGTATACACACTATACCTTTTTACCCTTTACAAGTCAATAACGCTTGTAAACTATAATGCATTAAACCTTACAAGCGTTGAAAGTTTGTAAAGTTTATTACCGACAAATAAAATAGTTTCTGCGATTACTATACAACGCAGAATAACACCCAAAAGATAATTTCATTATTATTTGATAAAATAACGTTATGGAATTTGAAAAATTTTTTGCCATTGATAAAAAAGACATAAAAGAAACCTGCGTAATATGCCAAAGCTTTGACTTAGGGCTTTTTTCGCAGGATTCTAACAACGGCTTTTTTGTAAAAACGGCTCAAACCGAAAACGCCACGATAATCGCTTTGAAAAATAATTTTCTGGCTGGAGATACGGTTTTATACCTTAAAGACACTAAATGCAAAAGAATTATATTGTTCGGCAGCTGCGGAGGATGCGGGGACGTTGAGTCCGGAGATTTGCTGATTATAGACAAAGCCTACAATCTGGAAAGTTTTTCTTCTATGCTTTTTCTTGAAAACAACGTAAGTTATAAAACATTTTCAGAAGAATTATCCGCATCTTTTTACGCCAAATATCCCTATGAAGACTTGATAAAAACAAATTCGGCATGCGTAAGTTCTATACTTTTAGAATCCGATTGGATAAACTTTTTTAAAGCAAACGGAATTTGTGCGGTTGATATGGAATCGTCAATAGTTCTTTCAGCTGCGGAAAAAATAGAGGCGCAATCCCTTTGCCTTATGTATGTAGCGGATCATATAGAAAAAAGCCCTGTTGGCAGCGAACTTAATGAACAAGTAAAATCAAAAATTTCAACGGCAAGAAAAAATCTTGCGAAAATGATTCTGGATTTTACCGATGCGAAATAATAATCTCAAAGACAACCCCTCACCCTGCCCTCTCCCGCAAGGGGCGAGGGAAACTGCTACTAAAGGGGAATCTTTTGAAACTGCTTTTCTTAACCGCTTTCCTAAGTTCGGGGTAAATAAATCAAGAGAAATTATACGTCTTATATTTGAAACTGCAAAAAGAGACGGACTTTCGCCCGAGGCAATCCTTTCTTCAATTAAAGAAACCGATTATGAAAGCGTAAAAAATGCTTTGCTTAAAAGAAGATATCCTCAGACTTTTCAAAAAACTTCTTTAAATTCATTTTATCTTCCCAAATATGATATAAATCCCGAGTTAAAAGCCGATAATACAAACCGGAATTTTTATCCAAAAAATATATATTTTGAAAAAGAAGCGCAAAATAGTTTTGTATATGATAATCTGGAAAGCCTTTTCCCGAGCGCTGTTTTTACGGAAATTCTTTCTTTAAAAGACTTTATGCGGAACCTGCGGGTCGGCATTAAAGGCTACAACAACCGCAATGATAATTTATTTCTTGTAAAAGAAAAATACGATTTTTTCAAAAAATGCCCGTGCACTTCGGGTGTGGTTAACTGCGGATACTCCATTATGAATCTTGGTATGGGCTGCCCTTATGAATGTTCTTATTGTTTTTTGCAAGGGTATCAAAACATTCCGGGCATTGTTATACCTTATAATATAGACGATTATTTAACAGAAGAAAAAATAGTAAGCAATACAAAAGGGTTCTTCGATTATAAAAGAATCGGAAGCGGCGAGTTTACCGATTCTTTGGTGTTTGACCATATAACCGGTTTTTCAAAACAGATTACGGATTTTTTCAAGAAGCATAATGATATTATGTTTGAGTTTAAAACAAAAAGCGTGAATATTAAAAATCTTATTGAAAGCGGCGGGCAGGAAAACATTGTTGCCGCATGGAGCGTCAATTCATTAAAAATGGCAGAAGAAAATGAATTTAAAGCGGCCTCTATGCATGAAAGATTAAACGCGGCAAAAAAATGCGCGGATGCCGGCTTTAGCACGGCATTTCATTTTGATCCCGTGATTTTTTATGATGATTGGAAAAATGGTTACAAAGAAACAGTGGATATGATTTTTGATACTGTCCCTGAAAAAAGCATAAAATGGATAAGCATAGGGACATTAAGGATGCCTGCCGCGCAAAAAACCGTTATAGAAAACCGTTTTCCGGAAAATTCTTTGCTTGACGGTGAACTTATTTTGGGTCAAGATTATAAATTGAGGTACCACAAAGATTTGCGTATAGAAATGTATAAAACGATTATTGAAGCAATAAAATCCAAGAAAACAAAAACTGCGGTTTATTTGTGTATGGAAGAGAAGGAAGTATGGAAAGAAACAATTAATAATTAATAAAGAATAAATAACGACAACAACAAAATTACTTTTTCGACTTTTAATTATTATTTATTAATTATTCTTTGTTAATTGTCATACGCAGCTTCAAACTCTACAAAACCATCTATGGAATATTTTATGCTTTTACTGATTTTGCCTTTTTGAAAATCTATTAAATAATTAAGCTTTTTATCTTCGGGAAAATAATATCTTAACTGCCCCACGGGAATGCCGTCAGAAAAATAAGCTTCAAAGCATAAATCGCCCGTCTCGTAAAAAACTTCAAGAGTGCCGTGCATCAGTCCGTTTCTATATCTGACTTCGGTTATAAGAGAACCGTCTTTTTTATAAACTCCGGACTTGCCCTCAAGCTTTCCTTTATCATATCTGAACTCCGCGAACTTTTCCCCGCTTACATAATACATTTCAGACTTGCCGTTAAGTTTTCCGTTGGAATAATTATCAACGGCAACAAGTTTCCCATCCAGAGAATAAGTTTTAAAAATACCGTGAGGCATGTTATTTACAAAGCTTCCCTCGTAATGAATTTGTCCGTTTCTATAGTTGGCACTGTGTTTGCCGTTCAGGTTTTTACTTTTGGCAAAAAATCTTATTTCATTTAACATTTTGTCGCTTTCCGCCATATGCATTTGGGCAGGACCCTGCCAAACTACCGCTTGTTCGCCTTGTTTTTGCTTTGAAGCGGTTTTCTGGGATACTCTCTCGTCGCGCATATTGCTTATTTCTTTTCCGTCTTTATAAAGCAGCGTGTTTATCTCATGTCCTTTTTCATCAAAATATCGGACATATCCCTCAATGTTGCCTTTGACGTATTCCATCTCGGATTTCAGCGCTCCCGAAAGATAATATTTTTTTGTAGAGCCTTCCAAAATATTGTTTTTATACGTAGAACTTTCAAGAAGCCTGTTGTTTTTATCATATAAATACGATATTCCGTTAAGCTTATTATCTTTGTAAGAATATTTGTAATAATTTCCGTTTTTCAAATAAGTTTTCGCCGTGCCTTCAACTTTTCCGTCAATATACACTACTTGTTCGGCAATTGTCCCGTCTTCATAAAACTTCTTGGAAGGTCCGCTTAAAACGTCATTTTCATAAATTAATTCGTAAAGTTTTTCTCCTGTCGGATAAAACTTAAATGCCGAGCCGTGAAGTTTATTGTCCTTATACGTCCACAAAAACAAAAGGTTCCCTTCCGCATCAAGCTCTTTTACTTCACCGCTTATTTGAACACCCGCAGCAAACTGCGTCTTTCCGTCTTTTAAAATTTTTTCTCTGGTAATTTCTACACCTGCTTCATTGGTATAAAGAAAAAATGGCTCGTCTTTTATATTGACGCTTTTTTTATAAAACGCGCAAAAAACCGGCGCGGCAAATAAAATCATGGTTAATAATAAAGAGACTGCTTTTTTTGTCATAAAATTACCATATTGTCCCTGTGTATAATCTCATCGTCGGTTACGTCTATAATTTTTTTCATTTCTGCTGTAGTTTTGCCTTTAACTTTTTGTAAATCGTCAAAATCGTAATTGACAAGCCCTCTGGCAAAATCTTTTTTTGTTTCAACATCCGCCACGGCGACAGTGTCGCCTCTTTTAAAACTGCCGCTTACTTTTACAATGCCCGCCGCAAGAAGACTTTTGCCTTTTACAATAAGAGCTTCCGCGGCTTTTTTATCGACAAAAATATTTCCCTTGGGTTTCTTGCTGAAAGCAATCCATGTTTTTTTCGCTTCAAGACAGCATTTTCTTGCCGGAAAAATCGTGCATATTCCGGTTCCGTTTATTATATCTTTAAGACGCTCAAGCTTTGATCCGTTTGCAATAATCGTGTCTATACCGGAAGCCGAAGCAATTTTTGCCGCTATTATTTTTGTTTTCATTCCGCCGGTGCCTTTGCCGCTTGCGGATTTTCCGGTGGCAAAACCTTCTATTTCTTCGGTAATATTTTCCACTTTTGCGATAAGTTTTGCTTTTGAAGGATGTCCGTCGTAAAGCCCGTCAACGTCGGTAAAAATAACCAGCTTATCGGCATGAACCGCCGCTGCAACCAAAGACGCCAAAGTATCGTTATCGCCAAAATTTATTTCGTCAACCGCGACCGTATCGTTTTCGTTTATAACAGGAATTATTCCACGCTCAGAAAGCTCGTTCAATGTATTTCTGGCATTGATGTATTTTACTCTGCTGTCAAAATCGTCCCTTGTTAAAAGGAGCTGCGCCACGGTTTTTCCGTATTTCGCAAATGCGTCGGCATAAGCATTCATTATTATAGGCTGCCCGACTGCCGCTAAAGCCTGTTTTTCACGCAAAATTTTAGGTCTGTCTTTTAATTTTAACTGTCCCTGTCCCGCGCCGATAGCGCCTGAACTGACAATTAAAATTTTATTGTTGCCGTTTTGCAGCGCAACAAGTTTTTCGGCAAGTTCGGATATGTATTTTTTATTTAGCAATCCGTTCTTGTCCGTAAGAGTGCTTGTGCCTACTTTGATTACTATTTTCATTTTTTTCTCTCAAAATTTTATGAATAAATATCTCTCATTATTATACTATAGTTAAAGGGAAAAGTAGTGTGAATAATTTGTGAATAATTATATGCTTTTAATGACGATATTTCATGCAATGGCAAAGGCGGCTGCAAAAATTAATTTGCCGCCGCCTTTATCTTATTGTTTTATTTATTTCTGACAAATGTTAGGCTGTTTTATCTTCTTTTCCTATAAGATTCCATAAGTACGAGCCTATGAAAGCGCCGACTGTAGGGGCAAGAATGAAAAGCCATAACTGACCCATAGCTTTTGACGAACCAGTAAATAACATTATCAACGCAGGCCCGATACTTCTTGCAGGATTCACGGAAGTGCCGGTCAAGGGAATACAAACAATGTGAATAAGCACAAGAGTCAAACCTATGGCAAGACCCGCAAATTTTACATTTGCTTTAGAGCTGGTAGCTCCTAAAATAACAAAAATAAAAAGAGCCGTAAAAATAGCTTCCGCGGTAAAACCTACGCCTATATTACTGTAAGCGTTTTGTCCGACTGAAGCGACTTTCATCATAAAGAATTTAGAAGCAAGAAGAAAAACTATAAACGATCCTATAATTGCTCCTATGGTCTGATAAATCATGTAGTTAATCGCGTCTTTTTTGTCAATTTTGCCGTTAATCCACATAGCAGTGGTGATGGCAGGATTGATGTGGCAGCCGGAAATAGGTCCGATTGCATACACCATTACAAGCACCGTAAGACCGAAAGCAAACGCGATACCGAGAAAGCCTACATAACTTCCGGCGAAAACCGCACTGCCGCAACCCATCAACACTAAAAACATCGTGCCCAAAAGCTCCGCAACATACTTCTTGTTATTCATTACTCCTCCCTTTTTAGCGGCAGAGTTGAGATTTAAGAGTGCAGAGTTAAGATACGTAAAACAACAAAATATCTTCACTCTCAACTCTTCACTTTTCACTCTGTCGTATTATCTCCGGTATATATTCTTCCATACCTATTGCCATTATGTGTACGCCGTCGGCAAATGAACGCAGCTCTTTTATCGTTTCGGAACAGATTTTAATTCCTTCGGCTAACGGATCCGAAGCGGAATTAATTCTGTCCTGAATCTTTTGCGGAATGTTTACTCCGGGAAGTTTTTGCAAAAACTGCATAAACTTTACAGACTTTATAAGAGTTACGCCGGGTAAAACTTTTACTTTCAATTCTTTTATTTTATCAAAAAAAGCTTTAAATTCGTATGCGTCAAAGATTGTCTGCGTTTGAAAAAATTCCGCTCCGGCCGCAACTTTTTTAGCAAACATAAGAGCCTGCAAATCGTTAGGCTGCGCCGAAGGGTTTACAACCGCCCCTACGCAAAATTTTGGAACTCCTAGAAGTTTTTTGCCCGCCAAATCCACCCCTGTTTCAAGAAGCCTTGCGGTTTTTATAAGCTGGACTGTGTCCAAATCGTAAACCGTTTTCGTTCCCGCGTATTCACCCGCGTTCGGATGATCGCCGCTTATAACCAAAACGTTTTCTATACCTAAAACATTCGCGCTTAAAAGCTCAGATTGCAGCGCTATACGGTTTTTATCTCTCGCGGCAAGCTGCATTATGGGTTCTATTCCCATTTCAAGCAAAAGCCTGCTCATGGCAAGCGACCCGACGCGCATTGAAGCCCGCTGATTATCGGTTACATTTACGGCATCCAGATTTTTTAAAGCTGACGCTCTTTGTAAAAACGGAGAAATATCTGTTCCTTTCGGAGGAAAGAGTTCCGCGGTTATTAAAAATTTATCTGATTTTAGTTTTTCTTTGAATTTCAAAGCTTCGCTTCCCTTGCTATTTGTTGCCCTGAACTTGTTTCAGGGCCTTCTGTTTTTTAACGACAAGATTCTGAAACAAGTTCAGAATGACACAACTCTAACAGTTTTTTCAGAGACACTCGATTGTCATTTTGTATTTGATTCGTAATTCGTAATTTGTAATTGTGTATCAGTAATCTTTATTCTGTTTCGGCTGTATGTACTGTTTCAAAAATTTTTCTGTTTTTCCGTTTTTTTTCAATTTTTCATATATCAACACCCACGCACAGTCTTTTGTCTGGTCGGTTTCGCATTTGCCGTTTACAAAACCTCCGCATGGTCCGTTTACAAGACTTTTCGCGCATCTTGTACGCGGACAAATTCCTTCTGTTTCAATTAAAACACATTCGCCGCAAATACCGCAAAACTTTTTATATATGCCTATTCTTTCCGTGGATCCTACATATTCCGAATTTAATACGGAAATTATAATTTTTCCCGATACTTTCTCTACTGACTGGCTGCCTGCGCCGCAAGAAAGCATCACAATAGCATCCGCTTTTTGGAAACTTTCATTTTTTAATAAATCTTTTTTTGCAAGACGCATATCGCATGCGGACTCCAGTTCCGTATTTCCTAAAACTGTTTTGCCGTTTTGCTCAAGAAACTCTTTGAGTTCCGCAACAGCTTTTTGGTCGCCAGTGCCGCATTTCGCCGCGCAGCTGCCGCAAGAAACTATAAACAGAGTGTTAACTCCGCTTACGCTTTTAAGGATTTCGTCTAATGGTTTTTTTGATGTTATTATCATTGTATTTTTGAAATTGCTTTTTCAAGCCCGGCTTTATTTATCTCGTCAAATAAAAGCAAAGCTTTTTGTTTTATTGTTTCTATTTTTTCTTTATCTTCTTCGTGAAATCTGGAAAGAACATAATCCGCAGTAGGAATAAACTTCGGCAAAGGACCGATTCCGAGTTTCATTCTCGGAAAATTTTGCGTGTTTAGGTGACTTATCATGGAACTTATGCCGTTATGACCGCCCGCAGAACCCGAAAGTCTTACGCGAAATTCCCCCAAAGGAATTGCAAAATCATCATAAAAAACAAAAATTTCATCGGCGTTTATTTTGTAATATCTCGCGAAATTTGAAACCGCTATACCTGAATTGTTCATAAAGGTCATTGGTTTTAAAAGCGCTATTTTTACGCCGTCATAGTCGTAAAAAGAAATATCCGCCATATCAGACCATGTTTTAAATTCTAATCGCTTGTTCTTGGCAATTTCATCTAAAACCATAAAGCCTAAATTATGGCGGGTATTTTCATATTTGCTTCCGGGATTTCCTAAGCCGACAAATAATTTTATCATCAAAACTACAATTAACAAATAACAATTAACAAATAACAATTAACCGCTAAAACTACACAGAAAGGACAAAAACCGTTAATTTTACTTTGTTCTTTGTACTTTGTTCTTTGCCTCTCAAAATTATTTTTTTGCTCCTGCTGCTGCGCCTTCTTCGCCTTCTTTATCTTTCTTGCCTTTGGATATTACTTCAGGCTGCGCGACTTCCGCTCCTGCTGCTGCGTCCGCCGGTTTATCTTCTTCAACTTTCATAGTTACTACGTGAACTATAAGCGTTGACGGATTTTGTGTATATTCTACGCCGTCAAGTTTAGGCAAATCGGCTATGGTAATTCCCTGGCCGATACCCAAAGCGGAAACATCAACAGTGATTTTTTGCGGAATATTTGTAGGGAGCGCTTTTACATTGACTTCTCTTACGATAAATTCCTGGAGACCGCCAAAATTCTTAACGCCATCCGCAACGCCTTCAATATGGATAGGAACAAGAACTTCAATTTTGTCTTTAAGCGAAATGGCTTTAAAATCTATGTGAATCGGATCCTGAGTCAAAATGTCTCTCTGGAGAGATTTTACGATAGCTGTTTTTTTGCCGTCTTTAAAGTTCAAATTGATAACTACGTTCGCGCCGCTGGCTTCTATAATAGATATAAAAGCTTTAGAATCTACAACTATGGTTTCCGCCTTAATGTCTTTTCCATAAAGAACCGCGGGAACTTTTCCTTCTTTTCTGAGCCCTGCAAGCATGCCTTTTGAACCAAGCGTTCTGCTTTCTGCGTCTAAAATTACTTCCTTCATTTGAATCTCCTTGCGATAAGGTAATAGATAAGCCGTAAAGACTTTCTAAAACTTCTCTTTTTGTAACCTTCCACGGTTACTTTGTTTATTTATCACGCGAAGTATTTTAAGTTTAGGCGACAACTTAAAAGACTAACGTCATATTTTATAAGAACAATGCTGATATCGATTCGTCGTTCGATATTCTCATAATAGCTTCCGCCAAAATTGAAGCTATGCTTAAAACTACTATTTTGTCCGTAGGTCCGTCTTGTTTAAGAGGAATGGAGTCGGTTATTACCAACTCTTCTATACACGAATCCTGTATTTTTTGTTTCGCGCTGCCCGATAAAACTCCGTGCGAGGCTGTCGCGAAAACTCTTGCCGCTCCTTTGGCTTTTATGGCTTCCGCCACTTTTGTCAAAGTTCCCGCTGTATCCACAAGGTCATCCAGTATTATACAAGTTTTATCTTTAACTTCACCGATAATGTTCATAATCGCCGCTTCATTGGGGCGCGGTCTTCTTTTATCTACAATCGCCAAATCCGCGTTAAAATGTTTCGCAAAAGAACGAGTTCTTTCCACGCCGCCCGCGTCCGGCGAAACCATAACAACGTCGGTTAAATTCTTTTCCTGAAAATAATTTAACAAAACAGGCATTCCGTAAAGATGGTCAACGGGAATATCAAAAAAACCCTGAATTTGTCCGGCGTGCAAGTCCATAGTCAAAACTCTTGTTACACCTGAAGCGGCAAGCAAATTAGCTACAAGTTTTGCCGTAATCGGAACTCTCGGTTCTGATTTTCTGTCCTGTCTGCCGTAACCGTAATAAGGCATAACAGCGGTAATTCTTTTAGCGGATGCTCTTTTCAGCGCGTCGGCTATAATAAGAAGCTCCATAAGATTTTCATTTACCGGAGAACATGTCGGCTGTATTATGTAGCAGTCGGCTCCGCGGACATTGTCAACAATTTTTACCTGTATTTCACCGTCGCTAAAATGACCGACTTTAGCTTCGCTTATCTCCATTCCGAGCTTTTGAACAATCTGTTTCGAAAGCTCCATATTCGCGTTACCGGCAATAATTTTGAGTTTCATAAAAATTCCTTTTATCGACAATTTTAATTTGAACTTTATGCTTTGAACTTTATTTTTCTGCGTTTCACTTCTTGTCTGGCTCTTGCTATTGCAAGTTTATCTGACGGAACATCATGCGTTATTGTTGAACCTGCTGCTATTAATGCTCCCTTGCCTATTTTTACGGGCGCTACAAAATTTACGTTTGAACCTACAAAAGTTTTGTCGCCTATATGCGTCTGATGCTTTTTTTGACCGTCATAATTGCAGGTTATTGTTCCTGCGCCGATATTTACATCAGCGCCGACTACAGCGTCGCCTATATAAGAAAGATGATTAACTTTTGAGCCCGCCGAAACAACAGACTTTTTTATCTCGCTGAAATTTCCTACGCGGACATTATCTTTCAAAACCGAGCCGGGTCTTATATGGGCAAAAGGCCCTATTTTAACGTTTTTATTTATAACCACGCCGTTTATATAAGAATATGAAATTTCACAATTGTCGCCGATTTTAGAATTTTTTATAAAACTTGTTCCCTGCACAACGCAGTTTTTGCCGATTGATACGCCGTTTGATATAAAAACTCCCGGATATATAATTGTGTCTTCACCGATTTTCGCGTCGCAAGAAACAAAAACATTTTCAGGATTTATAAACGTTACGCCGTTTTCTAAAAGATCTTGTATTTTTCTCTTTTGTAAAATCTGTTCCGCCTGAGCAAGTTCTTTACGGTTGTTAATGCCTTTAACTTCAAACGCGTCCTGCGTAACCGTAAACGCCGCTTTTTTTCCGGATTTTTTCAATATTTCAACAGTGTCTGTAAGATAATATTCTTTTTTCGCGTTGTTCGGTTTAACTTTTGAAAGAGCGTTCCATATATTTTTGTCAAAACAGTATATGCCGCTGTTGATTTCTTTTATAAGTTGTTCCTGCGTGCTCGCGTCTTTTTCTTCAACTATTTTCTCAAGGACAGTTCCTGTCTTTACTATACGGCCATAACCGAAAGGATTTTCTACTGTCGCCGCCAAAACTGTAATTGACGCTTTGCTTTTATTATTTTGTTTTATCAGATTTGACAAGGTCGCAGACTTTACAAGAGGAACATCTCCGCTTATAACCAAAATTTCGCCTGTATAATTTTTAAGAGCTTTTTGCGCCTGAATTAAAGCATGAGCTGAACCTAACTGCTCTTTCTGATACACAATTTTTATTTTAGAATTTTCAAGACTTTTTAAATTTTCCTCTACTATTTCTGCTTTATGCCCCAAAACAACAACTATATTTTCAGGATTTAACTTTTCAACAGAATCAATAACCCAATTTATTATTGGCTTTCCGGAAAGTTTGTGCATAACTTTTGGCATTGCCGATTTCATTCTTGTTCCGGCGCCAGCCGCAAGTATAACAGCAGAAAAATTTTTCATTTACAGTCCGTTTAAATATCTAAAATAAAACAAAACTCTCACCCGATTGTAAAATCAGGTGAGTAAGTCACAAATTTACAGATAAATAATACCAAAAAAGGATTAGTTTTTCAACTCTTTTTTTGTTTTATTCTGCTTTAAAAGACAAAATAGTTTGTTTCTATTTGCCGTCAAACTCGTTAAAAACTAATATGTGACCATCGGAAGTATATATGAAGAAATGGTCTTTTTCAATGCTCCAGCGCTCGGATTGCGCTAAAAGTTTATAAAATTCCGTTTCGGTTAATCCATCCGGAGTATGTATGCCCATCATCATTGTGCTTGCCGCGGTCTGAAACGAAAGCATATCGTCTTCTCCCAACACAAAAGGGGCTGTGTATCTGTTTGGCGCGGCTTTGCCTGAAGCAGTAGAATCATTAAACTGTATAGTATAAATATCGCTGAATTTTTTCGGGTCAAGCTTGGAAGCGTTAAATATTATCGCGTCAGATTGGTCTAACACTTTGCCAAGCTGCCAGACTTTGCCTTTTACTGCTCCGAAATTTATAATATTTTGAGCGATACTCGCATTTTTTATAGTTTGTTCGGCTTGTACGGTTTGAACGCTTTTTACGGGCTGAACGTCCGTAGAAACTTGAGCAACTTTTGAACCCGTAGCGCATGCAGAAAAAAACAACATAGAACAAACTGCTCCTGTCAAAACAAATGATAAAACTTTCATACTTTCTCCTTTCTTACCAATTTCTATTTTACAAAAATCTCTTTTGGTATTTTATCATATTCTTGCTTAACAATGCCACCCGCTGCTTAATAAAAAGAAATATACGATAACCATTACAGACAACGACTTAAGCCGCCGATAATATACTGCTGTAAACTCTTGAGTCTGACAATACCGGACTCATCTTTTCGGAATCAATTTCAGGAGTATACGCGTATACCAGCATCATTTCAGCCATAGCTGTCGCGACAATAGGGCTTGCATGAGCTTTTTTAGACGCGGCCATAAGCATTTTTTCATAGTAATTGTTTGCGTTGGCAGAGTTAAGATCTCTCATCGTTTCATCAATATCTAAATCAACGGCAAGACTCTTTAATCCGTATTTGAACGCAAGTATTTCACCGAAAAGTCTTTCGGTTTTTCTGTTATTGAAACCTTTGGTTTTCTTATTTTGGTTTAATTCCGCCGCGACAAGAAGCTTTTCAAACAGACCTTCGGCAAAGCCCATCATTGTTTCAATACGCTTCATGTCATCGACACTTCTGTTTATTTCCTGCAAATATCTGCCTGCCATATTATTTGCGCCGAATCTTGATTTTTCAAGAACAGACAACAAACGTTCTCCGGAATGAAACTCGGCTCTTAATTCTTTGACTTCTTCAACTGTAATTCCTGAAAAAGCTTTTAATATTCTTTCTGTATTGAAATTTTTTGCTGTTTCAGCGGCGGTTTCGGGAGTTATCGGTTCGTTAGCGGCAATCCTGATTAATCCGCTTACCGTTGTCCACAGATCAGGCATAAATTTAGCGAATCCGTCGCGGTTATTTTTATAAGCTTCCGCGTACGCGCTTTCGTAAACCACTACATTGCCTTTATGGGTTCTCGCATTCTCCGCGTCTTGCGCGAAAGTTTCGGCATTATCAAGCTTTTCGGTTTTTTGTGTTTCATAAACAGAATTTAACGGACTTTTAATAACTCCGTCTGTCTGATAAAAAACTCCGTCAAACAACGCTTTTATTTCTTCGGAAGCACCGTCCGCAACCATAACGCTCATACCGTCTTTTCTCAACTGCGAAAGCAAACCGTTAAGCTGTTTTGAGGAAAGATTGGCGGCGAGTTCGGCGGTTATTATAATATTTCTGTTTGCCACTTTGCCTATTATATTGTTGTCAATATATTTTTGAAATTCGTCGGCTGTATTTATTTTATCCAAAAATACAAAATATCTTTGGGCAAACATCCAGCCTTGAGCTTCTCTTATTATACGGCTGTCATCTATTTCCGTTAAATCAAAGTTTTCAAAACCGGTATCACCTAAATTAAACTGAGGATTTCCGGATTGGTTATACTCAAAATACGGAGCTTTTTGGTCGGATTCATATTCGGCAAGAGTACGGTCGTAGCTCTGTTTGCTTGAAGGACCAAAGCCTTGTACCGGTCTGGCGGTACGTTTGTCGGTGCGGACTTCAACGATATTAAACTCTATATTTTTCGGAACAGTTATTCCTTGTTCTTTAAGCGCTTCTTTAATGTATTGAACAAGCGTGTCCGGGTTTTGCTGAATAGCCTGCGAAATTTCCCGCACGCTGGCATCGCTGACCAAGGAAGGAGAAAACTCCAAACCTCTGTCTTTTGTGTAACGATAGCTTATAGAATCTCCGTTTGAAGTTTTGAGCCTTGTAGGATTTTGTTCATTAATATTATTGGTATCGCGAATATAAACCGGTATGTTTAAATTGCGGCCGTCTATTTTAGCGCTGACCCCGAATTTATGATGAACCGCTTCATTATTTTTAGAATTTTGGGTAGTTATCATAGAAATATCAGCCGTTACGGTATTTTTATCGGATTTCCTGCCGCTGAAAATATCGAGTTTGGCAAAACGATGTTTTAAATTCCACGCAACGTGTGTTTTGAAATTTTTAATTAAACTGCTTGCTGTCGCAATTACGCCTGAAAACCCAACCACCCCTGCCAACAACAATGGCCAACCTTCAGCTATAATTCTTGCCATTTGCGCAGACGCGCCTCCCGCGCTGGATGTAAGCCAGCTCGCAATAGGAAGCCCAATAATTATTGCCCCGAACAAAGCAACTACGGCTACTGCTCCGAAGACCGACCAAAAACTTTGTTTTGTTTCTTGCTTTATTGCCCCTATCCCCTGCATTCTTTCGTTATAACTCCCGACCAGCATTTCCAATACTTTCTGATCGTCAAAACCAGCTAAATCAGCATACTTTGTGTTTTCAGAATGTTTTTTGAATTTATTTATTAATTCTTTCATAGCAGGAGTTATGAATTTAACTGAACGTTCGCCAATTACCCTTCTGGACTTAAAATCTCTCAGAAAATCCATTTCTTCAACAGTTAAGTTTCTGTAATTTTCTCTAATTTTATAAATTGCTTGATATTCCTTCGCGCTTATAACCCCTTCTTCTTTCATTTTATTTACGGCGCCTAAAAATGGACCCCATTTATCCGAAAAATGTATATTATGTTCTATATTATCTACAAAATCATTTATTGCTTCTTTATATTCACCGGAAACAATTGTTACGTTACTGCCTAAATATTCTTTCAAAATCGCTTGCGCGGGTTTGAAATCGCGATAATGCTGCATAACAAATTTGTCCGAAGAGAAAAAAATTGTTTTCCGCATTTCTAAAATTGAAACTATCTTTGCTCTTTTTTCATTTCTTTTCTCAAACAATTCCTTTTTTTCCAATTTTTCTAGCCTAGCCAAAATTTTATCATCAACCCCAAACAATTTAAATATGAACTTATATAAAAAGCCCTGCGGCAACTCAAGGTCCGAATCAGAAAGACCAAGAGCGCTGCGCTGTTCAGAGGTAAGCTTAGACGGAGGAATTATTTGAACTTTCAAACTATTTTTATCTATATCTCCATAACCGTCATTAAGATTAGTAGCATAATATTTCGGCCCGTAGTGTATAGCAACCGACATTTGCCTCGTTAAATCAAAAAAATCGTCATCTTTAAACTCTTTAAAAGGAATTAAAACCCTGTTTCTGCCGGGCTGCAAATTAAAAATTAACGGTTTTTTAACCTGTTGAGAAGATGCCATTGTAACACTTATCACAGCCCTCATATTCGCATCCGACGTAACATCGAATTCCAAAAATAAAAAATCTTTTTCGGTCGCTTTGAAAACAACAGCGTTGGTATCGATAGATTTCCAACCGTCTCCCTTCAGGGGTTCTTTAAAATTTATGTTATTAACATTTAAAATATCTTTCGGACTTTGCCTTTCGGGAATAACCGGCTTTTCTAACAGATTGCTGTTTTCTTCAAGAATCTCTTTAATATCAAACACCGGCGCTTCTGGCGCCTGAGTTCCTACTTCATATCCGTCGGGCCAGCTATTGTATATATGCCTGAGAGCAAAAGCCATAGGATTTGGAACTCCGTTTCTGTCAAAAACTCCAAAATATCTTTCATGTCCTGCGGCAGAAAGCCCGGGTTTTTCTTCATAAGCAAGAGCGAAATATGCCCCCGAAAACCCTTTTAATTCTTGAAAAAGCCTATATCCCACTTCAGACTGCTCTCTTTTTCCGTCAATTTCAAAATCGTACTGTCCCATTCTGGCGCCGGTAGTTCTGGCGCTTATGCCAAACTCCGCAAAATAAACCCATATATCGTCATCTGTTATTGCCAAAAGCTGTTCTCCGGCATGCTTGCCGTTTACATCCATGAAACTCCAGCTGCCAGGATCATTTGCGTGCCCTCTGTAACAGTTTACTCCCATAATACTCACATAGTCTTTATAAAAATTTACCGTTTTAACATCAGGAACATCGGCGAAAACCGTTCCAAACGGCCTTTCCGTAGAACTTTTTACTTTTGATAAAAATGATTTGAACAGATCATTCCATACGCTTTCGGTAAACGTGGCGCCGTCAAATCTGTCCCCTTTGTTTTTTTGAAGAACCCATTCGCCAAAAACAAGCCTTACTTCATTTCCAACCTCATAAAAAAGAATTTGAGAATGATTTCCCAGTTTTTTTGTTTCTCCGTTTTCATCAGTATAAGTTGTCTCAAAAAAACGTTCTCCAACGGCTCCTGGACGCATATCCTCAACGGAAAAACCCATTATAACGGTTATTCCGTGTTCTTTGAAATAGTTTAACAATTCAAGCGTTTTCCCGACATCTCCATATGGAAGCTCGTATAATCTCATTGTAGTAGCGCCGGCAAAATTCATCATTTTAACCACGCTTTCATGCCCGTAATAAGTAAATGCTTCAGGACCCACGCAAACAATTTTACCTGTTAACGCCAGTTCTTTGCCATCTTGATTTTCGACAACAAGCTGTCTTATTCCATTTGTTGTTTTAACGTTTACGGATTCAACGCTTTTAATGCTTTGTTTGCTGAAGTCAGGTATAGTTTGAACTATTCCGGGGGGATTTCCCGGATCAAACAAACTACAAGACGTAATAGACAAGAAACTTACAAAAAGCATTAATCCTAGTATTGTTCTTGCCGCAGCACTCTTAAACCCTGACCAATTGGAAGATGACGCTCTGTCCGCAGATACGGCTCCGGAATCTATGTCCAATTGTTTCCTTACAACTTTCATTTGAAAATCTTTGGGAGTTCTGGCTAATTGTTCTATAGGAAAACCGTCAATTTCATTTAGTCTATCATACGAATGAGCAATGATTAATCTTTCGACTTCCGGATAAAATCCGTCGGCATAATCATTGTCAAAAGTCGTTGCGAAGAAAATCTTTTTCCAAAAATCATAAGTATTATCATCTATTATGTTTGCAAGCGACGACAAGTTAAAGGCTTTTCCCATAAACGCTTTAAACTCTTTAGTCCCTAATTTTAAATCCGACGAAGGCGCCACTGGGATTGCCTGCATAGCATTGTTTTCATTACTGATTAAAACCTCAAAGCCTGAAGCGGATTTTATATATACTTTATTAGAGTCAGAGTCGGACTTTTCGATTCTTATGGCTTCTCCCAAAACTTTTTCAAGCTCAAATCTTAAATCTTCAATATTTTTATCATTGAATTCCACTTTATTAAGAAGATCGTTTACGGTATTAACAATAAGCTCAAATTTTTTCGATCCCGGCATTTGAGAAGCTACCGCAAAAGCCAAAGCTTCTTTAAAAAAACGGCTTTGCTCCGTTATAATTTGTCTGTAATTGGCAAGAGCGCTTTCAACTCCGCCGGAAATTCTGGGGGTTATTGTCATGTGGCTTATTTTTTTGCCGTCTAAAATTTCATTAAGCCCGCGGCTGTGATAACCGCCGGAAACAACAACTATAATTTCTTTCGCATTTTCCAACATTTCGTTCGGAGATTTTCCTGATTTTGTAAGCCCGGAAACAAGCTTTGTATTTTTTTCTATATTTTCAATAAAAATTTCATTTCTTTTATTGTTAGCGGCATAGTACGAATTTAAAACAGGAAACTCACTTTCCATTTCCTTAATAATATTTACCGCCGCGTATTTACCATAAATGTTTGAAAAAAGCTCAAATCTTCCGTTAAAATATTCTTCGTCGGCAGCCGTAAGATTATTTTTCATATAGTTTGAAAAATACATATAAAAATCTTTTAAAAACACAGTTTCGCTTTCCAGCTTTGAAGCTGAAAAAGCCGACATTATTTTTTCGCGAAGCAGCTGCTCCTGTCCGTAAAGCTCAACCGGATTAATATCCGAGCTCAATTCTTTTATATAAACAAACGCTTTAAGCTGAGGCATCCTTTTGCCGTCAACGCCGTAAGCTCTTATGTACTTAACTGCCATGCCGATATCCTGTAAGTTATCGGTATTTTCAAGAAGGTTTCTATATTCGGAATAACTTATTCTTCCTTGAAGTTCGGATAAATATTTTTGCAGTTCGGCATTCAGTCTTTTGGTATCAAGTTGTTTTGACAATCTGTCTATCGCGGCAACTCTTTGTATTTCATAAAAATCCGCTAAATTTATCGAAAAAATATTATCGTATTTGCCAGGATTGGCATTGATTCTTTCTGCTGCCTTAATCATTTCTTCATAATACTTAACCGCATCAATTTTTCCGCTGCGATACTTTGCGACAACATTTGAGAATTTTTTATTTTCTTTGCCCGAGTATTTTTTATACAGATAATTAACTTCATTTTCAATTCTGTTTAGTTTCTGCGTATATTTTGATTCGTTATCATAAATCATTCCAAGCCTTTCCAGATTTTTGCGGTGGACTGCCGTATTTTCAAGTCCGTAAATATTATTTTTATTATTCGTAACCGCGAATAATTCAACACCTGTTAAAGATCCGTCTTTTATCATTTGGTCTATCAAAGCATTATTTGAAGCCGAAACCTTTTCAAGCCATGAAACATCAACTTTTCCGCTGCCGCCTTCAAGATAAACTGCTTTTATTTTATATTTGTTATCCAAATTTTCAAGAATTGACGCTATATTTTTCTGTACCTGCGGATGGCTGTGCAAATCTTGAATATTTATGATTACCTGCGGGCTTCCGTAGTTTTGGTTCTGGGTTACCGCGCCAAATTTATCGGAAAAGAGAACAGTGTTCTCTATATTAATTTTCTCAACAGGCATTCCTGCCGGCACTGAGGCAAAAGCTTGTCCGCCTAAAGAAAACATGAAACATGCCGCGGTAAAAATCGAACACAGTTTTTTGAAGGTCATAGGTTTCCTCTTAAGATAGTAAAAACCCGGCTTGCGTTAATACGCAAAACCGGGATTTTTTACATTATATTTTATTTTTGAAAAATTAATTTTTGACGCAGCGCTGAACAGGCGCAACAAACCTAAATAACTTAGCATAAAAGAAATAATCATAAAAAGCATAAACAAAGCTTGCTGAAGAACTATACTTCCGATATAAATATTTTCAGGCGATACGAAAAAGGCGCTAAATTTAATAAAAAATTTAGTAACACCTCCGATTATAAAATGCTCCGCATTGCTTTTATCAAAAAACATGAATTTAAATGAATCCGCAGACAACACCGCCATCGGCAAGGCATTTTGCAAAGAATCGCATATATTTGAAAGGATTTTGCCGTAATCCTGAACAAACAATACATTAGAATTAAAAGATACAGCAACGTTATCTTTTGCGGAAAAATTCATGCTTCTGATTTCCACAGCGGCAAAAGAAACGTTACCCAAAACTATTGTCAGGGCAAAAATTAAAGCTATTGTCTTTTTGAACATATTGATATTGTATACAGAAAGGTAAATTTTGTCAACTGATATTTGCAAAATTTTTTTGAATTTTAGATTGGGCTTTTATTGGCTGTAATTAAAAAACAGATTTACTGCTGAAATGACCCTGATATTGAATTGTATTTTACCGGCTTTATTTCCTAAATTGCCTTCCAAGTAAATATAGCGGAGATCTAGATTATTCTATAACTATAAACAACAACTTCAAAGGCAAGATCAGCAAAAATTCTTAAAATTTATTTATTTTTGACTACTATTTATTAGCTGATTTTTAAAATGTTATCAACAAGTTATTCACAACCACAATTTTTATGACTTTCTACTTAACATAATCCTAACATTTTGCATTATCAATTGATTTTTCAATTAATTTTTTGAAAGTATTTTTATTATTTTATCAAAAACTGATTTTTTATAAAAAATTATTTTTAATTTATCAACAAATATTTTATATATTACAATTCAATTCTTTTGCGATACGCTCCAATTCTTCCAAAGAATAATAATAAATTTCTATTTTGCCTTTTTTACTGCTGCCGGAAATATTTACCTTTGTTCCCAGTTTTCTTTGAATTTCTTCCTGCAAATGGACAATCTCAATCTCCTGCTTTTTGTGGGACTTCGTCCCTTTTTCCAGTTTGCTCTTAGAAACAATTTTTTCCGTAGCGCGGACAGAAAGCTTTTCTTCAACAATTTGTTCTACAAGCGCACGAAGCTCAGCTTCTTCTTCAATGCCGGCAAGCATCCTGCCATGACCTGCCGAAATCTTCCCTTCCGTTATTAAGATCTGGATATCTTCGGGCAAAACCAAAAGTCTTAAAGTATTTGTTATAACGGATCTGTCTTTGCCTACTATTTCCGCTATATCATCATGAGTATGGTTGAATTCTTCAATAAGTCTTTTGTACGCTTTAGCTTCTTCAATTGCATCCAAATCCTGCCTTTGCAAGTTTTCTATTAAAGCTATATCAAAACGCTTTTTATCATCAGCCGATTTTTGAACTATAGCTCTTATATCTTTTTTACCTGCCATTTTTGAAGCGCGGAATCTGCGTTCGCCGGCTATAATTTCATATTCTCCGGGAGATATTGAAGGCGCGACCAAAATAGGCTGGGCAAGGCCATGCTTATTTATAGAGTCCGCAAGTTCCTGAAGTTTTGATTTATCAAAATTTTGTCTTGGCTGAAATCTATTAGGCTTTATTTTATTTAAAGCTATGGTTATGACCGCTTCCCCTGCCGGCGCCTTGTTTGCCGCAAGCGATGGTATTAGTGATTCAAGTCCTCTTCCTAGTGCTTTCTTTTGCATATTCTTTCCTCTTTTTTGTATTAATTGCCGCTGCTCTGCCTTTCTAAAAATTCTTTCGCAAACTCCATATACGCCTCTGTGCCTTTACCGCGCGGATCATATAATAATACCGGTTTTCCAAAACTGGGCGCTTCGGCAAGCTTTATTGTTCTTGGTATTTTTGTATCATACACTTTATCGCCAAAAAACTTTTTGACTTCTTCTACTACCTGATGCGAAAGGTTTGTCTGCGAATTAAACATTGTAAACAGTACACCTTCTAGATTTAAGTTATAATTTTCCATAAGCGCAAAAATCGTTTTTGAAAGCTGCCCCAAACCCTGCAAAGCAAAAAATTCGCACTGCATGGGGATTATTACCGTATCCGCAGCAACTAAAGCATTTATAGTGAGCAGCCCTAAGGAAGGGGGACAATCAATTATAATGTATTTGTAAACTTTCTGGAATTTCTCCAAAGCAGATTTTAGCTTTTGTTCCCTATTTGCCATATTTACTAAATCTACTTCCGCGCCGCTTAAATCGGTAGTTGCAGGGGCAATATCCAGCCAGTCCATTTCGGTACTGTGAAGAATGTCTTCTAACGCAACTTCATCTATCAAAACATTGTATATGTTTTTTTCTACATTACACTGGTCAATCCCCAGACCGCTTGTAGTATTGCTTTGCGGATCCATATCTATAAGCAAACACTCCTGACCCAAATGCGCCAAACTTGCCGCCAAGTTAATAGCGGTAGTAGTTTTGCCGACCCCGCCTTTTTGATTTGCTATTGCAATGACTTTGCTCATAAAAACTCCATTTATGGAAGATGAGATGATGGGATGTTGAGTGTTGAGAAAATACAGGCTAACGTCCTTGCCCATCCTCTCAACTTCTCACCCTCTCAGCATCTAAAACGTTTCACGTGAAACAATACTCTGCTAAAAATATCTTCTTACTGCCAAGCAGTAATTTTTATATTCACTGCCAAACTTTTCTTTAAGAAACTTTTCTTCATTTAACACCTGCAAATGCAGTCCGATATACGCCAGTATAAGAAACGCAAGAAAAATCCAATTCGGAAATATTAAAAAAATACCGGTTACATATGCACCCATTGAAACAAAAACAGGATTTCTTGAGCATGAAAATATGCCGCGCGTTACAAGCCTGTGGCTGTTTTGTTTATCTACACCTATCCGCCACGCACTGCCAAAATCTATTAAGGCAAAAAGAAAAATAATAATACTTACAAAACAAAGAATTATGCCAAATAAAGCAATATATTTGTTATTGAAAAACGGAGATACCAAAAAAAGCTTAATATTCAAACTGCTAAAAACGACCTTTAATACAAAAAGGGCAATCATGGGTATTGCGAATATCACAAGATATTTTTCTGCAAAAGTTTTGTTCTCGCCTTTGTCAAAAACAAAAACTTTAACGCCATTTCGCATAAGCATTAAAGTTCTTCCGGCAAACAACAAAAGAAAAAACACAACTGATACTAAAACCGACATGTTCATCATCATAAACAAAAAACTCCGGACTTCAATTAATAATTAACAATGAACAATTTACAAATAACAAATTTAAAACCTCTTGCTATTTTTGTTAATTGTACTTTGTAATTTGACAATTGCTGCTTTGTTTCACGTGAAACATTATAACAAACTATTTAGCTCTTTTGCAAGATTTTTTATTCGGTAAATCTCGCTCCAGCCTTTAACATCAAAAAGGGGATAAACAGATTTGTTATGAAGCAGAGGTTCTTTTGCAAAGTCTTTACCGTTTATTCGCAATTCGTCATTAGTCATTTGTAATTGCCTTTCAAAGTCTTTAGTCCCAGAAACAACCGAGTACTCCGATAAAGAGATTTTTGCACCGAACTTATGAACATATCTCATAGATTCTTCTACATCCGCCAAAGGCTGCCCCGGCATGCCCATTAATAGATATATCAAATATTCGCCTTTTTTATATCCTGCTTCTTGAAGCACTGCTGCAGCTTTCTCAAAGCCTTCGTTTGTAATCTTAGCTCCTGTTTCTTTTTGTATATGCGCATCTGCGCTTTCAAGACTAAATCTTGGCATAACAAAGTTTGCTTTCTTCATTAAACAGGCAAGCTCTAAATCCATATACCTTAAATGCAACCCGTTTGGCGTGTGTATATTTATTTTTAAATTGCTTTCTATTATTTTTTTTAACAATGGTTTTATAACCGCTTCACTGTTATATAAAAGGGCGTCATCATAAAAAACTATATTGTTTATTCCCCTGTCAGCAAACTCTTTGATTTCTTTAAAAACTTTTTCCCATGGTTTTGAAACGAAGTTACCGCCTGACAAAATATCTTGTGCGCAATAACTACACCTGAACGGACAACCTGCAGAAATTCGCAAAACCGCATACCCCCTATTTTGATTTGGAGGATGGTATGGTATAGGAAAGCCAGAAAAACTGCAAGGAATCGCAATTCTCGCAGTTTTCGCCTTAAAAAGACTGTTTAAATTTTCGATTCCGCCTTTTAAAACGTAATCCGCGCCGCTTTTTTGCGCATGCTCATAACAAAGTGTTGCATATACCCCGCCCAAAACAACAGACGTTTTAGGAAAAATTTCTTTAACAGTTTTTATCGCTTCAAAAACCCCGGGATACCAATATGTCATTACCGAAGTAACAATTATTAAATCCGGAGGAGAGGAATATTGCTTCTTTAAATAATTAACAGCATTTTCTTTTGGCAATCCGTAGCGAAAAAAATGGCGGGGAATATGTTTTAAAGCCGCAGGTTTTTCTATTTCCTGCTTTATATAATGACCGCAACCATACTCTTGCTTGTTATACGCAGAAGATATTACCCCAACAGCATCTGATTTTTTTGGATTTTTTATAGCTTCGTGTCTCGAAATGACTGACTCTGCGAAATGTCTATCCATATAGTCCAACATTTCTACTTCAACGCCCTGCTGTTTCAGTATCGAGACTAGATAAAGAAGACCTAAAGGCTTAACCCAAAGGTCAAAAGCGGCAAAATCATAAATGGGGGGATTTATTAGTAAAATTTTCATACGATTGTTTCACGTGAAACAGTTTTTTGTTTTGTTTATTCAAGCGCCGAGCACATTCATTAGAAATTTTTAAAACAATTTGTGAAACTTGCGGCAAATAACATCTTTCAAGGTTGCCGCTTCGGACAGTCCTCAATTGTAATTTTAAAATGTCTAATTCATAGACTGCGCTAATGCACTTTGAAATAAACAAAACCGGGGATTAACAACAAAACTATTATAGTTGCTGCGCTAATGCGGCACAACGACAAACTTATGTCGTTTGATTCCAGACTGCATTCATTAAAATTCCAAAATAAAAACACACTGATTTCTCAACTATTTTTATCAAAATACTTATACAGTTCTTTATGCGTATTAAAAACCCGGTCGGCCTCTAACAATTTATCTTTCGGAAGACTTGTTGCCAGCGCTATACAATACATTTTTGCAGCTTTAGCTGACTTTATGCCATAAGGGGCATTTTCTATAACCACACATTCTTTAGACAAAACGTCAAGTTGTTTTGCGGCAGTAAGATATGGATCCGGATAAGGCTTTGAACGTTTTATCATATCACCAGCCACAACAACATTAAACATACTATACAATTCTTTAGGCAAAAATCTTTTCGCCTCTTTTAACGAAGAACCGGTAACAAGACCAACTAAAACTCCTTGTTTTTTCAATGATTTTATGAATTCAGAAATTCCGTCAAAAATATATCTGTTAAAATACTTTTTAAAAATCTTCTCTCTTTCAAAACGGATTTTATCGGCAAGCCCGGCAGCTAATTTTTTGCCGGATTGCTCATAAGCAAGTTTTATAACCGCGTCCCATTTTGCGCCTTCCATTTCAAAAATAGTCATAGGGGAAATTCTCACGCCGTAACGCTTTAACACTTCAAACCACGAAATAAAATGATATGGCATTGTATCTACAACCACACCATCCATGTCAAACAATACTGTTTTAAATTTTTTAACTTTCATTTAATTCCCTTATTATAAATTAATTATTTTTCATTTCCCAAGAGCTTTATAAGCAATTTTTTTCTGTGTTCTTCCGCAGGTTTATTATGTGGCTCAATGGCTAACAGCTTATCCATTTCATAAGCAGCCAAAGAATACTTGCTTTCCTTTTCATATACGGATGAAGCCGCCCAAAAAATATAATTAATGTTTTCATAATTATCATACAAATATCTTAAATCTTCTATTGCTTTATCCGGCTGCTTCATCAGACTGTATATATCGGCTCTTATAAAGTATGCATCTTTTGCGTCATCATAAGAAATGCTTTCCAAGGCAATATTTATTTCTTCCAAAGCCTTACCATAATCGCCGGTTTCTTTATATATAGAAGCAAGAACAATATGCGCGATTGCTTTATAATGATAATCTGTTTCTAATGCCATCTTTGCATCAGAAAGAGCAAGATCGTACTCTTTTATATCAAGATACGCCGCACCCCGATTTGTGTAAGCAATATACGTAGGATGCCTTTCAATCGCTTTTGTAAACAATACTATATTATTCTGCCATTCTCCTACTCTATCTCGCGATAAAAAGAATAAAAGCGCTATAAACAAGCAAAGAAAAACAAGCGCAATTTTTTTCTTTGTTCCAGAGTTTATCAAATAAACAGCAACTATTAAAGAATAAGCCAGCCCGAAATAAGGAATATACGTAAATCTGTCTGCCGGAATGCTCAAGCCGAACGGAACCATATTTAAAACAGGCAATATGGTTATAGAGTAGAACATTAAACCGAAAAATATTTTTTTTGAATGTTTAAGCGCCCAAATGTTTATATACGCCCAAAACAGCATAAATATGGGAATGAAAATTTTATAAATCGTATTATTTTCCATTTCCGGAGGATAAACTATCGAAAGATTTAGCGGAATAAAAAACTTCATGATATAAAAAGTATATTGAAAAGCCGCCCTGTATGCGTTTCTAAAAAAATCTGTAAAAATATTTCCGTCAAAGGATGATGCGACAGACAATATCCCTATAACAACAAAAACTGCCGATAAAACAAAAAAAGGGGTTTTATCTTTAACCGAAACCCCGAAAAGTTTATCTTTTAAATTCTTGCCGAAAGAATTATCTGCAAAAATATAATCGTAAAGAACCAGAACAGCCGGAAGAGTAACCGCCATCACTTTGGAAAACAGTGAGCATAAAAACATCAAAATTGAAAAAATATAAAATAAGGTTTTTCTTTTATCTTTTGTTTTAAAAAGTATGTAAAACATTAATGACAACAAGTAAAAAAACGCAAAGAGCAGTTCTTTTCTTCCGGATACCCATGCGACCGGTTCCACATGCATGGGATGTGCGGCAAAAAAAACCGCGGCAAAAAAAGATAGCGTTATATTTTTTGATATCAGATAAACTAAAAACATGATCAGAAAAGAATTGAATATATGCAGTAATAAATTTGTCGTATGAAAAACGCTAGGATCCATAAAACCGGCAATTTTATAATCCAACGCGAAAGAAACGTAAACAAGGGGATGATACAGATTGTGGTAAGATTTAGAAAAAAATTGTTTTATACTGTAGATATCCAGACGCTTTATATCATCATTTTCGTAAACAAGAAGATTGTCATCAAAATTTATAAAGTCATGTTTAACAACCGGACAAAATATCGTAAAAATAATAAGTCCCAGCAAAACCGCAAGAATAATATAATCATTCTTTCTGTAAAAAGTTATTAATTTTTCAATCATTTTTATTTTGTCGTCAAAAGGCTTAAATGCTTGTGAGTCGCAACGCGACGGGCACGTATGCGCGATAGCGCATGATGTGATTTGAGCAAACTATCCTTATTAAAAATTGCAGTCTGGGATTTTAAACCGTTATAATTTACCAAATACCATGTGCGACCATAAAACATCCGTGCTCAGTAACTTTCATCCCCGCGTTTTTCGCTTTTTCCACCGCTTCCGCGGACTTAGATCCCGGCTGCATCCAGACTTCTTTTATTCCAAGCTCTATTGCCTCGTCCACGAATTTGTCCGTGCCAACCGGCGGAACAACGGTAATTATCAAATCAGGTTTTGACGGCAAATCTTTTAAGCACTTATAAACAGTCTTGCCTTCAACCGTACCGCCGCGCACGCCGACAGCGCAAACGTCAAATCCCGCTTTGCACAAATCCGTAAATATTTTATATCCGAACTTTTCGCAATTATCGGAAACGCCTATAACCGCAATTTTTTTATTTTCATCCATTTTCAACTCCAGATAAAATTAATAATTCAGGAACTTGAAAAATTATTACTCTTAAAAACAACCCTGGATTGCCACGTCGAAAACTTCGTTTTCTTCTCGCAATGACGACAAAGGCTGTTGTCTGTTATCTATTCTTTTTTCTCTATTATCTGCTGTTAATTATTGCCTTTAAAAATCATTTCTTTTGAAACTATCGGAACTGCGTTCTTTTGCAAAACGTCTATAGCTTTGTCTATATCTGCAAATTTAAAAACCATCAAAGCCTTTTCAGACGCTTTTTCAACAAAACCATACATATATTTTATATCTATGTCGTTTTCGGAAAGAATTTTTAAAATCGCGGCAAGCCCGCCGGGCGTATCGCTTACTTCAACGGCAACAATGTGAGCTATTGAAGCGGTAAAGCCGCTCTTTTTGACAATATCCAAAGCTTCATCGGCATTTGCGACTATAAATCTGGCTATTCCGAAATCCGGACTTTCGGCAAGGGTAAGCGCTTTAATATCTATTTTGTTTTTTCCCAGCAAATCGCACAAATTATACAATCTGCCTTTTGTATTCTCTATAAACACCGACACTTGCGTTATTTTCATTTCGTTCTCCCATCTCATTCGTAATTGCCGTTAATCTCCGTCTTTCATCGGTCTTTCCGTAACTTCTCTTTCTTCCGCGTCAGCGCCTAAAATCTCCGCGCCGTCATCTTCAAATTTTTGAACTGTTTCATCGCCTTTTAAATCATCTTCCTGTTTTTTGCCGCAGCATTTTCCCGAACAACAAAACAACGATTTAATCTTTTCCAGTAATGACATTTCAGCCTCCTCAGAATTTCAAAGGCTTAAAAGTTTGCGGCGAGGCGAAGAAAAATGTAAATGAAGTTTACGAAAAGCCGCGCGTGTAAATGAGTTTACATTTTTCAAAGCCGCAGCCCAAAATTTCAAGCCGCTATAGATGCTACATTTTTCTGTTGTCGATAACTCGTTTCGCTTTCCCTTCGCTTCTTGTAATAGTTTTCGGTTCTACAAGTTTCACGGTTACGCCGACAAGAATTGTGTTTTCTATGCTCTTTTTAATTTTGTTTCTGACAGCTTCAAGCTTGTCCATATCGTCCGAGAAAAACTTCTCGTCAATTTCTACCTGAACTTCTATAGTATCAAGACCATTCACGGCTCTGTCAACAACAATCTGATAATTCGGCAGAGATTCTTCAACCTGCAGCAGCGCGTATTCTATTTGCGTGGGGAAAATATTTATTCCGCGCACAATTATCATATCATCGGTTCTGCCTTTAATTTTCGATATTCTCGGAATGGTTCTCCCGCAGCCGCAGCGCTCGTTGTTAATAGAAACCAAGTCTCTTGTGCGATACCTCAGCAGCGGCATTCCTGTTCTTGTAAGCGTGGTTATAACAAGCTCGCCAGTTTCGCCCTCTTTAACAGGCTTATTGGTTACAGGATCAATTATTTCCGGATAAAAAACGTCCGACCATATATGCAAACCGTTTCTCAAATGACATTCCTGCGCTACTCCGGGACCCGTAATTTCGGAAAGTCCGTAAATATCAGTAGCAAGCATTCCTAAAGATTTGTCTATCTGGTCGCGAAGCGCGATTGTCCAGGGCTCTGCGCCGAATATACCGATCTGCCACGAAATATCTTCCGGCTTAAATCCCATATTGCGCGCTTCTTCGCCCATATATAAAGCAAAACTTGGCGTACAAGCCAAAATTTTAGGTTTAAAATCGTTCATAAGCTTTATCTGTCTTTGCGTTTGTCCTGACGACATAGGCATAATAGTGGCGCCCATTTTTAAAGCTCCGTAATGAAGCCCCAGACCTCCGGTAAAAAGACCGTAACCGTAAGCTATTTGTATAACATCTCCGGGCTTTCCTCCGGCGCACACAATGGAACGCGCCACGGCTTCGCCCCAAAGATCAATGTCTTCTTTGGAATAACCCGAAACAACAGGGTTTCCAGTAGTGCCGCTTGAAACGTGCACTTCTGCAATTTGCTCAATAGGCATGGAAAAAAGACCAAAAGGATAATTGTCCCTCATATCGTCTTTTGTGGTAAAAGGAAGTTTTGTTATATCGTCTATGGTTTTAATATCGGAAACCGAAAAACCGCTTGCATCAATCATTTTTTTATATACAGGCGAATTTTTATAAACATACGCGGCAAGCTTACGCAAACGCTCCGACTGCAGATTTTTTAAATCCAGCAAATCCATTGTCTCAAACTTTTCATTGAAAATCATAGCGCCTCTTAATTATATAACTCAGAAATTTCTTATCAAAACTCTTCTTATTTCTTACATCCGGTTTTCACTTTATTAGAACATTTCTTTTCAGCTTGTTTATTCTTGCATGAACAATCGCAGCATTCTTTATCAGCGGAAGACATTCCGGAACATTCTTTTGTATTTACAGAATCTTCCGAACAGCAGCAGTCCGATTTTTCGCAAGAACAATCGCAACATTTCTTATTAGAAGAAGCTTCTGCGGAACAACATTCTTTTTTATCTGCGAAATCTTTTGAACAGCCGCTGCGCGACATTCCGGATTGTTTTTTCTCACATATCATCGATTCCTTTTTTGTCGTTGCAGCGCACGCGGAAATCATACACAAAAAAGAAAGAATCGCGACAAAACTTACTATTTTTTTCATATTTTCCTCTTATTTATCGTTTCTTGCATCCAGAAAAACTTTACGGTTTTCTTCGACAAATCTGCCTTTAAAACCGACTTCCAGCGCTTTCAGCCAGCTTGCTTCCGATACGTTTAGATATTTTGAAAGCCTGCCAAGCATATAAGTGTTTACAAATTTTTTGTTTTCGCATTTAAGATGCGCCTGCTCCAAATCGTCGACTAAATCTTTTCCGTCTTTGGAAAGATATGAAATCAGTCTGTCGTGTTCGTCTTTATAAAACGGAACTAAAAAATCCGCCTGCCCTGCTTCCATTAAAGGAGATGACACATTTTCCCCGAAACGAACATGCGATTCTACAGAACCGCCGCGCTGCGCCATTCCGTGAACTTCTGATTTTTTAACATGAAATCCGTCATACATTGCAGCAAGCGAGGCTATTTCCGAAGCTGTCAAAACGCCCTGTCCGCCGGTACCGCAAAACAAAATATTTGTAATTTTTTTATCCATTATTCGTTACCTCTTTTCGTTAACGCTCCGAATTTGCAGGTCTTTACGCATACGTCGCATCCGACGCATAAATATTCGTCTAAAGCTATTTTATTCTCTTTGTTTTTGGATATGGCTGGACAATCCACGACAAGACACGCATTACAATTTTTGCATTTGCTTGAATCAAATACCGGCAAAGGCTTCTTTGTTCTGTCAATCATTCTGCACGGATATCTCACTATTAAAACCGACAGCGCGTCTTTGTTCATTAATTCTTTAATTTTATCCTGGAGATTATCCGCAAAAGCGTCTATTACTTCAACAATGTCAGCGCCCGAAGCTTTGCTGATTTCTTCAAGGCTGAGTTTTTTTGTTTTTTCGCCTTTAGCGTTAATGCCCGTCGAAGGATTATGCTGGGCGCCTGTCATGCCTGTCGTTCCGTTATCTAAAACCAAAAGAAGACCTTTAGTGCCGTTATATGCCGCGTCTATTAAACCTTCTATTCCCGAATGGACAAAAGTCGAATCGCCGACAACTCCGACAACTTTATTGCTTCCCAAAATTTTTGACATACTTGCAAAAACAGTAACACCCGCGCCCATACATATAGTCGTGTGCAGCGCTTCCAAAGGCTTTAACGCCCCAAGAGTATAACAACCGATATCACCGGAAACTATTACGCCAAGTTTTTTCAAAGCATAAAATACCGGACGGTGCGAACATCCCGGACACATAACAGGCTTTCTGGAATTAGCGGGCTTTTCAACTTTTGTTTTGCCTTCAATTATTTCTTTAACTAATGTCGGGTTTAATTCCCCTATTCTGTAGGAAATATCTTTGCTTTTTACGGGTATGCCTAATTGTTTAACATGCTCTTCAATAAACGGCTCAAGTTCTTCTATAACAAAGAGGTCTTTTACCTGTTTTGCGAATTCTTTTATTTTTTCGTCAGGAAAAGGATAGGTAAAACCTAATTTTAAAACAGAGGCATTCGGAAACGCCTCTTTAACATATAGATAAGCAACGCCATCGGTTATAATACCCATGGATTTATCGTTTATTTCAATGGTATTTAATTCCGATTCATCGGCATATTTCGCCATTTCTAAAAGTTTTGCTTCAAGCGCTATATGCTTTTTATACGCGAATCCCGGCGCCATAACGTATTTCGGCGCATTAGGCACAAATGGTTTATCCGCAACTTCTACTCTTTCGCCGATTTCAACATTTTCTTTTGTGTGCGCCACGCGCGTAGTAATACGTATCATCACGGGCGTGTCAAACTTTTCGCTTAAATCAAACGCCATTTTTGTCATTGTATATGCTTCGCTCGGGCTAGAAGGTTCAAGCATAGGCATTTTTGCAAATTTCGCAAGAAGTCTGCAGTCCTGCTCGTTTTGGGAAGAGGCCATCTGCGGATCGTCGGCAACCACAACAATAAAACCGCCGGTAATTCCCGAATATATGGATGTCATTAAAGGATCCATCGCTACGTTTAAACCCACATGCTTTGACGAATACATACTTCTTACGCCCGCGATTGAAGCTCCTAAAGCTACTTCATAAGAAGTTTTTTCGTTAACTGCCCATTGGGCGTCAACTTCGGGAAACTGCGACACATACTCTAAAATTTCCGTGGAAGGCGTTCCCGGATAAGCCGCCGCCACTTTTAATCCCGCTTCGTAAGCGCCGCGAGCGATTGCTTCATCGCCTGACAATAACAGTGTTGTTTTCATTGCTTCTCCTGTATATTTATATTTTTTATTTTTTGTCGTTGTAGTTAAATACCCGGTTTTGTTTATGGAAAGCGCATTAGCGCGGTCTATGAATTAGAAATTGACAAAAGCGGATTTAAATCCTTTCTTTTGTCATCCCCGAATGCCTAAATCGGGGATCCAAGTTAAATACAAAATGGATTCCCGATAACGGATTTCGGGAATGACAGACACAGTAGCGCTCAGCGCTTGAATAAATAAAACGAAAAAATTAATTTAATGCAAAATTTACAATCGCGGAAAACTCTCTGTATTCAACTTTCATATAAAGCATATCTGGGCCAGCTGCCTCTGCCGGAGGATTAAAATAAACTTCATATCCTGCATTTGTCGGCAAAAACCACGAATCTTGTCCGTTGCTCATAGTCCATAAAATCTCTTCGGGATTAGAAACTTCCAAAGATTCATTTTTGGAATTTAAAAACACCGCATTAAGCTGAACAAATGACGCAACGGGAAATCCGCCCGGTTTATAAGCGGGCAGTTTATTTCCGGCAGCGTCATGTATTTCAACCCTGTTAACCGGATATAAAATATTATTATCGCAAGAAGAAAGACCTGCAAGCATTAAAGCCGCCACAAACAAAAATAATATTTTTTTCATAATTTTTCTCCTGTCGGATATTTAATTTAGTTTCTCTAAAAATCTGCATTTCTGTGTCGTCATTGCGGACTTTGAGCCGCAATCTCGTCGTAAATCATAGATTGCGGATCAAGAAATAGGGTTTTACAATTTAGCAGCCAATTCTATTCTTGCAAAAACCAAGTCTTTCGCTTTGCTAAAATAAAAATCGCCGGGTTTAAAATATTCGCACAAAATATAAGAGCTTACATATTTTGAAAAGACATAAGAAACTTTTGCCCCTGCCAGAGTTCCTCTGTTTTTGCCTTCGCCAAACATCGGATATATAGCAGACGCGTTATCAACGGTTTCATTTGCATAAAGCAAAGCGCCGGACAAAAGAATTTTCAATTCTTTGCTGAGAGAAATGTTTAAATCCGCTTTACATATTTGCAAGTTCGTCCAATACAAAAGACCTGACTCGTATCTATATAAATAACCTACCGCTTCCGACATCCACGGATAACGGGAAAATAACGGATTCCAGCCTTCCGCGCCTAGGGTGTCCGGATCATTTCCGGAAAGATAAGCATATCCTATTGAAAGCGGGTTAAGCATTCCCAAAGAAAAATCTGTAAAAACGTATCCGCCAAAAGCAGTATTTATTTCCCTGCCGTAATTGTTTATCTGCATTGCTCCCTGACAGCGCAAAACGGCAACATCGTTTAACGTGTATTTCATATAAGAACCAAACGTATGAACATCCTCTTCAAGACGTCCGCCTTGGGCGGCGTCTTCGTGTTTATACATATAATAAGGTTCAAAATACAACTTATCTTTATCGCCGGTTCTTCCGTAAACTACAAATCCGGTTTCCAGCGAATCGTTTAAAGGCGTGGGCGGCGTGTTTTGGTTTATCACGGGCAAAACATCATCAACGCGCGGATTGTATATTCCTATAAATTCAACGGTGCTTGTTTTATTTTCACCTAGAAGAAATTTAGCTTTAATCGCGTTAAAGTACCAAGTTCTGGAGCCGTCTAAGGGAGTACCGTCGGCTATCAAAAAACCTTCGCCGTATTCCGAAATCGGCAAATCCATTCTTCCTGCTTTTAATTCCAAAACATCCATAAAATAAGGAATTTTTACATACAAATTGTCTATAAAAAATTCGTTGACATTATATTCGGTACTGCCGCCTGCATTGTATATAAAAGAACGGCTTTCTGTACCCATTCTGAAACAAGCGGACACCCATTCGTCAAAATCAGCAGTAATACCCGCGAGAAATTTAAACCTGAAAAAACTTTTTTCATCTTTACCTGTATAACCCGCGTCTATAAGATTTGAATGGTATTCGTAACGTCCGCGCGCAAGACCGTCATAAGTTAATTTTGTTTCCGCCGCCGCATAAGCAACAGCAATTATCATAAGCAGCAACACGCCAAAAATCTTTTTCATAAAATCCCTTATATATAGACGATGAGAAGATGGGATGTTGGGAAGATGAGCAACTGCAACGGCTTAAGCAGCCGGAGCTTCTCTCAACCTCTCATCATCTCACCTTCTGCCGTTTGCGTTTGACAGTCAAACGGCAATTTAGATATAATACCAAAAAAGAGGCAAAGCCTCAATAGAAAAAAAGGACTTAAAAAATGAGAAGAACGTTCCAACCAAACAAAGACAGAAGAAAAAAGAAAATCGGCTTTATGGCGAGAATGGCGACGCCGGGCGGAAGAAGAGTATTGAGCGCGCGCAGAAGAAAAGGCAGAAAAACTTTAAGCGCGTAACTACAGAAGGTGGGCAGAAGGGAAGATGAGTAACGGCAACGGCTTTAACAACCAGAGCTCCTCTCAACATCTTAACTTCTCAACATCTCATCGTCTAAAATGAAACAGTTTTCTTTTTCTTATCGCGAAAAGCTTCATCTGCAGAAAGACTTTAAAAAAGTTTTTAAACTCGGGCGCAGGCTCGAAGATAAAAAGATAAAAATTCTGGCATATAAGAATGACGGTCTTTATTTAAAGCGATTAGGTCTTGTGACTTCCCGAAAAGTCGGGACTGCCGTTGAAAGAAACAGAACAAAAAGAAGGTTACGGGAAATTTTTAGAACCCATAAGCATTTGTTGGAACCCGGCTTGGATTTGATTTTCATTTCCAAACCTCAAACCGCATCATCGGATTACAGCGACTTGAAAAAAACAGTTTTAGAGCTTCTTGAAAGCGCGGGTTTTTATAAAGACAAATCAGAACAATTATGAAACGGACCGCGCTTTTTTTGATAAGATGTTACCAGGCAGTATCATCAACTCTTCCTCCAAGATGCAGGTTCACGCCGAGTTGTTCCGCTTACGCTTATCAGGCAATAGAAATTCACGGTTTTTTTAAAGGAATATTTTTAGCGTTTAAACGGATTATACGCTGTCACCCTTTTTGCAAAGGCGGCGAAGATCCGGTACCACAAAAGACAGAGTGAAGATTGAAAAGATTAAGAGTGGAGATATTGAATTTCGGCTAAGCCGAAATCTAACTAATTAGTTTTCGCTTTGCGAAAACTCAGTATCTTAACTCTTCACTTTAAACTCTTTAATCTGTAGTTAAAAAAGGATTTCAAATGAACAAAAATTCGATGTTATTTTTAGTTTTTTCCGCGATGACGCTTCTTGTATATTACTATTTCGCGGCTCCAAAGCCTAATCCGGAACAAAATCAGCCCGGACAAACGCAAACAGTCCAAACACAGACTGCCCAATCTGCAGCAAACGCAGCGGAATCCGTTTCAATAATAAAAGAATCGGATGGCGGTTTTGTTCAGGAAGAGACAATAAATATTGAAACCGCCAGATACAGAGCTACGCTTTCAAACAGAGGCGCGGCTGTAATACAATGGTCTATTAAAGAAAGAAACGGAGAATGGGTAGATTTAGTATTGCCCGGCGCAGCTCCAATGATGGCAAATTTTCCCGGCGCAAACTATAAAATCGTTTCAAAATCCAATGAAAAAGTTGTTTTTGAATACGCTTCGGCGCAAGGCTGGAAAATAACAAAAACCTACACTTTATCGCAAGATTCATTCATGCACAACCTTAATATAGCTCTTGCAAGAACCAAAGAAGAAGTGAAGCTCCCGAACATAGAACTTGACTGGGGACCCGGACTTGGCACAGACGCGAAAGAGATGAAAGAAAATACGTCCGTTACAAGAATAATCGCTTTTACCGCGACAAAACCCGGAAAGCTGAAAGTCTTAAAAAAAGAGCCTGAACCTTTCGGGCTTTTCAGATGGGCGGCAATAGACAACAGATATTTCCTTGCCGCGTTTATACCTGAAAAATCAATCGATTTTGACCAAATTACGCCGTCGCGCCAAAGCAAAAAACATCCTTTTTCGCTGCATATAAATGCCATAACACCTGCAGATAATGCGTCAAAAGATTATTCGGTGGACTTCTACATAGGTCCTAAAGGCTTTACCTTTTTAAGAACATTCAATATAGGCCTTGAATCAGCCGTGGATTTCAGCATGTTCGGCTTTTTAGGCAAATGGGCACTTGCGGTTTTATCGTATTTTTATAAAATTACCCATAATTACGGCTGGGCAATAATAATGCTCACTATAATAATTCAGATTATAGTTATGCCTTTATCTTTAAAAAGCTACAAGGCCATGGCTGCTATGAAACGCGTTCAGCCGATGATAAAAGAAATTCAGGACAAATTCAAAGGCGACCCGAAAAGACTGCAGGCTGAAATGTTAAACATTTACAAAACGCAAAAAGTTAATCCTTTGGGCGGCTGTCTTCCTATGATTTTGCAATTGCCTATTTTCTGGGCGTTTTTCTCAATGCTCAGAAACGCTTATGAACTTAGAAACGAGCCCTGGATTTTGTGGGTAAAAGATTTATCCGCTCCTGACCAATTCATGGATTTGGGATTTTTAACTATAAACCTGCTTCCTTTGATAATGGGCTTAGGGATGTTTTTACAGCAAAAAATGACGGCGGTATCTTCCGACCCGATGCAAAGAAGAATAATGTATTTAATGCCTATAATTTTCACGTTCTTGTTTTGGACATTCCCGTCCGGACTTGTCCTCTACTGGCTTACAAACAGCGTGTTCTCAATGGGCTTGCAATATTTTGTACTAAAAAAAGATAAAGAAAGAGTACAACTCTCGGGAGTGAATCGTGCCTGAAATAGAAATTACGGGAAAGACAATAGAAGAAGCAATAAATAAAGGGCTTGCTCAGCTGGGCTGTGAAAGAAAAGACGCTGAAATAAAAATTCTTGATGAAGGTTCAAGCGGACTGTTCGGGCTTATGGGCGCGAAACCGGCAAGAGTTTTGATTTCCGTAAGTTCTTCAAAATGCTCTGAGCAAGTTCAGATCAGTGAAAAAGAAAGCGAAGCCGACGTAAAAAAGATTCGCGAAAATGTTGAAACTATTTTAAAAAATATTTTAAATAACATGGGCATTGAGTTTAAAGAAATCAGTTCATCTTATGAAAACAAAACCGTAAACGCCCAGGTTTCCGCAAGCAACGGAAGTTTTATTATAGGCAAAAACGGCCAGACTTTAGACGCTTTGGAATATATAATTCAAATTATCGCAAACAACGATTCGGCTTTTAAAATAAAGGTAAACATTGACTGCGAAAATTACAGAATAAAACAAACCGAAAAACTGAAAATCTTAGCTGATAAAGCCGTGGAATATGTTATTCGCACAGGTAAAATTTACCGTTTCGATCCTATGGGCGCAAAAGAAAGAAAAATAATACACACTTATCTTGAAAACAACTCCAAAGTAGAAACCTTTTCCGAAGGCGAAGGCGCATTCAGAAAAGTCGGCGTGAAAGCAGTTAAGAGTTAAAAATAAAACCGTCGTTAATGTCATTGCGATGAGGAAACATTTTTCCGAAGAAGCAATCCATTTTTTCTATTATCGTCATTACAGTCGCGAAGCAAGCCTGTCCCATCCGTTGCGCGACGAATAAGGAGCGCATGCCAACGGCGGGCACGAGATGTGAGTGCCCTATACAATTTACACGGGAATCCGCAATCTATTCCGTGTCCTAAGTGTCACCCTGAACTTGTTTCAGGGTCATGTAGTTTATATTTTAACGACGGGATGCTGAAACGAGAGTTCAGCATGACATACTTTAAAAGAATCTGCCGCAATAATAACCAACAACAAAAACACCCAAAATAAAAAAGACCTGAAGAATTTCTCAGGTCTTTTCTACTTTGCTTATATTGTTAATTTTTACACACGGTTATTTCTTGTTGTCGGTTCCCGGCTTTCTGCTGTTGTCAGCCTGCTGGGCGCCTTTGTCAGAAGTTTGTCCATAGCCGGTATTGGCATTGTTGCCTTTAGTTTTATCTTCCACTTTTTCCGCTTCTTTGGTTACTTCTTCTTCAATTTCTTTTACTTCTTCAACAACTTTTTCTTCTACTTTCTTCACTTCGTCTTTCACAGGGGCTGTAGGTTTTACAGGAGTTGCCGGTTTTGCCGGAGCCGCTGGTTGTTTTGGCGCGGGCGCCGCTGGCTGTTTCACCGCAGGAGCTGCAGGTTTTGCAGGCTCTGCTGGTTTTGGCTGCTCAACAACTGGTTCCGCAGGTTTTACAGGTTCTGCCGGCTTTGCAGGCTGCGCAGGCGTATTTCTTGCAGGAGGAGTCGGCGCTTGTTTTACAGGCGTCGGCTGCTTGCCAGCAGGTGTCGACGGCTGTTTTACTTCCGGAGCCGCCGGCTCTTGTTTTGGCTCTTCTACAACTGCCGGTTCAGCCGGTTTCGCTGGCTCTGCAGGTTTTGCAGGCGTCGAAGGCGTATTTCTGTTAGGAACAGACGGGGCCTGTTTTGCAGGCGTTGGCGGCTGCTTTACTCCAGGCGCAGGCTGTCTTGAATTATTATTATTTTTAGGATCAACAACTGGTTCAGGCTTCGGTTCTTCAACAACTGCCGGTTCGGCTGGCTTTGCCGGATCTGCGGGTTTTGTCTGCGCAGGCGTATTTCTTCCGGGAGTATTATTAGGCTGCTGTTTCGCAGGCTGTTTTACGGGCATTTGCCTGACATTGCCTTTTGTATCTGTAACAGTTACCATTTCAACTTCTTCTTCCGGTTCCGGCTCAGGCTCAACAGCGGCTTCTGCTCTTGGAGCCGGAGCTCTTGTAGTAGAAGGAGTTCTTACATTTCTGTTTTGCGGCTGTGCGACTGTTCTTACGGATTGAGTCTTTTTTACTTCATAATTCACAGGCATTTCGTTCTTTGGTCCTTCAAGCGCTTCTTTTAAAAAGTTGGTTATATCAATATTTTTTGAAAAATCTATCGCAGTATAGCCTCTGTCTTCTTGTATGTTAATATACGCGCCTTTAGCGACTAAAAATTTTACTCCCGCAATATTTCCGCTTTGTACCGCGACCATTAAAGGAGTCATACCGTTTATATCAATAGTATTAATATCGTTGGCAATATAAGGGGCTGCCGCTTCTAAAAGAACGGCATCTTTTCTCTGCGCGGCATAAAATACAAGTCCGCGTCCTTGTTCATCGCCCATTCCCGCGTCCGCTCCGGCTTGCAGTAAAACTCTTACAGCTTCTTTATTGCCTAGCTTCGCCGCTTTAATTAAAGCTTCGTCAGCGTCCCAGGCCGAATAATCATAATCTCTTCTGCCCGCGCCCGCTCTTACAAGCACTTCCAAAACTTTCGCATCGTTTGGATTGTTCACGCCCATTTGCAATATAGGGTAATTATAAATATCAGCATGATTGTTCACCAAAAGCTGAACCATAGACAAATAATTTCTGCCAACGGCAATAGTTAAAGCCGTTTGGTCATTAACGTCTATATTAACATCCGCGCGCGCAGTGTTGACCAAAAACGTCGCTACTGTATACTGGTTCTTTTTCGCGGCTTCCATTAAAGCAGTCGCTTCAAAACCTGACGCGTAATATGCTTCGTCTACGTCATACCCTTCATTAACAAGACGTCTTACTTCAGTAACATTACCTGTGCCTGCCGCGTATATCAACTGCGTTGTTGACACATTTTTTACTGCCGAAGGCTGGGCTTCAACAACTCTTTCATGAACAACCGTGTGCGTACAGCTTGCAAGTCCGAAAACAGCAACAGCTAAAGCAAAAAATAAACCATTTTTCATACTTCTTCCCCCTGTGTTTTGAATATAGCAAATAAAGCATTGCTGAAAGTGTTTCAATTCTATTATTTATTTCAATTAAAATCAACTTTCAATAACTAAACGCAAGGTTCAACAATTTTATTGCATACATATTATGATATAATAATGAACATTATGAATTACGAAACAGAAGATACTATTGCCGCTTTATCGACCGCCGCGGGAAAATCCGCGATCGCGGTTATACGTCTTTCCGGCAGGCAGTCGCCTGATATTATAGAAAAGATTTTCGAAACGAAATCTCAAGATAAACAAATAAAATACGGTTATATAGTTGACGGAAACAACAAAATAGACGAGGTACTATGTGCCTTTTTTAAAGCCCCTGATACATATACCGGTGAAGATTTGATTGAAATTTCAACGCACGGAAATCCTGTTATTGTAAAAGAGATTTTAGACCTTTTATACAAAAACGGCGCGCGTCCGGCCGAGCCCGGAGAGTTTACATACAGAGCTTTTATAAACGGGAAAAAAGATCTGGCCCAGGCAGAAGCTGTCTGCGCTTTAATTTCAAGCAAAACGGCGGCTGCCGCGAAAGCAGCGTTAAATAATGTAAGCGGCGAATTTTCAAACAAAATTAAAGGCATCAAAAATACTCTTATTAATTTGCTTGCTTATATGGAAGTGTCGCTAGACCATCCGGAAGAAAATATAATGTTTTTATCGCGAGAAGAAAAGACTGAGCGGCTTGGCAATTTAATAGAGCAAAACCAAAAACTTATAGAGAACTATAAAGTAAGCGAAAGTCTGCAAAAAGGCTTGAAAGCCGCAATTATAGGAAAGCCAAACGCAGGAAAATCTTCACTTTTAAACGCGATTTTAGGCAAAAACCGCGCGATTGTAACTGAAATAGAGGGAACTACAACCGATACCATAGAAGAAATAATAGACTGCCGCGGCATTCCTTTAACAATAATAGATACCGCGGGAATAAGAACGCATACAGAAAATTCTATTGAAGTTTTAGGGCAGGAGCGCTCAAAAGACGCCGTGCAAAAAGCGGATTTAATAATATGGGTAATAGACGGCTCGCAGCCCTTAGATAAAAACGATCAGGAAATCGCGGACTTTATAACAAAATCAAACTTAAATACACCTATAATAGAAGTAGTCAATAAATCTGACTTACCGTCCGTCATTGCGAGGAACGACAAAGTCGTGACGCGGCAATCCAGGGTCGCTTCATTAGCCGTATCTTCAAAAACCGGCTCCGGAATCCCAGAACTATTAGATGCTATTGCCAAAATAGCAGGAATAACCGAAACTAACGATTATTTAATGATAACATCCCGTCATTTTGACCTGCTAAAAAAAGCACAATGCGCTTTGGAAAAAACAAAAGAGCAATATATGCTGCAAGACGCAGATGAAATCGCAGCGTTTGAACTTCGCACCGCTTTAGCAGCCTACGAAGATATTTTAGGAATAACCACCTCTCATGATATTTTGGATACAATCTTCTCAAATTTTTGCATAGGAAAATGAAACTCAAACATTATTTTTATTGTCTGCTAGTGTTAAATTTGATAAAATTTATTCACAAAAACTAAAAATGGAGGATGTATGAAAGCTTATAAATATATTTGTTTTGTATTTTTAGCAACAACAATATTATTCTTTAACGGATGCGCAACAACAACATCCAAACAACAGAGTTATGGCTCTGTTTCAGACGTCAATAATGCAGTTGTAAAAGATTTTGAAGTAAAAGGTATTATTTTTCTAAAATCAACAGCAATAGAAAAAGTAGACATCCGTGGAAGAGAAGTCGTAAAAGGGTCTCGCATAACTTACGAGATGCTAATGAAAGAAGCTCAAAATCTTGGTGCGGATGATATTATGAATTTAAGAATAGATGAAGAAGTCTTGCCTACTAAAAATAAATTCGATCCGATAAAAGAAATCAAGTATACGGCAACCGCTATTGCAATAAAATATACAAATGCCATACCTGTTCCCGTAACAACGCATATAGAAAAAAGAAATACTTATATTAACCAAACTGTTCGTTAAACTCCCAATATTATAAAAGGGTCTTTTCTTTATGAGACAAAAACACGGACAGAACTTCTTAATAGACAACAATATAGCAAACAACATAATCAAAGCCGCCGAACTAACTAATGAGGACAATGTCCTCGAAATCGGTCCGGGAAAAGGCGTTTTGACAAAACTTATACAGCCAAAAGTTAAACATTTAACCGCTGTGGAAATAGATCCGGCTTTATCGCAGAAATTAAATTATTATTATTCATTCCACAACATTAATAACATTGAAATAATAACTGCTGATTTTTTAAAGCTAAACATTGATGACAAAAAACCTATTTGTCATTGCGGGCAACGACCCGCGATCTCCGATTTACAACAAGATTGCGGCTCAGAGGCCGCAATGACGACGCAGAAAATGGCAGTGAACTCAACTCTTCAGTCTTCACTCTTCACTTTGCCTTTCAAGGTTATTTCCAATCTCCCTTACAATGTAGGCACCGCAATTATTCAAAAGATTCTGCCTATGCCAAGCTGGACACAATGTGTCCTTATGCTTCAAAAAGAAGTTATTGAAAGGCTTGCGGCTAATCCGGATGATGACGAATACGGCTACATTTCGCTTTTTACACAATATTACGCTAACCGCGAAATCCTTTTTGACGTTTCGCCCAAATGTTTTAATCCGCCGCCGAAAGTAATTTCATCAGTAATAAAACTTACAAACAAAAATTCGCCTGAACCGAATAAACTGCTTTTCCCTTTTATAAAACACGCTTTCAGCCAGCGCAGAAAAACCATTCTGAACTCTTTGAGCTCTTTTGCAAATATCGACAAAATCAAAGCCGCTGAAATTCTAAAATCCTGCAGTTTAGACCCCATGCTGCGCCCCGAAAAACTTTCTTTATCAGACTTTGTAAATCTAACTGAAAAATTGTATATCTAAAAACTCTGCATTTCTGTGTTGTCATTGCGGACACCGATCCGCAATCTCTCATTAAACCATGGATTCCGGATCAAGTCCGGAATGACAGACTGGCAAAAATAACTGCAAACAAAATTCTGTGCCAAAGCAAACAAAATAAAAAGAATACTTGACAAAATATCACAAATTTTATACAATTTTATTTGTCAAAAATCTTTCATTTTTCAATGAGTTTTGATGTTGTTGATAACTATATTCACACTTGTGGATAACTTGAGGATTGTATGAGCGTTTCGATTGTAGAACTATGGCAAAAAGTTGTGGATAACATCAATTTATCCGTTTCGCAGGAAACCTATAATTTATGGATTGCGCCGCTAAAACCGCTAAATTTAGAAAACAATATTTTTACGGTAGCTGTGCCAAATGTTTACTTTTCTCAATGGATAGAAACCCATCACAAAAAAAATATAGAACAGTTTTTAACCGACGTTTTAGCGCAGCAGACAAGTCTTGAATTTAAACCGCAGCAGGATTTAAAGCCCATTATAGCGCAGGTTGAAAACACGCCCGCGCCTGCAGACGTCCCGCAGGTACAAAGCGTCCAAAAAGACCAAATAAACCCTAAATACGTTTTTGATCGTTTTGTCGTAGGTTCTTCAAACAGATTTGCCCACGCATGCGCGGAATCAGTAGCAAAAAATCCTGGGAAACAGTTTAATCCGCTTTTTATTTATGGCGGTGTAGGGCTCGGAAAAACGCATTTGCTTCACGCAATAGGCAATTATATAAAACAGTCCAACCCTAACTTGAGGGTTTTATACACGACAACCGAAAAATTTACTTCCGAATTTATAGATTTTTTGCGTTTTGACAAAATGCCTGAGTTTCACAAGAAATACAGAAGCCTCGATTGTCTTTTAATAGACGATATACAGTTTTTGGGCGGCAAAGGAAAATCTCAGGAAGAATTTCACAATATGTTCAACACGCTTCATACTTCAGGCAAACAAATTGTAGTGTCTTCGGATCGTCCTCCCAAAGAGCTTGAAAACATAGAAGAAAGGCTTATTTCGCGCTTTGAGTGGGGCGTTGCAGCGGACATTCAGGCGCCGGATTTGGAAACAAGAATAGCGATTCTTCGCAAAAAAGCGGAAGATGAAAAATTTTATGTTCCGGACGATGTTCTTTTATATATCGCCACGCATATAAAATCTAATATCAGGGAATTGGAAGGCTCTTTGTTAAGAATTACCGCGTTTGCGGCTTTTACAGGCACTCCTTTAACTGTGGACTCTGTCCAAAAAATATTGAAAGACATAATAAAACAAACTGATGTCCGCATAACAATAGAACAAATACAAAAAGTTATAGCGCAGGATTTTAATATGGACTTAAGAGATATGCGTTCCAAGCGCAGAACAGACGCGATAGCGTTCCCGAGACAAATAGCAATGTACCTCGCGCGCACTCTTTCTGATGAATTTTCTACAAACGATATTGGCGAAGCTTTCGGCGGAAGAGATCATACCACAGTCATGCACGCTTGTAAAAAAATATCGGAAAAAGTAAACTCCGACCCGTATTTTAATACAAAAATCAACCAGCTTATCAAAAAAATAAGAGAATCCAGCGACAATTAACAACTATTATATTGTCACACTGAGCGAAGCCGAAGTGTCTGCCGTTAAAAGGCAAATATTTCGACTTCGCAATTACATTGTTCCGTTCAATATTACAAAGCAATATATTAAGCAATATTTTCATTCATTATTTATCAATTAATAATTGTATGTTTACGTGCATAATTGCTCTAAAATTTGTATAATATTTCTATACGCTGATAATGTTTATAACTTTACGGTTTTACCAACGTAATTATTAAACTCAACTTTTTTTAAATTTATATTTATAATTATAGATTATTTACATTACTAAACACTTATTAACAATATACAGCCGCCTATTATAATAACAATCTTTTTTTTAAAAAAGGAGAATAAAGAAATGAAAGTAATTTGTGGAAAAGAAGAATTAATGAGAGGGATTCAAACAGTTTCACCCGTAGCGTCTTCAAAAAGCACGCTTCCTGTATTGTCAAACTTTTTATTTGAAACCGAAAAAAATATAATAAAACTTTCATCTACCGACTTAGAAATAGCGGTAAAATGCCAAATTAAAGGCGAAATCATAGAAGAAGGCGGAATAACAATACCCGCTAAAAGATTTGCCGATATAATAAAAGAACTTTCCAATGACGCGGAAATAGAAATAAGAGCAGACGAAACAAACCAAATAAACATAAAATCAGGAAAATCAAAATTTACTTTAATGGGAATATCTAAAACAGAATATCCCGTTATTCCGGAATTTCCTAAAGAAAATAATTTTACTATAAAATCCGACGTTTTCTCATCAATGCTTAAAAAGACGGTTTTTGCTGTTTCCAAAGATACACAAAGATATGTTTTAAACGGCGTTTATTTTATAGCCGAAGAAGGCATTTTAAGAATGGTTGCTACAGACGGCAGAAGGCTTGCCTACGTTACATCGGAGTCGCTTGATAAAAAAATAAAAGGCAAAGCTATTGTGCCAACAAAAGCCATTGCAGACATGTTAAGGCTTATTTCTGCAGCTGATACGGCAGAAGATATAAAAGTAGGAATAGCGGACAATCAGTGCGCTATAGAATTTAAAGATATAACGTTCTTATCAACGCTTATAGAAGGCGTTTTCCCCAACTATGAGCAGGTAATACCTAAAAAGACTGAATCGCAGGTAAAACTTAGCGTAAAAGATACTTTAACAGCCGTAAAACAAATGGCGCTTTTAACCGGCGACAAACTTTCTTCGGACAGATCTTCAGCTGTAAAATTTTATTTTAGCGCTAACGTATTAAGAATTTCCGCATCAACGGCAGGACTTGGTTCTGGAGAAGTGGAAGTGGAAGTAGATTATAAAGGCGAACCAACGGAAATAAATTTTAACCCTAATTTTATAAAAGAAGTTCTGCAAAATGTTGACGAAGAGTCTGCGGTATTTGCGTTTACCAACGCGTTAAACCCCGCGACCCTTTCCCCCGAAAAAGATAAAAACTACCTTTGCGTAGTAATGCCGATGAGAGTTTAAACGGCAGTTTGAAGAGTGGAGTGTGGAGAGTGAAGTTAACGGCAAAGGTTGTTGCCGTCATTGCGAGGAAGGACGAAATCCTGACGCGGCAATCCAGGGTTATTGATTATCATCCTAACTTTCCATTTTAAAAACATATGGCTTATTTTGAAGAAAAAAAATCCTATAAAAAAAGAAAATCCGAACTTTTGCCCGTAGCAGACATTTTAGAACCCATAAAAAAAATGCTGGGGCTGGATGAAGATTTTTTTACAATAATGAAAGTGTGGGACAAAGAACTTGGCATAGACGGTGTGGAAGTATGCGGCTACAAAGACGGAACAATTTTTGCCCAAACAAAATATAACGCGGTAATAAACGAAATTTTAATCCGTAAAAAAGAAATAATTAACAAACTTAACCAATATGTAGGCAACGCAAAAATAAAAAACATAAAAGTTACTATTAAATAATCTTATATAAAAACAAGCTTTGCTTGAAGGAGTTTTAAATGTCAGACGAAATCAAAAACGATAGTGCTAAAAAAGCCAGCGAATACGGCGCGGGAAATATTCAAATTTTGGAAGGTCTTGAAGCTGTCCGCAAAAGACCGGCGATGTATATCGGCTCAACCGGCGCTTTAGGGCTTCATCATCTGGTGTACGAAGTTGTGGACAATTCCATAGACGAAGCTCTTGCAGGACACTGTAAAAATATAGACGTGACAATTCATACCGATAATTCTATAACCGTTCTTGACGACGGCCGCGGAATTCCGGTAGGACCGCATCCGGATCCTAAATTTAAAGGCATGGATTCTTTGGAAATAGTTTTAACAAAACTTCATGCGGGCGGAAAGTTTGATAAAGATTCTTACAAAGTTTCAGGCGGTCTTCACGGCGTGGGCGTATCATGCGTAAACGCGTTAAGCGACCTTTTGGAAGCGGAAGTTTACCGCGACGGAAAAATCTATAAACAAACTTTTTCAAGAGGAAAAGCGCAAGGATCCGTAAAAGAAATCGGAAAAACCGACCAGCGCGGAACAAAAATCCATTTCCATCCCGACCCGGAAATTTTTACCGTCACGGTTTATTCTTTTGACACGCTTACCAACCGTTTAAGAGAGCTGGCATTTTTAAACGCCGGTACGCATATAAGAATTTCCGACGAAAGAGAAGATAAAGAACATATATTTTCTTACGAAGGCGGCATAAAAACTTTTGTACAGTATCTAACAGCCAACAAAACCGTCGTTAATAAAGACCCTATATATTTTTCCAAAGAAAAAGAAAATGTTGTAGTAGAAGTCGCGATGCAGTATAACGATTCTTACAACGAACAGATTTTCTCTTTTGTAAACAACATTAACACCATAGAGGGCGGAACGCATTTGTCAGGTTTCCGTTCGGCGCTTACCCGTTCGATTAACGACTACATAAAGAAAAATGAAATTTCTAAAACCAAAGATTTAAAGCTTTCCGGTGAAGACGTGCGCGAAGGTTTAACTGCTGTTATATCTACGAAAGTTCCTAACCCGCAGTTTGAAGGGCAGACAAAAACAAAACTCGGGAACGGCGAAGTGGAAGGCATAACACAGTCTGTTGTCGGCGAAGCGCTTACGACTTTCTTGGAAGAAAATCCCGGCATAGCAAAACAAATTTTAGACAAAGCGATTAACGCTGCCGAAGCCAGAGAAGCGGCAAGAAAAGCCCGTGAAATGACAAGACGCAAAGGCGCTCTTGATTCCGCGGCGCTTCCCGGAAAACTCGCGGATTGTTCCGAAAGAGACCCGGAAAAAACCGAACTGTTTATAGTCGAAGGAGACTCCGCAGGCGGTTCCGCAAAACAGGGCAGAGACAGAACTTTCCAAGCAATTTTACCTTTAAGAGGAAAAATTTTAAACGTTGAAAGAGCAAGACTTACAAAAATGCTTGCCAACAACGAAATAAGAACGCTTATTACCGCGATCGGCGCGGGTATAGGCAAAGACGATCAGGACTTTAACATAGAAAAAGCGCGTTACCATAAAATAATAATTATGACCGACGCCGACGTTGACGGCGCGCATATCAGAACGCTGCTTTTGACGTTTTTCTATCGCCATATGCCGCAATTGATAGAAAAAGGTTATATCTACATTGCCCAACCCCCGCTTTATAAAGTTAAGAAAAATAAAAAAGAAATGTATCTTGAAAGCGAAGACGAATTAGACAAATTTTTGTTTGCCCAGGCGCTTGACGGTTTACAGCTGATACTTATAAAAGACGGGCAGGAAATTAAAGAAGTTGACGATAAAAACTTAAAACGTATAGTCACAAGCATCAGTGAGCTGGACACGCTTATCAAAAAAATTATAAAAAAAGGCGTAGCGTGGAAAGAATATCTTAAACTGAGAAAAGAAAAAGCCACAAGAGAAGACGGCAAACTGCCGCTTTACAGAATTGTGCAGGACGGCGTGGCAAAATATATTTATTCCGATAAAGAGTGGAAAGAATTTAAAAATACGTTGATTGAAAAACAAAAAGAAGCCGCCGCGAAAGCTGCGGTTGAAAACGGCGAACTTGCAAATGTTTTAGATACTTTTAACCCTGAAGACATAATTCCCGAATATAAAGATTTATGGGAACTCCCGCGAATTGACAAACTTTCCGACCAGCTTCAAGACGAAGGCTTGCATTTGGAGCATTACGGCGAAACGCACACAAAACCCGTTTACAAACTTTGGAATTCGGAAAAGAAAGCCGCGGGCGATATTCACGAACTTAATTCAACAATGGAACTTATAGACACAATCAGAGACCTTGGTCACAAAGGCGCGACGATTCAAAGATATAAAGGTTTGGGAGAAATGAATCCCGAGCAGCTTTGGGAAACAACGATGGACACAACAAACAGAAAACTTTTGCAGGTAAAACTTGAAGACGCAGTAGAAACAGACAGAATTTTTACGACATTAATGGGCGACCAGGTAGAACCGAGAAGAGCGTTTATACAGACGCACGCGTTGGATGTTAAGAATCTTGATATTTAATGTTGTGGCGGCTTAAAATTTTGGGCTGCGACTTTGAAAAATGTAAACTCATTTACCGCTCGGCTTTTCGTAAACTTCGTTTACATTTTTCTTCGCCTTGCCACAAAATTTTAAGCCTTAAAGGCAGTTACAAATAATTATCACGAAAAAAAGGGAACCCTGAGAGAATAATGAGTAAGAAAATTTATCTTGCCAATTGGTTTGAAAAAAATAAAAATAAAATTGTAATGCCCAATATCCAACGTAATTTTGTTTGGAGGGAAAAACAGGTTGAAAAATTGTTTGATTCAATCAATAAAGGATATTTTATAGGAATGTTCTGGATTTGGAAACCAAGTAAAGCAAGCGAATTGGAAAAAGTAGGATATTGGCAGCTTCTGAAATATTATAATTCCAAAGAAACAATAAAAGCGACAGATTTAAATATTCAAGACAAAATAGGTGTTTTAGACGGACAACAAAGATTAAGCGCTATATCTATCGGGCTATATGGTTCTTACAATGAAAGAAAACTTTACTTTAATACAGAATGTAAACGCAATGAAAATCCATTCAAGTTTTTAGATGAGCATCAAGCAGGCAAAGGTTTTTTTAAAGTGGGCGATATTCTTATCGGAAACAAACAACTTGATCCAAAATTTCGAGAATTCAAAAATAAGTTTCAAAAAGCACTCTTTATCAGTCATGAAGTTAATGGTGATATTGGCGAAATAACAGATATTTTTGAGAGAGTTAACAAGGGAGGAACCTCGTTATCAAACAGCCAAGTCTTACTCTCAAGATTGACGGCTAAACCAGAATGGGGAAAGGATGGAAGGAAAAAATTAGAAAATTTAAGGCGAAAAATTGAAAAAGAATTTGAAATTTCAATAGATTATGAATTTATAATGAAGACAAGCTTGTTTTTATCGGGCGAAACTATTAAATTCAAAGCAAATCAAGGCATAACTGATAAAATTGATAAATCATTAGATGTAATATATAAAAATTGGAACAGAATAGAAAAAGCTATTTTGCGTATGGCAGGCAAAATCAATCAGCTTGGGTTTAGCGATAAAAATATAACATCTGATAGTGCCCTTATTCCTCTTGTATATATATTTTATAAAAACAAGAAAAGATCAGATGATGAAATTAAAGAATATTTATTTAGATCGTTTTTAAAAAGAATTTATGGAAAATCTACAGATACAACATTATTAAAAGTAAGAAATATTATAGATAAAAATAAGTCAAATTCTTTAGGAAGTATTTTAAAAAATGACTTGTTTGTCCTTTCAGCTCATGATATATCTGAAATTCTAGATTTTAAGAAAAGTAAATATAGCAAGCTGGCATTAATGATACTGTATGATGATTATAATTATTCTGAAAAAGATTTTGACCAGGATCATATGCATCCGCATAGCATCTTTGAAAACAAAGACGGATTAATTGAAAAATTACAGAAAGAAAGAATAACAAAAATAAGAGCGGAACAATGCTTTATAGAATGGAGAACGAAAAAAGACCGTCTGCCTAATTTGGAGATGTTGCATGCAAGAAAAAACAAGGAAAAAAATAAAAGCTCTCTTGAAGCTTATTGGAATAAACATAAAAAAGCATTAAACAGAGAGGATCATTTTTTGAAGCAAAATACATCGTTGCTATTAAGAGATTTTGACAATTTTTATAAAACACGAGAGCGCAAAATGAGAGAGAAGTTAAAAAAATATTTTAAAGTAAGGTAGTTGTTTCTAAAATGCAAACATTAAAGGTTGCAGAAATTAGGAAAAGGAGAATCAAAATGTCTAAATTATCAAAAATTTTTATTTGTTTGTCCTTTGCTTTTATTTTTTCGGGAGTTGCATTTGCCCAAAATTTTAAAAATTTGCCTGAACCGGACAAAACCGGCGGAAAGCCATTAATGGAAGCTCTTAATTTAAGAAAAACAGACAGAAATATAAGCGCAAAACCTCTTCCCGCGCAAGAACTTTCAAATCTTTTGTGGGCAACTTGGGGCATAAACCGCGCTGACGGCAGACGCACTGCGCCTACCGCGAGAAACAGCCAAAGAATTGAAGTTTATGCTGTTTTACAAGACGGCGTTTGGTTATACGATGCAAAAAACAACAGATTGCAGCAAATTTTAAGTTCGGATGAAAGAAGCAAATTTTCGCCTGCGGGCGTTACATTGCTTTATGCCGCGGATGCTGGCGACGCGTTTGCCCAAATGCACGTTGGCACGCTTTATCAAAACGCGGGACTATACTGCGCTTCCGCAGGTTTTGCGAACGTAGTCAAAGCAAACGGCAGAGATACGCTTAAAGGAACGCTCCCGTTGCCGAAAGGTTATGAAGTTATGATTGTTCATCCTATAGGGTATGCAAATTAAGCCGGCATAAAAAGATTAAAATAAAAATGAAATACAATTTTGACAAAGTAATTAACAGAAAAAATACAGATTCTTTAAAATGCGATTTTGTCAAAGAATACGGATTTTGCGAAGGTACGCTTCCTTTGTGGGTGGCAGATATGGATTTTCCCGCTCCGCCGGAAGTAACTGACGCTCTTGTAAAATCCGCGCGGCACGCGATCTTTGGTTATACAGTTGCGAAAGACGATTATTATCAAGCCGTTCAAAATTGGTTTCTTAAAAGATTTAATTTTAAAAGCGAAAAAGAATGGATTGTCCAAACGCCCGGAGTTGTTTTTGCGATATCGATGGCTATCAGAGCTTTTACAAAACAATCTGACGCAGTGCTTATACAAACGCCCGTTTATCATCCTTTTCACGCGGTCGTTAAAGTAAACAAAAGAAAGTTAGTAAAAAATTCTTTAGTTTTGCGCGGCGGAAAATATGAAATAGATTTCGCGGACTTTGAAAAGAAAATTAAAGAAGAAAAAGTTAAACTTTTTATTTTGTGCAGTCCGCATAATCCCGTGGGCAGAGTGTGGTCTAAGGAAGAGCTGAAAAAAATAGGAAACATTTGTCTTAAATACGGCGTAATTGTTGTTTCAGATGATATTCACTGTGATTTTGTTTACAAAGGTTTCAAGCATACTGTATTTGCGGGCTTGAGCGAAAAATTTTTAAAAAATAGCGTAACATGTACCGCGCCGAGCAAAACTTTTAATCTTTCAGGGCTTCAGGCGTCTAATATTTTTATAGCAAACGATCTTTTAAGAAAGAAATTTGAAGAAGAGATTAAAAAAACCGGCTATGAGCAAGCCAACACTATGGGGCTTGTTGCCTGCAAAGCAGCGTATTTATACGGCGAAAAATGGGTTGACGAGCTAAACGCGTACATTGAAAAAAATATAGATTTTGTGGAAACGTTTCTAAAAGAAAATATGCCGCAAATTAAACTTATAAGACCGCAGGGAACGTATTTGTTATGGCTGGATTTTCGTTCTTTAAATTTAAAACCGCAGCAATTAAAAGACTTAGTATCAAAAAAAGCAAAACTGTGGTTTAGCTACGGACAAACATTCGGCATAGAGGGAAAAGGTTTTTTCAGAATGAATGCCGCTTCGCCGTTATCTGTAATAAAAGAAGCGCTAAAAAGACTTGAAAAAGCGGTAAATTCTTAATTTGAGAAAAAAATGGCAACAAGACAAGATTTTATTGATTATATTTGCGAACAAATAGCCGGTACCGGAAACATCCGGTACAAAAAGATGTTTGGCGAATATATGGTTTATGTTAACGATAAGCCTGTTTTGCTTGTTTGCGATAATACGGTATTTGTTAAAATGCTGTCTTGCGTGGAAGATTTAATGGAGAATTCCTCAAAAGGGTTTCCTTACAAAGGCGCGAAAGAACATTATATTTTAGATATAGATGATGCGGTACTTGCAAAAGACGTTACGCGTATTTTAGAAAAAAATACGCCTTTGCCAAAGCCAAAAGCTAAAAAGAAAACAGGAAAAGTTAAAAGTAGTAAAAAGTGATATTTTTTGAAAAAATAATAAATAAAAAATTATTGTTTTTTCAACAAATTTTAGTATTTGATACTAGCTTTTTACTAAAACCTACTAGTGTAGTAATTGACAAAGCGAAACAGATTTTATACACTAATTACTAATAATAAAACTATTGGTAGAATAAAATGAAATTACCTGAAAAACCAAACTTTAATTGGATTGAAATATTAAAACAAATAAGCCAAGAAAATATTGATTTATTTGCATATCTTTTAACTGATACAGATTCTGAATTAGATAAAGCAGTAAAAAAAGCTATTAATAACTGTGATTACTGGGACAGCGTAAAATATTATTCGCTCCCGGAAAATATAACTCCGGAACAATTTTGGGCGTTGATTAATTTTAGGAAATCAAATATCAGTAAAAAACAGATATATATAGGCGATCAAAATTGTAAAATTCTTGAAACATCAGAAATACAAAAAAAATTAAGCATTATTGACAGGCATTTTTCTAAATATAATTTGACAGCAGAAGAAGCAAACGAATATTCTGTAAACTCATTAATGGAAGAAGGTATTGCTTCAAGTCAATTGGAAGGCGCGGCTGTTACTCGGGAAATAGCAAAAGAGATGCTGCGAACAAACAGCTTGCCGAAAAGCATAGACGAACAGATGATTTTAAATAATTACAAAGCGATGGAATATATAGATACGAAGTGTGGAGATACGTTAAGTCCGGAAAAGATAAAATATATTCATAAAATTATTACCGAAAAAACGCTTGAAAATGAAGAAAAAGCCGGAATGTTTAGAAAAGATACTGATAATGTACGCGTTGTTGACTCAAGAGATAATACTTTGTTGTTTGATCCTCCTAAAGCGGAAAATGTTGAGTACCTTATAGAACAATTATGCTCTTATGCTAATAAAAATGACGAGGATGATTTTATTCATCCGGCTATAAAAGCCATAGCTATACATTTTTGGCTTGCATACATACATCCTTTTGTTGACGGAAACGGTCGTACGGCAAGGGCATTGTTTTATTGGTATATATTAAAAAGCGGTTATAAGAGTTTTAAATATTTGGTTATATCGCGTATTTTAAAAGAAAAACCTATACAGTATGCAAGAGCATATCTTTATAGCGAATACGACGATAATGATTTAACTTATTTTGTCAATTTTAATTTAGATATTATACTCGATGCAATAAAACGATTTGACGAATATGCCGAAAATAAAAAAGAAGAAAATAAAAAAACAGCGGATTTAATAGAACAAGACATAGAATTAAATTTCAGGCAAAGAAGTATAATGAAAACGTTTATTAAGGACAGGAACATAAGAAATATAGAGTATTTTAAAAACACTTTAAATGTTGCTTATGAAACTACCAGGAAAGACCTAGACTTTCTTGTAAAAAAAGGCTTTTTGACAAAGAATAAAAGAATCAAACAATTTGTTTATTCTCTAAGTAATAAATTAAAGGAAAAATTGAAAGACAATAACAATTAAATTCATTGTATTTTCAATGAATTTTAATATTTGCTACTAGCTTGCTACTAAAATCTACTAGCGAAGTAATTGAAAGAATTAAAAAATAATAAATCCACGTAAAGGAAATGAAAATGGCAGACAAAGACACCAAAAAGAACGAAGAACAGGAAGCGGCGCTTCCTGCAGGTATTTTTCCGCGCAACATTGAAGACGAAATGAAAACGTCTTACATAGATTACGCCATGAGCGTAATCGTGGGAAGAGCGCTTCCGGATGTCCGCGACGGTTTAAAGCCTATTCACAGGCGCATACTTTATACCATGAAAGAAATGGGGATGAAGCACGGCACCGCATATAAAAAATCCGCAAGGGTAGTCGGTGACGTTATGGGTAAATACCATCCGCACGGCGACAGCGCGATTTACGAATCTATGGTGCGTATGGCGCAGGAATGGTCTTTGCGTTACCCCTTGGTTGACGGTCAGGGAAACTTCGGCAGCATAGACGGCGACTCTGCCGCGGCAATGCGTTATACCGAAGCGCGTATGGACGCGATTGCGGATGAAATGCTTGCCGATTTAGACAAAAATACAGTTGACTTTATGCCAAACTACGACGGTTCGTTAAAAGAACCCGTAATTCTTCCCGCAAAACTTCCTGGACTTTTGATTAACGGTTCGCAAGGTATCGCGGTAGGTATGGCGACAAACGTTCCAACGCATAATTTAAGCGAAGTCTGCGATGCTGTTTCCGCTTTGATAGACGATCCGGAACTTCCCGTTTCGGAAATCGGCAAATACATAAAAGGTCCGGACTTTCCTACCGGCGCAATAATACTTGGCAAAGGCGGCATAAAAGACTATTTCGAAAGAGGCAGAGGTTCCATAAAAATGAGAGCCAAAGTCGAAATCGAAGAAGCCAAAAACGGCAGGGAAACAATTATAGTCAACGAAATTCCTTATCAGGTAAACAAAGCAAACCTGATAATGTCCATAGCCGAACTTGTAAAAGATAAAAAAATCGACGGCATTTCCGACCTTCGCGACGAATCAGCACGCGACGACATAAGAATAATCATAGAAATTAAAAGGGACGCAAACGCCCAGGTTGTTTTAAACCAGTTATACAAACACACCGCTTTGCAGTCGTCTTTTGGCGTTATAATGCTTGCGCTTGTCAACAACCGCCCGAAAGTGATGAACATAAAAGAAGTGCTTGAGCATCACATCGAGCACAGAAAAATCGTTATTGTACGCCGCACAAAGTTTGAGCTTCAAAAAGCCGAAGCAAGAGCGCACATTTTGGAAGGTTTGAAAATCGCGGTTGATAATATAGACGCGGTAGTAAAAATTATCAGAGGCGCTAAAGATAAAGATGACGCGCGCGAACAACTGATGGCGAAATTCAAACTTTCAAAAGTCCAGTCCGAAGCTATTTTGGAAATGCGTCTGCATCAGCTGACCGGACTTGAAAGGGAAGAATTAGACAAAGAATATCTTGAAATCATAAAAACAATCGAAAGGCTGCGTTCAATTTTGGCAGATCCGAAAAAAGTTGCTGCATTAATTAAAGCCGAAATTGAAGAAATCAAAGAAGAATACGGCGATAAGAGAAGAACGCAAATTCAGGCCGCCGAAGCGGATTTCAATATAGAAGATTTAATTCAGGAAGAAGAAGTCGCGGTAACAATGTCGCACGCGGGCTATATTAAACGTATTCCGCTGGACACTTACAAAGCGCAGCACAGAGGCGGCCGCGGAATTACCGCTATGACCACAAAAGAAGAAGATTTTGTTGAAAATCTTTTCATAACAAGTTCGCACGCCTATCTGTTGTTCTTCACAAGCCGCGGACGTTTGTATTGGAACAGGGTTTACGAAATACCCGAAGCCGGCAGAGCGTCAAAAGGCAAAGCAATAGTAAATCTGTTGCAGCTTGCCCCGGAAGAAAAAATTACAGCGGCAATACCTATAAGAACGCTTAATCTTAAAGAAATAAAAGATGAATACTTGCTTATGTGTACAAGAAACGGCACAATCAAAAAAATTGCGCTTGAAGAATTTTCCAACCCGAGAAAAGGCGGCATAGTTGCCATAAAACTTGACGACGGCGACATTTTAGCCGAAGTTAAAGCAATAGGCAAATGTCCGGAAGTGTTGATAGCAGCCAAAGACGGACAAGCCATACACTTTAAAGAAAGCGAAGTCCGCGCCATAGGCAGAACGGGTATGGGCGTTAACGGCATAGACATAGGAAAAGACGATGAAGTTATAGGTATGGAAGTGCTTTGCAAAGACGACACAGTGCTTGCGGTAAGCGAAAACGGATACGGAAAACGTACAAAAGTAAGCGAATATCGCTTAACGCATCGCGGCGGCAAAGGCGTAATAAATATGCAAACGACTGACAGAAACGGCAAAGTTGTAGGCATAAAACGCGCTAACCCCGGCGAAGAAATAATGATAATGACACAAAACGGCATAACAATAAGAATGAAAGTAGATAACATCTCGGTAATAAGCCGAAATACCCAGGGGGTCCGCCTGGTCAAGCTGGACGCGGACGACAAGGTCGCAGCCATCGCCAGCGTGGTAAAAGAAGACGACGAAGGCGAAACACAAGAAACAACGGAAGAAAAGAAATAAAAACAAAAGCCCCTGAGACCTAATAAGTCAAAGGGGCTTTTTGATTATTTTGAAGAAATTATTACATTTATAGGAAGAAAAAAGATGAAATACAGACTTGGTATTGATTTAGGAACATCTTCAATAGGAATTGCAGCTTTTAGTCTTAAAGAAAATAATGAGATAGATGATTTAATCTATATGGATAGCTATATTTTTGGAGAACCTGTAAATCCAAAAGCTATGGTTACGTTAAACACTGACAGACGTTCAGCCCGCCTTATTCGCCGCCAAATAGAACGGAAAGCCAAAAGGCTCAAAAAGTTAACCTATATTGTAAAAAGCATTGGCGTGTCAAAAGAAAATCTAGATGCTATAAAAGACAGCGATGTCATAGCGCTTCGGGCAAAAGCAATTTCTGAAAAATTAACTTTGCCGGAACTTATAAAAGTATTCAGCCATATTGTGAAAAACAGAGGATACAAAGGTGATTTAAAACGCGCTGAAGGCGATGTTGGCTCAAAAATCAAAGAAACAAAATCAATGTTAGGCGATAAAACATTAGGGCAATTGCTGTATGAAAAAAGAGAGGCGGCAGAAAACAATACCCCTTGGCGAAAGTTAAATCAAGATGGAACGTTCATTACAAGAGATATTATTGAGGATGAATTTGAAAAAATTTGGCAAAAACAGATAAATCATCACGAAGAATTAAAGGGCAATTACCAAATTACATACAAAGAAATGTTTACTAACCACGCAGGCAAAGATGAAGTCTTGCTAAAAGACGCTTTTTTTAGCGCGATGTTTTATCAAAGACCTATCAAGTGGAAACCGGAGACTGTCGGGTTTTGCAGTTTAGAAGAAGACGAATACCGCTCTGCTGTTGCTCAACCTGTTTTTCAAAAATACCGTCTTGCAGCAAACATTGCAAATTTAAGGGTTAAAACATTGGGTTCAAAAGAAGAGTGTTCGTTAACAGAAGATGAAATTAAAAAAATTTATGATTTTGTTTGTGAAAATTTTAAACTATACAATGATAGAGCAAAAATATCGTATAAACTGATTTACGAAAAGCTTGGCTTTAGAGATAACGAAAAATTTACCATTGACCGCGCCAAAGGCGATGCGGCAAAAGACGCAGGACTTAAAGGCATAACAACTTTACAAGCTTTTTATAATTGCGACAAAGAAGATTTTAAATTTATAAACGCTTTTAACTCTCTTTCTGAAAAAGTGCAAGAACTTGCAATGGAATTTTTAGCAAATATAACAAAATATGCTGATATTCAAGAAAATGAAGACGGTTATATAGATTTAAAATTTCCTGAACTTACAAAAAATGTAAAAAATAAAACAGAAGAAGATAATCAAAAAGCAATTATGTTTATAAAAATGCTGCGTAAAGAAGAGATCTTTTACAACAATAAATTTGATTTGGAACAAGGGCGTGCAAGTTATAGCATTAAAGCATTAAATAGAATTATTCCGGAACTTCTAAAAAGTGAAAACGAGCAAAATATCATTAATAAACTTTATCCGCCAAAATCTGAAAGCCAAGAAAATCCTGTTTTGAGAGATTATGAAAAAGTTGCCACAAATAATCCGGTAATAGATAAAGTGTTACGTGAATTTAAACGGACAATGGATTTTATCGTTAAGAAATTTGACGGCAATCCTGCTGAAATGACAATAGAACTTACCCGCGAATTAAAAAATTCTTTAGCAAAAAGAAGCTATATTGAAAAACAAAATCAAATAGCGCAAGACGATAGAACAAAAGCTATAAATGAATTAAAAAGCCACAATATTTATTTGTCAGGTGAAAATATTGAGAAATATCTTTTGAGACAAGAGCAAGACAATCACTGCCCTTACTGCGGTCAAACTTTATCTATAGGCGACATAGTAAATAATACCCAAATAGATCATATAATTCCACAGGCAATAGGCGGACCAAATATCTTTTCAAATAAAATTTTAGCCCATACAAAGTGTAACCATGATAAAGGCAATAAAATCCCTTACGAATATAAATTTCAAAAAGATATAGAAGATTATATTGCTTTTTTGCAAGAGAAGAAAAAGTCTAAAAAAGCCGGCAAAGATGAAAAGATAGATTTTCGTAAAGATAGCTCTTTAATAAATTTAGTTAAATCTCTTTGGCAAAAATACACAAAAGAAAGTAAAGGTTATTATGACAAACGTAAAAGAAAATGGACTGCAACTCAGAAAGGCAAGCGCCTGCTTGATAAAATCAACTTTATTTTAACAAAGCCCGATGAAATAAAAGATATTATAGGTGAGTTTTCAAATCTGCATTTAAATTCTACTGCCTGGATAAATAAAATTATTATGGATTGGAGTAAAGATATTTGTCCAAAAGTTACTCCATCTTTTGGAGCGCTTACCGCGTATTTGAGAAGCAAATGGAATTTTAGTGAAATTTTACCTCTTGTTCGTATTTCCGAAGGTAAAAAACTCTTTGATGAAAATGACAAAGAGATAGACAGCAAAAAATGGCAGGAATTATGGATAAAACATGATTTAAGTCTTTCAAATACTAAAACATTGATGGAAAACTTTGAGGATTATATAAACGATTTAGAAGAAAGCGATAAACCTATAAATGATACTGATAAACAAGAACAATTCAAAAAAATTTGCCAAGATTTGCGTCAAGAAAATAAATTCAATAAACGTTGCGACCACAGGCATCATGCGGTTGACGCGGCAATTATAGGGCTTTCAACTCTTTCGTTAATTCAACAGGCTTCACAACATAATGCAAAATATGGCGGATTGTATGAAGTTAAAAACGACAAAGGCGAAGTAGAAATTCCTCATTTTGAGATTAAAAAAGAAGATGCCTTGCTTTATAAAATCATAAAAGAAAAAGCTTTAAAATATCTTACAAACTTTGTCGTTTGGCATAAACCGGACCATTTCCCAAGCGGAGCGTTCTTTAAAGACTTTGCATACGATGCGGTAAAAATTCTAAAAGGTGACGAGAATGAAAGATTTGTGAAAAAGTATTTTTTGTCCGATATTTTAGGCAAGGAAACTAATTTGGACAAATTAATAAAAAAACTTAATGTTTTTGTAGAAGGGAATACACTAAAACAAGAAATTATTAAACAGCTACAAGAAAGAACAAGAAAAGGATTATCATTAAAAGATGCCTTTCTTGGGGAGAATGAAAATGATGGTATATTTTATAGGGGGCATAAGGTAAAAAAGCTTCGCGGAATATATCAGGAATCATATTACAAAGAAGAAAGGGATAAAAAAATTACTTTAGTAAACAAAAAAGGACAAAAAATTGGTAATAAGTATTATATGAATGATGGTTTTGCTTGTATGGATTTTGATGCAGAAAATAGAAAAAGAATTAATATAATTCCTATAGCAACATACTACAGAGATTATTTTAATAAGCCAATACCTAATAATATAATTCGTATTTTTATTGGCGATATATTATTTGATAAGAAAAATAATAATTTTTATAAAGTGCAAAGTTTTAAGTTTAGGGATGGGCTTCATTGTATATTACATTCGGAAGTCAATGACGATGGGCGCGATGTTAATAGTTTAAAAGATATGTTGTTAATAAAAACCCGTTCTGATATTGCAAAAATAAAAAATGGCAAATAATCATATTATAAGTATAGAAAAGCCTGCGAAACTTTCTATTGATACGGGCAGGTTAGAAATAAACTTTATAGAAAAAGGCGAAAAGCATTATTTTGCGCCTTTTGATATTGCTGTTTTAATTTTGGCGCACACTTCAATTTTGCTTTCTTCTGCTGTTTCAAAAGAACTTTCAAACGCAGGTGTAGCTATAGTTTATGTTGGAGATAATTACATGCCTATCGGTATAACTTTACCAATAGGTATAAATTTAGACGGCGCAAAGCGACCTCACTTGCAAGCCAAATATATAAATTCTAACTTAACAAAACCTTGGTGGCGGCAGGTAATAAAATCAAAAATTTTAGGTCAAGCATCAGTATTAGAGGCTTTTGCAAAAGACGAATCTCAAAGACTTACTACTATTGCAAATAAGGTAATTGATGGGGATGATGACAATAAAGAAGGGCAGTCTGCGAGATTTTATTGGGATGTTTTTTTTGGAGTACTGAATAAAACAGTTCGTAAAAGAGAAAAACAAGGCGCAACAGATGTAATAAATTCCTCTCTTAATTATGCTTATGCGATTATTCGTTCTATGGTAGCGCGTTCTCTTGTAAGCGCAGGACTATGCTTAAATCTTGGGATTGGACACAGCAGAAGAGATAATCCTTTTAATTTGGTTGAAGATTTTATAGAGCCGTTTAGGTTTGTGGCAGATAAAGTGATTTTTGAAATTTTTTCAGATAATGATTACGAATCTTTAAATACTGTCTTAAAAAGAGAATTGTTATCACGTATTTTACAAGAAGTTGTAAGAGTAGAGAATAAAAATTATAGATTATTTGAAGCTGTAGATTTTATGGTTGATAGTTTTTGTAACACTCTTGAAGATCCGCGCAGAAAATTACTACTACCTAATATGCCGACTTCAAGAGGTGTAAAGATGGAAATGCCTGAATTGTTTCATACTAAATATGAAATTTAACGGGTGGCGCTCTATGTGGGTAATGGCATCGTTTGATTTGCCTACTCAATCTGTTTCGCAAAAAAGACGATATAGTAAATTCCGTAAGTTATTGTTGGAAAACGGATTTACTATGATGCAATTTTCAGTATATGTTCGCAATATGCCTACACAACATAAGGCTGAAGCATTAATCAAAAGGATGGGAGCTTGTACTCCTGAAGAGGGGCAGTGTGCTTTTATACAAATAACAGATAAACAATATGGGATGATAAAAAATTACTATGGTCATAAAGAGGAAAAAGAAAAAATCCCCAAAAAATACGAACAACTCGTATTGTTTGGGGATTAATCTTTTTTTAAAAATTTTGCGGGCTTTTAAGCCCTTGTTACCCAAGATGGCGCATTTGTTGGAGTAAGGATTGAACTTGTGAAGTTTTTGTAATTATCTTTAAAAAAATCTTTATTTATAAAGGCTTTTTTAAAGATAGAAACCGTTTCCTTACTCCACAACGCGCAATGGGAACTATGACACATGGGTGGATGATTTTGGTTTTAAACCGTTTCCTTACTCCACAACGCGCAATGGGAACCGAGAATCGCCGTGTTTCCGAGCGCGCGCTAAACCGTTTCCTTACTCCACAACGCGCAATGGGAACTGCTTTTGCTACAGGAATATGTTTCTCAATAAACCGTTTCCTTACTCCACAACGCGCAATGGGAACATACCCAACGCTGTTCTGATCGCTTCTCTTAAACCGTTTCCTTACTCCACAACGCGCAATGGGAACTATTTTGTCAATTTTTGTATTTTTTATAAAAAACCGTTTCCTTACTCCACAACGCGCAATGGGAACAAGTATTCTGGTTTCCACTGATTTGTTGGCAAACCGTTTCCTTACTCCACAACGCGCAATGGGAACTGCGCTGCGTACGGCTCGCGCAAATTTTGTAAACCGTTTCCTTACTCCACAACGCGCAATGGGAACTACTTTTTACCTTCATATTCTATATACCCAAAACCGTTTCCTTACTCCACAACGCGCAATGGGAACGGATTATCACACTGTGCTATACTAAAACAAAAACCGTTTCCTTACTCCACAACGCGCAATGGGAACGAATCCGTCAACAGCTTCGTGCCGTTCACTAAACCGTTTCCTTACTCCACAACGCGCAATGGGAACTAACGAGCCTGCTATTCCTGACTTCATATAAAACCGTTTCCTTACTCCACAACGCGCAATGGGAACTTCTGGAATATGTTGAAGATTTGTTCTTATAAACCGTTTCCTTACTCCACAACGCGCAATGGGAACTAACGAGCCTGCTATTCCTGACTTCATATAAAACCGTTTCCTTACTCCACAACGCGCAATGGGAAC